>Ga0325400_1006459_pt1 | contig 11150 bp, 9 predicted proteins | sample PopdelMetagenome_2_FD_205662 | JGI IMG/M metagenome (GOLD analysis project Ga0325400, IMG submission 205662) | Populus deltoides microbial communities from Bellville, Georgia, United States - Xylem-PdKOR-R1 | ecosystem: Host-associated > Plants > Phyllosphere > Stem > Wood/Secondary xylem...
CCTCTACCTATGCCTTTAGTAGAAATGTATGCAAAACTGCTAAGCCACAATATTGATACTTGATAAGCATTCAAGAGGAAACTCTTGTAGTTATTCAAAGTAGAATGGATAGCCTTTGAAGATACCCCCAACATTAATTCCAACCCTTTGCCTAATCATGCTTCTAGTTGAGGGGGTAAATGTTGTGAAGTTTGGAATAAAAATAAAGGTTTTAAAGGTAACCATGGATTATGAAATGTTAGTGCAAGCTAGGTATTTGCCAACAAAAAATGAATCATGTTTAAGAAAAAGCAATAGTTTTTATAAGTTCTATAAAGAAATGAAACATAACATCGATGAATGTGAAGAGTTTTACTAGAAGGTGATATAAATGATGACTTGTGTTCCGTTACAAATAGAGGAGGAAAAGGATGATGTTATAGGCATGATAAGTTTCCAAGGGAAGAAAATAGAGATGTGTAAGCTTTAACATACCAAGAGCGGTCTACTGAAGCTCGTCTTGACAAGGTCTACCATTACCTATAATAGAATATATGATGCATTGCCTTATAATTACAAAAATTTTCCTAATGTTGAGGGTCTTGCTCCTGTGTTTCAGACTGAGATTGATGGATTAACTCGAAGTAACAGATATTTTACACTTGAAAAACTAGAAATACAGTGAAAAGCCAAACCAAAAGAGGTTGTACATGCCATCAAAGATATGGAAATAAACGAACCCATGAGTGAGGAAGAAGTTGGTGAATTCCTAAAGCTGATGAATTCCTAAAACTGATGAAGCACAATTAGTATAGTGTGGTAGAGTAGCTGAAGAAAACCTCTATCAGGATATCCTTGATGTTTCTTATCCTAAGTTTCAAGCCACACCGCAATGCGCTGTAAAAAGTGTTAAATAAGGTATATGTGCCCCAAGACATGGCCCAAAAGACTATGGACCATCTAATAGGAAAAATCTATATGATAAATTACCTATACTTCATTGAAGACGAGCTCGATACTGGAGGAACATGTCATATTAAACCTCTATACATCACTATAAGGTGTAAGGATTGCATCATTGGCAAAGTGTTGGTGGACAATAGTTCTACTTTAAACATATTTCAAAAGCATGAGCTAGATGAAAGGCTAGTTGATTCAACATATATGCTGTCAAGCACCATGATAGCTAGGATTTATGATGGTTCCCCAAGGTAAGTGGTAAGGACCATTAAAAAGAGTTGTTCATTGGCCCACAATAGTTTTTAGTAACCTTACAAGTGATAAACATCCACCCTTTATACAACATGTTATTAGGAAGGCTCTGGATACACACCACTAAAGACATGGCATCATCCTTACATTAGTGTTTAAAGTATATTATGAATGGAACATTGGTGATAGCTAAGGCCAAAGAGACCTTGGCAATGGGGTAGAATGTAGTAGTTCCCTATATATAAGCCAAAGGAAGCAAAGAGGAAATTTTCATGCTTTTGAAATTGTTAATACAAAATGGGTGCTAGAAAACACAGTATTGATAAAATCGGTAATCGAAGCTGTAAGAATGGCGGACAAATATTTCTTAAAGCATGGAATTCCTTTCCAGTATGATCCTATCTCTAGGAAATCTGAGAGGATAAGTCTGATAAGGTTAAAGACTGCAAATTAGAGATTTGGGCTCGGCTTTAAGCTTAGAAAAAGAGACTATAAAAGAGCTACTGGTATCAAACAAGAAAAAAGGTTGGCCAAACTAAAAGGAAGGGAACCAGAAGAAGAAGAAAAATAGACTATCATCCCTCAAGGTTGCTTATATAATGCACTCTGAAGATATAACAAATATCCCTACCCAAAGGCTGGCAACTATGGGCATCAACATATTGGAACAAGATGACAATAAGGTCAAAAGTTGCAGTGAGAAAGGAAAAGTTATGGAAGGAGAAGAGTTGTTATCACAACTAACTATTCACACCGTGGAAGAAACATCTGCAAAGACCTTTATGCAAAAGCTGGCAAGTGGCGAAATGATTAATACTTACAAGTGCATTTTTATCAAGGTTTTATATCATCATTGTGCACTTGAAGTATCAATAACTCTTTAACTAGAGCATGTTTTATAATATCATGTCTAATACTATAAGATACCTTTAATGTATGGTAAATATTCATCTTAAATGCAAGCCTATCACATAAATGAAAGGATTGATTGATGAGTTTAACTACTAAAATTGAGAAGACAAAGAGAGGGCTAAGCTTAGAAAAGAGATGTTGGTTCAGTCCAAACTGGAACACTGTTCAGCCATTGGGTCATATCTGGAGTTGTAGATCTTGGATTTCAGTTTGGTTTATATAGCTAGAAAGCTAAAACATAGGCCTAAAATATTCAGGAGAGTCCAAGATTCAATTCTGCTATTTGGAAGTCCAACTCTTAGCATCAAAAGAGAAGTCAGAATCTGTCCTGCAGCCCAGACATTGTTCAGTGTTTAGCCCATATCTCGAGTTCTAGAAGTCCAAATGCACCAATTCTTTTTTTGTTGGAAATCTGAGACACTTTCCTAAAACTTTCATGAAGACAGTCTATTCAAATTCTGACATTAGCAATGACATTTTGTTCAGAAAAGAAGATAAGGATTGTCACCAAGTCAAGATGTGGCCACCCACTCAATAATTAGTCATCAAATCAATAGTTCTAAATTTTGGCCTATAAAAGAAGGTATTTGCCATGCATTTAGGCATCTTGGTTTTCAGATCAAGATCATGTTCTTGCTCTCTCTCCTTATATTTTTGTAATGCTTAAGTTTTGTTTATATTAATCTCTTGTTTATACTTTTCATTTCATTTCCTTTACTTAGTTAACTTATATCTTATTTATGTTCTTATCTTGTTTATTTATGTTTCTCTTTTTCATTATGTTTAGCTAAGTTTATTATGTCAAGGTGAAAAGATTACACTAATGGTGTATGAATAAGTATAGTATAAACTCAACATAGACTTTAATGTTTGATACTAACATGTTTTGTATTTGTTATCTTGTTCACTTTTAATATTTTGCTTGTTACATGGTTAATCTAGATTTATGTTGTATAACCATTGGTACAACAAATACTTGGCACTTTCATAGCCTAACCGTATGGTATAACCGACACCTGTGCTATGAAAGGAACTTGATTTGTTGTTAACATAAGTTATAATCTTGAATACCTGACAACATTTACAAGTATTAGCATTATTCGAATAAGATAACTAATGTAATCATGTTAACAATTTATAATCCGATTGGAACCTTCTTTGTGTGTGGTTTCTAGTTGAGTAATAGAAAGAGTTTATATTATACTTGTTTGAAATACCATTAGTGGATACTCTAACCTTGACAATTGTTTTATATTTGTTTAAATCCTTACATCAATATCACATCTCAAAGCTCTCTTCAACTCCTTTTCAGTTATTATCTATTTGTAGTTTATACAATTAACCTCGTTGTGGTTCAACTCTGGTCTTGCCGGGTTATTTATTACTTCAACACTCCTACACTTGGGAGAAGACATCAACTCTTTGGTCGTGTTACGAAAGGTTCTGAAATTGGGTGACTCAAGAGGCTCCTATAGTCTTTAAAAAGTAATGACAATGTTGTTCTAATGTGTTTTTTGTGCTCTCCATGTTTGTTTATGTGTTTGTCTTTGCTTTCATACCAAGTTGGCAATTTTAGCTCAAGATGTCAACATATGGTTTTTGTTGTAGTTGAACCTTTCTTTTTTATCAATAATATCATCAATTTTCATGTATTTTTTTTATCTCTTTATCTTTTCTAAATACACACTTACACTAAAACACCTTCTGCTTTTAGAAAATCTAAAAGCAGATTATCCATAAAATCACGAGCACATTACACTAAGAATGATTGGTCAAATTTTAATAAGTACATGATTGCAATGGAAGAAAATGAATGGGAAGATGATGATGTAAAAGAATTTTCTAAGCTATTAGAACAATCAGAGCGAGCTTGGTAACCGGCAACAGAAGAATTAGATACAATTAATATTGGTATAGGGCAGGATGAAAGAGAATTGAAAATAAGGACTTTAATCACTACTAGTGAAAGGCAAAACTTGATCTCACTGCTATGCGAGTATGTCAATGTGTTTACTTGATCCTACACAGATATGCCTAGTTTAAATAGTAATATTGTAATGCATAAGGAGTCATTAAATGAAGGAAGTATACCTATGAAACAAAAACTACAAAGAACACATTCATATATGGTGCTCAAGGTGAAAGCCAAGATAAAAAGACAATGGGATGCTGGTTTTCTAGATGTGGTTAGGTACCTACAATGGGTATTAAACATAATAGTAGTTACCAAGAAAGGCAAAAAAATCAGAGTATGTGTAGACTACAGGGGTTTAAATAAAGCAAGCCCGAAAGATGATTTCTCTTTACCACGCATCGATGTTCTGATTGATAAAACGATATAAAGCTCAACATACTCCTTCATGGATGGTTTCTCTGGGTATAAACAGATCAAAATGGCCAACAAATATAAAGAGAAGACAACCTTCGATACTCCGTGGGGAACCTTTTACTACAAAGTAATTCCATTTGGACTAAAAAACACTAGGGTCATTTATCAAAGGGCAATGGTAATTTTGTTTAATGACATGATGTATAAATAAATTGAAGTGTATGTGGACAACATGATTACTAAATCTAAAAAATAAGAATATCATTGTTAGAATCTAAGAAAGCTATTTGAAAGGTTAAGAAAGTATTAGATGAAACTAAACCCTGCAATATGCTAATTCAGGGTAAAATCTGGAAAGCTACTAGGATTTGTGGTGAGTAGCCAAGGTATTGAAATCGATCATGAGAAAATAAAAGCAATTCAGACCAAGGTTGTCAAAAATGCATTTTTAACACGGCAAGGAAAATACAAAATAAACTCGGATCGTTAAAACGAATCGTAAAATCATAAGGAAAATCATTCAAGAATACTAAGCAACAAGCAGCCCGTATCCCAAACACTTAGTTGTTTAGAGCATGAGCTATTACATATTGTAACAGGATATGTTACAGAATGCAAAATGCTCTATTATGTCAGCTGCTTTTGAAAAGGCCATTCAAGGCTATATTCTTCTTTGAGAAGAATATAAATAAATAAGCAAAAGTTGTAGAGTTGAATAAAGGTCTATGACAAGGAGGGAATAAGGTTTCAGAATCAGAATCCTAAATGAAACATTGGCAAAATAACAACACATAATTGGCATACAACATACAAGGGACGAAATATAGGGATTAAATAATGAATGATTAAGAAATGGAAACAAAAGTGACTAAGCTTGAATACGTAGCATACCCGTTTGGCCACCATAAAATCCTTGAGAACAAGATTAGGAAGAGTTCCTCTGTGCTGGTATGCGCTAATTGGAAAATCCTAATAATAGCTAGCAATACAAACTCTATACTCCCTCTTTTCCAGAATAAAAAGCTTAATCGATTTCAGTTAAATGAATGAACTAAACCCCACCAAAACCCTGTGATAGTCGAAGCTTCAATATCTCCATCATGTTGTACAATCACTAAAATACAGGGGGGGAAGGCTAACAAAGCGTTGATGATCAAGACAAGTTACAAAGAAAAGAAAAAAGACATTTAGGTAGAAAGAGAAGGAAAATTACACTACTACTTACCTGCATATTGACTTTCAAAACATCAAGAGGAGTGATAGTAAGGTGAGTAGTACCAGCACTGAGGATTCCTCCAACAGTGCAGAATCCATAAAAGGCCAGTGAGAACTCCTCCACGAGACTACTCCACCCTTTCACTTCCTTCATTCCTCTCTTTGATCATATTATTCTTTAGTTCTCTTTACTTATTTATTGAAAAAGAAGAGAAGAGAATAAAAGAGAAGCCACATTTCTCTTCAAGTTCAAAACTTCAAACCAAAAAGCAAAGACCCTTTTTATAGGTTTCTTGGATTGGAACCAAATGTCCTGTGAACTGTAGAAAAGCATAAACAAGAGTGGTGGCTGATTGTTGGATGGCTGAGAGAAAGAGACTAAGGATTTAGAATTTTAGGGATTTGATTTTGTTCTCTATGTGTGTGAAAGTGAAAGAACGTGATTTTGCTTTTGTTCGGTAATAACCAATAGCCAATAGTCACTGGACACCTGATGCTGGAGGAAACAGTAATGACAATTTATCTTTATTTCATGAAATCGTTAAATCGGTCTTGAAATCGTGTTTTTACGCGATTTCACCCGATTTTAACAATTTCACCCGATTTCACCTATTTTCGAGTTTTTAGACCAATTTCACACATTCGTGATTTTAACAACCTTGATTCAGACCATGCCAGCTCCCAAAACAAACAAACAAAAAAGTAAAGGGGTTTTTGGGTCATTTGAATTACATTGCTCATTTTATATCTCAAATGACAACAACTTGTGAATCAATCTTCTGGCTCTTTTGAAAGAAAAATCTTGGAGTATGGAATGAGGAATGCCAAATAAAGATTTGCTAGTAGTAGAAAAAAAAAAGAACCAGACTGGTGGACAATGTATTTTGATGGAGCAATAAATGTATATGATAATAGGGCAGGAGTAGTGATAATTTTTCCTAACAGAAAGCAATATCCTATTTTGATCAAGCTATAATTTGAGTGCACCAATAATATGATTGGTATAAAGCTTACATGCTCGAATTAGAAGTTGCATTAGAATTGAAGATAAAGAAACTTGATGTCTATTAAGACTCAATGCTAATAATCTGCCAAGAGAAAGGAGAATAGCAAACGAAAGATGAGAAGTTGCAGCCATATCAAGAATATTTGTCCAAACTAGCAAAAGAATTTAACAAGATAAAATTCACTTATATAGGAAGAGACAAAAACCAATTTGTTGATGCTTTGGTCACTTTAGCTTCCATGGCTAAAATTAATTATGGGAATAGAGTGAAACATATAAGTATTGAAGTTAAAATTTTTAGGCTCACTATTGCTTAGTCAAAGGAGAAGTAGATGGGAATCAATGGTATGATGATATCAAATAGTTTATCCAACATCGAAAATATCCCTCAAAGGCATCCAATACAAATATGAATAGCCTACGAAGGTTAGCCATGGACTATTACCTCGATGCAGAAGTATTATACAAGAGATCGTCTGATGAAACATTGTTGAGATATTTGGATGGGATAGCAGCAAAAAAAAAACACTGCAGGAAGTTCACGAAGGGATTTGTGCAATTCATGCTAGTGGACATATGACAGCTAGGTAAATACAGAGCTCGGGATATTTCTGGATGACCATGTAAATGTTTGCATAGAATATGTTAGGAAATGCCACAAATATCAAGTGTACAGTGATAAGATAAATATGCCTCCAGATCCTCTATTCAATTTGACATCTTTATGACAATTTACAATGTGGGGAATCAATGTAATTAGGTCTGTCAATCCAAAAGCCAGTAACAAACATTTGTTTATCATAGTGGCTATTGACTACTTCACAAAATAGGTAGAAGTCGGTTCATATGTTCATGTAACCTAGAAAGTAGTGAAATGATTCAATGAACGAGATTTTATTTTTCGATATGGAGTGCTTGAAAAGATAGTGATTGATAATGCTCAAAACTTCAATGGAAGAATGATAGTAGAGCTTTACACAAAATGAAAAATCAAGCACTCAAATTCATCTCCATGCATGCTAAAGATGAATGGTGTTGTAGAAGCTGCCGACAAGAATATCAAGAAGATTAAGCAGAAGATGGTAGTCATGTATAAGGACTGGCATGAAATGTTTCCTTTTGTTATATATACATATCGCACTGCATTAAGGACATCTACTAGAGTTGCACCTTGTTGTTTGATTTACATGATAGAAGCAATAATGTCGTTAGAAGTAGAAATCTCATCTCTAAAGATACTGATGAAATCAGAACTTAAGGAAGCTAATTAGGTTAAGATGAGATACGAGCAGTTAAATCTAATTAGTGAAAAGAGGTTAGTTGCAATCTGTTATCATCAGTTGTATCAACAAAGAATGGCTAAAGCATATGACAAGAAAGTCAGACCTAGGGTATTTCAGGAAAGAGATCTAGTGTTAAGAAAGATCTTACCTCTACCCAATAAAGATCAGAGTAAGTAGACACCTAACTATAAAGGCCTATATGTATTGAAGAAATCCTTCTTTAGAGGAGTTTTGTTGTTGACAAGAATGGATAGAGGTGACTTACCTAGGTTTGTGAACTTTAACTATGTAAAGAAATATTATGCATAGTATACTCATCTTCTTTAAATCAATAAAGTTTGGTTATTCATTCTCATTACATCTTGTGCATTTTGCAAATGATCTCAAAAGGCTCAAGAAATAAACCTTTTTCAAAAATAACTTTTTCTTAAACAAAGGTTTTCAAATTTTGACTTTGACTAAAGATTTTAAGAAAAATCAATGATTTGTCAAGTGCAATGATTCACCTAGCAACTCCCTAAGATATGGCTAAATACCCAAGTGAACGATCTAACCATTAAAGTTTATTATGCAAAAGCTATATAAAACAAAGACGATAAAGTTTTCATGAGTCATAACTTCCAAAATAATTTTGTTCAAACCGTTATGGTAATGAGGTTAAAATTTATAAATCCTGACCAATCTTGCTTGAAATGAGGAAATGCCATTTTTTATATCCCCTGGAGATAAATATGTCCCTTGCAGTCCCAATCTGAGTTGAAGTGAAGTTTTGTTTCTTTGTAAGATAACCATGGCTAAGATCACACCCCCACACTATGGGCAAGTATTAGAAAATGATGAAAATGAAGATATTTGAGAATATCCATCAACGATGAGAAAGTGGTCAGAAAACCCAAAAAGGTAGAACACCTATAATGGAATCCATGAGATCTTGATTGAGGCCACAGAATAGGAAAGCCTAATAAGCTCAAAAAAAGAAAAAAGAAAAGAAAAAAACTTTGCTAAATGATAAATCTTGAAAAGACACACAAACAAAAGTTTCTCCTGCAGCTTCAACGAACAAAGAAAAGGAAAATCATTGAGGAACTTGCAAATGGAATAAGATAGGGCATTGGTATCTTAATAAGAGCAGATAAAGAGATTTTAGGAAAGAAAAGCCAATTAGGTGTTCGATCAAAGGTTTTGAGTGAAAAGGAAAACCTAGGAAGATCCCCTATCTCAACTTCTAAAAGCGAAAGACTTTAATAGCATAACATATGTTGGAAAAATAACAAAAGAGGATGAAAGGGCATAAAGGAGAGAAGTTGATTATAGACCCATAAAAACCCTTAAACACTATTTGAGCCTGTGAACTCCTTTTTTTTCTGTAGCCATGAAACTCAGCCTTCATTACATGCCTTGAAAAGTCCATTCTAATCAAGCAAACAAGAAAGAATAATAACTATCACTCTCAAAATATAAGGAACCATTTATGAGAATCATGATGAAGTGAAAAAGTATTTGTTTTTGTTCACATTGAGAAAATCGAAACACAAGACTTCAAACAAGTATTTGATCTTTCTTCTGAACCCAATGCAAAATAAGGCAACTCCTAAACCAATCACCATGATGAAATATCTTTCTTCAAAGACTAATACAAATTATAAGAGTTGCATGAACGTTGTTATTTGAGATGTCATTGAAAAATCTCAGGTTTCAAAAAGACAAAGTAAATCTTGCAAAATCTTTGTTAAGGAAAACACTCTAAAATAAAACCAAAATGTGTGTCACGAGTATTTGAAAAAAAAAAAAGCACATGAAAAGCAATGTTGTCATAAGACAAAGAGTTTCAATTCATTCCTAATTAGAAAAAATATGATAGCATTCAACACAACCTAAATACTCACAAAAAAAAAATGCTACAAAGGCAGCTCGACACTCAAGACTTGAAAGTAACTTGCATAGACTTGCTCGAGTAAACTAAGAGGGTGAGCTGGCAAAGGAGACCACTTCAAAAATTACAACCCTCAATAATAATTAAAAAAAAACAGAGAGATTATTAAGAAAAGGGGGGCTGTATTTTGAAAGGTATGCATTGCATATGATTTAACCTCAACTTTGAAATAGTGTTGGCGTAAGATTCGCCTAAGGTAGTAAAATCTACATGGGTGAGTAAAAGCTAAGAAATGGCAAAGCATCCCATCAATAGGGTGTGGATAACTAAGGTCATAAGACAAGGCTCTCGTTTTAAGAGTTTACCCTTGAAGGATATTTTGTTTTGAGTTTCGTTTTAGAAAAGTTTTGAAAGGATCCAGTGTAGATCCTAATATTTGGAATTTAAAAAGGGTAGGTTACCCGTGAAAATAGACTAATTTTAGGGAAGCATAGAGGTTTGCTAAAATTCTTTTTATGATTTAAAAAAAGATAGGTTGCTAATGAAAATTGATCAATTTTTGAATTTCAAAATGGATTGGTTACCAATGAAAATAGACTACTTTTAAGGAAACATGGAAGCTTGCTAAAATTCTTTTGGGAATTTAAAAAAAAACAGGTCGCCCGTGAAAATAAATAATTTTTTTAATTTCAAAATAGGCAGGTTTCCCATGAAAATAGCAAAACCTTTAGGAAAGCATAGAGACTTACTGAAATTCTTTTTTGGAATTTTAAAAATGGCGGTCACCGATGGAAATAGATCAAACTCAGGGAAATATGAAAACTTGCTGAAATTGTTTTTTGAAATTTGAAAAAGAACAGGTCACCCGTGAAAATAGATCAATTTTTAAATTCATAATAGCAGGTTGCTCATGAAAATAGATCAATTTCAGGGAAGTATGGAAGTTTGCTGAAATTCTTTTTGGAATTTGAAAAGGGATAGGTTGCCCGTAAACTATTTTTTAATTTCAAAAGGGATTGGTTGCCTGTAAAAATAGATCAATTTTTTAATTTAAAAAATAGACAAGTTATTCATGATAATGAGACTATTTTCTTTCAAAAAAATAAAATTCTTATAATTACAAGATGAGTGGATCACCCAACAAGTTCGACAGACACTTTTTTTTTTTTATAAGCTCATGCACTGTGCAAAATCTTGATGAGATTTTATCTTGTAAACATTGTAAAGAAATGGGGCATCTATTGTTACATATTTTTTACTCCATAAAAAATGAAGAATAGAAAAAGAGAAAAAAATCTAGAATATAAGAGGATATATTTGAAGGAAGCTTAGAAGATTGCT
>Ga0325400_1006461_pt1 | contig 11149 bp, 9 predicted proteins | sample PopdelMetagenome_2_FD_205662 | JGI IMG/M metagenome (GOLD analysis project Ga0325400, IMG submission 205662) | Populus deltoides microbial communities from Bellville, Georgia, United States - Xylem-PdKOR-R1 | ecosystem: Host-associated > Plants > Phyllosphere > Stem > Wood/Secondary xylem...
TGCGGCGTCGCGCGCCGGCTGGGGCGGCATCGTCCATGACGGTGCGCGGTGGCTGCTGTCCTGCTCGCCCGAGCTCTTCTTCCGCACGGACGGCAGGCGGGTGGAGGCGCGGCCGATGAAGGGCACGGCCGCGCGCGGGGCCACGCCCGCGGCGGACAAGGCGGCCGCCGACGCCTTGGTCGCCGATCCAAAGGAACGTGCCGAAAACCTGATGATCGTCGACCTGCTGCGCAACGACCTGTCACGCGTGGCTACCTCGGGCAGCGTCAAGGTGCCGCGTCTGTTCGAGGTCGAGCGCTACCCGACGTTGCACACCATGGTGAGCGTGGTGGAGGCCGGTCTGCTGCCCGGCCGCGACGCGGTGGACCTGCTCGCCGCGCTATTTCCCTGCGGATCGGTGACGGGCGCACCCAAGGTGCGCGCGATGGAGGTGATCGACGCGGTGGAGGCGGACGCGCGCGGTGCCTATACCGGCGCGATCGGCGCGATTGGCGTAGACGGGCAGGCTTCGTTCAACGTGGTGATCCGCACCTTGGTGCTGGAGGAGGGGAGCACGGAGGCGGTGCTGGGGCTGGGCTCGGCGGTGGTGGCCGATTCGACGGCGGACGGGGAATGGCGCGAGTGCCTGGCCAAGGGTGCCTTTGCCGCCGCGGGCGCGCGGCCGTTCGACCTGCTTGAAACGATGCGCTTCGATCCCGACGAGGGCGTGGTTGAGCTGGAACGGCATCTCGCCCGCCTGGGTGTCAGCGCGCGCGCGCTCGATTTCGTCTTCGACCGGCATCAGCTGCGCAACGAGCTTCACACCGCCACATTCCGGCTGATGGAGGCGAGCACCGTGCGGCTACGGCTGGCGCGGTCGGGCGCGGTCGCGATCGAGGCACGGCCGCTGCCGCCCGCCTTGTCCGCGCCGCTGGAGGTGGCGGTGGTGCCCCTGCCGGTCGATCTGCGCGACTTCAGGCTGGCGCACAAGACCAGCGACCGCGGCTTCTACGAATGGGCTCGGCGGGCGGCAGGTGCGGACGAGGTGCTGTTCGTGCGCCCCGACGGGCTGCTGACCGAGGGCAGCTTCACCAATCTCTTCGTAGCGCGTGGCGGAAAGCTGGTGACGCCGTCTGCGGCTTCGGGGCTGTTGCCGGGCATCCTGCGCGAAACGCTGCTGGCGGACGGGCGGGCGGAGGAAGGCGAGCTGCGCGTCCAGGACCTTTCGGACGGCTTCTTCGTCGGCAACATGCTGCGCGGGCTGGTGCCGGCACGGCTGGTGCAGGGGAGCTGACGGATGCGCATTGCCACATACAACATCAATGGCATCGGCGCGCGACTGCCCCGATTGCTGGAATGGCTGGACGAGACGCAGACGGACATCGTCTGCCTGCAGGAACTGAAGGCGCCGGACGAACGCTTCCCCGAGGCCGAGCTGAAGGCTGCCGGCTACAACGCGATCTGGCACGGGCAGAAGAGCTGGAACGGCGTCGCCATTCTCGCCCGGGGGCTGGACTTGCACGAGACGCGGCGCGGCTTGCCCGATGATCCCGATCCCGCGCATAGCCGCTACATCGAGGCGGCGGTGAACGGCCTCTTGGTGGCGGCGCTCTACCTGCCCAACGGCAATCCCGCGCCCGGCCCCAAGTACGACTACAAGATCGCCTGGTTCGAGGCTTTGCTGGCGCATGCCCGCACCTTGTGGGCGACGGAGGCGCCGACGGTGCTGGCGGGCGACTGGAACGTGATCCCGACCGACAGCAAGGACGACGTGTTCTCGGCCGGGCGGATGAAAGACGATGCGCTCACCCGGCCGGAGGCGCGCACCTGCTTCCAGCGGCTGCGCCATGCCGGCTGGACGGACGCGCTGCGCGCGATCCAGCCGACGGGACCGCTCTACACTTTTTGGGACTATACGCAGAATGCGTGGGCGCGTGACGCGGGTTTCCGCATCGACCACCTGATGCTGTCGCCCGCCGCCGCCGACCGGCTGGTGGATGCGGGCGTGGACAAGGAGTTTCGCGGGCGCGAGAAAGCGAGCGATCACGCGCCGACGTGGATAAGGCTGCGCTAGCCTATTGCGGCGGGCGGCCGCCTGCGGGCGGGTTGGCGAGCGCGCGCATGAACGGCCCGCGATCGGCGGGCGTCAGCTGGCGCAGCGCGTTCACCAGCCGTGCGTCGGCCAGCTGGCGATACTGCGACTGCAGGTCCTCGCGCTGCTTCATCAGCGCTGCCACCTTGTCGACGTCGATGGTGGAGGCGTTGGCGACGGCGACGAGCTGGTCGCGTACCTGCCGCTGCTGGCGCATCACGGCGGTGAGCTGCTGATCGGGCGCGTTCAGCGCCTGGTTGAGCAGCGTATTGCCCTGATCGGACACGCCGGGGACACGGCGCGACTCGTCGGCGCCGGGAACGGGCTGGGCGAAAGCGGGTGCAGCGGCAAGTAGCAGGGCGAGAAGGACTTTGCTGGACACGGGCGAAGGCTCCGGACGGGAAGGGGCAATCATCGCTTAACCACCCTGAACGGGAACTTGATCCGGCGGCGGTTTGGGCCGAAGCGCCGGGCATGGCCAGCCTGCCCTACCGCCCCGCCGCCGGCGTGATGCTGCTCGATGCGGAGGACCGCGTCTGGGTCGGCCAACGGCTCGATAGCACGCTGGAAGCGTGGCAGATGCCGCAGGGCGGCCTTGATCCGGGCGAGGATGCGCAGGTGGGCGCGCTGCGCGAACTCCACGAGGAAACGGGCATCGCCTCCGACAAGGTGGCGGTGATCGCCCGCTCGGGGGCGCCGCTCCGCTACGACCTGCCGCCCGACCTTCAGGGCAAGCTGTGGAAGGGCCGGTATCGGGGGCAGGAGCAAACGTGGTTTCTGTGCCGCTTCCTGGGCACGGACGCCGACGTGCGCATCGACACGCCCGACCCTGAGTTCCGCGCCTGGCGCTGGGTGGAGCCGCAGCGGCTGCCCGAGCTGATCGTGCCGTTCAAGCGCCAGCTCTACCTGGACGTGCTCGCCGCCTTTGCCGACCACCTGCCGTGACCGCGCGCGTCCGCCCCGCCACCCCGGCCGACCTCGAGCCGTTGTACGAGATGGCGAAGCGCGCGGGCAACGGCTTTACCAACCTGCCGCCCGACCGGGACGCGCTGGCAGGCAAGCTCGCGCGTTCGGCCGAGGCGTTCGCCGACCCGGCGGAAAGTCCGGGCGATCATCTCTACCTGCTGATGCTGGAGGACATGGAGGCCGGCCGCATCGCCGGCACCGCGCAGATCATGGGGCAGATCGGCGCGCGCGTACCCTTCTATTCCTACCGGCTCGGCACGCTGACGCAGCATTCGGCGGAGCTCGGCCGCTCGTTCCGTGCGGAGATGCTGACGCTTACCACCGATCTGGAAGGGTCGTCGGAGGTGGGCGGGCTGTTCCTCCACCCCGCCTATCGTGCCGGCGGCCTCGGGCTGCTGCTCGCGCGCAGCCGCTACCTGTTCATTCGCCGCCACCGGCGTCGCTTCGCCGATCGCGTCGTGGCCGAGCTGCGTGGCGTGATCGACGAGGCCGGGCGCGCGCCCTTCTGGGACGGGCTGGCGGGCCGTTTTTTCGGCATGGGCTTTGCCGAGGCGGACGCGTTCAACGCCATCCACGGGCACCAGTTCATCGCCGACCTGATGCCCAAGCATCCGATCTACCTCGCCATGCTGCCGGACGCGGCGCGCGCGGTGGTGGGGGTCCCGCATCCAACCGGCCGCCCGGCGATGCGGATGCTGGAGGTGGAAGGGTTCGCGCATGAAGGTTATCTCGATATCTTCGATGGCGGCCCGACCATGTCCGCTGCGACGGACCGGGTGCGCACCGTCGCGCACGCGGCCGAGGCGCGCGTGACGGGAACGGACGACACGGGCGGCCGGGCCGCGCTGGTCGCCGCGGGACGGCTCGGCGGCTTCCGGGCGGCGCTGGCGCGGGTGGAGCAGGAGGCCGGCGGCGTTCGGATCGACGCGGAAGCCGCAGCCGCGCTGGGTGTGCAGGCAGGCGACGAGGTGCTGCATGTCGCGCGCTGACGAGACACGCTTCCTGTTCCCCGTACCCGTGCGCCGGAACGGCTCGCCGGCTGGGATGGATGGGAGCCGCGCGTGATCCGCGAGATCAACTTCGACGGGATCGTCGGCCCGTCCCACAATTTCGCGGGTCTGGCACCCGGCAATCTCGCCGCTTCGGCCAATGCGGGGCAGGTGGCGCATCCGCGGCGTGCGGCGCTGGAAGGCATCGCCAAGATGCGTGCCAATCTCGCGCTCGGTCTCGTGCAGGGCGTCCTGCCGCCGCATCGCCGGCCCGCGCTGGATTGGCTGGCGCGCATGGGGAGCTCGGTTGACGACGCCGAGCCCTGGATGCTAGCCGCCGCGCTGTCGGCATCGCCCATGTGGGCGGCCAATGCCGCCACCGTCTCGCCCGCGGCCGATTGCGCCGACGGGCGCTGCCACCTGACGGTCGCCAACCTCCAGACGCTGGCGCATCGCGCGCTGGAATGGCCTGAAACGCTCGCCCAGCTGCGGCTCGCCTTTGCCCAGGCCGCGTTCCAGGTGCACGGCCCAGTACCGCCGCCGTTCGGTGACGAAGGCGCCGCCAACCATCTCCGGCTGGGCGCGCCGGACCGGCCGGGGGTGGAAATCTTTGTCTCGGGAGAACGGGGCGGGGGGTTGCCCGTGCGCCAGCATGCGCAGGCAGGACGGGCGGTGGCGCGGCTGCACGGGCTTGATCCCGCGCGCACGCTGCACGTGCTGCAAGGTGAGGCGGCGATCGCCGCGGGCGCCTTCCACCTTGATGTGGTAGCGGTGGCGGACGGATCGACGCTGTTCGCGCACGAACAGGCCTTTGCTAACTCGCCGGCGCTCTATGCCGCCCTTCGTCGCCTGATGCCGGACGTTTCGATCGTGGAGGTGCCTGCCGCCGCCGTGCCTCTGGCCGATGCGATCGGCTCCTACCTGTTCAATGCCCAGCTCGTGACGCTGCCCGAAGGCGAACAGGCCCTGATCCTGCCGGCGGAGGCGCGCGAGACGCCGTCCGTCTGGACTTGGCTGCAGACGCTGGTGGCGGGCAACGGGCCGATCCGTCGACTGGAGCTGGTCGACGTGCGGCAATCGATGCGCAACGGCGGTGGCCCCGCCTGCCTGCGGCTGCGGGTGGCGGCCGATCCGGCGACGGTGGACCCGCGCTTCCTGGTCGATTCGGACCGACTCGACCGGATCGCGGAGGTGGTGGCCGCGCGGTGGCCGGAGAGCATCGCGCCGGGCGATCTCCGCTCGCCCGCGTTGCACGCCGCGATCGGCCGGGCGCGCTTCGCCCTTCTCGAAATGCTTGACCTACAAGAACTTGCTTGAGCGACCGGCGTTGTCACGGCCTCTCCAGTAATTTCGTGCTTCGGGGGGCTTGATCGCGCGACTTGACGGTCCGGTGCCGTCATGTCCTTCTTCTTGGCTCAAGGGGAGGACTATATGCCGATACAGTCGACCGATCTTGCCGCAGGCCTGGATTTCACCAAGGCGGGCCAATCCTGGCTGATCAAGGAAGGCGTGGCGATCGTACCCGACGATGAGGTCGCCGTGTATATGGGGTATGCCGGCAACACGTTGGTCAACCGCGGCGACATCGTCGCCAGCAACGACGTGGCCGCGATCCTGGTGACCACCGATCGCGCCAGCATTACTAATGCGGCAACCGGCACCATCGGCGGCAGCTACGGCCTGTTCGCCTCCGTGTCGGGTGGCACACGCACGGTGGTCGACAACCAGGGCCTGATTGACGGCTATGACCTTGGCCTCTTCTCCTACGATCTGCTGTCGGTGACGAACAGCGGCACGATCAACGGCGGGTCCGTCGCGATCAGCGCGGATCCGGGCAGCCGGTTGAACAATCTGGCGGGCGGCGTCGTCGCCTCCGACGGCACGTCGATTGTCAACGTGTCGTCGATCGCCAATGCGGGCCGGATCGTGGGAGGGCAGGCCGCGATCAACGCCGATTACATCTCGCTCAACAACAGCGGATCGATCGTCGGCGCGATCACCCTCGACACGAACACGGCGAGTTCAATCCGCAACACCGGCGATATCGACGGCGCGATCACCTTCGGCGGCGGTGCCGACACCTATGACGGCCGTGGCGGCGCGGTCAGCGGGCAGGTGGATGGCGGCGGCGGCAACGACACGCTGATCGGCGGTGCCGGCGACGACGTGCTGATCGGCAATCGCGGCAACGACATCCTGAACGGTGGCTCGGGTAGCGACACCTTCATCTACCGGACCTATGCCGACAGTACGCGCACTGGATATGATACGATCAAGGCTTGGGACGCGAGCGACGTGCTGGATGTCAGCCGCGTGGACGCCAACACCGCCGTCGGTGGATACCAACACCTCACCTTCGGCGGCCAGATCGCTGCCACCGCCACGCTCGCGCGCGGCGTCGCCAATTATTACCAACTGGACGGCAACACCTTCGTCGTGGCCGACACCACCGGCGACGGCGTCGCCGACCTGCAGATCAAGCTAGCCGGGCTGCGCACGCTGACCGCAGGAAATTTCGAGCTGTAGGTCAGGCGGCCTGGCGGACGCGGGCAAAGCCGCGGAACAGCGCCTGCGCCGAGCGGTCGGTCATCGCGGCAGTGAGCGCGTCGATCTGCGCCATGAGCGTGGTGCCGTCCGCTGCCGCCGTCTGCTCCGCCGCCATTGCCCAGGTGCCGAATGCCCGTTCCGTCACCTCGCGCGTGGACAGCAGCACAACTGCCCGGTGGCGCGGGTCGGCGCGTACGCGCGCATAGGTCGCATTGACCGCGTCCGCCGGCCCTTCCAGCGCCTGAAGGAAGCGGTGTCCGTCGTACAACAGCAGCCCTGTGACTTGCGCCGCGGCATTGTTGCGGCGCGACGTAGCGAGGATGGCGGCGATGTCGCTGGCGGTCACGACGGACGTCGCGGTGCTGATGTAGGTGAGCTGTAACATGGATCAGGTTGCTCCATCCCTCGGGTCCGGGTTGGTAACCCGCTGGAGTTAAGCCAATTTGAAGAAGGTGGACGCTGCGGACACCGTGGGCTAGAAAAGCGCGCGATGCGAACCGGTACTTGCCTGTTTCTGCGACTTACGCGCCCTTAGGCGCTCTGATCGTGTGCGGTCCGCCCGTCGCGCGCGCCTAAGGGATCGTTCGTCGCCGACATCGTCGGTACCTGCCCGGCCCAACTCGTGAGTTCGCCCGATGCTCGCTGATCCTTCCGTCAAATACCGCGCCTTTGCTCCCGTCGATCTGCCCGACCGGCGCTGGCCCAACGCCACGCTGGTCCGTGCGCCACGCTGGCTGTCCACCGACCTGCGCGACGGCAACCAGGCGCTGATCGACCCCATGGACGAGGAGAAGAAGACGCGCCTGTTCGACCTGCTGCTGCGCGTCGGACTTAAGGAGATCGAGGTCGGCTTCCCATCGGCCGGTGCCACAGAGTTCGACTTCATCTCCGGCCTCGTACGTAACGGCAAGGTGCCGGAGGACGTCACGATCCAGGTGCTGACCCAGTCGCGCCGCGACCTGATCGCACGCAGCTTCGAAAGCCTGGAGGGCGTGCATCGCGCGGTGGTGCACCTCTACAATGCGGTCAGCCCCGCCTGGCGGCGGATCGTGTTCGGAATGGACCGCGCGCAGATCCGTGCCATCGCGATGGAAGGCGCCGCTATCTGCCGCGATGAGGCGGCGAAGCGGCCGGGCACCGATTGGCGCTTCGAGTATAGCCCGGAGACCTTCTCCACCGCCGAACTCGATTTCAGCCTGGAGGTGTGCGTGGCGGTGATGGAGGTGCTGCGCCCCACGCCCGAGCGCCCGCTGATCCTGAACCTGCCGGCGACGGTGGAGGCGGCGACGCCCAACATCTATGCCGACCAGATCGAATGGTTCTGCCGCAACGTTCCCCATCGCGACAGTGTGGTGATCTCGCTTCACCCGCATAATGACCGCGGCACGGGCATCGCCGCTGCCGAACTGGGCCTGATGGCGGGCGCGGACCGGGTGGAAGGCTGCCTGTTCGGCAATGGCGAGCGAACGGGCAATGTCGACCTCGTCACGCTGGCGCTCAACCTCTACACGCAGGGCGTCGATCCCGAACTCGATTTTTCGGACATCGACCAGGCGATCGCGACGGTGAATTACTGCACCAACCTGCCGGTCCATCCGCGGCACCCCTATGCGGGCGACCTCGTCTTCACCGCCTTTTCGGGCAGCCACCAGGACGCGATCAAGAAGGGCTTCGCCGCCCGCGAGGGCCGTAACGACCCGTTGTGGGACGTGCCCTACCTGCCGATCGATCCGAAGGATCTGGGCCGCGATTATGAGGCGGTGATCCGCGTCAACTCGCAATCGGGCAAGGGCGGGGTCGCCTGGGTGCTGGAACAGGACCGTGGCCTGAAACTGCCCAAGCGGATGCAGGCCGATTTCAGCCGCGCGGTGCAGGCGCTGGCGGACGAGACCAGCCGCGAGCTCAACGCCGCCGACATCTGGGGACGCTTCCAGGTACACTACCGCCTGGATGGCGACCAGCGGTTCGCGCTCGTCGACTTCGAGGAGACGCGCGACGGCGGCGACCGGCTGTTCACCGGGCGCGTGCGGCACGACGGGGTCGAACGCGCGGTGGAAGGGCGCGGCAACGGGCTGCTGTCGGCGGCGCTGGCGGCCCTGCGCGCGGCGTTCGGCGTCGATCTCGACATCGCCGATTATCAGGAACACGCCATCGGCCATGGCGGCGACGTGGCGGCGGCGGCCTATGTCGAGGCCCGTACGGCAGACGGGCGGACGGTGTTCGGCGTTGGCATCGACACGGACGTGGCGAGCGCGTCCGTGCGCGCGTTGCTGGGCGCGGCCAACGCGGTGGCGGCCTAGCGCCGGCCGAACAGCCGCTCGATGTCGGTGTGGCCGAGCTTGATCCAGGTCGGACGGCCGTGGTTGCACTGGCCGGAATGGGGCGTCACCTCCATCTCGCGCAGCAGCGCGTTCATCTCGGCCACCGACAGGATGCGGCCGGCGCGCACCGAACCGTGGCAGGCGACGGTCGCGGCGACATGGTCAAGCCGGTCGCGCAGGCTCAGCGCCTGATCGAAGGCGGCCAGCTCGTCGGCAAGGTCGGTGACCAGGCCGCGCGTGACGGCATGGCCCAAGGCGGCGGGCACCGCGCGCACCAGCACCGCCTTGGGGCCGAACCGCTCCAGCTCCAGCCCGAACTCGGCCAGTTCGGGCGCGCGCGCCTCCAGCCGGTCGCAGGCGGGCTCGTCCAGCTCGACCACCTCCGGCAGCAGCAGCGCCTGGGTGGGCACGCCGCCGCCGGCCAGGCCGGCGCGAAGCCGTTCCAGCACGAGGCGCTCGTGCGCGGCATGCTGGTCGACCAGGATCAGGCCATCGGCTGTCTCCGCGACGATGTAGGTCGCGGCGACCTGGCCGCGCGCCACGCCCAGCGGATGATCGGCGGGCGGCATGGCTAGCGCGGGTTCGGCGCGGGCGGCGGGTTCGGGCCGGTAGCCGGGGTGCGCGTCCCATACAGATGCCTGGGCTGGAACGGCCGGTCGAGCGGGGAAGGTGACGGTGGGCCCGGCCGCCGGACCCGGCTGCCACGTGCCAAGGGCCGCGGCACTCGGACGCTGCGCGCTGCGGTGGCCCGCGGCGTCGAGCGCGGCGCGCAGCCCGCCCACGATCAGGCCGCGCACCAGTGCCGCCTCGCGGAAGCGCACCTCCGTCTTGGCGGGGTGGACGTTGACGTCGACCTCCCCGCCCGGAAGCGCCACGAACAAGGCCACAACTGGATGGCGATCGCGCGGGGTGAGGTCCTGGTAGGCCGCACGCACCGCCCCCACGAGCAGCCGGTCCTTCACCGGCCGGCCGTTCACGAACAGGTGCTGGTGGTCGGCCACGCCGCGGTGAAAGGTGGGCAGGCCGGCAACGCCCTGCAGCCGCACCGCCTCGCGCTGATGCTCCACCGCCACCGAATTGGGCAGCAGGTCGCGGTCGATAAGCGCCGCCACGCGTGTCGCCCGGCCCTCGCCCGGCTGCACCGCGATCGCGCGCCTGCCGTCATGCTCCAGCGTGAAGCCGATGTCCGGACGCGCCATGGCGAGGCGGCGCACCACGTCGAGGCAGGCGCCATATTCGGCTCGCGGCGAGCGCAGGAACTTGGCGCGCGCCGGCACGCGCGCGAACAGCGCCTCCACCACCACGCGCGTGCCGGGCGGCAGCGCTGCAGGCTCATCCGCGACGAGCCGACCATTGTCGACCGTGCGCCGCCACCCTTCGGCCCCGCGCACCCGGCTTTCGATCGTCAGCCGCGCGACGCTGGCGATGGAAGGCAGAGCCTCGCCGCGAAAGCCCAAGGTCGCCACCGCCGCGATCGCGCCATCCTCCAGCAGGCTGTCGGGCAGCTTGGAGGTGGCATGGCGTTCGAGCGCGAGCGCCAGTTCGTCGGGCGCCATGCCGCAGCCGTCGTCGGTGACCTCGATCCCGTCGATGCCGCCGCCCCGCAGCCGCACCGCGATGCGGGTCGCATCGGCATCGATCGCATTCTCCACCAACTCCTTGAGCGCGCTGGCGGGCCTTTCCACCACTTCACCGGCCGCGATCCGATTGACCAGGTGCTCGGGCAGCCGCCTTATTGACATGGGAGGTGCCCTAGCCCAAGCCGCCGCCTTCCGCGACCCGGCACAACCCAAGCGACGCTTCGATCCGCCGGGCGCGTCCACTCGGGGCATGGGTGCATGGTGTTGACGCGTTGGTTCAAATTCATGTCGCACGACATGGCGATCGACCTCGGCACCGCCAACACATTGGTCTATGTCCGCGGCAAGGGCATCGTGCTCAACGAGCCGTCCGTGGTGGCGGTGGAGACGGTTCAGGGCATCAAGAAGGTGCGCGCGGTCGGTGACGACGCGAAGCTGATGATGGGCAAGACGCCCGAGCATATGGAGGCGATCCGCCCCCTGCGCGACGGCGTGATCGCCGACATCGACATCGCCGAGGACATGATCAAGCACTTCATCCGCAAGGTGCACGGCCAACGCCGCTTCCCGCGATGGCCGGAGATCATCATCTGCGTGCCGTCGGGTTCGACCAAGGTCGAGCGCCGCGCGATCCGTGACGCCGCCTCCAACGCGGGTGCCTCCCAGGTCTTCCTG
>Ga0325400_1006465_pt1 | contig 11145 bp, 4 predicted proteins | sample PopdelMetagenome_2_FD_205662 | JGI IMG/M metagenome (GOLD analysis project Ga0325400, IMG submission 205662) | Populus deltoides microbial communities from Bellville, Georgia, United States - Xylem-PdKOR-R1 | ecosystem: Host-associated > Plants > Phyllosphere > Stem > Wood/Secondary xylem...
AGAAGGTGATGCTAGGGGGAGTGAAAATGCAAGTAAGCCATGAGTTTAGAGAGAAAAATAATAAATTCATAAAAGAGAGAAAGAAATATTTTTGACTGATAATGAAGGTAAAACATGAGGAGAGTATAAAAAAGAGCGAGAAAAGAAGAAAATGTGGAAAAAAATAAAAAAACATATAAGTTTTTATGTGAAAAGGAGAGAGATCAAAAATGTTTTTTTATTTTAACAAGGTAATGATTGAACTTTTATACAAAAAGACTTATTTAACATTGAAAAACTTAATCCTTGTCTTCTTAGCATGATTATATCTTTATTACAAGAATTTAAAAAAGTGCTCCCTGAAAAGATTATTAGTGTTTTGCACCAATAAGAGAAATTGAATATCAAACTTAGAGCTATCATTCCTAACTAAGTAGCATATCAAAGTAATCTCGATGAGACAAATGAACTTTAAAGACAAGTAAATGAGCTAATATCAAAGGGGTACATTAGAGAAAGCATAAGTCCATATTCTGTTCTAGTGCTACTTATATATAAAAATGATGAAATTTAGAGGATGTGTGTTTATTATTATATTGTCAACAATATTACAGTAAAGTATAGACATCTTATCCCTAAGCTTGATGATATGTTAGAGGAATTGCATGGCTTCTAATGATATTATAGTGAAGCAAAATGGTCAAGGGGAAGGATGTTTAGATGATGAGTTTCTTCTGGGTTGAATCTAGTTGAAGATTATATATGCATTAGTGTTTGTAGGTTGCAGTAGCTGTGGGACTTTTAGATTGTAGTTTGTAGATATGAATGAAGACTGGAAATATTTTTTTTCCTGGGTTTAGCTAGGATGAGCTTCCTAGAAAATTGGGATCTTCTAACGTACTTTTTTCTCTGTGTTTTTTTTTCCTTTGGTGTTCTTGTGGAGCTCTATTCTTTTCGAAAGCAATGACATTGCTTTAGAGAGAAAATGCTAAGATCATGAGAATGACTATTGGAACTTAATTTGGGGAATTGATTGCAGATTTAGGCTGAAATTCTGGGATTAAGGAGTTGGGATTGTAACCGAAAAAAATCTATATTTTGAATTATTGAATGAATTTGAATGAATATGACTATGTTTTAGGATTGAGAGCTAGAATTGGGGGAATGGAATCTAGGTTTAATTACTAGGATTGCTTGATTCAAGTGGACTCAATATCAATTAAGTGAGACTAAATTGAATCATTTAGACAAAATAATTGGACTAAATTTGATCGAATTAAGTCATTTGAAAACAAATGGACTGGGATTATGAATTAGATTAAAATAAAGGTCCCTAAAATATTTCATCATTTTCATTACAATCCCTTGCTTTTGGATTTTTCAATCTTATTAATTTAAGATATTTAATCTTGGAATTTATTTCAATTAAACTCTAAATTGAATTAATTGATCTTTCCAATTTCAAATTAGTCATTGGTTTCCCAAAATTTTAAAATCACTTTTTATTTTCAATTGTGTCCTTAATTGAATCAATTTGGACATCAGATTTAACCACTTGTTATAAATTCATCCTTGGTTCCTTATATTATAAATTTTGACTAATCTAACTCTTAATTTGGATTTTTCTCTTCCATTAAGTTCTTGATTGACTTTTAAATTTGGCCATGCATTTCAAATTCATCATTGGCTTTTTAATATATATTTATTTATCTTAGCCAAATTAAGTTCTTTTTCTTTCATTTCTTTTCCAATAAGTTTTCAATTCCAACCCAAACCATTTTTATATTTAACCAATCTTCCTAAACTTAATATCTGATTTGTGAAATTCAATTAGTGGTCCAATTTTTTACCCAAATATTTTTTTGTTTTTTATATTTTATTTTGTATTTTTATGATTTTTCCTTTCTAAGCTTCACACACAAATTAAATAAAAATGATAAAAATAAAGAAATGATTAAATATTTAAAAGACACCTTTTTTTTTGAATTTTCTATTTTTTAAAAAATATATATAAAAAAGAAGGTTAAGATTTGGGTTATGATAGTTGTCCTCTCTTTATAATACTTACGGTATAAAGCCTTGCAAAAATCTTTGTGTATGAAGCTTGTAAAGAAAAGAAGTGTTTTGACATGGTCCTAATGTCAAGCTTATCAATTAAAAGTCTTGAAATGGTCAAGGGATCCTTCCGAAGGAAAGGTCAAATATTTTTGAAAATTATATGTTGAAAACAAAAGGGATCAAACGCCTTTAAGTTCAACAGAAGAATCCCACACCCTTGAATATCACATATTTGAAATAAAAAGGATCTGACACCTAAATTCAAAAGAGAGATCCAGCACCCTTGAAAATCACATAGTTGGAAAGAAAGGGAACCAACACCTTTAAATTTCAAAAAATGAATCTGACACCCTCGGAGATATATGTTTGAAACGAAAGAAATACAACACCTTAAATTTTAATAGAGGGATTCGACACCATTAGAAATTCATGTTTGATATGAAAAGGATTGGACACCTTTAAGTTCAACAGAGAGATCCAACGTTCTCATAAACTATATGTTTTAAACGAAAGGGATCTGACAACATTAAGTTCAACAAATGGACCAAACATCTTTGGAGATCACTTTAAATTCCAAAAAACATATTTGACATCCTAAAAAAACCATATGATTTTAAGTCTTTTAGAATGGTTTTATTGTAATGGGTGACCTATTCAAGATAGTCTTATTATAATGGGTGACCTACCTAAGATGGTTTGAGAAATATGAAATTTTTTCAAAATGATCTAAATGTAACAAGTGATCTATCTACTTGGTGTGAAAAATATGAAAAAATTTCAAGGTCTTATGTTGCATACTAAGTTATGAAAAATATAAATCTTTTTCAAGATTGTTTCAAGTGATATGCCCGGTTGTGAAAAATATAATTTTTTTTTCAAGATGGTTTTATTAAAAGGGTGACCTATTTGTTTATGAAAATATAAATAATTTTCAAGATGGTTTCATTGTAATGGATAACCTACTTGGTTATGAAAAAAATAAAAATCTAGTCGTTTAGAAAGGTGACCTACCTCATGGTTTAGAATTACTTACCTCACTATATGATTTGTCCTAAGATGTCCTAATTGATGGTTAAGTTTGAAACTTCATGATGGCAGGGTTTTTCTTTTCATGATCGGAGGGTTAAAACTGATGCTTCGTGATGATAGGGTTAAAAATTAAGATTCCTAAAGATAAGGTTAACTCTTCTTCCTAATTTCAGGGTTAAACTTGAGATTCTTGGTTTGAAATATAGGTTCCCATTGTTTGGCAGTCCATCGTTTTCAATGATGGCAAAACTTATCATTTCTGCCCTGTTTGGTTTGTTGACTCTTCAAACCTATTGAGTTTTTGATGTGATCACCTTCCAAGATATGCTAATATCATATTTGAATGATTTACAACTTGACCCAACAAGAACTTGCCTTGGAAAACCAAAGTTATACGCAATGATCACTCCTACCCTATACCTATAAAGAGATGCAAATGAGTAGTATAAAATCATAATAAAGTTGATCAATCATTGAAAGAGTTTGCAAGTTCAATCAAGAACTTAATATGAGAATCACTCAACCATACAAAAGATAGCAAGAATGTCTATTTTTTTTTATTAAAAATAGTCCCTCTTTAAAAAATCTCTACAAAAGAGTATTATACTAGAAAAAACTCTAAGTTTAATAGGACATCCCTAATGAATATGGATAAACCTAACAAATAATAATAATCCAATAAACCCAAATTTAAATAAAGGCCTTCATACCTTTAAAAGGTCTAATAATAACTAAAATATAAATAAAACAATAGCCCAACTACTTTAAATAAGACTAAGTCATTTTTGTAATTTGCTGGTAGAATCAAAGTTCAACTTCAAACACATTCTTTTCTCTCATTTTAATGAATTAGAAGGCGTGACATATATCACTAAAAAAATATGAATGTTTACTTTCTAATACAACTACAATCACATAAAAAATAAATTTAGCTCTAATTATGACTAAAATAGTAGCCAAATGTCAAAACTGGAATATTTCAATCTTTTTATTCTAATTTTTTTAATATCGGAATGCCCACCTACAAGCCCTTCTTGAACATGAATTAAATTAATCATGACATGTACTTTATTATTTAATATCTTCCTGATGTTCACCTTATCTCATGTGTCTTGAAAAAGTCCATTAGAAGCTTATTTGAACTTCCTAGCTCTAAATATTGTTAATGCACCAACTGGAACCTTTAACAGATCTTTTAGTGTTGCTTGGATCACAATAGATTGCAATATGCAAATCTCTTCTCAAATATAAGCCTATAGCCTAGGATTTTCATAATGTATGTTACCCCTTGTTTGCATTACGAGAGGCTTTCTATTTTGATGATCAATTTGAAAGGATTAACTGTATTTCGATCATGTCACAGCCTCCTAACTTTATTGTTATATGCATTCTATTTCATTGAAAGATCTGAGAGAATTATGGCATTGCCCCCATGCGTAGTATTTGTGTGTCATCGCGCGTTCCTCATCTACTTTAATGGAGAAGCAATGCTATATTTTCTCATTTTTTAAAAGACTTCATCAATTCCTTTATCGCCAAAGACAATTTCAAATTACTCCTAGTTGATCTGATTGTGTGCATCCTTTTAGCACTCATTGAAATGCATTTATTTGGCAATATTCTCATCAGGTATTATAATCAACTTTCAAAGAGTAAACGACTCTTTAGTCACAAAGATGCCTTCTAATTAGACCATACTCCTTAAGTGTGGTGTTACTCTTAACTATTAAGGTAGTTCACTAAATCATCACCTATTATCATGGACTATTTCAAGCAACATCTCCCTTAACTGATCTATATAGCCTTCAGGAAATAAAGTTGGGAACACAGAACTTCTTTGGTACAACCACATTTAAGACCAAACACATTTCTGCGACCTGTCCTCAGTCACACAAGTCTACCCTTTAATAGCCCTTATTGTGGCTTCCAATGCTGCCATCTTATCTTGATCAATGTTTTCAGATGACTTTGTCTTGTGGAATTCATTGGCGAATGCATCTACAACTTCTGGGATTGGTGTTGATGTCGTTGACTATACAAACCCTGGATTTTATTGGGGATCTTGAGCTTGTTCTCCCACCCTTTCCTCGAGTTAAGCTGGAACAAAAGCAAGAGGTCTATTGGAAAGACCTTCGCTAAAGGTATTCCTAAGTGCTTGCTCGAGTAATCTAGTGATACGAGCCTGGCTAGCCTTCAGAGATTCCAATTCTTCTTGAAAATAAGCATCACGATAAGGACATTATTCATCTTCTATATTTCTCAGTCAAGTGTTGTAAACTTAACAAATTGGAACTCTTTGAAAATATATATTTCAACCTAGTGCATGTATGTATGTTATTTGCAATTAATGGATGTATGCGTATGGACACAAATATGTGTCAATGCACATCGTGTAATCATCTCAGACTCTTTTTAGAAAAGCCATGGTTTTAGCTCAGCAAATACTGCAGATTTCAGGATTATTGATAAGGTCTGTCTTGATGCAAAATGAATTATTAGGGAGTTCGCATCCAAAAGGCATGTTTTAGGTCATTACATAAAGGATAGGCTCATTACCTGGTTTCAAAAGGGCCTATGAGTTGCTTAGTGACTACCTTTTGTGAAGGCAGTATAGGGGGCTACAAGGAATGGTTGGGGTACAATGTGACTGCCATTACCGAGTAAATACTTAGCTTATAGTTGGATAATTCACAAGTATAAACCCCGACTGAAAGTCATAAGGCAAACCAGTACTCCCTACTTAACGTAAAAATAGGTTTATTCATAAAAAATAAAATGCATGAAGGCATTAATCCATACTCGATGTACCTATGCATGAACATGAAGTAAAAATACATGCTAAAGTAGTAAAAATATGAGCTAAAATTTAACAGACCAAAATAAATATCCAAACAATCAAACAAGCAAAGTTTAATCCAACCAAATAAGGTGTTCCCTAGTGGAGTCACCATCCTGTCGTGGGGTGTGCGCGACGTCAAGAATGGCAGGTTTGCCTCATGTAAGTGGTGTATGTAAAGGGGTTTGAGGTGTAATCATAAAGTTATGATTATAAGGTTCAAGAGTCACCACCTAGTACTATAGTTACCAGAAAACTTAAGGTCTACGAGAGTCCGAGTAAAAGATTTGTTGTGAAAGGAAAAGACGCATCACCTCTAGTGCACCCCACCTAAGATAAACTACATTATTATTTAATTATTTTTCTAGGTCAAGTTTCTTTTCGGTTGTCTCTTCTATGGTTCAAGGTAGATCTCTCTTCGTGAGAAAGTCTCTACTTTATTAGTTTAAATCCGAATCGTTTTAAAGTTTAAATTTTAAAATCGCATTTATTTTATATTTAATACTTGAGGGTATACTTTACAATGTAATTTTATATCCCTAAATATTAAAATCTACAACTAAATTCTACACTTAAATATAAAATAAACAAAATAGTTAATGAAGGATCTTTGATATTTTAGCCGAACCCTAACAAACAATTATAAACTGGTTATGATATCCATTTTTCATTTTAAAACATGAGAAATATGTAATTTTTAAAATTTGTTTTTATGAAAATATGCTTGAAAAACTTTTAGGATTCAACTATAGAGGAAATTAATTTAAGATTTTTTGAATTTGTTTTAAATTTTCAAAATTTTTTTAAGAAAAGTTTAGGAGAAAACCATGTATTTTAATATCTGATTTATATCTTATAATGTAAATGTTTTTTAAAGGATTTTTGGAAAATTTTGTACTTTTTTGTTTTTTTTTAATATTTTTATATTATTAAATAATTATATTATTATAAAAATATATTAGGTTGGGTCCAGCTGACAAGCGGCCTAACAGACCTGGCTTTTCTCTTTTTCTCTGATGTGGGTTGGACCTGGCCCAACCATCCAAGTTAGGCTAGAATGGGTCCAACCCAACTTAGTCGGGTGGGCTGACTAACGGCTCAACATGTTCTTTCCTTTATTGGGTTTGGGCCAACCCCAGCCCAGTCATGTGGGTTGGGCGTTACAAGTCCGGCCTAGGCCATATGGTTAAAACAACGTTGTTTTGGTCAAAATACGTCGTTTTAGCTTTTAGGGTTTTAATTTAGGGATTTAACAAAAGTTCAATTTAGTTCCTTGACTTTTGATTTGTTTTAATTGCATCTCTAATTGACCTTATACTTTTAATTTAATACAATTTTGCCCCTAAAAAACTTCAACATCATCCCTGAATTTCAACGCATTTTTTTTCAACTTTAAAATAAAACTCATACAAGCTCATCAAAGTATCTTTCACCTTATTTGTTAGCAATTGTGCTTTGTCTTAATAATACAAGTCAACAAAATTTCACATAGTTCTGCTTGAAACATGAATCTAAGACATTAGCCACATATAACAAAAAATTCTGATTTGCTTCACAACCCCAATACTTCTGAAACTTTAACATCATATTCATCGTCATTCCACTTAAAAGATTATCTTTATTTTTATATAATTGCTACAAGTTCATATGCATGTAAATCAAATTTTATTGAAGAAAGAATTTGATGTGACATGCGATGAGCAAGAAAATCTCAATGTAATTATGTAAAACATCTTTAAGAACTTCACCAAAGTTCTAGCATTTTCCCGATCCTCCAAATTAGGTGGTCCTATGTTTTTTTTTATTCCCCTTTGAATCAACCTCCAAAAGGTAAATCATATATCTAGGTTCTTTTTCACCTAACCTCACAAACACCTTTTCAAACTTTTCAGCAGCTTCTAGCATAAAATAAGTTGAATTCCATCGAGTTGCAACATCTAAACACAGTGATTTCTTACACTCTATATGCAACTTTTCAACACACTTCTTAAATGCAAGTTGCCTCGATGGTGAAGATCTCACAGACCTAATTGCATTTCAAATCTTAACAGTTGAAACATTAATCTCTTTCAAGCCATCACACACAATGAGGTTTACAATGTGTGCACAACATCTAACATGCAAATGCTCATTTGACAATATATTAGTTGACCAATCTTTCATCATATTTTTCAAAAATGAAATAGTCACATTATTAGAGCTTGCATTATCTACTGTAACAATCAAAACTTTATCAATCCCCCACTCTAACATACAATTCTCAATAACTTGACCAATTATCTCACCCATATGATCAGAAACTTGATAAAAATTAAGGATTCTTTTAATGCAAATTCCACTTATTATCAATCCAATGAGTTGTTAAACACATATAGTTAATATTTTGGATTGATGTCCATGTATCTGTTGTTAAGCACAATCGTTGACCCCTAAGAGTTATCCTCAATTTATCCTTCTCTTCAACATAAAGTTTCAAACAATGTCTCATAATAGTGAAACGAGAAGGAATGTCAAATCTAGGTTGCATGGTCCTAGCAAACAATTTAAATCCCTGACCCTCCACAAAATTAAAAGGCAACTCATCAATTATAACCATCTTTGCTAGTGCTTGTCTACATTCATCATAATTATAACCTATTGCCTTAAGAGTTCCCATATTTTGATCTCTCAATTCACCGTTCTTTATCTTAGGTTCTAATATCAAAACCTTTTGTTTCCTATCAACCACAAAAGGAAACTTTTTACACACTTTTAAATGACTTCACATATTACATGTGTCATTAACAATAGTATGAGATGCATAATGTTTTTCACAATAATTACATTTGTAACTTTTTTAGGATCAACATCAAGTTTTGTAAAGTGATCCAAAATTTGTAACTTTTTTTTATCATCAGCATTTTTTCCCTTAATGTAAGGACTTGAGGTTGTTTACCTTTTATATCCGTGGTGGATCCTGCGGTGGTTGATTCGGGGTTGGTTTTTGAAGTTAGAGAATTGGTTGATGTTGGTGTAGTGCTTGTGGATAAAACATTTTGAATTTGAAGATTTTCCATCCATTATTACATAATGAAAACATGTTAACGACTATAATTTATATGAGACTTAAATGTACTAAAATTCAAAGAAACTAATAGTAACAAATCTGTTTATAGTATAATATATATATATATTTCTACAAGCAAAAGAGTGGTATATCTGACCCGATCAAAGAGTTGATGTCTTATCCAAAGTGTAAGAGTATCGAAGTAATAAATAACCCAGCAAGACCGGGGTCGAACTACAGAGAGGTGAACTATATTAAATTATAAATAAAAGAAAAGATTTGAAGAAAGCTTTGAGATGTGATAATAATGTAAGGATTTAAACAAAGATAAAATAATTGTCAAAGTTAGAGGATCCACTAATGGTATTTCAAATAAGTATAGTATAAACTATTTTTATTACTTGACTAGAAACAACACACAAAGGAGGTTCCACTCAGATTATAAATTGTTAGTATGATTACATTAATTATCTTATTCGAGTAATGCCAATACTTATAAATATTATCAGGTATTCATGGTGATAACTTATGTTTACAACAAATCAAATTCCTTTCATAGCACAGGTGTCAGTTATTCCATACAGTTGGGCTATGAAAGGGCCAAGTATTTGTTGTACCAAGGGTTGTTCAACATAACTCTAGATTAACCATTTAACAAGCAATGTATTAAGAGTGAGTACGATAATAAATATATAACATATTAGTATCAAACATTAAAGTCCATGTTGAGTTTATACTATACTTATTCTTACACCATTAGTGTAACTTTTTCACCTTGACATCATAAACTTAGCTGAATATTATGAATAAGAGAAACATGGATAAACAAGAGGAGAACATGATTATATAAGTATAATAAAGGAAATGAAAGGCATAAACAAGAGATTAATGAAAGCAAAACTTAAGCATTACAAATATATAAAGAGAGAGAGCAAGAACATGATCTTGATCTGAAAACCAAGATGACTAAATGCATGGTTTATAGGCTAAAATTTGGAACTATTGATTTGATGACTAATTGTTGAGTGGGTGGCCACCTCTTGACTTGGTAACCATCCATATCTTCTTGTATGCAGAAAACGTCATTGCTAACATCAGAATTTGAACAGATAGTCTTCATAAAAGTTCTGGGGAATTGTCTCCGCTTTCCAACAAAATAAGAATGAGGTCATTTGGATTTCTAGAACTCGAGATATGGGCTGAACACTAAACAGTGTCTAGGCTGCAGGTCAGATTCCGACTTCTTTGTTGTTGCTGCAATTTGAACTTGAAAACGGTCATTTTGAATCTTGAACTCTCATGAAAGTATTAGGCCTATGTCTTGGCTTTCTATCTATATAAACCAGACCTAAATCCAAGTTCTACAGTTTTAGTTATGATCCAATAACTGAATGGTGTTCCAATTTGAATTCAACCAGCATTTCTTTTCTAAATTTAGCCCTCTCTTTGTCTTCTTAATTTCAGTGGTTAAACTTATCAATCAATCCTTTGATTTATGTGATAGGCCTGCATTTAAAATGAACATTTACCATAAATTAAAGGTATCTTATATTATCAGACTTGTTATTATAAAACATGCTCCAGTTAAGGAGTTATTGATACTTCAAGTGCAAAATGATGATATAAAACCTTCATAAAAATGCATTTTTAAGTACTAATCACACCCCCCAACCAGCTTATTACTAGTCCCTAGTAATCAAAGCGTTAAAATAGAAAAAAGTATTTGCAAATTCCACAAAGCAAGGCATTCATCATTCAACTTCCATTAATCTATCCAGATAAACAAACTCTCATTAAGTTTATATATCTGCTCAATATCTCTTAAATAAAATATTAATAAACCTTTCTTTTTATGTGCTCAATGTATGAAAACATAGATGATGAGGCTTTTATTGGAAGAGAACAATATTTTATTCTAATGTTTAAGGTTAACTTCCTTGGGTTGGGATTATTATCTTTTTTTTCCTTTTTTTGTCTCTTTTTTTTTTCAATATATATACATATAACTTAAAACACAATGCATCTTTAACCCATATAACGAGCTTTCGGCTAATGACTCCTAGACCAGTTGGTCTTCGGGCATTGGGTGTTGAGACACCCCTACGATCTTAGTAACTCGGGTTGCAGATACTGATATGTAGATAGTGCAATGCTTGATTCCCTTAAGCTTTTCTCCTTAACCCATGTAACAAGCTTT
>Ga0325400_1006470_pt1 | contig 11143 bp, 7 predicted proteins | sample PopdelMetagenome_2_FD_205662 | JGI IMG/M metagenome (GOLD analysis project Ga0325400, IMG submission 205662) | Populus deltoides microbial communities from Bellville, Georgia, United States - Xylem-PdKOR-R1 | ecosystem: Host-associated > Plants > Phyllosphere > Stem > Wood/Secondary xylem...
CTGGAGATGCACCCGTGGCACGCCGGCTGGCAGGCGACGTGGGGCCGCCCCGAACTGCTCGAACGCAGCCTCGGCTGGTACATCGGCCACCTGCCCAAGGCGCGGGAGGAAGCGGCGCGTCACAAGATGCCGGGCGCGTGGTGGCCCAAGATGGTCGGGCCGGAGGGGCGCAACAGCCCCAGCCCCGTTTCGCCGTTCCTGATGTGGCAGCAACCGCATCCGATCCTGCTGTCCGAACTCGTCTGGCGCACCCGCCGCGACCGCGCGACGCTGGACCGCTACGCCAGCGTGGTGGAGGAGACCGCCAACCTGCTCGCCGCCTGGCCGCGTGACGGGCAGCTCGGGCCGCCGATGATCCCGGCGCAGGAGAACTACGATCCGCTGACCACCCGCAATCCGGCGTTCGAGGTCGAGTATTTCCGCTGGGCGCTGACCACCGCCCAGGCGTGGCGCGAACGCCGCGGCCTGCCCCGCCGCGCCGACTGGGACGCCGCGATCGCGGGCATCGCGACGCCCGCGGTTAGGGACGGGCTCTACCTGCCGGTCGCGAACATCCCTGACTTCTGGACCACCGCCGCTTCCCCGACGTGCCGCGCCAAGGCGGAAGCGGAGGTGTGCAAGAACCGCGACCACCCGTCGTTCCTGATGGCCTACGGCTTCATACCCGGCGCGCGGATCGATCCGGCGACCATGCGACGCACCTTCGCCGCGACGGAGGCGAATTGGGATTTCCGCCAGACCTGGGGCTGGGACTATCCGATGATGGCGATGACCGCCGCCCGGCTCGGCCAGCCCGACAAGGCAGTCGACTGGCTGTTCGCGGACCGCAAGAACAACCAGTGGGGCATCACCGGCATGACCCCGCGCGTCCACCTCGACGCCCATGCCGCCGACCTCGTCCCCACCTCTGGCGGCGCGGCCGGGGTGGCGATGGCCAGGAACCCCGACGGGCCCGGCTACAGGCGCGCAGCGGAAACCTACTTCCCCTCCAACGGGTCGCTGCTGATGGCGGTGGGCCTGATGGCGGGCGGTTGGGACGGGTCGACCGGTCCCGCCCCCGGCTTCCCCAAGCGTGGCTGGCGCGTGCGTGCCGAAGGCATCACGCCCGCACCATAGGAGAGCATGGCATGACGAACGAGACACGCCGCGGCGTACTGAAGGGGCTCGTCGGCGGATCGGTGGCGAGCATGGCGCTCTCCGCCCCCGCGGTGGCGCGGACGCAGACGCAAACGCCGCCGTCGACACCGTCGCCCGCGGGCCCCGCCCCGCGCGAGTGGCGCGACGCGACGACCGGGCGCCGTATCGTCCGCCTCAGCCCCGATGGCGGCGGTGGCAAGCTGTACTTCTACAAGAATGCGTTCACGCCGCAGGGCGACCTGATGGCGATGACCGTGACCGGCGGCATCGCGCTGGTCGACCTGCGCACCCGCGCGGTGCGCACGCTGGTGAAGAACCCGAAGGCCGACCTGCTGTTCATGGCGCGGCGGTCACGCACCCTGTTCTACGCGGTCAGCGATCCCGGCGACGCCCAGCCGATGGATCGGCCGCGCACCGTCTACGCGGTCGACGTTGACAGCGGGCGCCAGCGCAGGGTCGCCCGGCTGCCGAACGGCACGCTCAATTCGCTCAGCGCCGACGACACCACCCTGCTCGGCTTCGTCGCCTACGGCTCGCAACCGCTCCAGCCCGGGGTCGCCGACCCGCGTCACCGCAAGTTCGACCAGGCCGAATACGCCGCGAACGGTCCCGACGGCAAACCGCTCAACTTCGCCAAGGCCAAGGGCGTGCGGATGCTCCAGCGCTGGGCGGCGCGCTATCCGATGGAAATCTTCACGGTCGACGTCGGCACCGGCGACCGGCGCGTGATCCACAAGACGAACGAGTGGGTCGGCCACACCCAGTTCTCCCCCACCGATCCCGACCGCATGATCTTCTGCCACGAAGGGCCGTGGGACCGGGTCGACCGGATGTGGACGATGCGGCGCGACGGCAGCGACCTGCGCAAGACGCACAATCGCACCATGAACTTCGAGATTTTCGGCCACGAATGGTTCGGGGCGGACGGACGCGAGGTCTGTTACGACCTCCAGACGCCGCGCGGCCAGGTGTTCTGGGTCGCCTCGCTCGACCTTGAAACCGGCAAGCGCGTCTACCGGCTGGTCGACCGCAACGACTGGGGCGTGCACTTCAACCGCTCGGCGGACGGGACGCTCTACTCCAGCGACGGCGGCGATGCCGACATGGTCGCCCACGCGAGCGACGGGAAATGGCTCGCGCTGCTGCGACCCGAAACGATCGTCGATGCCGAACCGGAATATTACACCGACGATCTCGTCACCGTTCAGAAGATGAAGCGCGACCGGCTGGTCGACATGTCCGCCCACGACTACCGGCTGGAACCCAACGCCACCTTCTCGCCCGATGGCCGGTGGCTTGTGTTCGTGTCGAACATGCACGGCGCGAACCACGTCTACGCCGTCGATCTCGCCACCGCCTGACGCCCGCCCCGCATCCCGGAGACCCGCCGAATGATCCGCTCCCTCCCCCTCCTGGCCGCCGGTCTCCTGCTGTCGTCCACGGCGCTGACCGCGCAGACGTACGTGCCGGCTGCTCCCGCCGTGCCTCCTGGGGTCGACGCCGACTGGCTGAACCCGCCCGCGCGCCCCGCGCCCTCGACCGCCGTCCGCCTGCCCTCGCGCGCGGAGGCGATCGCCGCGGCCGAGCGCGTGTCGGCCGCGCAGATCGCCTGGATGGCGGCCCGCCCGGTGCCGCTGTCGACCGGCGGGGCGCTCGACACCATGTCCTCGAACTGGGTCGCGGCGGCCTATTACGTCGGTGCGACCAGGCTCGCGCGGGTGTCGGCCGATCCGCGGCACCTACGCTTCGTGTCGGCGGTCGCGGAACACTACAACTATGCCGTCCGCGGCGCGCGTTCCGGGGCGACGATGCTCAACGCCGACGACATCGCGGTGGGCGACCTCTACGAAGAACTCTACGTCCGCCGCCAACAAGAAGGCACCCTCCTCCCTCTCAGGCAGCGGCTCGACTGGCAGGTACCGCATCTCGCGCGCTCGGTGGAGACGCCTCAACTGGTTTGGTGGTGGAGTGACGCTCTGTACATGGCGCCGCCAGTGTTTGCGCGAATGTCGGCGATCACCGGCGATCCCAAATACGTCATGGCCGCCGACAAGGAGTGGCGCCGAACTGCCCGGCTGCTCTGGTCGCCCGAGCACAAGCTGTTCTTTCGAGACGCACGCTTCATCACGCGCAAAGGCGCGAATGGGCAGCCGGTGTTCTGGTCACGCGGCAACGGTTGGGTGCTCGGCGGTCTTGCCCGTTGGCTCGAAGCATTGCCGGCGGAGATGGCGGGGCGCGACTTCTACACCACGCTATTTCGCGACCTGGCGGACGGCGTGATAAAGCGCCAGCGGCCGGACGGGCTGTGGCCGACCAGCCTGCTCGACCCGCAAAGCTTTTCCGAAGCTGAGACGTCGGGTTCGGCATTCTTCGTGTACGGCCTGGCGTGGGGCATCAATCACGGGCTTCTGGACCGCAAAACCTACCTGCCGCACGTGCTGCGCGGCTGGGCGGGACTGAACCGGCAGTTGCGTCCGGACGGCCAACTCGGCTCCGCGCAAAAGACTGGCGACCAGCCCGTGCGCACCCTGCCCGATGAGACCGGACCGTATGCCAATGGCGCGTACATCCTGGCGGCGCTGGAAATTGCTGACCTGAACGGTGCCGTGCAGAATTTGCCTCACGCCGAACCCGCGAAGGATGCGGCGCAAACGATCGCGGCGACGACGGTCGTGCCTCCACCACCGGCCACCGTCGTCGGCGAGGAGGAGATCGCCCGCCGCCGCGCCGAGACCGAAGCGGTACGCGCGCTAACCTACGATCCCGCACCGCTCGGACGTCCCTCAAACATTGCGCCGATCTTGCCCCCCACCGGCGAGGGGCTACGGCCGCGTGCCGTGGCGAGATTTGCTCCCGATCGCCTCGACGACCTGCTGTGGGAAAATGATCTCGTCGCGCATCGCATCTACGGGCCGGCTTTGGAGGCGAAGGAGCCGCCATCGGGTTCGGGCATCGATGCCTGGGCCAAGCGCGTCCGCTGGCCATTCATGGACAGGCAACTCAAGTTCCCGAATTATCACATTGATCGCGGCGAGGGACTGGACTTCTACGACGTCGGCCGGACACGCGGTGCTGGCGGCCTCGGCATTTGGTACCAGAACAAGCTGTGGACCAGCCGCAACTTCCATACCTACAAGATCCTGGAGACAGGCGGCGACACCGCGCGCTTCTCGGTTGATTACCGCCCTTGGCCGGTAGATGTCGTTCGTAAGGTCTGGGAAACCCGCGAGTTCAGCCTTCCGCTCGGCTCGCATTTCACACGGATGCGCTCGACAATCCAGTCGGACACCACTGAACCGCTGACCGTGGCGATAGGTATCGGCAAGGTTGGAGCGAAGGGCACCGTAACCCGCGACAAGGCGGGCGGGCGGATGATCTACTGGGGATCGGACGATCCCGAACACGGAACGCTGGGACTGGCTATCGTGGTCGATCCGGCCATGGTCGAGGGCTTTGCGGAGGATGCCGAGAACTATCTGATGCTGGTGCGCGTCCAGCCGGGCAAGCCATTCGTCTACTATTCCGGGTCGGCTTGGGATCGTGGCGACGTCGTCAAGGACAAGGGGGCTTGGGACGCTCTGGTCGCGGCGCTGAAACCTAAGTTCTAGGAGGGTTCATCGATCGGCGGGAGCAAAGAGACCGGGTATATCTCAAAGGTCGCAGGAGATTGATCGCTAAGCACCACCGTCGTTGAGTAGCCTCAGCAATGGTTTAGCGGTAAGTCGAAAGATCATTGTCAGACCTTTAGACTGCCAGCGCATCTCGGCGCACCGACAGGGCGAAAGCCATAATGATCGTGAAGGCGAGCGCGGCCACCAGCATCGCAGCCGAGATACCTACTCGATCGGAGAGCCAGCCGATCACCGCCGTCAGGATCGCGCCACCGATGATCGCCATGATGATGAGCGAGCCACCGGCGCGCCGCAACGGACCTAGCCCCTCGACACCAAGGGCGAAGATCGTTGGAAATTGGATCGACATGAAGAAGCTGGTCGCGATCAGGCTGTAGAGCCCAGCATGACCGCCTATCGAGGCAGCAACCAGCACGCACGCGCCTGCTGCAGCCGCAAAGGCGGCGAGCATGGTCGCGGGGCGCACCCGGATCATCGCCGCCGTACCTACGAAACGCCCAAGCGCGAACAGCAGCAAGGACACGAACAACGCATCGGCCGCCTCCCGTTCGGGGAGGGTGGGGATGTTGGTCTGGGCATAGCGGATGGTGTAGCTCCACACGGAGACCTGCGCGCCGACGTAGAACAGTTGCGCGACCGCCGCGGCGAGCAGGCGGGGGCGGCGCAGCACCTGCGCGAAGCCGGCCGGACCGGCGACCGCACGCGCGGCGGGGTCACCGGCGGGAAAGCGCAGGAACGCCGCCACGACCGCCAGCGCGAGCACGACGCCGGCGATTGCGAGGTAGGGCGTCTGGACTGCCCGCACCTCCATCCCGTAGTAGGCCAGCCGATCGGCGGCGGACATCGCCGCGATCGTCGCCTCGTCATGTTCGATCCCCGACAGGATGAGGTTGCGCCCGACGAGGATTCCCGTGATCGCGCCGAGCGGGTTCGCCGCCTGCGCCCAGTTCAGCCGCCGCGCAGCCCCGGCCGGGTCGCCGAGTTCGGTCATCAGCGGATTGGCCGAGGTTTCGAGAAACGCGAGCCCCGAGGCGATGACGAACAGCGCGAGCAGGAACAGCGCGTAGGTGCCCAGCATCGCCGCGGGGTAGAACAGCAACGCGCCGCAGCCGTAGAGCACGAGCCCGGTGACGATCGCCACCTTGTATCCGCGCGCGCTCATCAGCATCGCGGCGGGGATCGCGAACAGGAAATAGCCGAGGTAGAACACCTGCTGGACGAAGCTGGTGCCGAAATCCGACAGCACGAACGCCTTCCTGAACTGCGCGATCAGGATGTCGTTGAGGTTGTTCGCCATGCCCCACAGGAAGAACAGGCTGACGGTGAGCACCACCGCCGCCGTGTAGCGCGGCGCCGTGTCGTCGGGTGCGGTGTCGGCCATCTTGCCCCCTGTCTAGTCGAGTGCGCGGTCGAGGTGGACGTAACCGCCGTCGGGAACGATCCACTGACCGGTCGTGTGCGACGACCGGTCGGACAGCAGGAACACGACCGTGTCTGCGATCTCCCGGTCGGTCGTCATGCGCCGGCCGAGCGGAACGTGCGCGGTGATCGCATCCAGACGGCCCTGCGGATCATCGAGCGTGTCCAGCCAGCGGCGGTACAGCGGCGTCATCACCTCCGCCGGCAGCACCGCGTTGACCCGCACGCCGTCCGCCGCCAGCGCCGCCGCCCACTCGCGCGTGAGGCCGAGCTGCGCCGATTTCGCCGCGACGTAGCCGCTCGTCCCGCCCTGCCCGGTCAGCGCGGTCTTGGACGAGATGTTGACGATCGCGCCGCGACGTTCGCGCAAGGACGGCAGGCAGTGGTGGGCCATCGCGTAGTAATGCACCAGATTGCGGCGGAGCGAGGCGTCGAACGCCGCCACCCCCGCATCCAGCCCGACCCCGTCGTTGGTGCCCGCGTTGTTGACGAGCGCATCGACGCGCCCGAACCGCGCGACCACCTGCGCGACCGCGCCCTCGCAGCGCGCGGGGTCCTCCAGATCGGCGTGGACGAACAGGTAATTGGGGCACAACGCGGCCATCCGGCTCGCGAAGTCCGCCTCCAGCGGGCTGCGCCCGACGATCGCGGGGATCGCCCCCTCCTCCGCCAGCACGGTCGAGATCGCTCCGCCGATCCCCGCCCCGCCGCCGGTGACGACGACGACGCGGCCGTCGAGCCCCAGCTTCACGCCGCGCGCACCAGAGCCGGAAACCGGTAGCGCTCGATCGATCCCGGCTTCATCTCGATCGAGTAGCCGGGCCGCGTCGGCGGCATGTAGGCGGCATCGCGCACCACGCACGGTTCGACGAAATGCTCGTGCAGGTGGTCGACATACTCCGCCACGCGCCCCTCCATCGTGCCCGAGATCGCGATATAGTCGATCATCGAGAGATGCTGGACATATTCGCACAGGCCGACGCCGCCCGCGTGCGGGCAGACCGGCAGGTCGAACTTGGCGGCGAGCAGCAGGACGGCCAGAACCTCGTTCACACCGCCGATGCGGCAGGCGTCGATCTGGACCACGTCGATCGCGCCGGCGGCCATGAACTGTTTGAACATGACGCGGTTCTGGCACATTTCGCCGGTCGCGACCTTTACCTTCCCGATCCCGCGACGGATCGCGGCGTGCCCCAGCACGTCGTCGGGGCTGGTCGGCTCCTCAATGAACCAGGGTTCGGCAAAGGCGAGCGCGTTGACCCAATCGATCGCCTCGCCGACCTCCCACGTCTGGTTGGCGTCGATCATCAGCGACACGTCCGGACCGACCGCCTCCCGCGCGATCCTCAGGCGCCGGACGTCGTCCTCCAGATCGCGGCCGACCTTCAGCTTCACGTGGCGGAACCCCGCGTCGACCGCCTCGCGGGCGAGGCGCGACAGCTTGTCGTCCGAGTAGCCGAGCCACCCGGCGGAGGTCGTGTAGCAGGGATAGCCGTGCTGCTCGAGCACCGCGATGCGATCGCGCTTGCCCGCCTCCTTCGCGCGCAGCATCGCCAGCGCCTCGTCCGGGGTCAGCACGTCGGTCAGGTAGCGGAAGTCGACCGCGCGGACGAGTTCGTCCGGGGTCATGTCCGCGATCAGCCGCCACAGCGGCTTGCCGGCCGATTTGGCCCACAGGTCCCAGACCGCGTTGACGACCGCGCCGGTCGCCAGGTGGATCGCGCCCTTGTCCGGGCCGATCCAGCGCAACTGGCTGTCGGCGGTGACGTGGCGCCAGAAGCGTCCCGGATCGGCGATCACCCAGTCGAGATCGAGCCCGACGACCAGGTGGCGCATCGCCTCGATCGCGGCGACGCAGATGTCGTTCCCGCGTCCGATGGTGAAGGTGAGGCCGTGCCCCTCCAGCCCGGGCACGTCGGTGCCGAGCACGACATAGGCCGCCGAATAGTCGGGATCGGGGTTCATCGCGTCCGACCCGTCGAGCCCGGCGCTGGTCGGGAAGCGGATGTCCTCCGTACGGAGCGAGACGATGCGCGTCACAGCAGGCTCCACCCGCCGTCGATCACCGCCGTGGTGCCGGTGGTGAACGCACTCTCGTCCGCCGCCAGGTGCACCGCGAGCGCCGCGATCTCCTCCACCCGGCCGAGCCGCCCGACCGGCTGGCGCGCGGCAAAGGCGGCACGCGCCTGTTCGACGGGGATGCCGTCGCGTTCGGCCACCGCGCGCACCCGTTCCAGCAGCGACGGGCTCTCGACCGTGCCCGGACAGATGGCGTTGCAGCGGATGCCCGTATCGACGAAATCCGCCGCCACCGACTTGGTGAGGCCGATCACCGCCGCCTTGGTCGTGCCGTAGGCGAACCGGTCGCGCACCCCGATGATCGACGAGGCGACAGAAGCGATGTTGACGATCGACCCGCCCCCCGCCTCCACCATCCCGGGCAGGAACGCGCGGATGGTGCGGAACATGGCAGACACGTTGAGCGCAAAGGCGAGGTCGAGTTCGTCCGGGGTGCACGTCGCCACGGTGCCGGCGTGGACCATGCCGGCGGCGTTCACCAGCACGTCGACGGGGCCGACCGCGGCGGGCAACCCGTCGATCGCGGCGCCATCCAGCAGGTCGAGCGTGATGGGGCTCGCGTAGCCCGCCAGCAGACCCGCGTCGCGGTCGAGCGCGACGACGCTCGCCCCCTCCCGCACGAATGCCTCCGCCACCGCGCGGCCGATCCCCTGACCCGCCGCCGTCACCAGCGCGCGCTTACCCGATAACCTCACCGACACCCGCCCCTGTTCGTAAAATCTTATTTCACATATGGAAGCTACTCGCGGGTGCAACCTTTATCAAGGGCGCTTTTCAAGGTGCCTGCATCGTGGGAGAAGCTGCGCCATGCCAGACGCCACGGCAAAGAGCCGCACGACCTATGCCGCACCCGCCCTGGAACGCGGCTTCGACATCCTGGAGCTGCTGGCGACCGTGCCGGGCGGGCTGACGATCAGCGAGATCGCCCAGCATCTCGGCCGGTCGATGGGCGAGGTGTTCCGCGTGACCATCGTGATGGAGCGGCGCGGGTGGCTGCGCAAGGACGCGGCGGGCGACCGTTACCGCGTGTCCTACTGGATGCTCGACATCGCGTACCGCGCCACGCCCGCACAGTCGCTCGCGACCGTCGCCGCACCAGTGATGCAGGACCTGTCCACGGCGACGAACCAGTCGTGCCACCTGGTGGTGCGCGCCGAGGGGCGCGGGCTGGTGATCCAGCGCAACGAGAACGCGGGGCCGGCGGGCTTCGCGATGCGGACGGGTTCGGTGATCGACCTGGTCACCAGCTGTTCGGGGCACGTGCTGCTGGCGTTCGAGGACGATGCGCGGCGCGGCGCGGTGCTCGACATGCTCGACCCCCCGGCCGCGGATGCGCTGCGCGCGCTCGCCCCGCGGCTGGCGATGGTGCGCGAGCGCGGGTACGAGATGACGCCGAGCGCGCGGACCGCGGGCGTGACCGACATCAGCGTGCCGGTGTTCGGTTTCGACACGCACGTCGCCGCCGCGCTGACCGTGCCCTATTTGGTGATGATCGACGGATCGCAGACCACCGACCTGGACCAGACACGCGAGAGGCTGGTGGCGGCAGGCGAGCGCATCTCGCGCCTGCTGGGCGCGCACACGGCGTCCGGCGCCGCCGGAACCTAGCCGCCGGCAAAGCTGCGCGCGGTCAGGCGCAGCGGCACGCCGGCACGCAGCGTCACCTCGCGCGTGGTATCGCCCAGCCTGACGTGGCGCACGCCGCCCCCCGCCGCGGTGATCCGGGCGTGTTCGAGCCGGCCGTCGCGCCACGCGACGTCGATCGAGCACCGTCCCGGCCCGCGCAGCCCGGCGATCGATCCGCTCGGCCACGCCTTCGGCAACGCGGGCAGCAGGTGGATGGCGTCGCCCTGCGCCTGCAGGATCATGTTGGCGATGCCGGCGGCACCACCGAAGTTGCCGTCGATCTGAAACGGCGGATGCGCGTCGAACATGTTGGGATAGGTCCGCTCTGGCCCCAGCAGGAACGCCAGAATGGCGTGCGCGCGGTCGCCGTAGCGAAGCTTCGCCCAGAGGTTGATGCGCCACGCGGTCGCCCAGCCCGTCGCCTTGTCGCCCCGGATGCCGAGCGAGCGGGCGGCGGCGCGGGCCAGGTCCGGTGTGCGATCGAGGTCGATCTGGTTGCCGGGATACAGGCCGTACAGGTGCGACACGTGGCGATGGTGGATGTCGTTCGCTCCGGCATCCCAATCCTCCGGCCATTCCTGCAATTGGCCGTCCTTTCCGATGCGGTGCGCCAGCAGCCGCCCGCGCGCGGTGCGCAGCTGCGCCGCCAGTTCGGCGTCCACGTCCAGGATACCCGCTGCGGCCACCGTCTGTTCGAACAGGTCGCGCAGGATGTCCATGTCCATCGTCGGACCGGCGACCAGCGACGAACCGTGCCCGTGATTGTTCTCCGGCGACAGCGAAGGGTTCGTCACGAGCGCCCCCGTCTTCGCGTCGGTCTGGAGCGTATCGAGGAAGAAGAGCGCCGCCCCGCGCAGGATCGGATAGACCGACCGTAGATAGTCGACGTCGCGGTTGTAGTCGTAGTGTTGCCACAGATGGGTGGCGAGCCAGGCGCCGCCGGTCGGCCACAGCCCGTATTTGGCGCCATCGATCGGCGCGGTCGCGCGCCACAGGTCGGTGTTGTGGTGGCACACCCAGCCGCGCGCACCGTACATCTCGCGCGCGGTGCGCTCCCCCGTCTGCGCGATGTCGCGCACCATCGCAATCAGCGGCTCGACACATTCGGGCAGCGCGGTCGGCTCGGCGGGCCAGTAGTTCATCTCGGTGTTGATGTTGATCGTGTACTTCGACCCCCATGGCGGGCGCGGACTCTCGTTCCACAATCCCTGAAGGTTCGCCGGCTGGCCGCCGGGGCGCGAGCAGCCGAG
>Ga0325400_1006471_pt1 | contig 11143 bp, 5 predicted proteins | sample PopdelMetagenome_2_FD_205662 | JGI IMG/M metagenome (GOLD analysis project Ga0325400, IMG submission 205662) | Populus deltoides microbial communities from Bellville, Georgia, United States - Xylem-PdKOR-R1 | ecosystem: Host-associated > Plants > Phyllosphere > Stem > Wood/Secondary xylem...
CGCGAAGCCGGTCTGCGAGATGTCGGTCTGATCGTACGGCTTGTTGGTATCGACCAGCGTGGCGTTGGCCTGGAAGCCGAAGCCGGTGTCGCCGAACACCTGCTGCCATGCCAGCTCGACGCCGCGCACGGTTGCGTCAGGGCCGTTGACCTGCTGCGAGACCGCGAAGTTGGCGGCGTTGCCGGTGGTCGGGTCGACCACGCCGTTGATCGCCTGGCGCGTCACGCCCTGCACGATGAAGTTGCTGACGTTCTTCAGGAAGAAGTCGACCGAAAGATAGGAGTTGCGCTTGTAATACCATTCCGCGGCGACGTCGAAATTGTCCGCGAGATAGGGTTGCAGCGCGGGGTTGCCGCCGCTGGCGGTGAGCGCGCCGACGCGCTGCCCGATGCCGACCGCGAGCACCGGGTTGAGCGTGGAGAGCCCCGGTCGGGTGAGCGTGCGCGACGCGTCGAAGCGCAGCTGGAGCTCGGGCGTGACCTCGAGCCGCATGTCGACGGTGGGGAGCAGGTACGAATAGTTGCTTTTCGCGCTGATCGGCGAGACCTCGCCGAACGCCACGCTCAGCAGCGTCGGGTCGGCGGCGCTGGTCGAGATCGAGACGGGGAGGCGCCCCTGGCCAGTCGAGGTCAGGTGCGTGTTCTCGTTGCGCACGCCCGCCGCGAAGTGGAACGGCATGCCGGCGATGTCCGCGGTGTAGGCGACGTTGAGGTAGAGCGACCAGGTCTTCTCATTGATGTTCTGGAGGCTGTTGGGATCGACCAGCTGATCGAAGCTGCCGGTGAAGCCGCTCAGTCCGGTGGTGCTAGCCGCTGCATAGTTGAAGCCGGGGATGTTCTGCGTCTGCGGGTTGCCGAGGCCGCTGAGGAACTGCTGATAGGCGGCCGGGCTGAACACGATCAGCGACGGCGGCAGCGAGCCCTTGAAGCCCGGGATGAAGTTGCGCCCGAGCGAGACGCTGCCCTGGTAGAGCGAGGCCGGCAGCGGCGCGATCCCGCTGCCCTGGCCCGATGGCGTGCCGTACCCCGAATAGGCCTGCCAGAAGTTGTTGGTGAAGGTGCTCTTGTTCGCCAGGCGGAACTGATCGTCGACGTACTGACCGCCGGCGCGGATGGTCAGGTCGTCCTGCTTCCACGTCGCGGTGAAGCGCGCCTGCTTGAGCTCGTCGGTGTTCTGCTGGGTCTGGTTGACCGTGACATGCGAGCCGATCAGCGTCGGATCGGCGAACGCCGCGGCATTGCCGTTCGGCCCGACAACCGTGAGCGATGGGAAGCTGTTGGTGCTCTTGCCGTTGATCTGGAGTCCGGTGTTGTTGGCGAGATTGCCGCCGTAGCCGATGTCGCCGTTCTGGCTGCCGATCGTGTCGTCGTCGGGGTTGAGCCAGCTCTTTGCGTAGGAAAGGTCACCCTCCAGCGTGAAATTCTCGCTGACGTCCCATTTGACGTTGCCGCCGATCTGGTTGGTGCGCAGGACCTGCGTATTGAGCGCGGCGGTGAAGTCGGTCGGCGACCCCGCTTGGGTGAAGTCGATCGCGGTGCCGTTGTCGTCGAGCTCGACGTTGCGCAGCGCGCCCTGGTTGAACCAGACACCCAGCGCCGAGGAGCGCGTGACGATCTCCTGGCGCGAGAAATTGTCGTCGAGCGTGACCATCACGTCCTCGGACGGATGCCATTGCAGCGCCAGGCGGGCGTCGACGCGCTCGTCCTTGGTGTTCTGCTGGTCGATGACATATTGCTGCGGGAACCAGCCCACCACGGTCTGGCGCTGCGCCGCGTCGGCGCCCGCGTTGCTCGTCGGCGCGCAGCTCGCGGCGGTGCTGCCCTGCAGCTGGCACGGCGCGTAGAAGCCGCCGGCCCAACCCGAGACCGAGACGCGGTTGGTCTTGGTGTCGCGCCGCGTGTAGATCACGTCGGCCAGCACGCCCAGCGTGTCACCGGCGAAGGTGTTGCTGACGAGCACGCCCGCGGTCGGGACGATCTTGCCCGAACGGTCCTGGAGCGATCCTGCCGCGCTCGCCGCGACGCGCAGGCCGGGGTGGTCGAACGGCTTGGGAAACTGGATGTCGACGGTGGCGCCGATCGAGCTCGACGCCAGCGTGACGTCGGGCGTCTTCAGCACGCTGAGCTGGCCGATGAAGTCCGAGCCGACGGTCGAGAAGTCGATCTGGCGGTTGCCGGTGCCGGTCGAGATGCGGCGGCCGTCGTACAGCGTAGTGTTGAAGTCGCCGCCGAAGCCCCGGACGGTGATGCCGGTCGCCTCGCCGCGCGTGCCCGAGCGCTGGATCGACACGCCGGGCAGGCGCTGGAGCGACGCCGCGACGTTGGTGTCGGGAAATTTGCCGATGTCCTCGGCCGAGATCGCGTCGACCACGCCGGTGGCGGTGCGCTTGATGTCGAGGTTGCGCTGGAGCGAGCCGCGCAGGCCGGTGACGATGATGTCGCGGGTCGTGTCGCCGTCCAGCCCAGCCTGGTCGCCGGCGGTGTTGGCACCGTTGGTGTCGGGCGCGGTGGCCTCGTCCTGCGGGCGGCCTGCCTCGCTGGCGCTGGTGGTGTTGGCGGTGGAGGGGACCGCCGGCTGCACGCCCGCGGAGGGCTGCGCCTGGCTGTTCTGCACGCTGCCGGAGTCGGCCTGCTGCGCCATCGCGGGCGCCGGCGCGATCAGCGCGGCGGTGAGCGCGGCACCGCTGCACGCGGCGATCAGGGTGCGACGGGTGGTGGCGCGTCCGCCGCGACCGACAGGACGTACGCTCTCAGGCTCTCTCATGGCCCCTCTCCTCCTCTGTACCGGCGGCACCGGCGTGATCGATCATCGCGTGCGCCCGACTCGACTGGCCCGGCTGTCACTTCGATGTAGCGCTAACATATCCGCCCAATCTGATCTGGCAAGTGATCATATAGGATCAGTTTAGCGCTAACGACTTGACGCTGGTCGTGCGCCCGCTGATCCTTCGCGCGAGCCGAGGCGAGCGCCCGGCGAGGAGGAGGGGGCATGGCGGTGTGGGAGCTGTTGGCGAGCGAGCGACATGCCGCGCTCGCGATGCGCCGCGCCAGCGCCGCGGGACGTCATTTCGTCCAGGTCGTGCCGAGCGAGTTCGCCAAGGTGGCGACGCGCTGCCCGATCGTGCTCACCAAACATCCCGAGACCGGCCGTTTCTACGCCGGCGCGCTGCTCGGCCTGGTGCCGGGCGAGAACCTCGTCACGGACGCCGGCGGCGCGATGGACGGCATCATGCCGCTCGATCTCGAACGTGAGGGGTTCTTCACCGTCGAGCAGGACATCGCGATCGACCTCGACCATGCCCGCTTCGCCGCGGAGGAGGGAGAGCTGGCGCTGTTCGACGCGGAGAGGGCGCCCTCCGCGCATCTCCGCCGCGTCCAGCGCGCGCTCGGGCTGCTCCATACCGGGTTGGCCGAGAGCGAGGCGCTGATGGCGGCGTTGCTCGGCGCGCGCTTAATCGAGCCGATCGACGTCTCGCTCTCGTTCGATGACGGCGAGCGGCTGCGCCTCGATGGTCTGTACACCGTCAGTCGCGACGCGCTGGCGGAGCTCGACGACGCGACGGTGCTGGCCCTGTTTCGCGCCGGCCATCTTCATCACGCTTACACGCTCGTCAACTCGCTCGCGCAGATCGCGCTGCTCGCGCACCGGCGCAACGAGCGGCTGGTGGGCGCGTGAGCGCTACCGTCGCGAACTACAGGCCCGCCGAGGTCGGCGCGCCGGACCGCTTCGGTGAGCTTGTCGCGGCGTGCGAGCCGTTCGTGGTGCGCGGGCTGTGCGCCGACTGGCCGGTCACACGGGCGGCGGGCCGGTCGCCCGCGGCGCTGCTCGACTATGTGGTCGCGCTGGACGCGGGAAAGTCGGCAGAGGCCTTCGTTGGCGCGCCTGCGATCGGCGGTCGCTATTACTACGAGGACGCACTCGACGGCTTCAACTTCGCGCGCGAGACGATCGGCGTGGGTGCGGCGCTGCGGCGCATGATCGACACCGCGGGCGTCGACGGCGCGGCGACGCTCTATCTCGGATCGCTCCCCACCGCCGCTTACCTGCCAGGGTTCGCGGAAGACAATGCCATGCCGCTGCTCCCGGCTGCCGCGCGCCCCCGCATCTGGCTCGGCCACGCCTCAACCGTGGCGTGCCACCACGACAATTCGGACAATCTCGCCTGCGTCGTCGCGGGGCGGCGCCGGTTCACGCTGTTCCCGCCCGACGCGATCGGTGACCTCTACGTCGGCCCGATCGATCACAATATGGCGGGGCAGCCGGTTGGGCTCGCCGTCGGCGCGGCGCCGGGCGACCCGCGCTACCCGCGCTTCGCCGCCACGCGGACGCGCGCGGCCACGGTCGAGCTCGAACCCGGCGACGCGCTCTACCTCCCCAAGCTGTGGTGGCACCAGGTCGAGGCGCTCAGCCCGGTCAACGTGCTGGTGAACTATTGGTGGGACGCGGTCGGGGCCGGCCCCGACGCGCCCTACACCGCGATGTTGCTCGCGGTCGCGGCTATCGCCGAGCGGCCCGAGCGCGAGCGCGCGGCATGGCGCGCCTTCTTCGACCATTATGTGTTCCGCCCCGACGGCCACCCGCTCGCGCATCTGCCCGAGGCGCAGCACGGGCTGCTCGCGCGCGGGCAGGGCGGGCGGATCCGCGCCATGGTGATGCGGCTGTTGCGCGGCTGAGCGGGGGGGGGGGCGATCATGACTCAGCGGAACGGGGTGACGCGGCGGGACGCGCTCGGCGCAGCAGCGGGAACGGCGGCGCTCGCGGCGCTGCCCGCGCGCGGCGAGGAAGGAGGGGCCGACCGGCAGCGACTCTGGTACCGGCAGCCCGCGATGGTGTGGACCGAGGCACTGCCAGTGGGCAACGGCCGGCTCGGGGCGATGGTGTTCGGCGGCACCGCGCGCGAGCGACTCCAGCTTAACGAGAGCAGCCTGTGGGGCGGGGGGCCGTATGATCCGGTGAATCCGGCGGCGGGTGCGGCGCTGCCCGAGGTGCGCCGGCTGATCGCCGCGGGGCGCTATGCCGAGGCGCAGGCGCTCGCCAACGCCAAGGTGATGGCGCAGCCGCTCAGCCAGATGTCGTATCAGCCGATCGGCGACCTGATGCTGGAGCTGCCGGGCCTCGGCGCGACGAGCGACTATCACCGCGAGCTCGATCTCGACGCGGCGCTGGCCACCACCACTTTCACCGCCGGCGGGGTGCGATACCGCCGACGCGTGCTGGCCTCACCGGTCGATCAGGTGATCGCGATCGAGCTCAGCGCCGATCGCGCCGGCGCGATCGACCTCGACGTCGCGCTCACCACGCCACAGCGCGGCGCGGTGACCGCCGCCGGTGACACGCTCGCGCTCGACGCGCGCGCGCCCGACGAGCATGGCGTGGCGGGCGCCACGCGGCTGGCGGCGCGCGTACGGGTATCGGCGCATGGTGGCTCCGTGAGCGCGGGCGACGCGCGTCTGACGGTGCGCGGCGCCGCCGCGGTGACCATCCTGGTCGCGCTGGCGACGAGTTACCGCCGCTTCGACGATGTCGGCGGCGACGCCGGTGCGATCGCCGCGGCGCAGCTCGCGCGCGCGGCGACGAAACCGTTCGCGCGTATCGCTGACGACGCCGCGCGCGATCACCGCCTACTGTTTCGTCGCGTCACGCTCGACCTCGGCCGCACCGCCGCGGCCGACCAACCGACCGACGAGCGCGTGCGCGCCAGCCAGCAGGGCGACGACCCCGCACTGGCGCAGCTCTACTTCGACTATGGCCGCTATCTGCTGATCTGCTCGTCGCGCCCCGGCGGCCAGCCCGCCAATCTGCAGGGCTTGTGGAACGAGAGCGTCAAGCCGCCGTGGGGCTCGAAGTACACGATCAACATCAACACCGAGATGAACTATTGGCCGGCGGAGGCGACCGCGCTGGCCGAGTGCACCGCGCCGCTGGTGCAGATGGTGCGCGAGCTGGCGGTGACGGGCGAGCGTACCGCACGCGCGATGTACGGTGCGCGCGGCTGGGTGGCGCACCACAATACCGACGGCTGGCGCGCCACCGCCCCGATCGACGGCGCGCAATATGGCCTGTGGCCGACCGGCGGCGCGTGGCTCTGCACGCATCTGTGGGACCGCTACGACTACGGCCGCGACCTCGACTATCTGCGCTCGGTCTACCCGCTGATGCAGGGCGCGGCGCTGTTCTTCCTCGACACGCTCCAGGTCGACGCGGCGAGCGGGCGGCTGGTGACCAGCCCGTCGCTCTCGCCGGAGAACGTCCACCCGCGCGGCGCCGCGATCTGCGCCGGGCCGGCCATGGACCAGCAGATCCTGCGCGACCTGTTCGACCAGACCGCGCGCGCCGCGGCGCTGCTCGGCAAGGACGCCGCCTTCGCGGGCGAGCTCGCCACGGCGCGCACTCGGCTCGCGCCGGACAAGATCGGCGCGCAGGGCCAATTGCAGGAGTGGCAGGAAGACTGGGACGCCGCCGCGCCCGAGCCGCACCACCGTCACGTCTCGCACCTGTACGGCCTGTTCCCGAGTACCCAGATCGACGTCGAGCGCACCCCCTCGCTCGCCGCGGCGGCGCGGCGCTCGCTCGAGCTGCGCGGCGACGAGTCGACCGGCTGGGCGACCGCGTGGCGCGCCAATCTGTGGGCGCGGCTGCGCGACGGCGAGCATGCGCACCGCATCCTCGCCTATCTGCTCGGCCCCGAGCGGACCTATCCCAACCTGTTCGACTCGCACCCGCCGTTCCAGATCGACGGCAATTTCGGCGGCGCGCGCGCGATCGCCGAGATGCTGATGCAGAGCCGCGGCGACGAGATCCTGCTGCTGCCAGCGCTGCCGCGCGCCTGGCCGAGCGGGACGGTGCGCGGGCTGCGCGCGCGCGGCGCACGGCAGGTCGATCTGACCTGGCGCGCGGGGGCGGTCGAGCGTGTCGCGGTCACCGCGGAGGCGGCGGGGTCGGTGACGGTGCGAGTCGGGGCGGGCCACGTCACCGCACGACTGGGCGCGGGCGAGGTGCTGCGGCTGCGCGGTCCGGAGTTGCGACGCGGATAGGGCGGTGCGGCGGGGCCAGGAGGCACCACTTTCCTTCGGGGGAGTGGCCGGGGAGCGCCTCTGCGAGCGGAGCGCCGCCGGTGCGGCCTCACTCCAAACCCTCCCTTTAAGGAGAGGGGCTCGATCGGCTCTCGTTCGACGTGTCGCCGCCGCGTACGCAATTAGCGCTTCCGCGGGAGCACTGCGCGACATGCCGTCACCAGCTCTCTCTCACGGCGCCTCGACGAACGGGCCGACCACGGTGCCGACGAAGCCGCCGGCACGCTGCGTGCTCAGGAAGGTCGTGTCGAGCCGCTCGGTCAGCGTTCGTCGCGCGCCGCCGGTCGCATAGTCGAACGCCATCGTCCCGCCGTCGGCGCGGATCGTCAGCGTCACCGCACCGGCGGCGTCGACCGGCGCAGAGGCGACCAAAGTGTCGCTGTCGGCCAAGTCACGCGTGTACAGCGCCACCACCGTCTTGCCGCCGAGGCGCGTGACCGCGAATTCGAGCAACGAGCGGTCGTTCTGCACCGCCGCCAGCCCCGCGCGCGCGCCGTCGCGCTCGGGGGTGAAGCGCAGCACCGTCGATACCGTGGCGACATGGTGCTGCTGGCGCCGGCCGAGGAAGGCGGGCGTCCCGCTCAGGTCGCCGAATCGGGCGGCGGCGCTCAGCTCGAGCGCACCCCCGGCGACCCGGTAGAAAGGCAGACGCGGCGTGCGGATGCCGATCCACTGCATGCCGAGTGTGCCGCCGTCGAACTCGTCGACATAGCCGAAGTCGCCGCTGGTCGGCAGCGCGGGAGCGGGGCCGGCGGGAAGCCGGGGCCGCGCCGCGGTGAAGGGGATCGCGCGGCCGCGCTCCAGGATGTGCGGCCAGCCGGCACGCCACGTCACCGGCAGCAGGAAGGTCTCGCGGCCGATGTTGTAATGACCGTCGGCGTAGGGGCGCGTCGCCAGGAAGGTCGCCCACCAGTCGCCGTTCTGCGTCTGCACCAGCTTGGCGTGTCCCGCCGAGGTGACCGGATGCGCGCGGTCGGCGGGCAGGTCGCGCTGGGTCAGGATCGGATTGCCGGCATAGGGTATGAACGGTCCGCGCAGCGCGTTCGAGCGGAACACCACCTGCGAGTGGTTGTCGCCGGTGCCGCCCTCCGCCGCGGTGATATAATAGAGGCCGTCCTTCTTCAGCAGGTGCGGCCCTTCGATCCACACCGGCTTGGTGGCGAGGTCGACCCCGCCGTTGACGAGCTGCGTGCTCTCCCCGACCATCTTGCCGGCGCGCCAGTCATACTCCTGCACCCACAGCGCGCGGTGGCCGTCGTAGCGTGGCGGCTCGTTCGGTGCGCGATTGTTGATGATGTAGGCGCGATCGCCCTCCCAGAAGATCGACGGGTCGATGCCCTCGAACGGCAGCCAGATCGGCTTGGACCAGGGGCCGGCGGGATCGCGCGCGGTGATGATGAAGTTGCCGCCGCAGGCAACGCAGGTGTTGGCGATGTAGAAGACGCCGGCATGGTAGGAGATGTCCGGCGCGAACACCGCCTCCGAGACGCGCCGACCGGTGAAGTCGAGCTGGTCCGGCCGGTCGATCGCGTTGCCGATCTGAGTCCAGTCCACCAGGTTCTTCGAGTGGAACACGGGCAATCCGGGAAAGTGCGCGAACGACGAGTTGACGAGGTAGTAATCGTCCCCGACGCGCGTGACCGACGGGTCTGGATAGTAGCCGCTGACGATGGGGTTACGGTACTGGCCGGCGGACAGCGGCGCGTGCTCCTGCGAGCGTCCCTGGTAGGTGAACCGCTCGAAGCGGGCGACCTGCGCCGAGGCGGTGACACCGGTGATCGCCAGCAGCGTGGCGGCAGCTGTGCCCAGCCGCCCAACGACTCGCCGCATCTCGCCTCTCCCTTTCCGTTCAAGTGCATCGTACGAGTTACCGCTACCATAACAAGGAGCGCGTCCTCCTCCGTTAGCGAATGAAGAAGCGGTGCGCCGTATGCGACGCCGGCCAATCTCGCGACCGCTTGCACCCCTTCCGGAATGCTGTAGAACATATCAGATAGGATTCGTCGAGCCGTGTAGAGCATCGCGAACCGGGAGAGGAGAGGGGCGATGAGACTAGCTCGTGCCACCATGATCGCGTGCCTCATCGCCGCCGCGCCGGCGCGCGCGCAGACGACACCGCCAGCACCTTCCGCGGCGATCGCCGAGGATTTCAAACCGTCATCGCTCAACCAGCCCGGCCAGGCCTATCCGCAGGTCAACTCGCAAGGCTACGTCCGCTTCCGCGTCACCGCGCCCGACGCGAAGGCGGTGCGAGTCAGTCTCGGCCTTGGCGGGCGCGGCGGCACCGTCCTGACGAAGGCGGCGGACGGCAGCTGGACGGGCACATCGGAGGGGCCGCTCGACGAGGGCTTCCATTACTACCACCTCACCGTCGACGGCGGCACCTTCAACGATCCCGGCACGCTCAACTTCTATGGCTCGACCCGCTGGGAGAGCGGGATCGAGATCCCGGCGCGTGACGCCGACTTCTACGCGGTGAAGGACGTGCCGCACGGCCGCGTCGAGCAGATCCTGTTCGCCTCGCCGAGCACGCGCACGCATCGCCGCGCCTTCGTCTACACGCCGCCCGGCTATGACGCCGCGGATGGCAAGCGCTATCCGGTGCTGTATCTCCAGCACGGCTGGGGCGAGGACGAGACCGCCTGGTCCAACCAGGGCCACGCCAACCTCATCATGGACAATCTAATCGCCGCGGGCAAAGCGCGACCGTTCCTGATCGTCATGACCTATGGCATGACCAACGATGTCCGGCCGGGCAGCCCGGGCGGACTCGCCAGCTTCGACATCACGCCGTTCCGCAGCGTGCTGATCGACGAGCTGATCCCCTATGTCGACCGTCACTATCGCACGCAGGCCGATGCGCCGCATCGCGCGATGGCGGGACTGTCGATGGGCGGGTTCGAGACCAGGCTGATCGCGCCCAAGAACCTCGACACGTGCGGCGCGATCGGGTTGCTGAGCGGCGGGACCATCGCGCCCGAGGACGTCGCCGCGGCGCCGGGCTACAAGGACAAGGTGCGGCTCACCTTCGTCAGCTACGGCAGCCGCGAGCTCGAGGACGGGCGCACCCGCGGCGGCCCGGGACGGCCGAGCACCGACCCGCGCGCCAACGCCGAGGCGCTGAAGCGGGCAGGGCTCAACAGCGTCTTCTACGTGTCGCCCGATACCGGACACGAATTCCTGTCCTGGCGCCGCAGCCTGTACCAGATAGCGCCATTGCTGTTCCGCGATCGGTAGTGGCAGACCCGATCTTACCTGTTGATTCTTAAGCCCCAATCTGTTCGCGGCGAAGGGTCGCCGGCGCTGAGCAACCGAATAGCCGCTGACAGTTTTTATTCACGAGAGAGTGTTGACACGAAAGGAAGCATGATTACGCTTCGATGGTAACGTTACCGTCCAAGGCTAGTGGCCGAATCGATCCACCGATCGAAGAGGTATGTTCGCAAACGACGGGAGAGCGTGTGAGAGGAGGAGGGTGACGCACCATCGCCGCAGCGATGTGAGAAGTTTCTGGTACGAAGCGCGGGCGAGCGCCGGACCGGGGTCATCGATGATCGCTGGAACGATGACTTGTCACAAGCGCCCGACTTTCATCACGGCGAAGCGAAGGAGTGCGGCTCATGGCGGAGCCGGCTGCCGCACATTGCTGCCGATCACAGATCAACGATACAAACTCTTGGAGGAGGGGACGATGATGAGAGCCACCATTAGCGCACGCCGCGCCGGTATGCGGGGCGGCGTGGCCTTCGCCGCGCTGGTTACCGCGATCGCGCTGCCGGCGGCCGCCTGGGCGCAGTCGGCACCCGCCGGGCAGGAAGCGGGCGCCGCGACGACGCCGCCCGAGGTGCCCCCGCAGCTCGACACCACCGCCGGCTCCACCGCGCGATCCGAGCAGGACGGTGCGAGCGCGCGCGATGCCGCCGCGCAGGACATCATCGTCACCGGATCGCGCATCACCACGGGCGGCTTCACCGCGCCGACGCCGACGACGGTGATCGATTCCGGTGCGATCGCGGCCAACGCGCAGCCCAACGTCTTCACCACCATCGCGCAGCTGCCGTCGCTGCAGG
>Ga0325400_1006472_pt1 | contig 11142 bp, 7 predicted proteins | sample PopdelMetagenome_2_FD_205662 | JGI IMG/M metagenome (GOLD analysis project Ga0325400, IMG submission 205662) | Populus deltoides microbial communities from Bellville, Georgia, United States - Xylem-PdKOR-R1 | ecosystem: Host-associated > Plants > Phyllosphere > Stem > Wood/Secondary xylem...
TTTTTTTAATGAATTTTTTTTGTTTAATTTAGTTTGTCAATGTTAATTTTGTTTTTTAGTTATCACACTTTCATGACACGGATCCCGGATTTGACGGGTTAACCTGGTTTGACGAGTTAACCCGGAATTGTTTTTTGCTTTTTTTCTTTTTAATTAATTTTTTTTCGTTTAGTTTAGTTTTTTAATGTTAAATTTCTTTCTATTTAATTATCAGACTTTCATGACACGTATCCCGGGCTTGACGGGTTAACCCGTCAATTTGTTTTTATATTTAGTTATCAAACTTTCATGACGCGAATCCCAGATTTGACGGGTTAACCTGGTTTGAAAGGTTAACCCAGTTAATTCAGATTCTTTTCTTTTTCTTCATTAGTTTTTTTTTCATGTTGGTTTTTTTTTCTTTGTTTTTTTAATTAATCTACTTAATCATCACACTTTTATGACACGACCTTGCAGCCAGACTCATTCAAGGCTCTTGGGTCCGGTGTTGCAGTCAGACTCACTTAAAGTTGAGTCATGTAAGTTTAATATTATTATTAATATTATAAATATTACTCTTGCGTCAAGCGTTGCAACTAAACTAAAAGCTTTTAAGCATATCTTTGCAGAAAGACCTAACACTCTTAGATCTTAGCATTTTTTGATATTTTTTATGCAAGAAAAAAAATTTAACCCATCGCGCGTGCCTTTGTTTTTTTTTTTCTTTTTCTTTTTAAGCCTTTTACTGCGGATTGCACAATACAGTCCACAGTGAAAAAGCTGATGCCTTTAGTTTTTTTTTGTCTTTTTTTTAATTATTTTTTTAATTTAGTTTCTTAATATTAAATTTTTTCTATTTAGTTATCAAACTTTCATGACATGAATTCCAGGTTTGACTGGTTAACCCAGTTTATTCAGATTTTTTTCTTTTTCTTGATTAGTTTTTTTTCTTCCTGTAGTTTTTTTTTCTCTTTGCTTTTTCCTTTTTAATTAATCTTTTTTTTAATTTATTTCATTAATAATAAATCTTTTTTCTATTTAGTTATCACACTTTCATGACACGAATTCCAGGTTTGACAGGTTAACCTAATTTGGCGGGTTAACCCGGTTGATTCAGATTTTTTTTCTTTTTCCTCATTAGTTTTGTTCTTCCAATTTTATTTTTTAATATTATATGCAGTTCACAGTGAAAAGACTGAAGCCTTTAATTTTTATTTTTATTTTTTTTGCTTTTTTTTTATGCTTTTCACTGTGGACTGCACAGTGCAGTCCACGGTGAAAAGGCTGATGCCTTCTTTGTTTTATTTTTAATTAATTTTTTTTTATTTAGTTTGTTGATATTATTTTTTTTCTATTTAGTTATCAGACTTTCATGACATGAATCTTAGGTTTGACGGGTTAACCCAGTGAATTTAGATTTTTTTTCTTTTTCTTCATATAAGTTTTTTTTTCTTTTACTATTTCTTTTTATTTAATATTTTTTTATTTAATTTAGTTCATCAATATTAAATTTTTTTTTATTTAGTTATCGACCAATGCTTTTAGTTTTTTTTTTTGCTGTTTTTATATATTTAACTGTAGACTGCATACTGAGTCCACAGTGAAAAGGCTGATGCATTTTTGTTTATTTTTTTCTTTTTTAATTAATTTTTTTCGTTTAATTTAGTTATCAAACTTTCATGACACGGATTCCGAATTTGACGGGTAACCTGGTTTGACGGGTTAGCCAAGTTAATTTTGTGTTAACCCGTCAAATTTTTTTTTCTATTTAATTATCAAACTTTCACGACATGAATCCAAGGTTTGACGGGTTAACCTGCTTTGAAGGGTTAACCCAGTTAATTCAGATTTTTTTTTCTTCATTAATTTTTTTCTTTGTTTTTTTCTTTTTAATTAATCTATTTAATTAACACACTTTTATGACACGATCTTGGAGCCAGACCCATATCTAAGACTATTGGGTCTGGTATTGCAGTCAAACCCACTTAAACTTGGGTCATGCAAGTTTAATGTTATTATTAATATTATAAATATTATTCTTGGGTCAGACGTTACAGTCATATTCAAGATTCTTGGGTATAACTTTATAAAAATACCTAATATTTTTAAATTTTAACTTTTTTTTGATATTTTTTATGTAAAAATCATGCAACTAGTATATTATATTTTCCAACGCATCCGTGAAATTATTACTAGTGTTAAGATGGAAAAAAGATCATCCCGAAGGCATTTGTTCAGGGCCATGAATTGCCATCCAATAGGCGAGTGACACATCCCGATTCCCATGATCAATAACAGTTAGCGACTAGAAATTTTGGCTTTTTCATTAAAAAAAAACGAGATATTTTTTTTTAAAATAAAATAGCCAGCACATCCACTGTGCTAGCTCCCAAAGTGGTTTCTCTACCGATGCACCGTGATTGCTACGAGATATTTGATAACCAGTAAATATTATTTTTTAAAATGTTATTTATTTAAAAATAAATTAAAATAATTTTATATTTTTAAAATTTATTTTTAACATCAACTTAGTAAAACGATTCAAGAATATTAAAAAAATAATTTAAAATAAAAAATTTTAAATTTTAATAAAAAATAAGTTGTCCCGTAATCTCAGATGGGATCATAATACATCAACCGTTTAAAATGAACTATTTTTAAATTATGTAAATTTAAATTTTAGCCTTTAAATTTTTCTTTACATTATTTTGTTCTCATAGTTTTAAATATTTATGTTTTGATTTTAAATTTTAATTTTATTATAGATTATTTTTAGAAGAAATAAGGTAGTTCGAAAAGAGAGATAAACAGATTTCATTTGGCTACTTTTTGAGCATAAAGAGATTAATTTTGACGTCAATAATTTTATCTCGACGAGTAAAGTTTAATATAATTGATTTTATCTTTTAATATTGTTAAATAAAAACATCACGTCGGCTTAGGTTTTTATTTTTAGATTGATTAAATAATATTTTAGGTTTAAAATGAGATTTTTAAATTTTTATGATGTTTTCTAGATTTTTCTTGTGACAATTCAGTTGGGATTTTAGGTCTGGGATCCAAATTACCGAAACCTCTCCTTTTCAACTATCTTCGATGGCTGAAATTTGTTACAGTGGACCGTCTATATATTTTTTAAAATAACTTAAGATGACATGTCATTTATTTAAATTAAAAAAATAAAACAGACACGCAAATCTAGCCTTTTCCCTTTTTAATCTCAGCGTGAGAGCCTATAATTTAAAAATTATACGACCATACAATACTTTACAAAGAAGACTATAGGTTTTTAATGACAATGTGAGCAATTATTTTATTAAATATCATGTATGAAACCAATATGTATATGTTTGCAAGTACAAAATTTATCATGAATATTCATTGATATTAATAAAGTGCATAATGTTTTTTGTATAGTTTTTATACAATACTGTCAAAATAATTATTGCTTTATTTCACACTTAATAAAATAAAAATTATCAAAGCATGATTTGTTTTTATTCGAAGTTGCTTTTCAAATCATGATAATTTTTTATTAAAAATACCATATATATATATATAATTTCAGCAGAGAATGTTTTATACCCATTCATTACAAAAAATAATTTGGTTTACACAATTGTATCTTGATAGTTTCTTAAAAACATTTTTCATGGCATAGACATTTCGTTCCCAATTTTTAATGAAAATAGTTTATGTATCATGTATGATGATGAAATTTTTATATAAATTAAATAAATCTGCTTAGAAGCCTAAATATTTTTTTAAATACAAAAATTTTAAATTAAATAATACTATCTATTAACTGAAATAGAAATTGAAAACCTAACGCGAACAATTAATATAGTTTTGGTTGATGCTTATTAATTGCATGCATTTTTATCCTTGCCCTCTCGATCCATTTGTAGAGAGTAAAAAGGAAAAAGAATAGTTTGGGAAGGGCAAAATCCAAAAAGTTACACTAAAATAGGGTGAAAACTACAACGTCCGTGAATAACAATAATAATAAATATAACGTCCGTGAATAACAATCTATACAATCTCCTTGCCAAATCACCTGGCCTTTCTTGCCTTTATATTTTTCAATATTTCTTTTTTCTATCACCAAAAAAGTCTTGTCACCCACCCAAGAAACGCAGCCCTTAGCCGATTCCGGTTTAAAAGCTATATCCTGACCTCAACCTTCTCCTCTACTCCATGCGAGACCACTTCTTTCTATTTTTGCTCCTCTGATTTGCCATTTGTTTTTCTTCTCATCTCGAGATGTCAAGGTCTAGGTGCAAATTCACTTCAAGACCCTCTCTAACACACCAGAATACAATTTCCTTGCCCAGGACATGACTCTCAACCCATATAATTAGACAAAACATCAAAAACTCGTAGTTTTTCTTTGGCTCTAGATGATTGGGTGTCTCCACCTTCTAGTGTTTATTCGTGTTTATAGCTGTTGCTTTAGGGTTTTAGGCTTTACTTGATTTCTGGAGTGGTCATTTTCATATACGTTTCCACAACTGGGTTTGTCGAGAGAGATGGAGGACTACAATCAAATGAGTGAAAACACGACTCCGAGGGGAAATTTCTTGTATGCTTCACAACTTCTTGCACCTAATTCCTCGCCTTATGGAAGGACCAGTAGTGGCTCTACAGTGAGCAATCAGCAGACCCAGATGCCTTTAAATCCTTTCCATCTTCAATCAAATGATCAGTGCTTCCAATCTGACACACATCCTATAGTGAAAACTGAAGCCAGCACTTCACATGCTCAAAAATTTCACTACCCTCTATTGAGAGGGTACCAAACAATTAACCAGCAGCAACAAGGAAGTGAAAGCTCTAGTGAAGTTGAAGCCATCAAAGCCAAGATCATAGCCCATCCTCAGTACTCTAACCTCATGGAAGCTTACATGGACTGCCAAAAGGTAAGTACATGTATAGAAGAAGAAACGAAAGTCATTTCATCAAATTAAATTCATTTCAGTAGTAGCAATGGTTTCTCTCCTCTCATCTCTCTTGCTGCTACACTGTATATGCATTTAGGTAGGAGCTCCGCCTGAAGTAGTAGCTCGGCTTGCAGCTGCTCGTCAAGAGTTTGAATCAAGACAACGATCTTTTATCACTTCAAGGGACAATTCGAAAGACCCAGAACTAGATCAGTTCATGGTGATTGATTGATTTTGTTATTTAACCTCTAATCTTGCTGGAAGTCTCTTTATCTAGCTAATTATAGGCTCTCTCTCTCTCTCTCTCTCTCTCTCCCCACACAAACACACACACACACACAGAGACACGCACTACGGTGTTATTTTATTTGGTTTTTGAGTTAAATACTTGTCTGTATTGTTTGAATTGAAAAACAGGAAGCTTATTACGACATGCTAGTGAAGTACCGTGAGGAGCTTACAAGACCTATACAAGAAGCCATGGATTTCATGCGAAGAATCGAAACTCAGCTTAATATGATCTGCCATGGTCCCTTGAGAATCTTCAATTCTGGTACTTCCTCTCTCTACTATGCACGCCTGTAATGATCTCAAGTGAGAAGTATCCCTTTCAAACAAAATATTATATCCTATCATGGAAAGGAACGGACGAATCCACTAGGTTTCATTGTTGCAGAGATGGGTTTGATTTGGTTTTGCTAGCTACACTGCAGAAACCGATAGTCTTACTGCTCGTTACTTGATAGGGGAAAAGAAAGTAAAATTCCTAGACCAAACTATATGTCAGGATCTCCTCCTTTCACGAGGCAACATTTCCTATCCCTAATGAAGCGTACCCTGACCAGGATTGCGCCTTCCAATAATGATATTATGGTCACTGTGTACGAGTAACCTAACAGCCACTAGTACTAGATTAGCAAACCCTAATCACGAGTCTGTAGTAATTGGATTTGGATTTTCTTTGTATCTTACATATAATAGTTCTAGTATTTTCATAAATCTCCAAGAAAGCTACTAAGGCAAAACGCACTACATGGTTCTGAACAATGATATATTACACGTTTGCTTCTCTTATAGGCTGGCTTTTTAGGGGTCTGTGATGTCTGACAAAGTCATCCTTTAAAATTTAGGGTTTTCTTACCAAAATCTAGACTTGATTACTTCTAATAAGTAATAAGTCTGTTTCTACAGGAGTCAATTTGTTTTTTTGGGATATACTATAACAAGACCTCGAGATAGATTTGCAGAATTGTTTCTGTCATTTCCAAGTTGTTCTTTGCTTTTCTGTAAAAGAATAGTATTTGATTTTGTATTGTAAATTGAAGAACCTAGGATGCTGTTCCAATCAGTGCTACCCCATGTAGCCTGTACGGCCATGTCGGAATAAATTTTTACTTATTTTATTCAATTTTTCATATATAATACTTCTACATGTCTCGTCTTTTCTTGTTTATTTTTTCTTTTAAATTATTTTGCTAACACCTTTCTTTAGTTTTTTAAACAGATGATTTAATTAATAATCGTTCCAAATACATCTTGAAATCTTACTTTCTATCAAAAGTATGATGTCCTTGTAAAAAAGAAGTATAATGTTATTGGTTTTTTCACTAATGAATGGATCCAATGATTTTATCATTTTTCACTAATGCTTCAGATAACTTTCTTGTTCGGAAAGATGGATAGAGACGATGAAGGAAAGAAATAGTCATTTCTATCATTCCTCACTTGTGGTTTATGGTCTGTCCATTATGAACATATCAATCCTTTTTCGTCTTCTTCCTGATCACTTCTTAAATGATCCATCCCTTCTAATTATGAACAGACCCTTAGGACCCCCCCCCCCCCCAATCTCTTCTAATTAATTCAGGAATGGTTCCTGTGTTGTCAGGGAGTAGACATTTTCGTTCACATTTCTTGATGGTCTAAAATCCTATTTATGTCCTCTCTTTTTTTGGACTTACTGTATGGTAGGAAATAGACAACTATAAGTGTTGCTTTGATGACTTAATTTAATACCACATTGTAATTCCTTGGGCTCCTGTTTTAATCTGATGGGTATTGTGAGTCTGATTGCTTTGAACTGATGGATTTATTTTGTAGTTTTGCAATCTACTACTCCCTGGTTGCTCAAACATCTTGTTTTTACAAATTTCAAGCTGGTGTTATTGAATGTGGATTGAACAATATCGATGCTAATCAAATTTTTACTCGGTACCACAATTTGTCTCGACTCTTGACTAGAAAAGGAGGCAAGATTGGTTCTGTGTATTCTTGTTGCCATGGGAATTGATAGCCATTTGCTTTTGGTTTCAATTCATTACGAGAAGTCACAGCGTACATTGCTGGAACTAAAAGCGATTAACTGTTTCTTGTTCTTCTACCTCATTTTCTGTATAAAACTCGTAGTGACTTGCCAATTCTTTTCATTGGTATGATCAGCTTCTCATGGAAATGAGCAAACTAACCATAATTGAGAGAACTCTAATCATAATTATTGCTAGATACAAGGTAAAGCAACTTCAAATGGAACTGCATTTCATTAGCTTAGTTCACGAGTAATGTAATAGAATTTAACGTTCTTTCATTGCGTGTTTTTCTCTTGATGACATTTATATTTTCTTTTTTTGATAACAATCGAGACGATATATTAAAGAGCTAGAGATTGACAAACTAGAAAAAATTAAGAGAAGGTCCTCTTGTTTTTTGGGTGGAAGAAGTAGGCTTTCATTAATTGCTTATATAATTGTTTTACACTAAAGCAAAGGAGAGCGCGTTATTCATTAATTTTTGTCTATCTCGAGTTTTTCTGCGTAAGTATCCTTATTGGCAGCCTGAGTTCTAACTGGTGCTGTTTGTGGAAGTTTGTATTCTATTCTTTTTTGTTCCGGGTGGTGCGATCCCTTCATTTCTTCTTTTCTTAGCAGGATTTTTAGAATCCTCTCTTACAGCAGGGAAAGAACATTCCCTTGCAAAAACAGCCTAGGAAGGGTATTGAACTATTGAATCTGTCCACCTCATTTGATCTGATATATATATAGCTTTCAACTATATACTTCATGTTGCTTTCTGTTATAGCGAATAATTGTCCAATGTACTTGTTAGTTTCTCCATTTTTTATGCTCTTTTACCCTGGCTCTTTGGTTATCTAGCTATTGATAAACTGGCTCTTCTCTACTGTGAGTCTAGTTGCAATTAGATAACGTGTCATGATCATGTTTGTTGTCTTTGCATCGACTTTTAACGTATGTGAACTACGAGATCTATTAAAAAAGTGGAAGAAGAGTGAGAGCAAGAGCTCAGCACTGCTTGTGATTAGAATCAACTTCATCAAAAGCTCAACTAATACTGTTTAATTGTATGGTTCATTGTGCTCACTATCTTCAAATTTCGTTCTTGTGATTTTTGTTGCAAGTCAATACTAAGATCTAGATCTTTTTTCTGCTTAATGGCGTGTTTTCCTTTAAAAAACCTGCGTTCGTTTTGTATTGCTAGTGTTGCGTGTGGGTGTGCGATGCTTCATATTACTGGCCTAGAACCCTCTCCATATGCAACTAGCAAAATGCTTGTCTTTTTATTTATCACTACTCCCATCATGTGTTGAGTGTGGATTGCTATTTGAAGCAGATAGATATTTATTATTCGGTGCATTTGAATCATTTTGGTATTAATTAAACATGATTCTAGTGTTCGAGTTCCTCTGATACAAGATTATTGATTCCATTTTTACATCTTCCCCCAAGTCATCCTAGACTGGTGGGATGGAAATGAAGCATGTTGTTGAGAGGAATGTTGAATTTCACATGATTGCATCCGGAAAGGATAGTGTATTCTATTTAAACAATAGTCAGTCAAGAAAGAAATGCATTTCCAATTTTCAAACTACAAGCTGTGAAGGATCAATGCAGGTTGTATTATTTGCGGCCAGGCTTCTCTCTCCTTATTTTAGTGGGAGACATTTGTAAGTGTTGAAGAAAACTCATTAGGATCTCTCGCATGTATGAGAGGAAAAAATCGAAGTCAATATGGGGGTAATTAGTGGTGTAAATTATCAAGAATTCATCGACTTCGCAGTAGGATTGTGCATGACTTTATTGTCTGTCTGCATTTTCATTTTATGCGGATGCTTTCTGTCCTATTTTTGTTCTAGTCCAACGAAGTGTCATTTTATATGGGCTTTTTGTTTATCAAATGCACAGATGACAAGTCTGAGGGTGTCGGCTCATCAGAAGATGATCAAGACAACAGTGGAGGGGAGACTGAATTACCTGAGATTGATCCCCGTGCTGAAGACCGAGAGCTAAAGAACCACCTATTGAGGAAGTATAGTGGTTATTTAGGCAGTCTCAAGCAAGAACTATCTAAGAAGAAGAAAAAGGGGAAGCTGCCAAAGGAAGCCAGGCAGAAGCTACTCAGTTGGTGGGAGCTACACTACAAATGGCCATATCCTTCAGTGAGTGGATACTTGTCAAAACTCGTTTTCCTCGTCCACTCTCTTGAAAGATCTACCTTGACATCTAGATTAGTGCTATGATAAACTTCACATAACTATACAAGCACGTGGTTTTTTCATGAGATATATTAATGCATATTTGTGATGGCTGACAGGAGACGGAGAAGGTGGCATTAGCTGAAACAACTGGTTTGGATCAGAAACAAATTAATAATTGGTTCATTAATCAAAGGAAGCGACATTGGAAACCATCTGAAGATATGCAATTCATGGTGATGGATGGCCTTCATCCTCAGAACGCAGCTCTTTATATGGATGGCCACTACATGGGTGATGGTCATTATCGGCTAGGTCCATGAGTGACAAGCTTCATGCTTTATTCTTAATGTTAGTTTCATTTAAGGCCTAGCGTGGAACCAGTTATTCATGCCTTGTGGTATTAATAGCGAAACTTAGGTTATGTCCTTGGAAACTAAAACTATACTGCTCGTTTCCTCACGAGAAATATCATATCTATGATCTTGTGTAGCTTGCCTGGATGTAGCTGTGATCGTTGAGATCGATGGCCGTTGTTATTGTGTCGATTACATTGCTGTGGAGCATCCTCATTGGTGTTCTTAAATTCTGAAATCTTTAGAAGACGTTGAGTTCTTGCGTGTAACTTGGCTGACAGTGCGTCAGTCCAAGAGTTTGTAATGAGTAAAATAAGTAGGAGATAGGTTGTGACTTTCAGAATGTTTCCCATAATAGCGTTCTGTAAGGACTATTTACAGCTGTCAAGTGTATAATATAGTCAGAAGCGGTGGATGTGATGAGGGTGCCATCTCTTAGCTTTCATGTTTTCTTAGTAGGTTGCTCAGCCTGTGTGAAGCATCCAAATGGCGCAATTTTTACGGACTGTTATAGTTTAAAATTGATCCATCAACTTGAATATCCTATAAATAATTAAATATATGTTGTTATTTTGTTTGGCAAGTGATAGTTCGTGTATCTGTCTGTTGTCCAGCTATTCTTAATGGGATATGATACTCGTGGTGGTTGTCGTGGAAAGGTGGTGTATCGATTTGATCATTATATTTATCATTCTCTTTCTACTTAATTTACAATATAATTACCCAGCATCTCATAATTAGGTCAATGATTAAGGCAGCAATGTCTACGTTTATCCCTGCGCTGTTCATCGTAGCGGTGTTTAAGAAAAGAAAACCGATCGGTAGTGATGTGCAAGAAAACTGATCGATTTAATAGGAAAAATCATGAAATGATTAAATCAATTTACAAATCATAAAACTTATTAAAACTGGTTCAGTTTTGGTATTAGAAATTGAAACCAGATAACCAGATCGGACCGGTGTAACTTAAACCCACTTTAAAAAAACCAGGGGTATAAAGAGAAAACTAACATGACCTGAACCAAAAATTTTTTCCCATTGAGAACAGCCGCCAGCCGTTTCTTCTCTCTCGTTCCACCTCTCTCTGTCCTTTACAGATTACCTCCTCTGTCATCTCCCCGTCTTCCACTACCTTCTCTCTCTCGTTAACTTCTCTTCATCGAAGACCCATTCTAATCCATTGGCGCCATTGCATGTGATTGACTCCACCACAACATCTCCTGCTACAATCATCAAACAGGTTTGGAAAACAATGCCTTTTTTCTCTTTATTTTTGTTATTTTGTTATGCATTTAGGTATTCAACTGAATTTTTAAGTTTTTGTTTCTACTTCCAACCTTTTATACTATCACTTGAGGTGTAACCCATGTTTAAATTTTTC
>Ga0325400_1006473_pt1 | contig 11142 bp, 8 predicted proteins | sample PopdelMetagenome_2_FD_205662 | JGI IMG/M metagenome (GOLD analysis project Ga0325400, IMG submission 205662) | Populus deltoides microbial communities from Bellville, Georgia, United States - Xylem-PdKOR-R1 | ecosystem: Host-associated > Plants > Phyllosphere > Stem > Wood/Secondary xylem...
AAAAATTTGTATCTAGAGATGATTTTTTAATATGTTTAAATTAAAAATACATGGTTAAAAATTTGAAATCTAAGAAATGATTAAGAAATCACTCACCGTGTAAAAAGACTTGAACTTTCGGGTGCTTAATTATGAAGCGGCAGGACGTATTTGTGGTACACTTAGATACATGTTATTAAAACCCAGAGTCAAGTCAAATTACAGAAACAGAGCTGTTAATTTGGCGACATGAGTGTAATACGAGGTAGGATTAAAATAGTGAATGCCTGCCTCATGCGTGTCTGTGACTGTCTGAAATAGAATCCTGATAAGCTAACAAGCCCTGGGAATGCTCATTCTCGTCTCTTTCTCGGGATTTTTATTCATCGATCTTTGATTTGCCTCAGAACCCCATGTAGGGTTAGAAAATCTGTTTGGGATTCAAACCCTTTTGACCTTGGACCTTGCCGTCCCTAATTCTTGACCTCTACTTGCTTTAAAGAGCCTAGCCATCCAGCTCTAGTTGAAAAACTAAAAGAGTCTCAAGTACTGCTAGTATTGTTTAAAATTAAGAGATATCAAAACTGTTTCTTGAAGTAATGTCTTAGATTCAAGTGTTTATTATTGGTACCCTGTGGCCTAAGTTGATCTTCCCTTGGCATGTGTACAAGTGCCCCTCTTTTCCTTCTAGTTTGTGTTAAATATTCATGAACATGTAAACTTACGGGTGCACATTGCTGCGCGTGGTTTGAGGTGATCTTCTCCCCTTCGTGTGTGTGTGTGTGTGTGTGTGTGTGTGTGTGTGTGTACACCCTGCTCTCCCTGCATCATCTCTACTCATTAAGCAACTGTCCAATGTCCTTCCTTTACTGTAATCCAATTTGAGGCAGGCAGCAGCTGCTAAGGCCTGAGATATAATATTTCGTATGCTACTTTCTTATACACTGGGTGGATGTAACCATGTTTTTGTTTCCCAGGTACATCGAGTCCCATGGAGTATTTGCTACTGCAACATGTTCACATATAATTTTCACCACCCAGCATGCCCCACACACACCCAATGTATTGAATAATGTACATTATTCAAGAACCATGATATCGATCTGGAGGTGATGAATTTATGACCGAGTTTGGTTGAAGGAAAAACCTTCCAAAATTGGATAAAATAACTAAATTATGGTAAATAAAATCTTCTCATGTTTGCCGTTGTTCCTACTAATTCCAAAACATACCGTACGTAAAACTAGAAACATTTTCCTGCCATGTAAAGGGCTAAATCTTGGTAGTCAAAGATTGTTTGTTGGGCCGATGACAGGAACATAAACAACTCTTAGCAGACTGCGTTGGGCTGAGTAATTAACCATGGACTTGCTTTGGCCCATATTCTTGAATCAAGCCTACTGGTGAGATAGGTCGGCTTTCAAACAACGGTGTTTATGTTACATCTTGAAGATCGAAGTAAACGAGGGCACGAATTTGCAAATCCTGAAACAACCAGGACTATCTGTCCCCTTGTATATCACTCGCATACCATTACCTTTGGATATCATCAAATCCTGAAACAACCAAAACTATCTGTCCCCTATTGCAATGTGTCACAAAAAGACGTTGCTGACAAAATCCTGATGCTATGCTTGAGATTGCTTATCCTATGTTATTCGAGTTGTGTAACCCTATAACTGGTCATGTTTCCCATCGCGGAGTTTTAGAGTTTACGGCAGAGGAGGGTTTCATTACAACAGTGGATGATGGAGAACTTGAAACTAGAGAAAGGAAGCGCTGCACTGATAAAGAGTGCTGATCTTGCGAAGGGAACTTACATAAAGTTACAGCCACATACCACAAGATAACGAAGATTATTAGAAGTTAAAATCTTCAAAAACTCAGAATAACGTAACTATTAAGAGATATAAAAAATATTTTGTTTTAGAAAATACCCTCAGGAACTTTACTTTTCCAACTGTTGGTGATACTATCATGATAATGCACACCAACAAAAAATATTACATTGATGTTGTTGAAGCAAAGCCATCGTCTTCGCACCTCCTCTGGATTGTCAAGAACGTGAAAGACTGGTTGAAAGACTACGCATTGAAGATGACAGAGAACAGCCCCTTTCCCTTTCGAAGCATCCAACAAAATCGAAAGAAGAGCAAGAACAGCCAGTGATGCAAGAGTTCACCTCATTCACAGGTGCAGCAAGGCGGTTGGATGGGAAAGCTGCGGCATCAATTCCAATTAAGGACTGCCCTCCTGTGCAAAAAGAGCAGTAACCGGCTGGTGCTCCAACAGATGCTGGATCAAGCAATAACTACAATAAACATGGAAAGCTCGTCTTTGATTCAAGTGCGGCTGATGCTCGTGACGCATCAAGAAAACTAATAAAAGAGGATGGCAAGAGGGAATCCTAGAGAAGGAAGAAGAGAAGTTCAAACCCTTTACTGGAAGAAGTTTCAAAATCACAGATAAATGATCCTTTAATTTCACTATTTTCCCGTCACTTTAGGGTAGATGAAAGTCAGTATCCAATTGCGTACTATTGTTTGTGATAGAAGCATCTCTATGTAAATGATATATTCTGTCCAATTGATTATTATAGTTCTTAATTACAATTAGCAGCGCCCATAATTAGAAACTGATATAAGCTTAGAGCGATAAGCGAATGACTCCCGAGTAATCAAGTAAATAATTATTTAGACCCTGATCGTAAACATTCCTCCCACTTTTATGTGAGTGGAAGAACAATACAAAGGAAGTATAGAATAAACCAAACCCAACTCAAGCACTGATAACACTCAACCACCGGCCTTAAGATGTGGTTTGAACGGAATATTTAAAAAATACTTTAAGAATTGTCATAATCCACGAATGAATTTGAGAAAATTATTATTACTACTATTATTTGGTGTTAAAGAAAATTATTAATGTCCATATTTACACCACCGTGCAAATAACAATTCTGAGCTGCTTTTTTTTTCCTAGCTTTTCATGCCAGCCCAGTTTTTACATGCACAAATGAGGTACAGCAGAAATAAAGATTTCATGGATAGAAACAGCATTTAGGTTATGGAGAAGCATCCGCCACTTGGGATGTCTTTGAATGCTTACTGACATTCTGCTCAACTCCCAACCATTTCTGGATAAGTTGAAATGTTGTTTTGTCACAGAGCAGTCCACGGTGATTAGCAGTAACTCCTACTCTTTCCACTGCCACAAAACCGTCTGCCTGTGTACCAGAAAGATTATTCAGAATTCAGTACACATTTTAAACTTTTTGGAGAAAAAGCTGAAGCTTGAATATTGAACAGTAGTGGTGAAAACTCAAGAAGATTACACAAACAAGATAGACATGCTTAGTAGCAAAATTGATTTTTCTAAAATACAGCAAAAATATTCACCGTCTAATCTACTCCCGCTTCTACTTCTTGTTCCCCTATTTTTTCTAGCTAAATATATAAAGATTCGGGGAAGAGGAGAAGATGAACTAACATTAAATATTTTGACATCATGTGAACCCATGGTAAAAAAGATTGCGGCATTAAGCTATTGAACATTATGGTTTTTATATGGCACCTCTCCCTTCACTGCATCTACAAACATAAAATTCTGCACAATGATGCATGAAACCTCTTTTATTCAGGACTACCCACTATTTCATCTTTGGTCACACTCCAACAGAGAACTTCAGTTGCTATAACGTTTTGGCAATTGACTGCAGAATTTCACCCCCGAGATCATCAAATCACCATCCTTGTAAAAAATTTTAAGTACACAATAGAAATTAAACGAAAGGTTAGAAGAAGCACCTTTGCTGATTCAGCGGGAACAGTTCCATCTCCATCCACATAAGAATACTGGGGCTGAAACAACCAAATTTTAATACAGTCAAATGAAATTAGCACAAACATTATGACTTATAGCAGCAATTCTTGAGAGGTATAAGAGGAACAACCATCAAAAACAGGAAAATCGCTAATAAATCCTCAAGTGTATGGCACAAAATTATCATCTGAGGTTTGAATGATATCAGTGCCTGGTCCTAATATAACCCATCAGATCTAGGTAAATGGAATAGGATCCAAAATTCATTCCTAATTAAGATGACAGACATCTTAATCACTTACCATTGAATGGCACACTTCAGACAGGTCCGCTACTGGGGATGTCTCTGTACCATAGCTGCATTAAAGATGGATATATCACATCAGCTTTAAAGTACGAAATATTTTCAAAGGAATCAAAATAAATCTCATCTCACACTGTGCAAAATCTAGACTCTGAACATGTCAACATGATCACAGCGTATACTGATTTGCTACCATTCATTGGAAGAGTTGAATCGTTTTAACAAAGGATTTCAGATTCACTTTTCAACTGAATTTTAGTTTGTTCAGAAATCACTGCTGCAGAGAGTGTGCCTTTGGTGAAATTAAGGTGTTATATTTAGCTAAGTTTAGCAAATTTTGGTGATGCATGCTTACAAAACGTGAAACCACTCTACATTCCACTAAAGAAAAACGAGAGCTGTCTTCCAAGGAATTAGACCACTTATTTCATGGTTTCATTCCAAACATATTTTACAAAGTACATGCTTTGAAGCAGGAACCATTTTAGTGTCTGTATAAAATGCACAGCATGGTGCCAGCCTCTTCCAAATGATTAACCTCCCAAACCAGAAATCTCCACAAATCATTTTTTTTTACATACCAGACATCAAAAGGTGTGTCAAATGATGCCCCATAAATGTTATAGAAGGAGACCCCTTCTGGCAATTGAACATTATTGAGAATCTGACGAGTACCAGCAGCCCTTTTGAGGATAGAGAGGTTGAATGGTAGCGCTATGGTGTTTCCATTATAATTTAACTGCAAAAAAAGATGAAGTATAATGAGTTTGGATGGTGATTTAATAAGAAATGCACATTAAAGTATAATGAGTTTGGATAGTGATTAAATAAGAAATGCACATTACATATCAAATACCCAGACCTTTTGATAGCACATACTACCTCACAAGAAGTCATTATCTGTCTCAAGTAAAAGCATCAACCAAACGTACACCCAAGACTACTAAAGGAAAATGTCAAATCAATGCTAATAACATGGTTTATGAACCTTTTAATAGCATGACCTAACATAAGCATGTTGATGACTGAAACAGACAGAAATACCAGATGAAAGTTCAAGGGAGACAACAAATCCACAGAGGTATTTTCCAGCTACAAGAATCTTGACACCGAAACTTCAGATCAGATGGTGGTACCTCGTTATACTTCAACGCTTCTTCAAAGAGAGTGATACATTCAACAGGACCAAAGGACTCCAATTTGGCAGGAGTTTCCCCATCATTTGATTGCTTTCGCCAAACTTGAATTTGTGGTTCTGTTTTCCAATTAAAATCTGGATTTGGCAACATTTCATAGATCGACGGGCACTCAACCAACTATGTGCAAAAAGAAAAACATGTGCATTTAGATCGCCATGGAGTTTTCACAAAAAAAATTGTATATCAGTGACAATACTATCTGTTTACTTTTTGCTGGGGAAAAGCAAATATTGACTATGCCAAAGCACACAGCTTCAATAGAATATACAGAGATAGACAGCATAGTCAGATCTCTAACTTCCCTAGGCACTACATGCATAGGAAAGAGAGTTTTGTGCTTTTAAGATATTTTCTGAATTGATAGTTATTACAAACAATGGTTATGCATCAGGATAAGTGTTAAAGAAAATGAAATTACCAGTTGGTGCATTGTCCACCTAGAAACAAAAAAGTAACTCTCGAAACCATCAACAAACTGCAATCCAGTTAAGAGAGAGTCATTGATGCATCCCGGTGCACCTGTTAAGCAAAAAAGTTCATTAGCCATGTTTTCTTTAACATTAAATGAATGGGAAAGGAGGGACATGTAGGTGAAAAATACATCATTTGTTAAATGCTGAGAAATTCATGGGATAAAATTCAATAAGATCTCCTAGAATTTGATGAAATTGCAAGGACTTCCTTGTTAGTTTAAAATATAAGAAAAACCATCAGTACAAATAGACTGAGCCGGGGGGCACATGAAGAGAGCTTATGCGAGGCTATCGATTAAACTTCAAATCAGAGGCCTCCGCAACTACCTTTCTAGAGGCCATCAATTGATGATATTCCTTTCACAATTGTTCTAATAATAATGACAACATCATTGGGATTTTTTCCCATCCTTTTTTATAGCGTGAATGGGGTAGGGAATTATTTTGGAATATTTTATAAAAGCACAAGATGTTTCTATTGACCAAGTGCAGCTCCACACCTACCTCATTTAAATAGCATGACATGTCTAAGCAATCATGGTGGCAAGCTTGAATATAGAAAGAGCAGGTTCTTCCAAACATTTCTCAACATTTCTAGAATTCCAATAGCTCTCATAAGGTTGACAGATTCTCTCGTAGTGAAGGCATATTTGCTAAACATAGAGACATGACATAGAGTACCTTGGAAAGGACAGGCAATGCAGATCCACTTATTCACAAACTTGGAAAACAACTGCCAATGAATGATTAAAATTAATCAGTCATGCCTCTTCTAAGAAATAAAGAGATCATTTTTTTCAGCATTCTTCGGAGAAATTTAATCATATTCAGCTTGTAGCCCAAAGAAAATATACGCACATCTTTGTGAAGTGAAATGAAACAAGAAACCAGCAGTCCACCCATGGAATGTGAAATTATATTAACTTTTCTACCCCCGGAAGCTTTATAGGCAGCTTCCAACTTTGCTTTAAGACCTTCCATTGATTTTTCAATTCTGTCAACAATAAAATATATAATACTCAGATTTTACTACATAATAAGTAGGAAGCAAAAATAGTTTCAGACATTATCACTTTTGGATATAGATGAAATTAAATGGAAATCGTGTGGCCAAGAAAACAGCTTTACTCACCAAAAATATAACAAGTTGAACAAACACTCACCTGTTGCTTTGCCGAAAATCATAACCATATCCAAACAATGTGGTTCCCTTCTTATATCCACATTTAACAAGCATATCAATCATGTCATGAAAATGATAAACCCCCGACAAATGAATAAGTTTCACAAACTGGAAAACGACAATGGGTATCAGATATATAACAGAAATTGTATTTTGTTTCATAGATGGATTACAATGAAAATATTGATAAATTAGAAGAAAAAATGACAAAATAAAATAGACACTCCAACCCACAATACCATGATTCGGTATTTGTATTACTAGACATCAAATGTAGTATTTGAATAAGGAAATAAATTACAGCAAGTCATAAGCTAATCCATGGAGATAATAACCGAGAAGAATCAAATAGAGAAATAACAGAAAATCAAATAGATATTGTTTGTATTGGCAAGTCCAGGATCTCAAGGATTAATATGTATCACAATAGAACAAACTAAAAGCACATTATTGTAATAATGGCTCAACACCCAGCCTCAATTCGAGGAGTCCAACATATTGTACATATGAGCAGGCAAATCCCAGAATGAATCACATCACCAATTCATATAGGCAGACTTAACAGTACTGCCAGTTCAGTAGCAGTTTAATGTTAAGATGGCACCAGTAGGGGAAAAGAAGACACGTCTCATCAGTCAAACCAAAATATAGTATCAAGAAACAATAAGTAACTTTTAATTTTTTATGGGAATCATTATATAGAAAAACTAATCCGCAGAAATGCTAAACAAGAAGAAAAAAATAACTAATTTACTAGGAGAAGGGGTAATTAGTAACCCTGTCTTTTTCTCCACCAAAATGATTGTTGGAGGGTACAGAACTAAAAGACGCCTTCTTTTTTGTGGGATATGTATATGTATGATGATAGTTGCATATACTTATTCTACTGAAATGGAATTGTCATTTGAGTGAAAAGAGATTAATCATAACCATTATCCTTCCATTATTTGGGTGCAAAAAACAAGCAAGGAAGAAATCTATCCCACACATATTTTTATTTTTATTTTTTTGCCTTTAAACAAAAGGAAAGGGTTATTTCTCACCCTTCCCCGTAACTTTCCTTTCTTCTTACCCATCCCTTCCTCTCTATATATCTTCCCAGGCAAGGTACTGTAAGGTTTTAGTCAAGATTGCAACACAAGTTCTGGACAACAAGAATTCACGGAGAAAATTATTAATCTTACCCATGACGGATCTAAAATGTCAATTGCGTATAGCCCAGAATCATCATCAGGGACTACAATCTCAGTGTCACTGTCCAATACTTCAGTATAACCTGAAAGATACAAATACAGGAACTTCAGGAAATATAGGGGAAAAAATGATCGAACCAAATTACTGTGCACATGATGGGCCAAAAATGCAGCGTGTCATAGCCAAGTAGCTTAAGAGTAAAAAACCAAGTGATTGAATAACCTAACAGTGCCACAGCACTCAAAAAGCCACATTTTTATTACAGATATCAACTAAGGAATAGTACCACTTTTGAAAGTCAATAAGAATTTCATAAATGATCCAAATTTGAATAAGAACATCCAGGGATTCTGTCGGGTCCTGAAAACATAACATAATTTTCATGTTTAGTAGTGATGGTAAAAAATATACATATTTAAGGGTTTTTTAAAAAAAAAATTAATTAGTTTTTTCAAACCTAAAATCCTTTATAGAAAAGTATTTCTAATTAAAACTTCCCTAACTAATAGAATCTATCTATCATTAGAATTTATAGCAAGTAAAATCTTAATCAAACTAGAAATACTAATCTAAATAGAAAAAAATCTTAAATCAACTAGAAAAATAAAGATAATTTTGCACGGTAACTTCCGCCCTTTATTTGGAGGCCTTCACAACTTCTGATTATCATGATATTTTAACCAAATTGGAAACATGGCCTCCAGAATGTTCTATCAAAATTACAGCTCGATGCAAGCAACGATGAAATTAAAAGTTGTGATTGATTTACCAAACCATGTCTTGGACTTTTTTTAAACTGAAGAAAAAAACTAAAAACTTTAATCATTAATAAAATAATACAATAACCATTATTATTATTATAACAAGAGTAATGAAGGAATTTCCCCTCGTTAGAAGAATCCGATTCAATTTTTAAGAAGATAAAGTTACATACTTTCACTTTGGGACTGAGAAGATTTTTTTTCCTTCTAGTAAGAAGGAAGTAAAGTAAAAGAAAACTTCAAAGAAAATATAATTTGTTTTCTGCCCTTTTTGCCACTTCCTGTCCTCTTCCCACGACCAAACAAGTGTGTGTGTGTGTGTGTGTGTAGATGAATGAATATAAATGAGACGTCACACGAAATTCTTGTCTTTTCTACATTTTTCTTGATAACCAAACTCTTTTAGATAAATACCAATTCATGTTTCTCTTTCTCTTTCTTTTCTCAGCAACCAAACAAACAAAGAAGTACAGAACTTTCTAAGCATAAACACAAGAACTACATCCATGCATGAGTAGAGAACACAATACATATGTAAGTATTTAGTCGTAAAGATAAGGGAGGAGACCTGTTTTTGGATTATAAACAGACCATATTTTCTTCTTGAACTCCAAATCAGCCAAGAGAAGCCTGACCCAAACCCGAGTCTCAGACCCGTTCTTCTTCTTTGAATGGAGAATGGACCCTGCGATTCCGGAAACCAATAGAACCGGGTCACGATCGGGTTCGGTATCGTCGAAGCTTCGGTCTCCGAAACATGGGCAGAAACTGAAGTCTTGTAGCATGATTGCGTTGAAACGGGAATGTATTCGGGTTTGGGTTTGAGAATGGCTGAGACTAGACAGTGCCAGTCAGGATGGTTGGTGGTGGCCATCGGTCCATTTTCCTTTAATATTTATTGCAGTCTTTAATTGTTGTTTTTTTATTTTATTTTTTGGCTTGATGCGCGTGCAAGTCGATACGATTGCTGTACAGGTTTAAATTTTAAAAAAATTAAAAATTAATTTTTTTATATATTTTTTTATAATAATATCAAATTTTAATTTTAAAAAATAAAATATATTATTTTAATATATTTTTAAATTAAAATATTGGAAGAAGTAATTATTTCTAACTTTTTCATATAAATGCTCCATCCTTAAGTAATTTTTATTTGAAAATATATTAAAATAATATATTTTATTTTTTAAAAAAATTATTTTTAATATTAATATATTAAAAAAATAAAATTTAAATAAAATAAAATTTTAAATTTGAATAAAATACATGTTGGACCCGGTCGTCAAACATCGAACGGATATTCGAGCTGAAGACAATTGTGGACACATTTGGCTTTGTCATCCTTGTACTTTTCACTTCCTACTTGTTGATCTTAATAACAATAATCCCTCAAATAATGTGCTGTGTTATTTTAAATCTCGAGAATAAATCAATTTTATGGTGTCCCAAAATAATTCCCTACCTTCAATCAAATATTACATTTTACATTTTTTTTATTTAATATCAATAAACAAATAAATCAGCCCGTTTTCGGTGGCTGTAGTTGAACCACAACCACCTACCTGTCGTGTCTTGAGAAAGCTCCACAGACTGCGACAGCAACAGCAACAGCAACAGGGGAAAGAAAATAAAATAGAAACCATACTTATCAGTAGAGTGGATAGAAAATGTACAGAAGGGAACCCAGCAAGCAAGCAAGAAGAATATGCTGCGGAATCGTGCCTGCCTGATTTTGAAGTAATTTTCTTTTTCCCTGTACAGCTTCACTTTTCTTGATTTTTTATTTATTTATACAAGAAAGGTGATTGACGAGTCACGACTCGGACTTTACTGTCACTTCGCTTGAATAAATTGCTCTGATCTTTCTATTTATAATATCATCAATCATGGGCTATGAAGTATGCACATGGATATGGGAGTTGATCACAGCAGTTTATTAATTTTCTTTCTTTGGAAATGCTGGTGGAATCATATTTTTATGTTTTATATCGTTTTAAAGTGTTGATTTTAAAAAATTAAAAAAATTATTATTTTAATATATTTCAGTATAAAAAATATTTTAAAAAACAACCAAAGTTACACTCTCAAACAAGTTTTTAGTCACAAAACTATATTAGTGCCATGATTTTTATCTCTTTTATTTGAATTAATTATAAGGATAGTCAACAAATTCATATCCTAACAATCTTTACATCACATTTTTACCGTTTGATCTTCTACCTTTAAG
>Ga0325400_1006474_pt1 | contig 11142 bp, 10 predicted proteins | sample PopdelMetagenome_2_FD_205662 | JGI IMG/M metagenome (GOLD analysis project Ga0325400, IMG submission 205662) | Populus deltoides microbial communities from Bellville, Georgia, United States - Xylem-PdKOR-R1 | ecosystem: Host-associated > Plants > Phyllosphere > Stem > Wood/Secondary xylem...
ACAACCATCTTTGGCCGTCCATTTGAAGATTTTGTTCTGGGGAACATCCGAAAATAACAGAAAACCGCCGGCACCATTGCTCCGGTCTTTTACCCAGACGGGGCCTTCCGCCCAGACAAAACCGCTGGCCAGGACTTCTATTTTGGCGTCTTTCGCCAGTAACTGATCCAGTTTAGGATCCATTCGTTCAATAGCGCCGATGGTTGGATAGACAGACTGGGCCATGGTGTAGGATTGGACAAACAGCGTAAAGGCAATGCAGCGGATAACTTTTCGCATCAGTTTAGAGTCTAGGTTTAAAATAAACAACGATCCATCAGAGACCATTCGCGTCCCCAACGGTTACACTGAGTAGTTTTTTTAGAATAAACGGTAAAAAATAAAGGGATGCCCATAAATTAGCAAGCCCATGGAATCCTAACCGCTATGACAAATTCCTCATCCAAGACAGCTCTGATCATTGGTGCCACCGGGCTGGTCGGTAATTTATTGACTCACCGTCTGGCGGAATCGTCTGCCTACGAAAAAGTAAAGATATTGGTTCGTCATTCCGTGGGATGGCAGCACCCGCGTCTTCAGGAAGTTCAGTACGATTTTGATCACCCAAACGGCCTGCTCGTTCAGGCCGACGATATATTTTGCTGTCTGGGTACCACCATCAATAAAGCCGGGTCCCGGGAAGCATTCCGAAAAGTCGATTATCAGTATCCCATTGATACCGCCCAACTGGCCTTGAACAACGGCGCGCAGCAGTTTTTGCTGGTGTCGGCAATGGGCTCCGACGTTAATTCACGCTTTTTTTATAACCGGGTGAAAGGCGAAGTTGAACGCGATTTGATTGCCCTCCACTTTCCGGCGACGCTTATCTTCCGGCCTTCGCTGTTGCTGGGCGACCGGAAAGAATTCCGGCTGGGCGAACGCTTTGGCGAAGCCATCATGAAACTCTTCAATCCGCTGATACCGGCCAGATACAAGGGCGTCCGGGCCGAAAGCGTCGCCAATGGCATGCTGCAAACGGCCCAGCAGCACCTGGCCGGAACGCACGTCTTTGACTCTGATCAACTGCAAAAATTCTAATCCGACGTTGCCTTGACCGACCTATCCAACGTACCCATTTCTGTTATCCGCTACGGCCGGGAGGAGCCGCTACCTCAATCCAGAATCCTGCGCGCCGGTCCGCTGACCATGCTTTACGAAAGCGGTTTCCTGCGCTACATTCGCCTGGGTGATCAGGAAGTGGTGCGGATGATCTACCACGCCGTCCGTAACCATCAGTGGGAAACGGTGCCCGGCGTTATTGAGAACGAAGACATTCAGCAGCGCGCCGATTCGTTTCACGTTCGTTATACCAGCCGTTGCCACGCCGATCCCGTTGATTTCCGCTGGCAATGCGAAATTACGGGCGAGCCCGACGGCACCATTCAGTTCAGCATCAACGGCGAAGCCCTGAGCGCGTTTCAGCGCAACCGAATCGGTTTTTGCGTCCTTCATCCTATTCAGGAATGCGCGGGCCAGCCGTGCCAGATTACGCACCCCGACGGCACCCAAACAAACGCCCATTTTCCGACCTTCATCAACCCGCACGAGCCGTTTATGAACATCCGCGAAATGCAGTGGCCCGTTAAAGGTGGAGCCTGTTCGGCGGTACTCTGGTTTGTGGGCGATGTGTTCGAGACGGAAGACCAGCGCAACTGGACCGATGCGTCCTATAAGACCTACTGCACACCCCAGTCGCGGCCCCGTCCAGTGACCGTTCGGGCCGGTGATCAGGTTCAGCAAACGGTTGAATTACGCTTGACCGGCACGTTACCCGCTATTGCCCCCCAACCAGCAGAAACTACGGTGATAACGCTCAACGGGACTACCGCTGCTCCATCGCTTGCCTTACCCCTCATTGGCCTGAGCGCCACCGCCGAGCCGCTGGATGCTTTTGCCCGCCATTGGCTGACCCAGGCCCGTATTCACCACCTGCGGGTCGAGGTTGATTTCCGGTACGCAGACTGGTCTGTCCTCTACCAAAAAGCGGTTGAAGAAGCAACGCAATTGGGCTGTCAACTGGAAATAATACTGTTCTTCAATCAGTTAGCCAGCTACGAGCTTTACAGTTTTTTGAAGGAAATAACAACCCCGGCGCTTATTTATTCGGTTGTTGTTCTGAGCAACTATGCCGATACAACCCCGGCTCCGCTGCTGGAGCAGGTAGTGGCTCCGCTGCGGCAGACACTCCCCAACGCCCTGATTGGCGCGGGCACAGACGTTAATTTTACGGAGTTAAATCGGGAGACGCCCCCGGTTGAAGCGGTTGATTTTTTGAGCTATGCCATTCATCCGCAGGCCCATGCGGTTGACAACCGATCGGTTCTAGAAACGCCCGAAGCGCAGCAGGACACCGTGAAGACGGCGCTTCGCTGGCTGCCGCGGGTACACGTGTCGCCCATTACGCTCAAACCGCGTTTCAATCCGGACGCCACAGAAGACAGTGCTCCGCTCCTACCGAATGAGTTGCCGGATTCGGTCGACCCGCGTCAGGTTTCCCTGTTCGGAGCGGCCTGGACCCTGGCAAGTCTTAAGGCCTTGACGGTAGCTCAGGCGGCCTCAATCACGTTTTACGAAACCAGCGGTGAACAAGGCATTTTACAGGGGAACCGTCCCCCGGCTTATGCCGACTTTCAGGCTCGGTCAGAGATGCTATTTCCGCTCTATTGGGTTTTCTACGCCGTTAATCGCTTCCGCGACGGACAGGTGGTGCCGACAAGCAGCAGTCAGCCCGCCAGCGTGGATGCGTTGTATTTCCGGAAGGGAGCTGAGCATGGCCTGCTTGTGGCAAACCTGACCTCGGAAGCGCAAACGGTGCAGATTCCGGTCAACGAACCCGTGACGGTCTGCTTTTTAAGTGAAGAAACCTACGCAAAAGCCTGCTTTTCGCCCGAGCAGTTTCTGGACGATTTAAATCAGTCGCCGAATACGCTTCTGCCCCCTTCGGTGACGCTGCCCCCCTACGCCATTCTGCTGGCACGGTGGTAAAATGAGTAAGACCGCCCCAAAAAGGCGGTCTTACTCATTAATGAACAATATTAGCGGCTCATCCGGTCTGCCAGTATTTTAATGAAGAAGCCCCCCACCACCGACCGGGCCTGGAAGCCGACCTGTTTGGCGTCGGTCGTTTCGTACCAATCGCTCACCGGTACGCGGCTGGGCGTTTCGTCGACAAATTTGTAGATGGGCTGAACAAAGGTTTCGAAATCCTTTTGATTGTCCGTCAGCGTCGCCGTCCAGATAATCCAGTCGTTTTTCGTGTAGGTCTTGCGGCTATCGAGCGGTAGACCATACGGCTGCTGTTTCGTCAGATAATACTTCACTTCTTTCTGAGCTACCTCCTTAGGGAAAATATTCAGCTTCAGTAGCTTATCCCAAACCAGATTGTATTTCTGACTCCAGCTCCCCTGCGGTTTATCAAAGGTCAGCGCGTAATGGTCACCGTCGGCGGCCATCTGCGTCCACTTCTGAGCCAGGCTGCGGGCCAGTTCCATGTATTCGCGCTCCACACTGGCATTACCCAGCATACCGGCCAGTTTCGCGTACGACGCAATGCCCATAATGGCTTTAATCGACAGGTTGGTGTTGCGCGCTAAGTGTCCGGCAAAGTCATCGGTACAAAGCTGGTTGGCCGGATCGAAACCATCCCGTTTCAGGAAAGCGACCCAGGTAGTCAGCGTCGGCCAGTGCGCCTTGGCGTAATCGGCGTTTCCTTCCACTGCTGCGATGGCGGCCGTCAGAATCAGCATGTTCCCACACTCCTCAACCGGCATATCTTCGCCGTACGTCTGCCCATTCGCCAGCGGGTAAGTCCCTACGTCGTGGGCCGCGAACGGCTTGGTCCATTTTCCGCTTTCGGAATAAAAGAAAATGGGCTCCATCATGCCTTTCAGCAGTTTGGGGTTGTAAAGCAAAAACAGGGGCGCCGACGGGTACGTCACATCCACCGTGCCGATGGAACCGTTGGAGAAGTTTTCTTTCGAGAAAAACAGCAGTTCTCCTTTTGGTCCGGCCACGGTTTTGTGAGCCGCAATTGCCTGCCGATAAGCTATCTGGCACAGCTCGGCGTATTCTTTGCCGCCGGAATTCAGCGCATCATTGTATAGCTGCTCGTCGAACTGACGACAGCGTTCCATCAAACCGGCGTAATCCCGTTCGGCATCCGCCAGCATTTTTCCGGCGGTCATCCCGGCTTCACGGCGCCACCAGCCCCGCAGATTCTGCCCAAAATACTGAACTGAATACAAATCATCGTACCCAATCACTACGTGCGTGGTTACCGGTGATCCACTGACGTTCCCCAGATCCTTGCTAACGCCCATCACCTGATCCGCTGCCGGGGCCGCCGGACGGCTCGCAAATTTACCGTTACCCACGCGGCCACCCCGCACAAAGGTCTGCATCAGCTCGCCGTTTGACCCGAAAGCCGCGTCGGCCCCCTGGGCTTCGAGCAGCGCATACCCCCAGTCAATGCGCACGTCATCGCCCTTCTGGCCCAGAATTTTCTGGGCGCTCGTACCCAGTGAAAGCGCAATTAAGCCTTTCTCACCAGCCTTGTTGTTCTGAACAAAAACCTTGTCGTCCACTTCCTCAAACGGTTGGTTGACCGCCAGCAAGCCCGAGGCACTGGTCATTACCTGCACGGCATGCGACTTCCCATCCGTTGACTTGACCGAGTAGGTAATGTACGAAGCTGGACGAGTCATGGCGTCCAGATCATTCAGCAACAAAGGCGTCGTAAAGGTGACGGTCAACTCGGCTGGCCCCGCCTTGAAGGTGTACTGGCTCGAAGTGGCCGTTACTTTGAGGGATTGCTGCTCCGCCGGACGGACAGGCGCTCCCACCTCTATCTTTTGCTCTTCGATTAGACCGGCATCAATGTAAGCGCCACCGCGCGGGCTTTTGCAATGAACCGCCATGACGTTCTGGCCTTCCTTCAACGCAGCTTTGGCCTCGGGGGCAATGGCGAATTCCCGGTAGTCGCCGATGAAACAGGGCGCACAGTCGTAGGCCTTCACGCCGTTCAGGAACACTTCCACGTCATCATCGTGGCTTATGTACAGCATTAGATTTTCCGGATTCACTTTACCGAGCGTAAAAGTGCGCCGGTACCAGATTTCGCGGTCCCACTGCGTTTTGGGCGGAACCGGGTTGGATTGTCCATTGCCAAATGGCGCCTGCCCCCGCTGCCAGCCCGTCGGCTGAAAACCGGGCTTTTCCCAGCCATCGGCCGGTTTTTCCCGCGTTAGCTGCACTTCATAACTCGTGCTTAAGGCAACGGGCAAAATCGTTTTAACCGATACAGGCGCCGTCCCCATAAACTGGTAGGCCTGCCCGTCAACACGCACGAAGCCATTGAGAGGCTGCGACTTACCGGTCCAGTGGCGCGTGGGCGAATCGTTTAGTTTGTCAGTGAATGACCAGATACTGGTGTAGGGATCGACGGTCACCAGTGGCACCGCGGGTGGGCGCTGACCGGAGGCAGAATGACCCGCCAAATAAGATCCGCAGCAAAAAAGGGCGAAACGGACATTCTTGAGACGAAGGAGTTTACTCATACAATTCAAAAAACAAGGATACTGAATAAGTACATTAGAAAGCATGGCTGATTTCCTCGAGCGAAACCCCGAGCCACTGGCGCGCAATCCGGTCCAGCTGGTTCGTTTCGCCCTGTAAATGCAGGGTGGTGTGCGTATGGGTCAGGCGCTCATTCGGGCGGAGAGCCGCCACGGGCGAAGAACTTTCCATTTCGTAAAACTGGCCCATCTGCGACCCGCCCGGCTTCATCGGACCGTCGTTGTAGGCATTAACCACATCTCCCTTATAAGGCTCTTTCTGGACTTCCCATAGCGAGTTCACGTAATCCTGCTTCGTCGGATTAAAGGTAAACGTTACCAGGGTGAGCGTTTTTGTGGCCGGGTCGTAGCTTCCTAGCCAGTTTTTGGCGCGGCCGGGCGAGACGCCAATCTTACCGCGGTGGTTGGCGTCGGCTTTGAAATAAGCAACCGTGTCTTTCAACACCAGTCGCGACGAAGGCACTTTCCCGAAATAACTGTCGTTGATGCCCGGCCCGGCGCCCGGTCGGAACGGCACAATCACCGTTGTTTTCGGCGCTGCGTTGAACATACCCAGAATCCAGACCGACAGCAGCCCCCCTTCTTTCGTCCAGGGCTGTTTTCCCCGGTTTATCAACGTATTGATGGATTCAATGCCGACGACTTTCAGCGAATCGCTCATGGGAACACCCGTTGCCCCCAGTGCCTGGCTGACCTGCTCCGAGCGCAGCAACCGAATTTGTCGCTCAACTCCCACGTCGAAAGTGGTTCCCGAATAGTTCGTCAGCCGAAAGTTCCTGGCGAAACGCGCTGAGGAAGCCTCTTTTGAAACAACCGTAAACGGCTCCGAATCCAGGGGCGCAGGCGTTTGCCAGTCGTCGGCGTTAAACTGCTGACCTTTCTGGAAGAAAAGGCCAAACTGGCCGCCTTCCGGACCCAGCCAGAACCGGTCTTCGCCCCCAAAGGCGTTCATATGGGGCTGCCGCTTCCCGCTTTGAATCAGGTCCCGGTTAATCCAGCCGTAACTGGTCTGGCCATCGGCTGTACTGGTCATAACGCGTCCCTGGTAAGCCGGGCAGATCAGCACCTGCGCTTGGCCTTCCTGCAACGTCACCAGATCCGGGTGATGTTTTTTCAGGAAAGCCGCGTCGGCGTTGAACGAACGCGCTGTGTCAGGTAGATTGTCCCCCTCGCTGGTCGACCTAGATTGGCAGCCGGCCAGCAGGAGAGCGACGCCCCCCGCCAGAAGCCACGGGACCGCCGATTGTTCTATTTTTTTCATTTAGGGTCTAGGATTGATTGGAAAATGTCGAAATTAACCACTTCTTGGCCATATCACCGCAACCCTACGCTAATCTTTAGCCATGTTTCTTACTACCCACATCCGACCCGCAACCGGTCAGGATGCCGACATCCTGTACCAGTTTCTCTGCGATCTGGAAGAAATGGCGCTGAACCGAAATCATTTCAATGCGACCTTGGAGCGCAATCTAGCCGACCCGCTCATTCATTATCTGATTGCCGAGTGCGACGGTCAGGTCGTTGGCTTTGTCAGCTGCCACATTCAGTACCTGCTTCACCATGCCGGAAAAGTGGGCGAAATCCAGGAGCTTTACGTACTGCCCCCGTACCGCAATCAGCAGATTGGCCAAAAACTCATCCAGGCGCTGGAAGAACTGGCGCGGCAGCAGCAACTGATCAATCTGGAAGTAACGGCTAACCAGAAACGAACCGAGACTCACCGGTTTTACCAGCGCTGGGCTTTCCAGCCAACGCATTTCAAATTTGTACGTTCATTTCAATAATTACCAATGAGAAAATACCGAATCCCGCTCTTTATACTCCTTGTAACGCTTTTTTCATTTCCCGCAATCGCCCAGCCATCGGCCATAGGACGAGTCAACGAAGATGCAAGACTAACCCGTCAGTTAACGGAACTACTTAAAGGCTTTAACGGCGGCATTGGTATTTACGTCCGCAACCTGAAAACAGGCCATGTCGTCGCCATTGATGCGGACAGCCTGTTCCCAACCGCCAGCACGGTCAAGATTCCGATTATGTGCGGGGTATTCGATAAAATTCACCGGGGCGAACTAACCTACCAGCAGGAACTGGTTTACCGGGATTCCCTGCGCTACGATGATGGCATTGTCGGTTCGTTGAAAGACGGCGCCAAACTACCCCTCAGCGAAGTTGTTATGCTAATGGAGACCATCAGCGACAATACGGGTAGCCTCTGGTTGCAGGCGCTGGCCGGGGGTGGCACGGCCATTAACAACTGGCTCGAAACCAACGGCTTTCCGCAGACTAAAGTTAATTCACGCACGCCGGGTCGGGAGGCTTTTCGCCCTCGCTACGGCTGGGGTCAGACTACGCCCCGGGAACTGGCCGAACTGCTGGTTTACATCCGTCAGGGAAAAGCCATCAGTCCGGACGCCAGCGACCGGATGTACCGCAATCTGACCCGCCAGTTCTGGGATGGAGAAGGCTTATCGCAGGTACCGGAGACAATAAAGATTGGTACCAAGAATGGGTCGGTTAACGACGCTAAATCGGAGGTCGTCCTGGTTCACGCGCCCCATGGCGAATACGTGTATTGCATCATGACCAAAAACCAGAAAGATCAGCGCTGGACGCGGGACAACGAAGGCAAAGTAGCGCTGCGGAAAGTCGGCGCCCTGCTGTGGCATTACTACGAGCCTAAATCAGCGTGGAAGCCCGTGGAAGGGTACGAAAAATGGTGGTAAGTCTCTACTGGTCGCGCTGCTGCCAGTACTCGTTTACGTCCTTAAAGCCCGCTTTTACCTGCTGAACATGGGTCGAAATCCGGTGTTGGGCGAACAGGTCGGCAAACTCGTGGGCTGCTTTCTGACCCGCCTTGTCGTTGTCGAAATTAAAAACCACCTCGAACCGCATAAACGCTTTGGCCCACTCCCGCTTAAACAGCGTTGCGCTTCCCAGACTGACGGCGGGCATCCCCTGCTGAACCAGCGTCATGCAGTCAAAGGCGCCCTCCGTCAGATACACCACCTTACCAGTTTTTACTTTTTCCAGCATATCAACGTTGAAGAGTTCAACCGGAACCCCACTCAGAAACTGGTATTTGGCCAGACTACCGGGCGGATTGCCAATTAAGCGACCCTGTAAGTAAACCAGTTGCCCTTTTCGGTAATAAGGAATGATGATAACGTGCCGGTAGAAAATCAAATTACCCCGCTCATTGAACAAGCCTGACTCCTGCAAATCCAGCAAGCTGTACGTATTTCGCAAGTGGGCCTGCGCTGCGTCATAATCGTTGACGGTAAAAATTTGAAACCGGCGCAGCGTTGGTTCGGTGAAGCCCCGACTCAAGAGATACCGCCACGCTTCTTCGCCGATCTCGCCCAGGGGCTGCACCCCACAAATCCGCTGGAAATCCGCATAGATAGTACTGTGCAGGGGTTTATACACATACGTCTTGGTGTCAGGCGGTAGCGTTTTCTTTCCGGCGGGCTTAGTCACCGGCTGAATCTTTTTCAGGGCCGCACTCCCCCGCTTGTACCGTTCAGGCTGGTAACTTGGCAGGTAGTTAAACGCCAGTTCGTGCATGGCTGCGGTGTACTCCTGACCAGTTGCGCTGGCGTAAAAATTAATCACATCGCCATGCTTGCCGCAGCCAAAACAGTGATACGTATTGGTTTGCGGGTATAAAAGCAGCGAGGGCGTGTTCTCTTCGTGGAATGGGCACCGAAGTTTTCGGTATTGATACAACGCAAAGCCTAAGTCCTTTACGACCTGAATAATATCAATGGTGCGGGTTTGGGCAAGTAAGTCCATCAGGCTAAAACCAACCGTTTTGATTACAAGATACAAAAAGGCCGCTTCCTTTAGGGAAAGCGGCCTTTTTACAATTCGATTGAAAGAATGGTTAGTTGGTAAAGCTTAAGCGCAGTTCGTTCAATTGATTCCGGATTGAGGCATCAATCTGCCGATCACCCACCCGGAGGATATACCCACCGATCAGTTTCGGATCAATTTTTTCGTCCAGTTCAACCGTTTTGCCGGTTGCGCTGGCTACCACGTTAATGAACTTCTGACGCAGCTCGTCGGTCAGGGGCAGTGTTGTAGTAACCTGCGCCTTTTGAATACCCTTGAGGATGTTGTATTGCCGAATAAACTCTTCAGCAATAGAGTCCATAATCCCTTCCCGGTGCTTTTTCGTGATAATGTTGAAAATCGAGAAGGACAGCGGACTAACGCGATCCTGAAAGACAGCCGCCAGAATGCTTGATTTTTTTTCGTGACGCAGAATGGGACTTTTCAAAGCCAGCATCAGATCGCGGTTTTTATTGACGATCTGCTGGAAAGTGACCATATCTTTATACACCGCTTCTACCTGACCTTGCTCCTTTGCCAGGTCGATCAGTGATTTGGCGTACCTAAACGCTACTGTAGATTCTGCCATTGCAGTAGTTATGGATGAAAGGAAAACCAGCCGTTTAGGGCCTTCCTCGACTATTCTTAATTTAACCTCGCTTCAGCGACCAGACCGTTCACCAGTTCTTCCTGAGATTTTTTATCGCTTAATTCCTTGCGAAGTACTTTCTCGGCAATACCCAGTGATAATTCGGCTACTTCTTTCTTAACCTGGGCCATCATCGCCTGCCGTTCAGCCTGAATGGCGTCGCGGGTTTGGTTCATGATCCGTTGGCCTTCTTCCGTTGCTTTTTGCTGAGCTTCGGCCAGAATCCGGTCACGGGTATCGTTGGCGCTCCGAACAATAGCATCGCGTTCAGCGCGCGCTTCGGCCAGTAACCGCTGATTGTCGGCCTGCAATTTAGTCATTTCAACCCGGGTCTTCTCGGCCATATCCAGGGCGCTCTGAATGTTTTCTTCGCGCTCTTTAAGGCTTTGCGTAATGGGTTTCCACGCAAACCGGGATAAGGCAAACACCAGAATCAGGAAAACAACGAGTTGCCAGAATAAAAGGCCAATTTCGGGGGTAAGTAAGTCCATTGTATATAGAAGTACAGATAATTCGAATTAGTAGATCAATCTTTTGATAATCGAAAGGTAGAAATTCCGCCAGCCGGCTAATCCGCGCTGGCGGGTATTTCAATGGCTTGAGTGTGGATGCCAACGCCTAATGCAGTCAGCCACTCCTTTAATCACGGTCGATCCGCGCAACCCGTTTTTACAGGTTGAACGAGATCAGCAGACAGATTACCGCTGCGAACAGAGCAACGGCCTCGATCAGGGCGGCAATGATCAGCATGGCGGTTTGGATACGGCCAGCCGCTTCCGGCTGACGGGCAATACCTTCCATTGCGTTACCACCGATACGACCAATACCCAGACCAGCACCGATAGCGGCCAGACCTGCGCCTAAACCAGCACCGATAGCGATAAGACCAGCGCTGCCGTTTTCGGCTGCCTGCAGAAGAATTGATAGCAATGTTGCTAACATAACTTAGAGAAACGATTTATATGAAACAAAAGATTGCAAATTAATGATGAGGCTCAACGCCGGCTTCCAGACCGGATCCTCCTCCGTGGTGGTGCTCTTCCGTCG
>Ga0325400_1006482_pt1 | contig 11134 bp, 7 predicted proteins | sample PopdelMetagenome_2_FD_205662 | JGI IMG/M metagenome (GOLD analysis project Ga0325400, IMG submission 205662) | Populus deltoides microbial communities from Bellville, Georgia, United States - Xylem-PdKOR-R1 | ecosystem: Host-associated > Plants > Phyllosphere > Stem > Wood/Secondary xylem...
AATGATAAATCCAAAAAAAGTTATTAAACAAAAAGCTAGTCTTCATGGTATAAATAAAAGATAGATATACATGCAAATGTTTTATACTGACTATCCTTTTTATTTTAAACATTTTCATTTATTTTATGTAAGTAGATAATTTATTGTTAATAATAAAGTATTTCTATTTTTATAAAAACTTCATTCAAATACAATGAATTCATATAAAATATAAAAGGAAAAAGATTCATGATCAATCAAATTGATCATTTCAAAATATCGTACAACTAAAGAAAATATAAAAAGATCAATGACTATTTAAAAAACAAAAGTAATTCAATTTTTAAAAGAAAGAAGAGAGAGTACATAAATCACTATTTAAATAGAAACAATTAATGGAATGGAAAAAAAAACAAAAGAAAAGAAAGAGGCCAAACACCACTGATCTAGGCCTACATGCTTCACCTAAATACAAAAGCCTAGGCCAGTGCTTGGGATTTTTTTTTTGTGCAGGAGCGAATGATGCACCTTCCGCTTTTATTTTTTTTATTTTATATCAAGCGACAAGTCACCTGTAGTGGTAAGCAACCCTCGCTTACTATAACATTTTATGGTCACCTAAGATGAACAAAATATTAAGGTCAAGATTTTAGACCTAAAAAACTCAGTTTTAAAGTCATTTTTACATGAAAAAAACTAAAAAAAAATAATCATAAAACCTCCATAAACCATTCACAAACTCTCAAACACCTAAAAATCACTAAAGAAACCCAAATATCAATTGAATCTGAAAATTCTAAATCGACACCAATCGATCTATTTTGTTTTTGGCAAAATAGGAGCTAAAAATCAAGACGATCAAACTCCTTTAATTGAATGGAATCTTTTTACACCAAACTTGACCATTTTGGTTATAAAATCATGAAAACCAATAAATTTCTCTCTCGTACATCTTTTCTAGTGATTTCTCATTTCTTAAACTCGAAAATTGAAAAAAAAAATCTTTAAATCAAAATAAAAATTGCTAAAAATTTAGGATTAACCATGTATTTTCTCTATATTTTATATTTTAGTCCTTTATATTTTAATTTGGTCTCTTTACCACAATTTCAAACTTAATCTCTCATAATTAGGATATAGAAAGATTCAATTAAAAGAAAAAAAACGTGAAAGACATATTAAAAAAAGATGAAAAAAGAAAAAGAAAAAAGGAGCTAACTGCTACACTATTTATATGAAAGTCAAAGAGCTGGGGGAAAAACCTAACTCTTTTAGTTTATGTAGTAATGTTTTCAAACCCAGCAAAAAACACTGTAGTCATGGCCTAGTGAAATTATCACCAACACCTGCCCTTTACGCTTCATTTTTCTATTATTTTATTTCTTATTGGTTTTTCTCATCTTATTTTTTCTTTGCTTTTCCAATAATTTTAGATCTAGTTATTAGATACGATGTTTTTAACAGTCCAAATAATTATAGATTTATATCTGCATATGATCTAAAATATATGAATTTGTTTGGTTTGTTGTCCTCTATATATGAGATTTATATCTACTTGTTATAAAATCTATAGAGAAAAGAAGTTTTCGACACTTTATCACAACTTGTTGCTTTCATCAATGAAGCTCGATAATGTGGCCCATTTCCTCATTAGCAAGTGGTGGCAATAGATTTCTAGGTTTGAGACATGAAAAAAAGTCACATTATGGACAACCTAAAAAAAAATGCTAAAAAAGCTCATTTGAAATTCTATGAAATGAAAATGACAAGATGCTACTTGAAAGTTCAATAGTTACTGCTATAGTAAGTGAGTTTTTTTCACTTGATTAGAATTGAGTATCATTTTTGTAATCTCTTTTTGAATATAGTGAAAATCATAATGGCTATTTACTATTTTTAATATTAATGAAATTAATTTCTTCAAATAACCATAACAAACTAATATACACTATATTTGATTAGGGTTTTCCATGTTTTTCTTGTTATTGTTTTTTTAGGAATAACTAGATAAGTGACCCAAAATGCACCACGATTTAACCCAAATTTTTTTAGGCGATGATAACATTTTTAAAAAAACAAGAAAACTCTAAGACACGGGTCATTGATTTAACCAGATTTAATAAGTTTGTTAATTTAATAATATAATTTTAAAAAAAACATTGATTGTAAATATATTGAAAAAATGTAATAATTAATTAAAAATGAGTTGTCTATATCATATTTGGGACGAGAAGAAAGAAAAACTCTTTAGAGACCCACTGTCGCCCCACCCATAGAGCTCGCCCCACTACCAGAAAGAGTTCACTGAGACGGTTCTAATATCAATACAAAACACTATACAGCAATATCAAAAGAGGGCGTACGTAATGTTAGAGTAACGACCCAGAAAACAAACAAAATAAAATATCATGAAGTGAGCACCTCATGTTTATATTTAATTACTAATTAATTGAATTTAATTCAAAAAAAATTATAAAAAAAATTAAGTTTAACAAAGAACAAAAAATAAAAAGACATGAGAAAACTCCTATAAGAAGCAATTAAAAAAATATAGAGCCTAATATCTAATTAAATTTTTAATGATGAAACTTTTTTTTTATAAAAAAAACAGGATTTTAAAAATAGAAAAGAAAAAAAGAAAAAAAAAAGTAAGGTTGTTTGAATCTTGCAAACCTGGGTTAATTTTCTAAACTCACAACTTGTCAAAAAATAGCATTCAAAATAATGATGATCAAATCTAATAGAAAAAAACTTGAGGATGAAATCATAAGAACAATTCAATTGCAAGAACTATCTCAAATAAAATAAATAAAAATTAAAATAATATGAACCAAATGTAACAGATGAAAAAATTGGTGGAAGAAGAAATTGAAAAAAAAATATTATAATCTTATAAATTATTTCAAATAAAAAAAATAGTAATCAAAATGAAATGAATGATATAAGAAGGAAAAAATTGAAGGGCTGTTTTGAAAATTTCAAGAGTTAGGCATGAAAAATTAAAGAGAAAAAAAGAAAAAACAAAGAAGAAGAGAATGTTGTCGGTGCGAAAACAGAAGTTTGTTATCTAGACGCACTGTCTAGAGATGAAGGGGCAGCTGAGATAATTTGAATGCTGCCTCAAAATCCACATTTTGGCTGGCACAATATCCTTTGCATGCCACCTAAATGGTGTAGGGGTATCCTACACTCTAGTGTGTGCATTGCACATGCCGACTTACATTTTATTTTTCAATAATATTTTTTATTTATTAAAATATCACATTTCTCTTTAATTCAACTTGGTTATAACTAAAAATCATAAAAAAAATATATAAAAAAACATTTGCTGCCAATTCAAAAAACTCTGCTTTTAAAGGTAATGGAGTCATTTAACTGTGGTTTAAAAAATAAAAATTTGAAAAAGCTTCTGATGCAAGTTTAAAATTTTTTTTAAAAAAAAGTAGTTTAGTCATTTTACTATTGCTACAATTCAAGTAAGGTTAGATTCAGATTTTGATGTAAAATTTTCTATCATCTAGTTTTATGCTATTGAGAATAACTCCAATCAAACAATTGGAATGAGCTGAAACTTTACTAAAAGATTCTAAAGGTATTTTTTTTATATATTGGGGTAAATTTTCAAGTGAATCGGAGTTTGAGAAGGACTTGTGATATAGGTCAAAATAGATTGAATGAATTTTGTTATTTATTTCCTTTTAACTTGTGAACTTTCTATTTGGCAAAGACCATTTTTCTATATCTATAAGGATGTGACAGCTTGTTTTGGAAATTTTCTAATTTACAAGGTTTTTTAATGGGCTGCAACATAATTTTCAAGTATGGCAATGATTTATTAATGTTTCAAAATCATTTTCTTACATAGATTCCTTATCCATCCTAACTATATAAGGAAATAAGAGTTGGTGGTATTTAATGACATATTGGTTTCGAAGATAATTGGGTAGCATTGTAAGCTATAAATAAGCCTTGTATCTGACTTGTATTGTTTGATTTTCTTGTTCTCTCCTCATAGTAGCACAGGGGATTAACTTATGAATTTTATTTTTATTATTTTAGCTATAGCCCAAGTTTTTTGGATTAGGGTTTGAGCTTAGTAGTATAGGTTTTAGGTTAGTTTTGGAAGTGAGTCAATTCAGCCTATAAAAATAGATTAATTAGGGTTAATTTTTCAAAAGTACTTAAATTCTTTCAAGTTTAAGTTTCAATAACACTTCTGAACTTTTCAGTTTAATGTGTGAGAGAGATTCTTATATTTTTTGATTTTTGAATGAACTGAATCTGACTTATTAAAGATTAACTGATTTTATGATGTCATTTGATTTCATTTCAATAGTGTTGGTGCCATGAGACAGGTTTTCATTATGTCAGACTCCTATCAGATCTCTTTCGACTTTGTAGAATCATATCTCAATTTTGATTATGGATTATGTGACTACATGATCATGATGTTTGTATCAACTATGCTTTAAAAAGTTAAAAAGACTTTCTTGCCCTCGATTAATCTGAAAAAACTAATGAATAATAAGAAAAAGACTATATCACTTCCAATAAAAGGTTTAATAACTTTTTTTTAGAAAGACAGAATAATAATTTCACTGCTCAAAACTATAATGATATGTATCTTGTTTGGTGAAAATCTAATCACTTATTTATATGAATGATGGTATATATTAAGCCTTACTAATACAACAACACCATATAATTTGATGGCACTATGCATAATGGATACGTAGCATTTAGTTGGGTTTATTTTGTTAACAATCTAAATTTGATAAAATACAATATTTCATGTTATTTTATTTTTAAAGATAATACAAGAAAAAAGAGTAAAAAGAAAATCATTCGAGATGCCTACAAAAATTAAGAATTTATCACCAAAAAATTGCAACATTACACATAAAACAATGTATTGGGTTTGCAATCAATGTAATGCTGAGAAGAAATTATTTTAATAAGAAAAGTTTTTGAAATAGAGTTGATAACTTGGAAATAATTATAGGATTAATCAATGTTTAAAGAAAAATTATTAGTTATTTATAATATATTATTCTTTCACTCACATAAAAATAGAACTCGCTAAATATTCTAGTTTTTAATGCTAGTAATAAATATTAAATAGTACCTAAAATCTTTTTAAAATGTAATTATGATTGTATCCCAATGTCAAGGTGTACGGTTGTGATTAGAATAATATTCATGTGCTGAAACTTATACGAGGTATTTGAGTGTATAATATTGCTTTTTTTTAATTGGTTTTTAATTCAGAAATATATTAAAATAATATTTTTTATTTTTTATTTTTTATTTTAAAATTAATTTTTAATATTATTAAATTTAAATAATGCAAAAACATAAAAAATAAGTTTTTTTTAAAACAAATTAAAATTTGGCGGATATCTGTTTCGGCCTACTCTGAAACAAAGGCTGAGTGCATAAACCCAAATGCCCTAATGTCCCAGTCAGAAGTCCTTGCCTCATCAGTTACGCCATATCATATAATAAAAATAAAAATAAAAATAAAATAAAATAATCTTCTTAGGCCTTGGTTTCATCAGCAATATATATTTTTTTCTGCCATCCCTCTGTAAACATTTGAATGTTCAAACCCCTGTGAAGTATGTTCACATTGCTCGCAGCACAAAGTGACAGACGCAAAGCTCCTAACTACACAGTCATGGCTGGTCCTTAATTTGTCAGCACACATCCATGGAAATGTACAAGAACAACCTTTATTAATGGGCAAAACGTGGCGTTGACGACATTGATTTGAAGCTTATTCGAGTGATTCCTTGTTTATTGTGCATGTAATTTTGTCGAAATTAATATGCTCTATTTTTCTTTATCATAGATTTTTATCTGGTTTTGGTAAAACAATATCATGTTGATCTTATTATTGTATAATATGCATTGAAATTTATTATTTTTTATGAATTTAGTATCTTTTTTCCGGTTAGATAATACTATAGTTAATGATACATGAAAAAACTACACAGATATTTTTTACAGTATCTTTATAAATATTCTAGATATTTATATTTATATTTAATATCTTAGATATTTTTTAATATATTTATTTTAAAAAAATCTATATAAACAAAACTTTATTTTTTTTAGATAAAAGGTCTGCAGAGCTCATCTCTTTAGATTCTATCTTTTTAGACAACATAAATATTAAAAAAATATAAGTTTGATACAATATTTAAACAATATTTAAGAAACATTTAAACTTAGAGAATATTTATTCTCAACATCACCTGAATAAATATTATATTGACTTAAGCTTCAAAGTACTTTTTTTATAGGCATAATCGAGCCGACCAAGTTCTCCGGATTTAGTTTTATCAGTCCATGAAAAGCACTCACAATCTTTCTATTGAGGATTTTTCCAGCCTCATTAATAGCTAAATTTATATAACATACCATAACTCTATTTTTTTTTAACAAAAACAAGATTCAGTGCTTAACTTTTTTTTTTGTTGATGGAAAAATTATAACCAATCACCTTCTACAAAATTATCAATAAAGAAAGAACACCTTAAAATGATTCGAAAGAATTTTTGAATTATTTCTCATCATAAAAAGCTTCTTGTATTTATCTTATTAAATTCTAAGTTTGTATTATAGTTTTACTTTGATCTTTTACTTGGCTTTTTTTTTCTATAACTTACATTCTAATTTAATTGATTTTATATAAAGGAAATTCAAGAAACTCACATGCATAATAAATGAGAAAGAGATTAGGTTATATATATATATATATATATATATATATATTTCAATTTAGAATAGCTTTCATTTTATTATAATATATAGTAGAATAAGATAAGATACTGAACAAGTTCACACTAAAGGGTTAAGGATCTTTATGAAATGACTTGTGATGTATTGTCTTCTGTTTGAATGTGGATTTTGGATACACTATAAAATGCAGGAAAACAGAAAAGTGTAATTGCTGCAGTTTGTAACTAAATTTTAAATGGCCGAGATTTTAGCCACTCAAATTCTAGCGATCCTATTCTGTTTAACGGCAGCTGCGGCCGCAGCAAGAACAAAGTTTTATTCCTTCAATAGTCAGGATGGCACATCTGTGTCCTCCCTGAATGCCAATGATGGTATTTGCAAATCGGTGGTGGAGCCACAAGGCTACGCCTGCCAGGAACATACGGTACAGGAGGCTAATTTTTGCTCCTAGCTCAGCTTCAATAACGGACTCAGAGTCATTTTGCTTTAGAAACTTGAGCACATTTTTCAAACTCTGGATGGATTGTTGCAGGTAACAACAAAAGATGGTTATATTCTTAGCCTTCAGAGAATGCCTTCTGGGCTGTCCGGTCAGGCAGCAGACAAGCCGCCAGTTCTGCTACAACATGGGCTAATGATGGTACGTAGTAGCTAGCTAATTCTTCATTGATCTCTGATATTGTTTATGGCTGCGATTTAAATGAAAACGAAAAATAACATTAACGGATTGACGGCAGGATGGCGTAACGTGGCTGATGAATCTTCCTGATGAATCTTTAGCATTCATATTGGCGGATAGTGGTTATGATGTGTGGATTGCCAACAGTCGTGGGACTAGATTTAGCCGGGGCCACGCATCACTCCATCCCAATGATTCGGTACTTTTGAGTCTTTATATTTTCCTTCATTATGCGACCCTGAATCTTTTTTTACAATCGAACTTTTCATCTTGTTTCATGGCAGGTTTATTGGGATTGGACCTGGGATGAGTTAGCTGCCTATGATCTTCCTGCTACATTTCAGTATGTGCATGACCAGACAGGGCAGAACCTTCACTATGTTGGGCATTCCCAGGTAAATACTGCACTGTGTTTGCTTTCACTGTTTTTTTGTTGTTCCTGGGACATTAATTATTATCGTTGTAGAATTTTGTTCAGCATATATATATGTAGCTTTTGACTTCGTTTCAGGGGACTTTGATTGCTTTTGCTGCATTTTCTCAAGAAAAGTTACTGAACATGTTAAGATCGGCTGTTTTGCTCAGTCCAATAGCTTATCTTAACCAGATGCCATCACCGCTTGCAAGAGGTGCTGCCGATTTATTTCTAGCTGAGGTAAAACCAAATGAATGGATCTGCCTTATTCAACAAAATGAATTTCCAAATTTAAATTTAAAGGAAAAGAATTCCCTTACCTTCTTACTTAGCATTCTGTCTCCTTATTGCACAGGACTTGTACTGGTTAGGACTCCATGAATTTGTTCCTCGAGGGTGAGAAAGCAACCTTTCATCTTCTTCTTTTCTTTTCTATTTCTTTTTCATATCTCCAAGTTAATCAATGACTAAAACTTACGTCTATAAAAATATTTCCTTAAATGTTTACCTGAGAGGTCCAAGAGAAAAAGGTATTAAGTTTCTAAATGAAATAGTAATCATTGTGATTTCTTACTGAACAGGCAGGCTGCGAACAAGCTTCTGAAAGATATCTGCAGTAAGCCTGGGATCAACTGCTCTGACTTCATGACAGTTTTCACTGGTATTTAGGCTTGTTCATTAAAACGTGGACACACAAAAGTTCAGTAGTTAACCAATACTGATTGACCAGCCAACATGTTTTAGGCCCGAATTGCTGCCTGAATTCTTCTAGGACAAATGAATTTCTTGATCATGAACCTCAATCAACAGCAACCAAGAACATGATCCACCTGGCACAGAGTAAGTGTTTCTAAATTCCTGATTGCCTAACTCTTTTATAAGAAAAACAAATCAAGAAAAATCTTTGAACACCAAAAGCAACCAATATGGTTCTGCATAACAATTAGGAAATTATCTCAAACATTGTTTTCGATGAATGGGAAGGAAATGGGATAACTTATTCAAGCAAAATCCAAACAGAAAATGCTGAACTTTAGAAGTTTGCTTTATTCATTACTTTCTGATTCCGTGGTTCTATGTAGTGATTAGGACGGGAACGATAGCAATGTATGATTATGGTAATGAAAATGATAACATGGATCATTACGGGCAACCTACTCCTCCAGTGTATAACATGACCAGCATCCCTAATGACCTTCCTCTTTTTCTTGGCTATGGAGGGAAGGACTATCTCTCTGATGTGAAGGATGTACAAGTTCTACTAGACAGCCTCAAAGATCACGATGGCGACAAGCTGGTGGTACAATACACCGATGAATATGCTCATGCAGATTTTGTTTTTGGCGTGAATGCTAATCAGATTGTCTATGATCCTTTAATAGCCTTCTTTAAGATCAACTGATCAGTCTGAGAACTATGTTTGTGGACAATAGCAGGATCTGTCTATGGCTGCTTTTCCATGTAGATAGGCCTATAATATCCATGTTTACTGCAAATATTCAATCTCATGATTGAATGTAAAGGTCATGTACTGCTTAAATAGTTTTGATTTCCTTTGTTAACATCATTCGCTATAAGAAAATTGACAAATACAAATGGAAAAATTCTATCAATATATACTGAAAGAATAACGGAGATTATTATAATAAGATTCAAAAAAGAAAATTATACAGTGATATTGTGTTTTTACCGATGGAGTTACTAACAGAATAATTCCATCGGTAATGATGTCGATGATATTTAATTTATGACTTGGCGATCGACCCTCCTCTCCCAATATTTCTTCTTCTTCCTTATGCATTTCTTTTCCATAACAAACAACCCCCCCAACTCAAATCTCAACACAATTCAACCTCCCACAATAAATTCGGCCACCATAACACTCAGTTTGTCAACATCCATTCTCTTATTTAATTTTATTGAAGATTATTCACTTTAAGTAAGCGAATCTATCTTTTTTTATTTGAACTTAATTTTAAAATGTTGTTTTTATTAAGGATTCTTTTATTGACTTATTGAATTAATGTAGTTAATTAATACATATTGTCATCATTATTTTATATAGGTTTGATATAAGTGATGAATGATCGTTCATGGATGAATAGAGATTCATCCCAAGAGTTGTGGATGATGGATTATTGTAATGAGGTTCAGGGCTTTATTAATTTAGGGGATATTAGATGTCCATGCAAGAGGTGTAAAAATAAAAATTTTCTCGATCCAGATGTTGTAATGATGCATCTTCTACAAAAAAAGGTTCATAGAGAAATATCTGTGTTGGTATGCACATAGAGAACCACATATTCCTCACGATATCCTAGTAGAAAAGATGATTGGGTTAACTTTTAGTTCTAACAACGTGTATGGAGTTGTAAATGACAATAGTAATCCTTGTAGGAATATGGTTATGGAAGCGATGAGAATGAATCATGGTCATGTCGATCAACGTTTAATCGTAGATGAAGAACCTAATGCAGACACGACCAGGTTTTTTGATCTTTTAAAAGATTTTGATGAACCATTATGGGATAGTTGCACAAATCACAATAAATTATTAGTCATTTCACATTTGTTTAACATCAAGTCAGATCATGGGTTGAGTGAGGCCAGTTATGACATAATTATCAAATGGGCGGGAAACATTTTACCTGAAGGGAGCATGCTGAAAGAGAACTTCTATGCTGCTAAGCTTATGAGGAAATCCCTCGATCTAGGATATCAGAAAATTAACATGTGTCAAAACTTCTACATGTTGGACTACCTTAAAAATGCAGAATTGACCAGCTATAGAACATGTAGACAATCTCGTTATAAATCCATAACTAGCAAGGGAAGATCTCTTGTCGCACATAAAAAACTTAGATACTTTTTCAATCACACCTAAACTGCAGAGGTTATTCATGTCACCAAAAATTGTTGAACATATGACAAGACACCAATCACATGATGTCGTAGATGGCATAATGGTGCAATCTTCTATTGGTGAAGCTTGGAAACACTTTAACAGTGTGCATTCTCAGTTTTTAGTGGAGACAAGGAACATGCGTCTTGGGTTATGTACAAATGGATTCAACCCATTCTGGTCATTTGCTGCTCATTATTCTTGTTAGCTAGTGATACTCACGATTTATAACTTGCCACCGAAAATGTGTATGAGCTCAGAGTTCATGTTTTTTTTATGGTCCTACTCGGTCATAATAGTCCAGGTCGGAATATAGATGTTTGTCTTCGACCGTTGATTGATAAGTTAACACAATTGTGGTCATCTAGGGCTTTGACTTATAATGTATTAAGAAAATAAATTTTTTTGATGTAGA
>Ga0325400_1006483_pt1 | contig 11134 bp, 9 predicted proteins | sample PopdelMetagenome_2_FD_205662 | JGI IMG/M metagenome (GOLD analysis project Ga0325400, IMG submission 205662) | Populus deltoides microbial communities from Bellville, Georgia, United States - Xylem-PdKOR-R1 | ecosystem: Host-associated > Plants > Phyllosphere > Stem > Wood/Secondary xylem...
CATCTCAAACATGGCACCATTGCTTTGCCTTTTGTTCCTTCTTCCTTGCAGATTGCAGATTTCTTTACCAAGGCGCATTCCATCTCTCGTTTTCGTTTTCTGGTTGGCAAACTCTCGATGCTTGTAGCTGCCGCATCGTGAGTTTGAGGGGAGATGTTAAATAATATTTATGTAGTCTTATTTATCAAGGGTAGAATAGTACTTTGAGTTTGACCTATATATACTTTATTTGTATTTAGGTTAAGACTAAGCATTCATAATATACAAATTATTCAGAACAGTTAAAAATATCAAATGTTGTGTGCATACACTAATCTAATAATGTGAATACAAGATAGTTATATGCACAATATATATAGTGTGTGTTTAAACAATTATTTTAACTCGTGTCATCTTCGTACAGGTTAGTGAAATAAATATTGTGCTGAATGTAATGAAAAATTGCTCCTTTATTGAAAAGTTAGATATATAAATATTTTAAATAAACATTTAATTGATTTAAAATTAGAAAATCAACCCAAATCTAAATTGACTAATTTTATCTCTCCTTTGTAGTTTTTCAACAAATCTTTCTTTCTTTTCTCAAACTCAAGAACTATATATAGAGGTAAAATAAAGTTTTGTACTGAAAAGTTTCATTTCTAAACTAAAAGGACCAAAAATATTTTTGTCAAGATCACAAGGCATGGAAGTGCTGACTTAATTTGTACCAAGGCTGAGCATTAAGTTAGTGTCAATGTTGTTTCGAGATAAAATTGCTTAGTTCATTTTTTATTTATTTATAGATTTAGGGATTTGAACCTCTACTCTTCTTTATGATGTGATAATCTTGAGGCTATATATCTCATAATGAATTTGGTGGTTTTTCATGCTTGTTGAAATCAACCTCTACTTTGTCTGATATGGTAACTACAAAAATATACAAAAAAAAAAATTCAATTTGAAAAAAAAAAACTTTCAAAAATCTGCAAAACTTCACTTAAAGTTGTGTACAAGTTCACATACATTATTCCAATCACATGTCATTATATATTTAGTAAACGACTAGAAATATTAACAATAATGTTTTAACAAATATTAACAATTTCTTTTCATAATGTTTTTTCCTTCAAAATATATCAAAATAATATATTTTTTATTTTTTAAAATTTATTTTTAATATCAGTCTATTAAAATGATTTTACAAAAAATTAATTTAAAAAAAATCAGTTTTTTTTAGTTATGTAACAAACATACTAGCTTATTCTTATTTTTTAAATGATTTTATTTTATCGAAGAAACTTAACTGCCTCATTGTTGTATGCGTTATTAATACATCATAAGTTTCATATTAACAATTGTTTGTTAATGAACAATTAATGCAAGGATCAATGCACCACTAGTTTATTAAATGAGTTGAGACTGATCTAATATTTGAAACAAGACAACAAATAATCTAATCTAAACCCTCACCTGCAAACTTTAGTAGCATGTTTACTCTCTAGTCTCTAACTAGTTTCGTTGCCTACGAATCGCTGCAGTTACGAGTTTGAGATTCGAAAAATAGACTTGTGAGCACTTCTTAAAAAATAGTAAATGTAAACCCATAATAAATAAAGTTGATCTAATTGAAAACCGATACGGCTAAGTCAAACCATATAGGATGATGGTCAAACTCCATCTATAGTGAAACAAAAAAAAAAGGTCATGGAGATGGAGATGGAGATGGAGATGGAGATGTATTTATGGACCAATAAAACAAGTTTAAAATTAAGAAGAAGTTTGTTCGCATCATACCAGAATAAAATCTCAAAAAGTTATAATTTTTTATTCGATTATTTGATCATGCTCAAATTTTCACGTGAATTATCGAATCTTTAGATATAAAAAATCTTGTTTATGCCTTTAGTTTTGGTAATTTTATGATTTTCCTTGTTATTTTTTTATTTCTTACTTGTTTTGGATTTTATGTTTCTTTCCTTTTTAATTTTGGGTTTCTGTTTTTGTTTCCTAGTTGAGTTAAGGTTCCTAACATATTTAAGGCTTTGTAAACTCTTTGAAAACAAAAAAAACTGACCAATTTTGATGTAGTCAATCCTATAATAATTAGTGATTCTAAGCAGTCAGGTATGAATCTGTTATAACTAAATGAAGATTTGCCCTAGATAAATTGTGTTGCCACCAAAAACCTAGTGCTTTTAGATTTTTTTTTCTTTTTTTTTTTTTAATATTGGAAGAGGCCAATTGATTTTATTTGTTGTTGGAAGCGAGCTAAGTGATTATCCTGAACCTTTCATTCGTTTCTTTCTTTGCTAGGTGAGTTCTTTTATACATTTTTTTTTTTTGTTTGCCACTGTCTCTATATGATCTTAATTATGTCATCAAAATGCATTTTTAATGGGAATTACTGCTTTAACTCACAAGTGTCAGTTAGAATCCTTATACCTTGCCTTGTTGCTTTTGAAGCTGGATTCCATACAGAGCTAAAGGCCTTCTCCTTTTGTTCCTCCCGCTATTTCATTGAGCTCTCAGTACCAGTGCTTTCCGCGCATATTTTCCTAAATTAAGGTAATGGAATTCCTATTCCCATTCTCTCTGCGCCTGTTTTACTTGTAGTGACTCACTCTCACGTCCTGTATCCTCATTTCTCTGATTTTCAGACTGGTGGAAAATGGCTCTCGAAAATGTGGGTGGATCCATTATATCTAAGATAGCAGAACTCATGGTGGAACCAGTAGGAAGGCAGTTCCGTTACATGTTCTGTTTCAACAATTTTGTTGAAGAATCAAAGAACGAAAGGAGAACCTTGCTTTAGCACTAGATGGTCTGCAAAAAAAAGTCGAAGCTGCTGAAAGGAATGCTGAAGAAATTAAGAAAGGTGTCAAAAAGTGGATGGAAGATGCAAACAACGAAATTGAAGGTGCGAAGCCCTAGGAAAATGAAATAGGAAAAAATGGCAAATGCTTTACTTGGTGCCCAAACTGCATGCGACAATTCAAGTTAAGCAAGTACTGGCCAAGAAGTCGGAGACTTTCAGAGAACTTCTAGAAAATAGTACAAAGTTTACAAAAGTGTCCGACATAGCTCATCCTCAGCCCATAGAATTTCTCCCATCAAAGGAATTCACGCCCTCAAAATCGTCAGAAGAAGCTTTCGAACAGATTATGGAAGCTCTCAAAGATGACAAAGTCAATATGATCGGACTGTGCGGCATGGGAGGGGTGGGTAAAACCACCCTGGTGAAAGAAGTAGGCAGGAGAGCTAAAGAGTTGCAGCTTTTTCCTGAAGTTTTGATGGCTACGGTGTCCCAGAATCCAAAAGTCACAGGATCGAACGGCAGATAAGTTAGGTCTGGATATTAAAGAAAAGAGTAAAGAAGGGAGAGCAGATCGATTATGGCAGAGACTGAAGAAAGTGGAGAAGATGCTTATAATCCTAGATGATGTTTGGGAATTTATTGACTTGAAAGAGATAGGGATCCCATTTGGTGTTGATCACGGGGGTTGTAAAATTCTTCTAACAACACGTCGTCAAGGCGTATGTTCTTCAATGGTGTGCCAGCAAAGAGTGTTGTTAAGTCCCTTGCCTGAAAAAGAAGCATGGGATTTATTCAGAATCAATGCAGGTTTACGTGATGGGAGTTCTACCTTGAACAAGGTGGCAAGGGAGGTTGCGAGAGAATGCCACGGCTTGCCTACAGCACTGGTGACAGTGGGAAGGGCTCTAAGAGAAGAACCTGCTGTTACGTGGAGAAGTTCATGTGGCAATCAAAGACCTCAAAGCTTGTTGTTTGTTGGTGGGCACTGAAACTAAAGAACATGTGAAAATGCATGACTTGGTTCATGCTGTTGCTATTCGGATAGCATCTACAGAATATGGATTCATGGCAAAGGCTGGCATTGGGTTGAAGGAGAGGCCATTTCATGATAAAAGCTTTGAAGGTTGTACAAAAATTTCGTTAATGGGCAATAAACTAGCAGAACTTCCTGAAGGATTGGTATGTCCACAGCTCAAAGTTCTATTATTAGAACTGGATGATGATTTGAATGTTCCAGAGAGGTTTTTTGAAGGGATGAAAGAAATTGAAGTTTTGTCTCTGGTGGGAGGGTGTTTGTCATTGCAATCACTTGAACTCTCAACGAAACTTCAATCGTTGGTGTTGATGGAGTGCGAATGCAAGGACCTCATTTCGTTGAGAAAGCTGCAGAGACTTAAGATTCTTGGTCTTATGTGGTGCTTATCCATTGAAGAATTACCTGATGAAATAGGAGAGCTCAAGGAGTTAAGGTTGTTGGATGTCACAGGCTGTGAAGGGCTAAGAAGGATCCCTGTGAATTTGATTGAAAGGTTCAAGAAGTTAGAAGAGCTGTTGATCGGAGAGTACTGCTTTGAGGGACGGGACAGCACAGGAGGAATGAATGCAAGCCTAAAAGAACTAAATTCGTTGTCTCACTTAGCTGTATCATTGAGGATACCGAAGGTGGAATGCATTCCCAGAGATTTTGTTTTTCCAGTTAGCTTGCGCAAATATCATATAATATTAGGGAATCCGTTTATTGGAGCCAATTCTGGATACCCAACCTCGACAAGATTAAGTCTGGGTGGTTGTTGACAGCTGTAAATCATTGGAAGAGGTATTTGAATTGGGTGAGGCTGATGAAGGAAGCAGTGAGGAGAAGGAGCTGCCGCTGCTGTCATCTTTAACACTGTTACAGCTGTACTTTTTACCTGAGGTCAAATGCATATGGAAGGGCCCACCAGACATGTCAACCTCCAAAGTCTTGCTCGTCTGTATTTGGATTCTCTCAACAAACTGACATTTATCTTCACACCGTCCCTCGCTCAAAGTCTGTCAAAGCTAGAAGGCCTTGACATAAAAAATTGCGGTGAATTGAAGCATATTATTAGAGAAGAGGATGGTGAAAGGGAAATTATTCCAGAGTCTCCTGGCTTCCCAAAATTAAAAACTATCATCATAGAAGGCTGTGGTAAACTGGAATATGTCTTCCCCGTCTCCGTGTCTCTAACTCTTCAAAGTCTACCACAGCTAGAAAGACTTCAGGTAAGTGATTGTGGTGAATTGAAGCATATTATCAGAGAAGAGGATGGTAAAAGGAAAATATTTCCACAGTCTCCTTGCTTCCCAGAATTAAAAACTCTCCGCATATCTCACTGTGGTAAACTGTAATATGTCTTCCCTGTCTCTGTGTCTCCGAGTTTTCCGAACCTGGAACTGATGACGATTTATAATGTTGACAATTGAAAGCAAATATTTTACAGTGAAGAAGGAGATGCACTCACCACAGATGGCATCATCAAGTTCCCTCGACTAAGAAAATTGGAGCTTTTTTCCAGATCAAATTACAGCTTTTTTGGTTCGAAGAATTTTGCTGCCCAATTACCTTCTTTGCAAAATCTATGCATCTCTGGCCATGAAGAATTGGGTAATTTGTCTGCACAGTTTCACGTATGTTTCTCCAATAATGTTTTCCTTTTTAATTTAAATTGTCAACTTCAATACATGTTGATTTCTTCCTTTAAATTTCTGAAACTAAAGTAATTGATAAGTGGAGATAAATCCATTAGCCATCCACTAAATTTAAAAGGAGTTGTCTAACAGTATCTTTCCCTGTCTCTTGATACAGGGCTTAAGAAGTAAGAAATTAATTATTGTAATGAAATCCTACCTAGATTTTTCAATCTTTATGCTTTCCCAGTTTAAGTGAAATTGAGGCTCTTCCCCCAATTAATTGAAGAATTTGAAGAGGAAGATAAACCTCTATATGCTAATATTGAGTTGTTTGTTTCAGTCCTGCAACTTCTGATTTCATATTCCCATGCCCTGTTGGTCTACTTATATCCTTTTGTTGATAAGTTTTTGGCTGAAATATTGGAGACAATTTGTTCATCTATTTACCAAAATTATATAGTTCCAAAGTGCACAAAATTTATTAGGAGTGATATCTAACAAATTGGTATGGTTGTTTTCTTTTGATGCAGAGGTTGACAAATTTGGAAACATTATTCTTGGAATCCCTGCCTCACATGAGGTGTTTATGGAAAGGTCTCGTACTGAGCAAATTGATTACTTTGAACGTGGTTAAATGTAAGAGACTGACACATGTATTCACATGCAGCATGATTGTCAGTCTAGTTCAACTGAAAGTCCTAAAGATCAATCTTCATTCTTTATGCTTCCCCGATTTGTGTGAAATTGAGATTAGAGAATGCAACAAGTTGGAGAGTCTCTTCCCAGTAGCCATGGCTTCAGGTCTCCCAAAGCTGCAAACACTGAGAGTAAGTGAATCCTCTCAATTATTGGGAGTATTTGGGCAGGATGATCGTGCTTCACCTGTCAACGTTGAGAAGGAGATGATGCTTCCTAATCTAATTGTGCTGTCCCTAGAACAATTATCAAGTATTGTCTGTTTTAGTTTCGGATGTTGTGATTTCTTATTCCCTTGTTTGGAGAGGTTGAAGGTCCATCAATGTCCAAAGCTGAGCACAAAATTTGCTACTACACCAGATGGTTCAATGAGTACTCAATCAGAGGTGCTGCTGATTTGACTTTATTTCTTGCCTCTCTTTTAGCGTGTTTGTTTCTTGTTTCGCTCAATAATAAGATTTACAAGTTAAAATGAGCATGCCATGCTTGAATTGGTTTACAGGTATCGGAAGTAGCCGAAGATTCAAGCATTAATAGAGAGTGGACCAGAAATAAGGGGTGGAAAGAAGATGGAGACTCATGTCTTTGAGCTGTGAATATATTTGGGCATTCATGGTGACAATAGGTGACTGAGACTTGATGCTGTACACTTTGTTCAGAAGTTTGATATCATGTTTTCCTAGCAGAACAATCTCATGTTGAATGGTTTTTTCGAGCAGATATGATATAACCTAGCTAAATTTAACTACTTCTTGAAATCTCCTTGTTGTGATATTAATTGTATATGCTTCATATTATATTTTAAATTAAAACATTTGTTATTCTTACCATAACAAATTTTAATGTGGGCGAATCTCAAAGTTATTATGCATTGAACTATTCTCCTATAATGGAATCCTTTTATAGGTTGCATAAAAGTCCTTGAAATTTTTGTTTTTCATATTTATTTAATTCTATAGTTTTAAATTTTTATATATGATTCAATCTTAAAACTTTATTTTTATCATATTTTTAGTTATTAAATGTTGAGAGGAGGTAGGCAATGTGGTGAGAAAACAGAGAAAAGAGAGTTTTTCATTAATCATATTCCAATCATGAAAAGATTGGTTTTAATATAAATGGATTCATCGTGAAGATAAAAGTTTCATTAAAATAATCTTATTTAACTATTTATAATCTTAAATAAACATTTAATTGATTTAAAAATAAAAAATCAATCCAACTCTAAATTAATTATCAGAGTCATGATATATTCTTTTTAGTAAAATAAAGAAAAACAAACTTAAATAGAACTCTAATCATTGAATGAAATCCATTCACATTAAAAACAAAAGTTTCATCCCCAAAAAGTTATTATTGACTAACTTTCTTTTTTTTTTTATAGTTTTTCGAAAATATTTTTTATCAAATTTAAAAATTAAAGTACAAATAAAATAAAGTTTTGTAGCAAAATATTATATTTTTAAACTAAAAAAAACTAAAAAAATTGTCAAAATCTCAAGCCGTAGAGGAGCTAACATAATTTGTACCAAGGCTGAGCATAAAATTATTGTCAATGTTGTTGCCGAGATAAAATTCTCATAATGAATTTGGTTTTTCATGCTTACATGAAGCATGTTGAAATCAACCTTTACTTAGCTTCTGATTATCAAATCCCAATATGCTCATCAAACCTCTTTTGTTTACTCATTTGGCATTCATTTGTTTTAAAAAGGTGTTGGAACACTCGTAAATGTTAATTTTTTAAAATATTTTTTATTTTAAAATAATATATTTTTTATTTTTTAAATTTTATTTTTGACTTTAGCATATCAAAATGATAAAAAAAAACACATAAAAAATCAATTTAAAGTAAAAGAAAATTTTAAAAAATATACACAAAACTCAAATTAAAGTGCGGGGCAAACACCCCTTAAACTAATGAGCTCCCTGAATATTAGATAAACATGTTACAATACCAATGTAATAAGTATACCATTATGTTGACAAAAGAAATATAAATGATCATGTAATGTATACAAATAAAGCATATATTTTGTATCAATTCCATAGGAATTTTAATAATAAACTTATAATTTGCTTGCGAAACATATAAAACACAATTGGACATCATTTATATATCCTTAATTTGAATATTTTTATTTTCTTGCATGAACCAGGTGACTTTGCATAGTCCAACCTGGACATTTTTAGACAATTGTACTTTTCAATTTTTCCAAGTCATCCAAACACGGATATCCTTTAAAAATTGAGTCTTATTGATCATTCTCAAGCGTCTCACCATAGATGTCATTAGCTGAAGCTAATCTTGTAATTCATTTCCCAGCAATCCTATCACGGATGCCATTAGTCAAAGCTAATCTTGTAATTCATATCCCGACAATCCTATTATGGACGCCATTAGCCAAAATTAATCTAGCTTGTTAATACGCCAAACTTTATTTACATTGAACATAACATTATTGTAATTGCATTCATCCGAAAGACTTTAAACTGCATAAGTGTAAAGGGGAGGGAAAACCATGCCCTTGCTCTACTTATTTCGTGACCTCCTCCAATAAAAGATCCAATCTTGATCGCTCTTCTTGAATCACAAAGAAGTCTTTGGTCATGATTTCTTCAAGCCCAATGTTATAGGCAACTCATATTCATTCATTACACATATAATAGTTTCTATGCATGATCATTTCCTCATCATAACATATATACACATATCAAGTATATTTTCTTTTTATATATATAAATTTAAGGATTTCAACCTCTACTTCTCTTTTTTATGATGTAATAATTTTGGGGATATATATCTCATAATGAATTTGGTTTTTCATGCTTGCATGAAGGATGTTGAATTAAATCGACCTCTACTTTGTCTTATCTGGTAACTCACAAAGAGCTCCAAGTTGAGTTCATAGCCTCTAATGATTAAATTTTAATATGCTCACCAAACCTCTTTTGTTTACACGTATTGCATTCCTTTGTTGTCATAAAGTGTTTAAAGTAGTGATAAATATTATTTTTTAAAATATTTTTTATTTGGAAATTGATTGAAATAAATTTTTAACTTTAGTATATTAAAATAATTTAAAAACATAAAAAAAACTCAATTTAAAGTCAAAAAATAAAAACTTTCAAAAATATATGCAAAACTCCAATCAAAATGTATGCAAACGTCCTAAATTAAATGTGGTGCCTTTTCCATAATCAACTTGTACTGAGGAATTTACGTTAGGTCAACTGTAGTAGGTTCATTGAGCCCACATGACCGCCTACCTTAGTTTTCTGTAACATATTCATATTTTAAAGTAGAAACTATGATTGTTAATACTTGCAAATTTTTTTAAATAATAATAATAATTACTTTTCAAAATACTTTTTGAAAATATATAAAAATAATATTTTTATTTTTAAAATTTATTTTTGACATTAACATATTAAAACGGTGTAAAAGAATTAATTTAAAAAAAAATCAATTTTTTTAGTTATGTAACAAATGTACTAGCTTAATTTTATTTTTTAATGATTTTTTATCTAAAAATCTTAACCACCTCATTGTTGTATGCGTTATTAATATCAAAATTTAAACATAGAAATCATATTATTTATTAGAATTAATATATAACTGTATAAGAACATAAATTTTGTATAGAAATATTTAATTCAATTAAAATATATTTAAAATTTTATTAACTTTATAACTAAAATAAAATTTTAGTTACTATTTTTATTTTTATTTTTTACATGAAACTAATTATTAGGAGTTGTATTAACCTTTCACTTATCTCTAATTAAGAAAAAAAATTAAAACAATAATATGTAATTTCTAAAAAATATTTAATCCTATTTTTTCTATTTTTTCCTATTTATAATCATATAAATTGTTTTTATAAGAGTGAAGGGTTTAAAAAATATAATATTGTTCTTTGATCATATAAGGTTGTAATTGGACCAACATTTGAGTATCACAAGCAAAAATAAAGTTTGTAAATTTTGAAGTCATAATTGAGATCTGAAGAGAAAAGGGCTTAAATTAACTAAAATTGAAATAAATTGAGGTTCAAAGATGAGTTTGAAACAAATAATGAAGTTAGAAAATTAATTAAAAGCTTAATTGGAAAAACAAATTGATATTAGAAGGCCATTTGGCTCAAAAAATAAAGAATTGAAGTACCGGAGATGGATAAAGCAGAGAATTTAGAGGACATATTCTATCAAGGGTATAATTGAAAGAAAGTAAGAAGAAAAAGATGAAATTGACCTAGTTAAGAAAGATTCAAAGATCAATGACTGAAATGCAAAAAACACTTAAATTAATTGAAACGATGCATTTTGATTAAAAGAGGGGAGAATAAAAGATTCAAAGGAAACAACGTCGTTTTGTTCTTGTGCTCTGCAGATTTGTGGGCAAGGAGGACTGATCTTCGTGCAATATTAGGGCCTAATTTTGATCCCAGTTGATTCTCTTGGTGGCAAGAAAATGAGAGAAACATGTTCTATGATATGTTAGCTACAATCATGATACAAGAAATCAGACTTTAACTCTCAGAATTCATTACAGATTTTATGCCAAACATGCTCACTCAATCAGCCTCCCTCCAAGACCAGCAGCCATCCTTTCCATTTTGATGCAAGATTTAGCTTTCAAAATCTGATCCTATCTCCACGAATCAAGCAAAGAGAAATCAATGGTCAGTAACTAAGTTGATTTCCAAGATTACCTCCAAAGATTGGATGCAAATAAAGTCGGTGATTTTTTTTCGTTTATTAAAAGAAAAAACAGAGGAAGCACAAGAGGGGAGGGCAGAGAAGAAGGGGCGAGACTAGAGAAAACTGGGGGGATTGGGGAAGGAAAAGACGGAGACAAAGAGTGGAATAGAAGAGGTTGGTGACAAGAAGAAGTGAAGAAAGACCGAAGCATCGGAATTTTTTCCTGCTGCTACAATTCGTGGTTTAACTTCAGGTCCGTGTAAGCCATTGTACTGCTTTCATTCA
>Ga0325400_1006484_pt1 | contig 11134 bp, 6 predicted proteins | sample PopdelMetagenome_2_FD_205662 | JGI IMG/M metagenome (GOLD analysis project Ga0325400, IMG submission 205662) | Populus deltoides microbial communities from Bellville, Georgia, United States - Xylem-PdKOR-R1 | ecosystem: Host-associated > Plants > Phyllosphere > Stem > Wood/Secondary xylem...
TGAAGCCAACAAGAAGTTTCCGAGGAAGAGAGATGTGAAATTCTTGTTGCTCAAATGGAGAGGTCAACAAAGACAGAAATACCACAAGCGAAGTCAAGGAGCTTGCTAAGGAAAGAACATCCGAGACCGTGAAAACCAGAAAATAGGGAGAGTGGATGAAGTTGGGCGTGCCATTCTCATCAGAACCTCCGGGCACAGTATAGGCAGCTGCAAAGACAACAGTAGCAACAAGTGCAGCTACTGTGGAACAAGACTGAGTCGTTTCCTTGATCCATTTTTGTGCATTTTCCAGTTGTTCCTTGTGACTCTCTTTGAAGAGCTCTTCTGCAGTCTTGCCTTCATCGTTCCGAAGCGTGACATAATGAGAAGGAATTACCTCGCGCACTTGCTGCAATAATCGGGAGATAAATATGACTATATATATATATATACACACACACATACGTATTACAGAAATCCTATTACTAGTGCAGATCATTTTTAATTGTGAATAATATTTAATTTTTTCCCTAAGCAGTTGGTTCAGCCTGATGTCTTACGTAGGTTCGAGTTTTGTTATCGCTTTTGGAGAGGTGACATGTCTCCGTTTCATTAGCATTCATATTGAATTTTTTTACAGTTTAACGGTTTTTTTATAACCTTAATTGGATTGGATAATATGGTTATAACAAAATTTTCAACAGGATTTGTGCTCTTATACATCAAATGGATAATCCTGTATCAAGTCTATGAATAAATTTTACCCGGAGGTAAAGATAAAGGGATAAAAAGGGCTCACCTCAAACCATTGCAACTCCTCCTGAAGTTTAAGTGCAGGCCCAGGCTTGGTTCCTCCTCTGTAATGCTCCATATCTGCAACATGGTGCAACAATGTGTTCCTCTTCTTATCAATAACTCGATGCAGTCTAGCCAATGGTATTTTCTGTTGTTTCACAAGATTGAAGATCTTTTTCTGGCGATGCATGACGGCCACATCCAAAATGCTCTGACCCTTGTCATTGAGCTTCTCAAGAGCATGGGGATATAGTTTTATTATCTCCAACACAATCTCTTCTATTCCATTTCTAGTTGCAAGAAACAATGGGATCTGCTCCTCCCTAGTTAATGATGAGTTCGTTGCATTGAGCTGCTTAATAGCATGGGGATATTGTTTTATTATCCCCCGCACAATCTCTTCTATTCCATTTCCAGTTGCAAGAAACAATGAGATCTGCTCATTGCTAGTTAATGATGGGTTCGTTACAGAAGGTTGTGCTGCTGGATGTTGGACTTCTTCTATTTCTTTTGCTTTGCTAGTGATTTCAGAAGTTTGCCCCAAATAAGAGAACTCGTTCTCTCCCTTTTTATTTTTTCCTTGTCCTTCCTCTGTTATGCTGACGCTCTCCCATGACCTGTCTTTCGGTGTTAGGATTTTGACGAGTCTTAAAGCGAATACATTCGTTCTTTTCTGGTTCCAGAATCTTTCTAGCCAATATCCTACATCATGTTCATGTGAAAAGGAATGAAATTAAACATCGATGATAGCTACACAATTATTATTATTATTTATACGTACAGAGAGTTTATCTAGTTCTTCTAGGAAGAGGCTCTATCTCTGATGACAGAATTATTTGCATAAGCATATAAACAAAGGATTTGAACCAAAACCTCTTTATATCTTAAAATTGTATACTCCATGCCGTTTGTCCCACTGAACCACTTGATTGTTACGTTATTGAAGATTTAATATTAAATCCCATTAATTTGTCAAGCCTAAGGATTATGCAAGTAAACAAAAATCATTTCAATGTAAAAATTTAAACCATTAAATCAGATTTAATTTCATGAATGGTTTTATTTTAACTCACCACTACACTTTCGTAAGCGATAATGAGATCTAGCTAGCTACATTAGTATTAGAACCACTAATCTCGCATAAATAAATAATATGAGTAATATATAAAGTTAAGAATAAATCATCCATCAAAAAAATTAATTTTTTTATATGAAATATAAAAATAATTATTTAATTTAATATAGTAGCAGAGCCATTAAAAACCAATGATCTAGTTAAGATCATAAAATCCAATTCGAATCACAAACCTCAAAAATCATAGGAAATTGTCACTTCTACTTTTGTGGAACCTAAATTTATGCCACCATGCATGCCATGTTTTATGGCATAATTAGTGCCATGATATATGGTATTTTATATCACCATTTTTGTCTATAAATAGAGGCATCATTTGAAAAACAAGATAAGTAAGAGTAGAGCAAGTGAAGAGAGAAAAAGAGAAAAGAGAGAGTGAGTTTGAGAGCTTGTAATCTTCTTGTTATTTTGTAATAAAAATCAGTGTGTTTTATTCCCTTTAAGTATTTCAAAGCCACCACCAGTAGTCTTTCCCACCAACAATTAATATCAGAGCTTTGTTTGTAAAAAATAGAGGAGTTTTTGTGATACACTCGAATTTTCAAAGTTTTCAAAAACATATTTTGATCATTCCACAGTGTAGGGTTCATCCTTACGAACTCATCAATGCAAAAACTAGCTTCATCAGAGTCGGCGGTGACCCATACATGCCGCGCATCTTCTTCACCTAGATGGGCTGACCCGACCCGAATATTAGACAATCCGACCCACATGACTGACCCGGATTAGGATGACATAAGCATGACATAATAATGACGTCAGCATGCACGGTTGACATGCTATGTCAGTGACCTAGTCAGTTGACACGTAATCAAGCCGCGAGCCGAGCCAAGCCAAGTGGAGCCAAGTTGAGCCAAACCAAGCCAAGTGGAGCCGGGCCGAGTTTAGCTGAGCCAAGGTGGAGCCAAGCCGCAAGCCAAAGGATAGGATCCAATGTAACTGCTAAGTGGGTATTTTGAGTTGCCTTAAGAAAAGGCAAAATTGAGATACTTTAAACACCCGATCATATGGATGATTAGAGGTGTAAAGTGAAAATTGACGAAGACCCCGATAAAGGAAGAATGATGAGTCTGTAATCACATTAAAATAAAAACAATATGTTTTATCCCATCTAAGTATTTCAAAGCCACCACAAGTGGCCTTTTCCATCAACAATCACATTGAAATACTCAAATAATGTCTGTCACACTTGGAAATATTTATTTTTATTTAAAAGGATGTTGTAAGCCTTGTGTAAGGCTTGATAAATCATTCTAGACTAAGCATGATTGATACGCTCGAAGAGGAATGTTGTGTGTGCTAGAGACAAGGGTTAACACTTTTTAGATGAGATATAGCAAATCATCTGATTGTAGTGATCTTTTGATGTGAGTAAAGGTGTGTTTGGATGACTTTAGTGATTAAAAAGTTTGGTCAGTACCTGCAAATTTGACCTAAGATACTCTTAGAATGGTAAACTTAAAAGATTTACAAGATACAAGCATGTGCTAAGAAAGTAAAATGACAATTGCCCACATAAATAGCAAAGGGGGTGATTATTAGGAAGTTGTTATTTAGTGGCAAAGACCCTACTTCTACTTTTATGGAAACTAATTTTATGCCACCATTCATGTCATGTTTTATAGCTTTTGACCCACCATTATTGCCATGATTTATGGCTTTTGCTGCACCATCTCTCCTATAAATAAGCATCATAAGAAGATAGACTGTGTGGAAAATACAAGAGAGAAAGAGAGGGTTTGAGAGCTTGTAATCTTCTTGTTATTTTGTAATAAAATCAGTGTGTTTTATCCTCTAATAGGATACAAAAAATAGGTTACAATTCTCTCATTATACAAGACTTTACTCTTTTGAATCAAAGTCAATTATCTAATCAATAACTATTATTAGTGTCTTCTCTTAATAGGAATTGAGTTCGAAGCTCTCCTTTGTAACAAATAAAAATATACACATCTTCTTAATTGAAATATGCACAACCCCGCAACTGTCTACTGTTGATAATTTTAATTAAATTGAAAAAAAAATCTTGAATGATATCATTAAAACTCGTGATGGTTTTATCATTAAAATTATGATATTATGTTAAAAACTATTTTAATAGAAAATTTAAGATATTGAGAATAACAAAAAGTCACATGAAAAATAAACATATAAAAAGAGGGTTTGAAGAAACAGTACCTTGAGGCAAAAATCTGCAACGTGATAGATTACTCATCATTTTTAACGCTGCAGACGGGAAATATAACACTTGTAAAATTTGGAGGAATGAAGCTAACAAGTCAAAAATCAGCAAAGTTTGTTGGATTTAAATCTTCCTTTAAAAAAAAAAACAAGAAGAAATAAAGCGAACAGAGACCATGAAATATTTGGTCAAGCCATGAAAATGAAATTTCTTATGATTCCTGAATTTCAACATAAATGAAATGTGTTCAAAATTGAGAAGTACAGAGATTGTGTCCAATACCTTTGGGGACCTTTAAATAGTTGAGTAGGTTGCTGCCCAGAGTACCGCTCTCAAGATCTCTCTTCTTTGCCCTGCACCAGGTTTGTACCTGTGATTTTACCTCGTGATGACGTATAACAGGAAGGCCTGCAACATAATTTAGAGTTGAAATTAATTATATACATATATATGTATTTGTGTATGTCCATGGTATTCGATCAAGAAATATGCATGTAGGCAATATTGCAAGGTCTAATAATGTGGTTGGAGTAGGCATACAACTGTAGATGAGTCTTTCACATATGCCCATGGGAAATCCACTCTCAAAACCAGTTGGCATTTCGGCTAGAAGTTGGCATTATGCATGCATGCATGCACTTATGTATGTATGTATGTATGTATGTATGTATGTATGTCCATGGTATCCAAACAAGAAATATGTAGGAAGTATTGTTAAGGTCTAATAATGTGGTTGGTGTAGGCATACAGCAGTAGAAGAGTGTTTCAAATATGCCCATGGAATATGCACTCTTAAAAGCAGATGGCATATCGGCTAGAAGTTGAAGAGCAGTTCTGTCCTTAACGTCCTTCAAGCTGTGGAGCGTTTCATCCAGTTCTAGCAACAGTAAAGCTGTTTCTGCATTCATGAAATTAAGAATAGAAAAATTATACAATATCTTTTATATATGTGTGTGTGTGTGTGTGTGTGTGTGTGTGTGTGTGTGTACTTTTTAAATTTGAGAATTCTATAAAGACAGGAATAATTATTACCAAAGTGTTGCCCTATGATAGCAGCGCCAAGGATGGACTGGTGATCATCATTCGATCGCTGGCGGTGAATTGATAATATGCAGCCATTACAATCCACGCATTTTTCTGGTTTGGACGTTATTAAAAACTCTACTATTTCTGGCTCACCAAATCCAGCAGCTGTAAACAATGGGGTTTCACCGAACTCATTTGGAATGGAAATTAGGTCTGGACAACGTTCAACCAAGAGTCTTACAGCCTCATAATTCCCATAGATGGTTGCCTCGTGAAGAACCGTATTTCCAAATTTGTTTTTTATCTTGAGAAAATCTTCCTCGGTTAGACCAAGTTCTCTGTCATAATTTGTTTTTACTATTTGAAGTAAATCTTTAAGTGGTTTCTTTTTGTTGCTGTGCACAGCTAGATGAAGTACAGTATCCAAAGAGAGCGTAACTGGAGAGAAAAAATATTCGAAATGTTCCTGATAGTACTCAATCATGCTTTTCCAATCTCCACTCATGGCTGCTCCATAAGGTTTTTCAAATATTACTGGAGAACCCATATTTGCTCTCTACATAAGATTATGTAACTATTGTTAATGTACAATCTCAACTCATACTAATTAAACCGTTAGGTGAAATTCGAAGCAAATTTATATTAAATCAGAATACCAATCATTAATATAATGGAAAACAAAATTAGGAAGTAAACACTCAAAGGAAACCGTACGTATGTCATGCACGTTCATACCTTCTAGTACTCGAAATGCTCCTCTACAAGAAAATCAATTTCAACAAGAAAACTTGTTTTCGGAGAGGTACAAAGAAACAATCTAGCTTGTACTTTTTCTTAATTAAACCGTCTGAGACCCCTATATATACAATCATTCAAAGAATGGTTCCTTGTAAAAAAAAAAAGTGAATTAGTATCTGTGTTTTGCTTGTTCAGTTTATAAAGTGAAACTATGACGAGAATATAGTAAAGCTAAAGTTTTATTTATTTCTTTTATAAGAATATAATAAAAATATGTTGCTTTTTTTAATGAATATTGAGGAATTATATAGAGTTGGTCATCTAATGGATGGAAATCCAGCATGGTAGCATATTACAGGTATTTATTACTCCAATCTGCTACACACTCTCTATTTCTGTATAAAACTAGGTTTAAAGAAATGAATCCAAGATGCAGCATTGTGAAATAAAAAACAAAAAACCAGGGATGATTGCTTCTATTTATGTATATATTATTCCATAAAAGAGTCCTTGCAATACCTTTCACTTGAAATCAATCCTTTCCACTAATGAAACACATCATCCAATAAATGAGTTATGAACCATGAAAGTCCCCACCAATAAACTATTTGTTCCAGATTTTTCAAGACATTTAATTATAATGAAAACGGGATGTGATTTGTAGTTTCTGACCTGGAAATACAAAATGAATATAAATATTCCAGCATTATTATAAAATATTTTTAATTAAAAAAGGTTGGGTGCAAAACCTATTTTCTATAGCTAATCATTATCTTAACTAAAAAACTTAAGTTTTTATATATATAATTTAATTATATCAACTTTTATATAAATGTTCCATACTATCAGCGCCCATCTTACTTTTCTATTTCTTTTCAAATAATTAAATAATACTTTGTATTGATCTCTTAAAAATGCACCTTTTCTTTTCGGTGACTTCTTGCTCGCATGAGCTCCTCATATTTTCTTAATAGTAATTTAAAAATTACTCTGCTTTTTGTAGCTTAATTAAGAACTTGTTTGATTGATCACTATAAAAATAAATATATTAAGATTAGACTTATGTCGGAATTCTTTTTCTTTGTTCGGTATTAAAAAAAATGCATTGCATTTTTTAAACCATATTAATATTGCAGCTTGAAATCGAGATTCACATTCTTGCTTCTGAACCAAACAAGCAGAAAGTAAATTCTTTATATTTTTCCCTTTTCCTTTTGGAATAATCCTACTTTAACTGTTCATACATAGACGCATAGAATATACAATTGTGTTTCACCTTCATGACAAATTGTCCTTGAAATCTATTTCCAACAAGCCATAGAAACATCATTTCCTTCTACTTGGAGAGTATAGAGTGCAATGGAAGTGATCACTAACCAGCTACTAGGCTAAAGGGTAATTCCCCTTGCCGCGAAACATCAAGTCAAAATCGTTAGAGTTTCAGTCAAGAAACTACATCCTTGAACAAGGCAGGCCGGGAATAATATTGCAGTTCTCTTCTATATTTCTGAATACTATAAATTCTTTGTTATCTTATGTTCTTAAAACTATTTCTTAGACCCTATTAAGAGTTTAATTTTTGGAGTTGAGATTATTTTTTATATTATATTTAATTTTAATAGCAAAGAAATTAATGTGTCATGAGTTCTAATCTTATTATCCTCATTGTTTTTATTAAATTGATAAAATCAGTTATAAGATTGTGGTGAGCATGCATAAATTTTTAAATTTAAATTCAAATAGGTTTCAAGTATTAAGAGTTATTTTAAAATTATTAAATGAACCTCATTTAAAAATTTAAGATTTTAACTTGAAATAATTGATGTGCAAATGTAAAGGGGTAAATTGTGAATCTTATAAACAAATGATTGGTTTAAAATGGAAAGAGTGATTTTTCTATCAGCTTGTCCGAAAATTGCTACACTATTTTGGTCTATGTTTGATAGAATGAAGATCCATGTTATAATTAGAGAGCCATAAAGCTAGCTCCATTAGATGATAAAGATTTCTACCTTTGACCCATTAATTTAGCAATTTTATGAATAAAACATAGTCTTTACATAGAGAGAAATGGAAAACTCATATATAAAACAATTAAACCAAAAGATATTCAGCAGTTGTTAATTTGTCCAGCACCAGATATTTCTATCGGACTTCTGTAAAGATCCATCCCTGTATATGAGAAATTATTGTCCACAGTGTGCAACAATAGTGCTAGGTGGTGAAGGATTAGTGTAAACACTGCATTCCAATCGGTTTTTGTTTTCAAATTTCTTGATGTCCAAATGCCCCCGTAAAATGCCATGCGAAAGCAAAATAATTGCTTTTCGTTGGAATATCCCGGTCACCAGTGCACTACTGAGGCATAATCCAGCTGCAGTCTAACCATTTTGTGAACTTCATCCACAGTTTCCACACATCATCACAGTGCAAGAAAAGATGAACAATTACTTTGACCGGTGTCTATCAGATTCCTGTGGAGAAGAAACTCCCTAGTGCAGACTCTATTCTGAAGCAACATCCAAATGAATTGAACCTTCCTTGTGAGTCTGCCTCCCATACTCTAGTGTCCTTTTTATTCAAAATAAATTGAACCCCACTTAACATGTGCACGTAATTCTGGAAATTGATTCAATGGATAGATGCATGGTGGCCATTTCTTGAATTTTTATTTCCAAGAAACAGAGAAGGTTTTCTGGAAACAGAGTATCAAAGATAGGGAAAGGTAGAGTTACAACGGCGCAGCAACAACAAGTTAGATCTTAGAGCTGTCTGGTATGCGCCATGCTTGCATGTAGATGCAGAGAGTAGGTGTAGAAAATATTTCAACACACCAAGTGGTGTTACAATTAGCAGACATGCTCTGCATAATATAAATTATGTACACAGAAAAATTGTGCGATGCATAGTCCTGGGAAATGAAAAAATATTGAGGTGTTTTCTTGGGACAAGATTGGACATTCCGGGTGAAGACGGGTTAAAAATCCCTGTGTTTGGGTTGCCTGGGGAGGCTTCGGGCTACCAAAACGCTGGGGAGGTGCCTGCCCAGTGTTGGCGCTTAGACTTGGCTTATGAGCTGGGCACTACTACAAGCCATTGGCCCAAGCATCGGACTTCCAGTGCCTGAAACCTAGGCTTGGCCCAAGCATGAGGATTTTTTTATGCATATAAAATATGCACCATTCGGTACAATAAAAGTAAAAAATAAAAATCTCTCTTTTTAGGTCAGGCCTAAACTTATAGAATTATGTCCATTATTGGAACAGAAATCTGTCAGTTTAGGCTTGGCCGAATAGAAATCTGTTAATTTTATGACTAGACCAGCCCAACCAGACTAGTGTCCTAAATTTTTTTTTTCCCCTTAAACACACGCTTACATGGCAATCCAAATGAACTACCCCTTTCTCTCGATTCTCAAAAAAAAAAAAAAAATAAAAAAAAAATATTTGAGCTCACTGCACTTAAATACAATTAATATGGTGTGTCATACTCTTTTTTCAACGTACTCATTATCAATAAGATGCCTATCGTTTTATACAAAAACAATCCCCTGTAGAAGGGAATCTACCAGCCTAATCACAAGCATAATTTTTTCATTAATGATATAACTATCAACAACTTATTTTTCTCTATTTATTTACAACACAAATACAGAGAGAGAGAGAACGGGCGACCTAAGAAAATGAAAGACTAGACGAAATAAGGGTTCAAAGCAAACCACTTTCTTCGACTTTGTCTCTTATTTGGGATGAACCAAAAAATTAAAAAACCAAGAAAACCAGAAAAAAAATAACTGAAAAAACCAAACCGTGAAAAAAACCGATTAAACTAATTAGAATTTTGAAAAAAAAACCTACCAATTCGATTCGGTTTTGATTTTATAAGTCTAAAACTGAAAAAGCTAAACCGAACCGAACCAAAATCGGAAAAAATCGAGCCAAACCAGTTTGAACTGGTTTTTTCCTAACATAGCAGAATCGAATCGAACTGAAACTGGTTTGGTTACTTTTCGAACCAAAAATGATCACCCTTACTCTCTTCGCAAGTAAGTTCTTCATTTCCCTCTTCTTTATAATCACATGGGTACTATTCATATGCAAATTTAATTCATTACTTACTGTTCAACCAACATATAATTTACTGTTTTGTGCATGCACGCACAAATCAGTTCACACGTACCTACTTCCCAGCCTGGTCACTGGCTTAGGGCCATGACCAGGCTGGGTCGTTGGGTCTAGGCCAACCTACAGGTTGAGCTAGATTCAACCTCAAAAAATTAAAAAATATAGTTTTTTTTTTTAATTTAAATTTTATGAATTTATTTATTGACATCAGAATCAGAAATACCATACTGTTTGGATTATGTAATATTTATTAACGCCAGAGTTAGAAATATTCATAAGTGAATACTTACTGACGCTCGGGAATATTATAGGAAAACCATGAAAAATAAATAAAGACAAATTCTTAGTAATTTAAGACAATCAGCAATGCAGCTTACATCATATATGACACTTAAGCAGGGATAACATCTTCTTTTTTTATGTAATTAGTCCTATATCTTATAATTTTTGTTGACCAATTAGGTTTTTAGTGACCGTAATATTAGACATCGACTCCTTAAATGAAATCGTTTCTCCCAAGAATAAAACACAAGTACTTGTTCTTTTTTTATTTTCTAAAAAAAAATTAATGGATAGTTGTAATGGACAAGTATGATAGTTAATTTGATAAATTTATATATACTAGTCAATGATCAATTTTGAAAAACAATTTGTATGAATTTACTTTCTAGCACATGACAGAAAAATTAATGGCTCCGCCTTGCATGCATAATTAACCCTTCTCCATTACCTTCACCTGTATGTCATTAACACTCTTTCGAGTTCATTTCCTTTTTCTTCATTTCCTTTTTCTCTCTTTACGTAGCTATATCATATAGTAGCTGTAACTTGTTGAAATACGAGTCAACTCAGTGTGTTATATATTGCAGGAGCCAGAAAGAGAAGCACAAACGTTTCTTGCATTGCTCAGAGATCATATGAATGGTACTGCAGATTCTTCAAGGAGAAGATTGCGAATGAGTCTTAAGGAACGGCTAGGATTAAAAGGGTTGGGTTGTTGTGGGGCCACTTGGGGTTTCATGGCCACCACCATCACCAATGATGATCTTGATCATGAACAAGAAGACATGGAGCTGGTTATGGTAAATTCGGGTCAGGAGGGTACACAGGAGAGGGTTTCTTATCCGGTCTGTTTGGATCCGACCCAACAATATT
>Ga0325400_1006485_pt1 | contig 11133 bp, 2 predicted proteins | sample PopdelMetagenome_2_FD_205662 | JGI IMG/M metagenome (GOLD analysis project Ga0325400, IMG submission 205662) | Populus deltoides microbial communities from Bellville, Georgia, United States - Xylem-PdKOR-R1 | ecosystem: Host-associated > Plants > Phyllosphere > Stem > Wood/Secondary xylem...
GTGTTTTTTTTACACTTTGGTCAAGGTTTACATTTCGAACACAATATTTCATTTTTATCACATTGTGGTCCCTAACAATTGAGAGAGAGGAGAGAGAGGCAACAAAGAGGGAGAAGAGATAGCTTTTAATGAAAGGTCATCTTCTCAGGTAAATGATGTGTCATTTACTCTTTTTGTTCTAAAACTCCAGGCCTCCCAGCCTAATAATCCTACATGCAACAAGCCCACTGTTTCAAGTCAAGGCATGCGCGTCTTTTAAGTCCAAGTGTACCTGAGCTTATTTCTCTTGAATTTTTATTTTTTATATATTTTAAAATAAAATTATTTTTAAATACAATAGATACAAAGTTATTTTAAAAATCATTTGATAATACCATATTTTCAAATAAAATTAGAGCATTTTATGGTAATAGTAGTAATTATATATAAGCCTAATATGCAAACATTTATTAAGAAAATACTCATGAATATTCAATGAGAATAAAATATTTATTTTGTTATTATTTTGTATATGGTCACATAAAATTATCAAGACATGATTTTTGGTTTTCAAATATTTTGATAAAGATTTTTTTTTTTTTTGCTTTAAAAGCGTGTTTGACCAACACACCCTTAGATCTATTTTGATAATTTTGATTAAAGGAAAATTTTTTATTTTTTTCCAAACAAAACCTTATTATAAAAAAATATAATTTTTTTAGCATATGGCCAAAAATTCTAAAAATTATTTGAGCATTTCTTAAAAATATAAAATACTTTAGCATGTTTAAAAAAATATATTGCATGAATTTTACAATTAGTTTATAAAATTTCAAAGGATTATGGCCTATATTTCTAAAATATATATATAAAAAACTTATTTTTGGCAAGAAAATATGTTATCCACTTTTAATATAAGGATAAAAAACCTAAAAAATGGTTAATATCCAAAATATTATTAGGGATAATAATTTATTACTCACTTTAATATAAGGATAAAAACCTGTATGAGGGGTTAATTTTTAAAATATTATTGGAAGTAATATAACTCATTCATTTATAATATAAGAATAAAAAATATAAGGAATTTTATTTGAAATATTATTTGAAATGACATGATAGGAAAAAATTATAAGTTTGTCTCGAAAGAATCCTCAATGATAATTGAGAACATTTCAAACTTTTAGCCTAAGTTATTAACCTAAGAAATAAGGGTTTGTTCATCGTAACAAATGTGCCATAATAAGCTGACAAAAATAGGAACACCATCTGACCATAGCAAACAAAGAAAAATAATGTAGTTTACCTCAGGTAATGCGTATTAAGGGTGCTAATACCTTCTCTTTATATAACTAGTCTCTTCTTTAGAATTTCTAAAAGACCAGTTAAGGTTCCTAATAATCATAATACTAGGTGATGACTCTTTATTTAACCAAAGATCTCTTATCCTACCCAAGAAGGGTCACAACGATGTCGCGCTCTCACAAGGGGTACGATAGGATGACGACTCCATTGGGGACCCTTGGAATAAGATTTGTTTTGTTTGTTTATGCTACATGAAGATTGATATTTGTTTATTTTTCAGCTATGAATGATTTACATTGTTTAAGAGCTTTACAATACATTCTTTTTATATCCTATCATGAATAATATATTAGATATCGATGAAAAACATTCATACATCACTAATATTATTTATGAGGGCACACATTATAAAGCTTTAGGTTAAGTGGGGGACTAGCAGCTTACCTTATAACTTGAGTAAGGTTTAAGTTTGTGTAAACCCTAATTTTTCACGGAGTGCTTAAACTGGTAATGATTGGTACATATACTATCTCGTTGCCTATTAGGCCCTCATATTACCTTCATAAGAGTGATCGTTGGGACAACAAAATACCCTTTTAGAGACGAAGTAGTAAACCTACCCTTTTTCTTATATTAAAAAAAAAAACGAGGACATATCCTTAGGTTGTATGCTCCCTACATATATTTTGCATCAAGATAAGCCTTTCATATAACATCTTGAGTTCAGGACTTGTGACTTGTGGGTGACATAATGATCATTACCTAAGAAATTCTCGTTATAAAGTTTGGGCAAGAATAAAAATTATTGCAAGAGTAATGATTATGTATCATCACTTAAAAAATGATTTTTTCATATGAATACATGCTCAGACATTTAGCATGCATGTTCATAGGTTGAAATATAGGTCCCCCAAGTTTTGTTTTCCCCTAAAGATTTAAATTGTCAAAAGTCTAACAGTGTTAAGAAGGATTTGTTTAACTTCCAATCCAGAAGCATCATTGTGGTTTTCTTTAAGTCAACAACAAAAACATTTGCTTTACCATGAACTCAGCTTGTGACACATATGTCCAGACATCATCTATGAAATTTTAACGCATCTATTAATAGAGACTATGGGAAAATATAGGCTTCTTTCCAATGAGTGTAACAAGTTCACTTATGAGTCCACTTTCACGAAACTATATGGCTAAAAAACCAATATTGTCTTTAGTTTCTTTTTACAAAGCATGATAAAAAAAATGAATATTATGTTTCATTTGTTTCAATTGACACTCAGAAGCCCCATCCTGAAATGTCTTTTTTATTTCCTACCTAACCATGTAGAGATTGTGGTATCAACAAATCAAGAAGCATTACTCTGCCACACATATAATGGACCATGTTATTATATATGCAACCCTACTACCAAATGATTGTAAAAGATTCCAAATCCAAAGACACGATATGATATTGTGGAATTTGGCATGATAGTTGAAAGATCAAAGCTTTTACACTATAAGATCATGAGATTCTTGAAGCCCAAGTTTCATTCGCATGATAAAGAATTCTATATGTATTACTGTATTAGAGCTAAGTTGTTTGAATCATAAACTTAGAGATGGAAGCTGTTGGGTGAAGTGAAGCTGCCATAAGAGGAGTGCCTTTATCATATGAAAACCATTTATGTGAATGGTTCACTTCATTGGCTTACTTGGAAGAGAAACATATTTGCATTTGAAGTGAAAAGGGAGAGCTATTGCTTGTTTTCATTTCCTCTACCAGTCATCGAGGATGATGATAGCAAAGATATTGGGCTCATTAAAAACAAATAAAAACTTGCCATAACTTGCAATGATAGGGAAAGTGATTTCATGGAAGTATGGGTCATGGAGGATTATAATGGAAAACAATAGAATAAAAACCAATCGATAAATATAAGGGTTTAAAAAAGGAAAGAACCTCATGTAACTCCTTTGGCCTTTTACAATGTTGATGGGAGAATATTTTCCTAACGTGACATTTTCAACTTTAAGACCAGAAGCATTGATGTGTTGCTAGTAGGGAAGGGTTTACTCCATATATGCTTCCCATTTCGATTCACCTTTATTGCCGAGGAAAAGGCATAATTAGGCATAACATTGGAATTTTCATGCCTTCTGTTATAACCCAATTTTTGACCCATTTACTTTTCAGTCTAATTTTAAAGGGTTAAAATTTGAAATTAAAAGATCAGGGGCTTGAATGCAAAATTTAGAAACTTCAAGGATCAAATAGAGAAATGGTCATTCCCAGTCCAAAACAGCACTGTTTCAAACATGCACAGTTCTTCTTCCTTTGACGCTGCAAATCCGCCTATAAAAAAGGGAAAGAAATTGAAATGCGAGCATCCTAGTCCTACCAACACAAAGATCAATCCATATCTTCATGAAGATCACAATCCTGGGGAGATAAGGATCGAATCTCGCGTCTGAGTCCTAAAAGGAAACCAACTCCCCAAGCCATGCTTATCAGAAGGAGAGATGTAGGTTAAGGCAGAGAAGGAAAATCCCTATAAATACCAAAGAAATCAACAGTCAAAAGAGGAGGAAAATAAAAAAATAAAAAAAAAACCAAAAACCCAAAAACAGAGGGGGGATCCAGAATACAAAGGAAAAAAGTAGAGAGACATACAAAGGAAAGAAAAAACCAAAAAAAAAAGAGACGGAGGGAGGAGAGACTGAAAGGAGGGGGGAAGAAAAGGACATTCTCTAGCTGGTGTGAGGACCATTACCCTCATCTTTGTTTTCGTCTTCGCTCAGGTAAGCTTTCTTCATCTTGCCCGCTTAATCCATTTCTAAAGTTTGCAAAACAATGCGAAGGTAATTATAAATACCTTCGCACTATGCAGAGCACACGTGACTTGGTTCATGCGTGCCTGCTGCCTAGGTCGGTTACTGTTTGAACCAGTAATCGGGTCGGGTCAGCTGGGTCCAGCCCGCACTGTCGAGCTAGACCCAGCCTCAAAAACAAAAAAGATTGGTCGGGTTTGGGCTTTAGGCCCAACCAACCCAAATTGTGTTTGTTAAGGGTGTGTTTGGCAAAACACACTCTTATGCCTTGGACATAATTTTTATGCTCATTCTAGTTTGATATTTGGCCAAACAAGCCCCTTTTTTATATCAGAAATGTAAACCCTCAAATAAAATAATCTCATCTTGATTTAGTAAAATAAAATAAAATACAAAGGATATGGAGAAATGATTAAATTGAACAAATTAATTTGATTAAAAGAGAAGTTATTTAATGAGAGGGGTGAAATTGAAAAAATAATAAAGGAGTAAGAGTTAGTAAAGAGAAAGAGAAGCAGCGGGGGTCAATGGATTGATAAAAGGAATGGTGGGGTCAATGTGAACATAGAAGTAAATATGGGGGGCAAGATACAAATAAGGAAAGAACATAATTATAAATAACAAGAAATCTCTAGAAATCCCTAGAGTAGTGGCCCGCCAAGGAGAAGAAGAAAAAGGAGAAAATAAAAATTAAGAGGAAACCTTGTAAATTCATCCTTTGAATCCAAAGGAAAGTGAGAGTAAGTGAACTGAGAGTGCTTCACGTAAGATTTAGGAAGAAAACTTAGAAAACATTTACTAGTAGGAAGGGAAGGGTTAGAAGAAGGAAGGAAAAAGAAGAGGAAAAGGGATTGTTCTCAATCTCTTGACTCATTATTTTGTAATAAAAGGTGAAATTGTGGAAAATAGACGAGAGCAAGGGACGACTAGTAGAGCACAGTTTTCAGGTAGGTGTCTGACACTTCGATTTCTAATTTAAAGTCTTGTGTAATTCTTTAACTTAGTCCCTGAAAAGATGTAGTTCAAATTTTGTATTTATATGTAGTGTTTGAATGATGAATGGACTAGTGTCCTGGTTTGGAACTGGTGCCCTATGAATGGGCTGATGGTTGGACCAGTGTCTTGGATTGGAACTGGTGCCTTGTGAATGGGCTGATGGTTGGACCAGTGTTCTGGTTTGAAATGGTACCATGTGAAAGGGCTCAATAGAATTAGTTATTATTGGATAAGATGGGTGTGCTGGCAAGTGGAAAACTATAGAAATTGATGAATAAAAGAATTAAAAAGCAAATTGTTAGTGTAATGAAAAATATACTAGATCACTTTAATTAATTTAATTATGTTTATGCAAATTACTATGCAGGTTCATCTCAGCAGCATAACCCTTAGTTAATGCTTGGATGTTCCCTCTGTATAGTCACTTAAGTTAATAGAAAGATGGAAGAATTTTCCCTTTGAGTTGTATATAACAATACTCCTATATTGTATGTATAAAGTTATGTAGTGTTATTTTTGTTAAAACTGTAAGTAGTAAATTGAAATTTAAAATCTTTATTATGCTAACGTATGAAAGCAATTATGATGGTTAATTAATGGTTACCTCTTAAATCCTAGAATTCTTCTCATTTTTATAACTTGATAATTGTGTGAATTTTATCTTAAAAGCCTATAGTTTGAGACTTGGAATGATTGGATTATGTATGATCAATGAATACAGGATGTGTACAAATAATTTGTCGATAACTTGAGACCTCCCGGCATAGGGGAAACTCTACTGAAATTTCAATAGAAATTTCAATAAACTGTGTATGGGATCAATAAAGAAAAAAAATTATCATGTTTTGTTTTTTAAGGTTGATGCATTGGTTTCGGTACGGGGGACGTTACAAGAAAATTTCAAAAATATTTGGGGATCTTCATTGATTTATTTGTAGGCTCCTCACGCTTTTTTTTTTAATGTTTTGAATTTTTTCTGTTATGTACTCAATTTGTGAACCAGTACTGTTAAACACAAAATCTGTTGTGCAATGTCTTTGTTATTTCCGTCTAATAAGGGAATATGATAAAAAAAGGTAAACAAGAAGAAAATGGCCTAGAAAAATTTTCAAATTCATTTTTTGTGAAGTTATTCACTAACGCCAAAGTCAGGAATATCATAATATTTTGGGTTGTATGATATTTACCAACACCAGAGTTGGAAATATTTGTAGGAATTATTCACTAATGTTAGAGTGAAGAACATGATAGGAAGAATAAAAAAGGAAAGAGAGACTAAATTCTTATCAATTTCAGACAAAACCAGCAATGTAGTCTGCCTCAGGTAGGACGTTTAACGGGTGATAGCATCTTTCCTTTTGCTTAACCAGTTTCGTACCATAGAATCTCTGTTGACTAGTTAGGATTCCGAGTAATCATAATACTAGGTGGCGACTCCTTGAACAAGACACCCCAAAAAAAAAAAAGATGCTAAATATCTTTTCCAGTTAAGAAAATTTTTAACAAGTCGTCGTGATATCCGGGTGTGACACCTTCAAGAACAATTACCCCAAAGCACCATTCCTTATGTTGTAGAGTCCAAGTGAGAAGTGCAAATATCATGATGGGATCTTCATCCACTCAATAAAAAAATTACAAATTTCAAGTGTCAAGTCCAGAAGCTTGTGATCGATAAACAAGGTTAGTTTATGAAGGATAATGGTACCTATTACATTATTACCAAATCATCCTCAGCATAACAACTGATTGAAGATGCTGGCGAGACATAGATATTCCCAGAGAAGCTGATTTAAGAATGGTGTTTCATTGTCAATCATTTTTGCTATAAAGCTTTGCTTGTTTTGTTTTTCATGTTTGTCAAGATCATATCCTATTTGTTAATTAAATGTGGATTTTCTTCATATCTTTATTATTCTGAAATTAAGAGATGTTTGATGTTTTATTATTGACTACGAAGAAAAAATAAAAAGAAAATGATCGAATCCTAAGGTGTGCCATTCAAGATGTTAAAAGGCAATCCTTACTTTTTTAAAACTTATAAAATTGACTTTCATAACTGATCTCATGGCTCTATTCAAAATATTTTGACCTCGTGAGTTTTGTAAAGAACCTCTTGGCTAAGATAATCTTAAAAAATTGAATATTTTTTTAATTTCAGAAATAATTTGATGTTTTTTTTAAAAAAACAATGTTTAAACACCTTTTTGTAAAGTGACAAACAAATCATTCAAGCAATTCTCATTTTAAAGTGACCAAACAATTTTGAATCAAGACATGAAAAATTAAAAACTCACACCCCATGTCTATTAGGCCATATTTTAATTGTATGCATAATTACATGTAGTTCGATTTGTTAGTCATTGATTCATTAAAACATAATTGTTATGCAAAAGTTCCAAACCATTACACTAAATGAAGACAAAATTTATTAGTTCTAACCGCTTACGCTTGAAATAATAAAAGACTATCTTTGTTATCCCTTCACATTCTAAAAATATATCATTTGTGGTCCCCATTTAAGATTGAATAAATTTTTCTTCGTAAAAACCCTGACTAGGATCATACTCCACATTGAGAGCAAATAGAAATTTCAAAGATCAAGAGTTAATCCTAATTATGATCACACCTTATACTAGGGTCAAGCATAAGATCACCTATCAAAGACAGAGGAGATGTAGTTAAAAACTCAAAGAACCTAAGAAATCTAAAATATCAAGGGGAATGCCTAAATAGAATTATTAAATGTGACCAAGTCAAGGCCAAAACAAAATAAAGATGCCCCATCAAAACAAACAAAAAGGGCAAATCAAACAAACACGATGAAAGAAAAGAAAGACAATATGATAATGATCCTAAGTCTTTAGAACTTTAAAAGACTCTATGAGCCTACATATCCATTTCTTTCATAGCCAAAAATCATAACCTACATTACATGCCTTTAACAATCCCTTCTAATCAAGCAAGCAAACAACTTAGATTAATAAATGGTGTTCTGAAAATGTAAAAGAACTTTTTTACAAGAATCATGACATTACAAATAAAGCTACTTGTTATTATTTATGTGGATAAAAGAAGTGTTAAAGATGAGACAATTTTTTTTCTCTCAAACAAAACCTCAAGTTTTTACTCGAGCCTCTTGCTTTGAAGCCCAAAAAAAAAGGTCACCTCATCATGTACCTTTATCAATTTCAATCTTGCATGAATAAAGGATCAAATTATCCTTTCCTTAAAAGAAAGATTGAACCCATTGTGAATTATGAGAATTTCAAAACAAAATTGATTTAAGCTTATATTAGTTAAATTTTTGCTTTCAAAATGCAAGAAAATCTTTTGATCCATGGATAACCCAACTTTGAGCTAAAACTTTATTCTTAATCTTTACCTTGTCAATTCTCAACCAAAAATACATAAAAGTTGCATCTTAGTGTTGAATGACATGCCTTGGGGTTACGATCAAATAAACACCTTTAAAATGACATCTCTTGATTTCTTGGCAACAATTAGACTTGAATGGACATGATCCTTGAAATTTATAAGTTGATTCCAAAACAAGAGAGCAATTTTTAAACAAAATTAATCAATTGATTTTGCAAAGTCTTAGATAGAGATGAGTCATCCTTGAGAAGTTGAGCAGCAGAAGAGCAATGTAGTGGATCTTGAAAAGGACAATATATAAAATCCAAATCAGTTGGGGGATAAAGAAGCTCATTGATTGAAGGTGCATTTCATCACATGGATGTGGGTGATAAAAGGAGAATCATTAATAATATTAATGAATTTCTTTCCACGATCGAGTCTAGATGATTACAAAGCCTTGAAATAAAAGAGAATATATGAAGATAGATTTGGTTTAAAAGGATGAACCTATCCATATTAGTTAAAAAGATGTTAAGGATCATTAATAAATGATGTCATAATAGAGAAGCGTGGCCTAATTAGGGACAACTTTATGGCTACATAAGTAACTGTAATGGTTGTTAGATATGTGCAATTAGATCAACAATAATTGTTCGATAAGATTAGATGGGCTAAGAGCAATTTACTGTGAATAACATTAAGCATTTATTGATGAGCCTTTATTGTAAACTATGACTAGAAAGGATGCACTCATGAAAATGACAATGCATATCTAGATGATTTAACAGTTCTATAGAGGTTGATGATAACATATGCTTGAAGAGTACAGTTCAACTAAAGGTAACTTCATAGTTGATTAATAATCTAAAATGAGGTCGACATTAGAAAACCTTTTGATAGTTTTGGAAGGATACACACAAGTAATCAGGGAGTGGTTTTTTAAATAATCCAAGAAGTTGAATGATTTGTTAAACTTCTTTATAATAAAGCAAACAACACCGCACTTGAGGGCATGATCGAGCTTAATAATCAACGAGAGATGTAATCATCGTGAACAACATAAGATGGGCAATTACATTCAAGTGGAGGATTGACATATGGTAAACTCAAATGAGTCGATGAATCAAAAGACTATGAAGGCTTTGTATAGCAAGCAAAGACACCATATGACAATGGAGCATCAAATAGACGGGGCTATATTTCAAATCAGGTAAGAATGTTTGCATGTCATCTAACCCCAAAGCATTGCATAAATATTTTTGAAATTTTATAGGAAAAATACTCAATGAAATCCAATAAGATCTTGATGAATCTAAGTTGAAAAAATTAATCCTTGAGTTATGATAGCATGGAATCTCAGTCTTAACCATTATTAAACTTGGACCAGCCTAGTAGGTCGACCCGGTGGCTGGACTGGTATGGGTAAGATAAAAGACCAGGATGAGTAAAAACCCGGTTAACCTATAGGGTTGACTCATGACCTGGGCGATCTGGCAAAACCCGATTGAGACCTTTTTTTTTTCAAATGTGTTTTCTCTCCTTACCAGAGACCTTTTATATATATATATATATTAGTTGGTTATTAACCATTTTCAAAGTTCAAAGAATGTTTTATTTTTTCAATATGAGATTTAAAACCCTTTAGTATATATACTCTATGTTCATAAGAAATTAGTTATGTTTTTTCAATCTGGGATAAAAACCTTTTTAGTTTAAATACTTCAACTTAAAAGGATAACATACTAACATAATATCTTTTTAATATGGGAGAAAAAACATTTTGAAATAATCTTTTAAACTTTATTATTTATAACATGTATAGCATATATTCATATGGATTGTTTCTTATTTTCTTCATATGTAATATTAAAACTTCAAATATTTTTTTTCATTTTTCCGGGTTGACTTGAGATGACCCGTGTAACCCGGGACCCTGCTTCTTGGCCAAGTCAACCTCTAGGTTGGGTCTAATAACTATGGTCTTAATCATGTCATCAAAACAGTTAAGATGCCTTTGGATAGTTCTAGTTGAAGGAAATTGCTGAGATACAGGATTTCAGGTTAACTGAGGTAGAAAAACAATGCTAAGAGAATAGCCGTGAGAATACAATTCTCTTGGTAGCTGTGAAAACCCAGTTTTAGTTGAAGGGAATTGCTATGATGCAGGATTTTAAGTCAACTAAGCTATAGAAAAAAAAAAGTTGTTAAGAATATATTGTTTTTGCCACATTAGAAGTAGATTCGTGAATCGACAGGAAAGAAAAGTGAGAAAACCCTTTTATTAGGAAATTTCTAAGAAAAAAAAAAGATTAACCCTGTCATCAAGAAGATTTTTCATGTTAACCATGCTGTCAGGAAAGGAAAGTTCAAACCCTATCATCAGGAGGAACAAGAAAAACCTTAGATCAAGAAATCCAAGTTTTGGGAACCCTGCCATATGAAATCTTAGTTTTCAACTCTACAATCAAAAAGTTTTGAATTCAATCAAAACAATTAAGACACCTTTGGATAGTTCTAGATAAAGGGAATTGATGAGATGCAGGATTTCAAGTCAACTGAGCTACAATACAAGAGTCACTAAGATTACAGGACTCTATCAGAATATAGCTACACAGGATAATAGTTATGAGAATACAATTCTCTTAATAACTATAAAATCAAGGTTCCAATTAAAGGGGTTGTTGAGAT
>Ga0325400_1006488_pt1 | contig 11132 bp, 6 predicted proteins | sample PopdelMetagenome_2_FD_205662 | JGI IMG/M metagenome (GOLD analysis project Ga0325400, IMG submission 205662) | Populus deltoides microbial communities from Bellville, Georgia, United States - Xylem-PdKOR-R1 | ecosystem: Host-associated > Plants > Phyllosphere > Stem > Wood/Secondary xylem...
GAAGAGACAATAAGATAGGTTGTCTTATGCTATTGTGAGCGAAGAATCATTTGATGCTGATATGGGACCTAAGCAGGAGGTGAACTAGTAGAGACCAAAACACTTTCTATATCTTAACTTGGTATCATAACCTCTTCTCTCTATTTTTTTTTTCAAACCTTATTTGATATGGGTCCTAATCAAGACATCGCATCTGCTATTGGCTCTACTGATGACAGATCTGTTATGTCAATCCTCCGCTTTATTCTGCCTTTGGGTCGTTCTTCTTATTTGATTGCCCAATAGCTACAAGCTTCTATATCAGCGCCTTATTCCTTTTCCATTCTGACATCTGGTTCTTCGCCTTCTCTAATTATTCATCTCCCTTATCTGCTGGTGAGTTCCCAACTACTCCTCTTGTTGCTAGTTTAAATCCTTTTGCTCTTGTTTCTCACATCAATTTTATGGTTCCTTTAGCCCACACATAATAGGTTATTTCTTTAAAATTATCGTATACCAACTACTTATATTGAAGGATGTATATGAAATCTTATCTCCTATGACAACAAAAAAAGTGAAAGGAGGTTGTGGTAATAAAGAAATAGAATGAAAATGGTGATTATAGTAACTATGATGTTGATGGTGGTTTTATATTAAGATAATGTGTGATGGAATGATAGTAAAGGAGGTGATATTGGTGACATAGTGATTGTCGTGAAATTGTGATGATAGGTGGTGGTAATATGATATCTTAAAAATAACATAAAAACAACTATTTTAAATTGTAATTTTTTTCACACAAAAATATGCAATAATGCAACTAAACATACTATGTTTTATACATACATATATACATGTATACACACAAACAAAGCACTCTAAATAGTTGATTGGTGTTTGAAAAAAAAAGTGTAAAAAAAAATATTACCATAAAGAAGGATTGTTTGGGGTATTTATACACAACGAAAATTCTATATCAATAATTTGTTATTTATTTATTTCAATGAATTTTTAAGCTCAATTTATAAACTGTTACTCCGTTCCACGTAGAATTTCAACTTGAGATCTTTTAAGTATAAACGTGTACCTCACGCATATCTAAGCTCAATAATTGATTCCTTGTCCTAGCTAGTTGCTAAACAAACTCACATGATATGCAATCCAGCATTTAAATTTCGTTGAATCTCTTGGTTCTTTGCATATCTGTAGTCACTAGAACTAGCAAAAGTTCAAGGAAGAAAACAATGATTAGTATAGAAGATTTGTACGGGGTTCTATGTGCTGTAGTTCCTCTATATGTCACCATGTTCTTGGCTTATGCCTCTGTGAAATGGTGGAATATATTCACTCCTGAACAATGTTCCGGCATCAACAGGTTCGTTGCTTACTTTGCAGTTCCACTCCTATCCATGGAGTTTATTTCAAGGATAAATCCGTACAAAATGGACCTTCTCTTCATGGCTGCTGATGGGGTTTCCAAAGTCTTGATCTTGGTGGTCTTGCTTTGCTGGGCTAATTTCTCAAGAAGAGGAAGCCTGGAATGGGCCATCACTCTTTTCTCTCTATCCACTCTCCCCAACACCCTTGTGATGGGGATCCCACTGCTAAAATCCATGTACGGGGATGATAAGGAAGGCCTTATGATCCAAGTTGTGGTGCTACAGTGCATCATCTGGTACACTTTATTGTTGTTTTTGTTTGAATACAGAGAAGCAAGACTAGCAATCTTAAAGAACTTCAAGGGGAGTGGTAGCAGTAGTAGTTTTAGTAACAGTGAGAGGAGCAAGGGAAGTTTCAAGGGTGTTGGGGAAGTACTTGGAAGCCGTGGAAGTAATGCAGATGAAGTTGTTAATGTTATTGTTTCAACCCCTACAAGCCAAGAGATTACTGAAAATGTCAACACCAAGGTTGCACCGGATCCCCAGCAGTTTAGATCAATGGTAGCAGCTGCAGTGGATGGAGATGATAAAGAGGTCCATTTATTCATTTGGCGATGTGTATGTTGCACTTCTCAAGGCAAGATTATAGCTAGAGAAACAAGCATATATACCTGTTTGTTTCGATTCATCCCCTTTTAGTTTTCTTTCTTTCGCTAATTAAAGTACTCTACTGTGGATGATTTAGGTTTCTGTGAGCAGTCAGTGCAAGTTCTTCGAAAAGAAGAAAGCATGAAAAGGGGACTAGAATCTGAAAAAACGGAGGGTATAGAGAACAATACGGCTGCAATATCTTCCTTATCATCAGTTATGCTCTTGCAAATTCTGAAGACAGTGTGGCTTAAGCTGGTGAGGAATCCCAACTCCTATGCAAGCTTAATAGGTCTAAGCTGGGCGTTAGTCTCTTGCAGGTATTCTGAACTAGCAGTTAGTACATCATTACTTGAAGTATATTAATCCAGATTTAAAGCTCAAGTATTTGACTTATCAAAACAAAAGTACTAAAGCTCAATTACTTTTTCCACTTTTTTAATGATCTTGCTACTTCCCTCCCTCCTTAATTTATTGTACTTGTTTGGCTAGATATGGAATAATGAAGCCCCAAATAGTGGACAATTCGGTAACAATCTTGTCAAAGGCAGGTCTTGGAATGGCAATGTTTAGCCTTGGTAAGACTAGAGCAGTCCTTCCATCTATTTCTGTGGGTTCATTTTTTGTTTCCTCATATTCAACATCAAGAATCATTCGCACATGTATGGTTAATTACGATCACATTCAGCTTAATCACATTCAAAGCTGATTGAAATTTCTCAACTGTAATCAAGGACTGTTCATGGCCCTGCAACCAAGAATCATAGCCTGTGGAAACAGAATGGCTATTTATGGGATGCTTGCAAGGTTTTTAGCTGGTCCAGCAGTAATGGCAGTAGCTTCCATTGGAGTAGGCCTGAGAGGGACCATGTTGAAACTATCCATTGTGCAAGCCGCCTTGCCGCAAGGAATCGTCCCTTTTGTGTTTGCTAGAGAATACGGTCTACATCCAGATGTATTAAGCACTGCGTAAGTTGGAACTCTACGATAATTTATTTCAGGCCCATGGGATTAGATCAGTTAAACTTTAGTCCTGTGATCGATCTTAACAAGCTAGAAGAAGGAACCGAGGTTTCAGTGCATTTCAATGCGTCAGAGGCTGTTCTTCTGGAGATGCTGGTCAAGAAATCCAGGGACCAGAGTTTAACAGTGCAAAGACCTCGGGGATCTAAAATAACTTAATCACCATTTCTTTCTTATTCCTTCACAGCTTGTCACTAGCATGTTCTGAGTGATTTTATTTTGCAGGGTGATATTTGGAATGATAGTGTCTCTGCCCATCACAATACTTTACTACATTTTTCTTGGCCTCTGATACGAGGGGGTGAAGATTGTGGTTAGAATCCACACATCCTGTCATCGTAATCCAGCAACAGCGTTTTCATTCAAGCATGATCTGCACTCTGGTTTTTCTTCAATCATGGTCATCCGCATGAATGAGGACGAAGCTTCACTGCAAAGTCTCAGCCACATCAGTGAATTAAGTTTGCTAATATTGCTAATATTTATAACCCCATTTTACTGCGAGTTACAGATCATTCCGAGGCAGTTTTTGTTTCTTGTAGTAAATTAGCTAGGATGTGTGTAGTTTCCAAGGAAAGAACATTGATTTGAACTTAAAATTTCATGTTCAAATCTCTCAGGAATGAAGATGGAGAATTTTATCGAATAAGAAAGGGTACTTTTATAGTTTCTTTGCGATTCAAGGACTAATTAATATTCCTGCTACCATCAAAAACGAAGAACAGCACAAATTCCAAAAGATGTAAAGCATGAGTTCAAGGGAAAATATTTGTTGACAACATGTTGTCAATAAATAATGGTGACAATGAGAGGCGGCAAGCTCAAAATAAGGATAAGAATTTCACGTGAGGAGACGGGGCAGCCCACGTATGACTTGGGAAATAAAGGCTAGTTTAGCCATGTGACGCCACATGTCCCTTAAAATTAGAATTAATTTAAGAAAAATGAATTAAAATAACAAATACAGTTTGGAACTTGGCTTGTTAATTAAGGTTTAGCAAGCAATTCGAACCAGTGTTAGAGCTTACTTTGTAAACAAATAGATTTTGAGTTTTAATTAACTCAACTAATGTAGGTTTATGAGTTGCTCCATTAGGCCAGGGACTTAGCTTTTGAGCTGATTTAATTGTTTGCTTAATTATGTGCTTAGATTTTTAGTTAGAGTGGGTGTATTTTTATTATGAAAAACTATAATATATATAAGAATTAGTATGCAATGTTATAAATAAGGATAGATTTTAACAACTCTTGCAATCATTTTTTATCCCATTTTTTTTTAATTATATGACAATAAAATATATGAATTTTTTTTTGTATTAAATATTTTTTTTAAGAAAAAAAACAAGACAACTGCGTGGGACTAAGATAATAAAAGGAGATTTTTGATAACAAATGATGGCATTATATATTTTTTAAAGTTAAATAAAAATAGAACATTAATAACAAAGCTGTAATTGTATTTTTAAATTGAGAGACAAAAAATACATTAAACAAAAGAAAATGAAAAAATAATAAAACCCAGATATTGTGGCTTAACCCATTAAACTTGTAATTTAAATCATGAGCTCAACTGAGTTATAATGTATTTTTAACCTAAATATAAAATAACAAAAAAAACTCACACGCGTGTACCTTTGAAAGAAAAAGAGTCCACTTGGGCTTAAGTTTTTTTTTTCTTTTAAAGAGAAAACGACCCTGTTTTTTAGAGAAAAAAAAAGATAGGCAAACAACATTTTGCATGTTGTGGCAATTGACATGTTGTCTATCAGCTTGAATATTTTTAACCACTGTGGTGACAAAAAAAAAATCAAGGCACTAAAAGTGATGTTAAGGTGTTTTTGGATTAAAATAAATTAAAAATTAGTTTTTTTTAATTAAAACAAAACACTATTTTTAAGTCATTTCGAATCAAAAACACCTTAACAACACCATTAGAACATTTAGAAACCAATTCATCAACCCAAAAGGCTTGAAAAAGGTCCAAAAACTTGAAATCAAACCGGGTTAGATTTCTCTTCCTTAACTTGGATATGTTTTTAGGCAACACTAAGGTTCTAAACAATCACCATCAAACTTTTATTATCGTATGGAGCCCATGGCACCAAGAACAACCATTTTGGTGGTCAGAAATGTCATAAATGACAAGTTTCTCTCTCGACATCGGAATCCAGTAATCTCTTTCTTTTCTCTCAAATCAAGAACTAAAAAATAATAAAAATAAACTTTTGTATCAAAATTAAATTGCAAAAAAAATTGAAGAACGAAATAGGTATAATGTTGAAAGTTTGAGGACTAAATTGAACTTCTTATAAGAACTTTGAACCCACCACCTATTTTCAATGCTTTTTTTCACATTGGTTCTCTTTCTTTTAATCTTGTCCTTGGTCAACAAATGTGCATCAATTATCCTTTAATTTATCCTTCATAAGGATGCAATTGCTCAAAAAAATTTTGAGGACCAAAATAAAAAAATGAGATTTTTGAATAGTAAACCCATAATGAAATGTAAGAGGCTCCACAATACAAATCCTTACAATAATTTACCCACATGTTTTAGTGTTTTCTATAATTAAAATTAACTATTAATTAAAAAAAAACTAAATCAACTCATGAATTTATCGTAACCGCATAGAGAGATCACTGTGAATTACAATAGTGTTACATAATGATTTATCTCACTCTTTTTTTCCTTTGGTTTATTTTACTCTAGTCACTCAATTTCTATTTTGATCTTAGTCCTTTAATATCGTGTTGATTTGGAATTGGGCTTCATGATTTCTTTTGTTTGCCTACGTGTGGAGATCTCGAGGTATCAAGAAAATGTTTCGTTACATAGTTAATAATCGGTTTGAAAAAACAAAATTCAATTTTATTTATAAAATAATTAGATATTTAAGGACTGACTTTGAAGCTAAGAGAAATGTTTAGCCTTTTTAATTTGCTACCATCAAGGACTGGATTACATAAGCAAAGAAAAAGTCTAGGTCTTTTTTTTAGTTGTTAGACTCCTTTTTTTTTAATTTGATCCTTCTATGTTGTATTTTTTAGGATTGGAATTAATTGTTTGTTTTGGTTGTCTAGACATGGGGATCTCGTAATATCAAGGGAAACTTTTGATGCTTAGTTAATGCTTAGCTTGGAAAAATAAAATAAAATTATATTGGTTTAAAACAATAAAGGCTTCAATGACCATATTCTAAACTAAAACAAATATGAGGGATTGATGAAATGATAACAATACCTTCATTTACAATATAACAATGAGAGGCACTAAACAAAAAATCTTTTCTCCCTTTCTCTTTCAACTCTCTCTCTCTCTCTCTCTCTCTCTCTCTCTCTCTCTCTCTCTTTCTCTCTCTCTCTCTCTCTCCAACTTACAAACTGTGAAGAACTTGTGATTTCTCTCAAATATAACAACATAATTACTATTGAAATTGATTTCTTGCATGAAATCATGTTTCAGCGTGGTTGTCTTTATTGGGTGATGGAATCACTCCACCGAATCACACACAATCTCGTCCAGAACTGTTACATTCTTAAATTGATTTCTATATATTATTGTTAACCCTAAGAACTCTTATTTGCGTTTTGATTTCATCTATGTGGTGATCAATTTGATGAGATCCTATAATGGAGGTTTTTTGTGGGTTTTGGGTTGAATGGGTTGATTGTTCAGTTTGGTGTAGAAAAGAGGAGAACAAATTGGAGAAACTTTTTTTAGAGAATCAGAGGGTAATATAAATGCAAAGGTTCAATTTTTTATTTTTATTTTTTATATGATATCCATTTTTGGTTTTGTATAAATTATGAGATCTAAATAAAGGTTTTCAGAGTAACAAAATAAAACTCATCATCGATATTAATGGTGACAAGTTACAAAAATTTATATTATGATAAAAAAGCAGGAGGAGTGGTTGGTAAGTTAGGGAGCGTAATCAAGTCCATAAAGCAATACATGGGTTTTAGAAAAGTTAGGAATGGATTCAACTTTAGTTAACACTAAAGGTTATAAAACTTTGTTGAATTTGGTAGATAATACAGTAAGGGAAAGCTTTGATTTATACAATGGTTTGTTCATTTACAATGTAAAAGCAGTGAAGCAGCTAAAAAGGTTGGATTAAGATTTTGAATCAACCTCAAGACTTGAGAAAGGAAACTCCAATTACAAAATTCTCTCAAATTAATGATGAAATGAGGGAAGATTTTTGAAAAAATAAGGATAGAAACAAAGACCCAGATTAAGATTTCACCTAGAGATTATACTTTGTTAATACATATTTCCATGTCAGAGAAGAATGTTTAGATTTCTCCTTATAGGCTTTAAGGGCAAAACAGATTTTTATAAAATGCTTATCAGACTTGTCATGCACATATTCAAATTAAGGGAGGTGATGCCATTAAGGACTATGTTCTAGGGTAAAAGATTATTATACCTTATAAGCTGCAATAGAGATCTAGTGATTGTTGTTCAATAAAATGCCCAATCCTTGGTAATTTAGAGTCCTTAAGAGTTTTAAATCTCGATAAAGGTATATATAGTAATGAGGAGTGATTCTAGCAATTTTTTTTAGAGATATGAGTCTTGTATCTAAAATTTATAGTAAAAAATAAAGATTGTAGTGTGGGAAAGATCAATATAAGGCTAATATTTTTAGATGTTAGAGAAATTCTAAGGTTTTTTACATTTTTTGTATGAGGGTTTTGTTTCACCCCCTGGTTAAGGTTTTGGTGTGTGTTTTATAAGATAACAGGAAAGGTCTAGAGGTTATGAGCTGGGAATTTTTAAATCTTTTATGTTCAAAAGGAAATTATGATTTTGTATTACAACTACAATAAAAAAACATGTCATACTTTACAGCTGGTGAGAAGATGACTCCATCAATCTCAGATTTTAGACTATTAAGGATAGGTTTTTATTTTATGTTATGAAAGCAACTTGAGAAAAAAGAAAGAAGATTTGAGTGGTTGCAATTGTAGATAATGATCATAGCCATTGATTGGGAGAATCTTGGTGTGGTTTGATGGTAGGATAAGGGTTAAATAGGTTTTGAAAGGTGGCAACCGAACCATGTTTTTATTTGAGCAAAAAGATGAATAGTGGTTAGACGACAAGTCATTTGGTTTTAATTAATATTTTCTTAAAATCAATCCAAAATAGCGTCATTTTAGTTAACTCTAGATTAATTAGGGCTTTAATCTTTATAATTTGATTGCATCCCTTAATCTTTTGAATATTTCCAATTAAACCCTCAATTGTTCCTAATCTTTTTAATTTTATCCTCTGATTTCTTCAATTAAGCCTTCAGAATTCAATGCCTTTTTTAATATGGTCGTTGGTCTTGGATATTTTCAATTTGATCAACAAAATGACCTTGTAATCATTATTTTTTTTTATAAGTTCATTGATGATTGAATCAATTAAGTCATCAAAACCTTGGAACCATGCATTTTGGTCATTGGATCATTAATTCTTATAATTTTGACCTCATTTGTCTCCCAAACTTTTATTTTCTTTAAATTAAGTCCTTAATTAAGTCATTTAAACTTGTTAAAAGAAATCAAGTTCAAACTGATTAGATGGTTGGAATTATTGGTCTTAAAGAACAAATCAATTGTTTTTTGGACTTGTAGATTTGAAGACTGACATGTCAAAATTCTAGAAATTTCAATCAACTGGTCGATCGATTAGTCTAAACTGGCCGTTTAGTTGGCTTGATATTGCCGGTCGTCTAGTTGGTATAAATTGACTGACTAGTTGGCTTGTGGTGGCATTCAATTGGGTGATCATTTTGGTTGATCTATTGACCTAGTAATAGAGGTTAATCATGCCTATTAGGTTCAATTAATTTGGAGTATATTCAAGATGCATCAAGTAAATCAATTCAACTTTATAATTATGTTTTGGTCTCTAAACTTAGAGTTTCAATATTTTATGTCATTTACATCAAGTTATTTTTTAGTGTTTTTCTATATCCGTTATAAGTTATATTGACGTTCCTACTAGCAGCCCTCAATAGTCTCTAGTTCTATATCTGTTTGTCATTTGCTTAATTTTCCAGGTGAGTGTGATAATCTTTAATATGCATGTAATATAAGTACTATATGTATGTTGATTGTATGATAAGTACAATTGATAAATTATTGAATATCTATATATGTTGCTTTATTTTTTTAGTACTCATCCATTCTTGAGTTCGCACTCACATTCTGTTGAATTAAATTCTATTCGACATGGCATTCATTTGCTTTGATAATTATTTGAGTATCTATTATATCTTGATATCGGTATACTTGTCAGTAACTTTATGCTAATAGAGAGTAGTTATTCTATGTCAAATAATATTTTGTATACTTGGTGAAAGATGCACCAACTTATAACAACTGATCCTCACATGGTGATTGGGGCTGCAAACCTCGTTTGTTATCGGGACCTTAGGGTTTTGTTTGTTATATGAGCCAATAGCTTTGTATAATCTCTTATGTGTGTGCGCGCGCGCGCGCATATCCTTATACTTATAAATAGTTAAAATATATATTAAATGCTATTCTCTCATTGAGTTAATTGAGCTTACTCCTTCATTTTAATATTATTTTAGGTTCTTGCTTCCATTAGTATATTGATCTTTGATTAAGAGTTCTTGTTATTTTTTTTGTTTGTATGTCTTGCTTGTTTCCACGAGACTTTTTTTATTTTTAGGAATCCAATGTCTTAAACACTCCACTATTATGTTATTTTCATTTAAGATTGGATTTTATTTAATATAACATGTATTTTGAATTATAAAATATTTTATTGGTTTTGAGGAATATTTGAAAGATTAGAAAATATTGTGTGAATATATATATATATATATATATATATATGTTTTATGATATGTATGTTTTGAGGCTTAGCGTTAGTGGGGTGTCTTCGTAACACTGCTCTTGCGTTGCCAGTCACGGACCTAGGATTCAGGTCATGCAATTTCTCTTTCAATTAAGCCCATCAAAAGATCAATCAAGTCCCTTAACTTAATCATTTTGCAAGTCTGCTCTAGTCTTCAATATATTTTTTCAATTTGATCCAAATTCTCATTGTTTTCTTCAATTAAGCCCTTAATTACTACAATTGAGTTCTCAACCTTTGCCATTGGTCTAATTTGGTCCTTGAACTTCCACCTCATACGATTAAGTCCGTATTCAACCTATTTTTAGCACATTCAAATTACTTATTTATTGATGATCCTAAAATATTTTTTAATTTTTGAATATTTTTTACGTAAAGAATCTTGAAGGATCTGAGATTGGGTTATGACATTTCTTGTCAATTTAAAAATGACTAATGCATCTCATGAAAAGACTGTAAAAATTTTATGGGATTCAAGATTGGATTATGACCCAATAGCTAGTTATAAATTTTATGATGTTATTATATTGTTCGAGTAAACAGTATCAATGAGCCTAATTTCTAAATTCCCAACCAGTTTTAACTTTTGTTGATAGGATTATGCATTAGTATCGTGGAATGTGGTCACAAATTTTATTTTATTTTGATTGAGGATATTATACTTTAATTATATCACTGTAATTTCTTATTATAATAATGATATTAGAATTATGTGCAAGGTTGTCAATAAAATCTGTGTATATTGAAACGTGATTAGCTAGACTTTAGAGAGCTCATTTTCTGCAATAATTTGAATATAACTACAGAAATTGCAAATTTAGAATGATTGGGAAGACGGTAGTTGTTATTTTTTAAAGTGTTTTTTATTTGAAAATATATTAAAATAATTTTTTATTTTAAAAAAATTATTTTTGATATTAACACATTAAAAAAATTTTAAAATATTAATTTAAAATAAAAAAAAATTAACTTATTTAAAAATATTTTTAAAATATAAAAACAAACTGTTCTTCATGCCAAAACCGAAACAAAAGAGAAGAACTGTTAGAGAACCTAGAACGACATATCACCGAGCTGAAAACTAATGTGATCCTGTCGTTGTACTTGGTATGCCTGTCGGCCATGCTTCCCCAAACACTTGGCTTGTCCTCGTCCTTCATTTTATGTCGATGCAGTAGCAGCAGTCCCATGTGATGCGTGTGGTACTATTATTACCC
>Ga0325400_1006489_pt1 | contig 11132 bp, 11 predicted proteins | sample PopdelMetagenome_2_FD_205662 | JGI IMG/M metagenome (GOLD analysis project Ga0325400, IMG submission 205662) | Populus deltoides microbial communities from Bellville, Georgia, United States - Xylem-PdKOR-R1 | ecosystem: Host-associated > Plants > Phyllosphere > Stem > Wood/Secondary xylem...
CGTAGCGGTTCTCGTACACGCCCGCTTCCCACCATTGGCGCGGCAGGTGGGCCGAGATGTTCTCCTTGGTGTCGTGGCTGCCGCCCATCAGCAGCGCGCGGAAACGGCCGCTGGCACCCAGCCCGTCCGCGTCGATGTCGACGATGTCCTGCAATTGCATGTGGTCGGCGAGCAGGCCGTAGACCGGGCCGTTATGGCCATGCGTGAAGCTGTTGCGCAGGCGGTCGCAATAGAGCCGCTTCAGCCCCGCGCGGCCGCGGAAGATGCCGCCCATGAAGTGCAGCTCGCCGTCCTCGGCGAACAGGTCCACGACCTCGTCGTAGAGGCCCTTGTCCATGTAGTAGCCATATTTGAACTGGAGCTGGCGCACGGCCTGGACATCGTCCTGCCGCTCCACGCGCGCGGCGAGCGCCGCCACCTGCGCCTCCAGCGCCGCGATCCGCTCGTCCAGCGTCGCCATGTCCTCTCCCCGGCGGCATGTGCGCCGCTCTCGGGAAGTGCCTACACGGCTTCGCGGGCCTTGGACAGCGGCGCGCGGCCGAGCAGCAGCAGCAGCGCGGCGCCCGCCACCAGCAGGATCGCGCTGCCCCGCAGCACGGGCGCGAAGCTGCCCGCCACGTCATAGGCGCGTCCGAACGCGGCCGGCGCCAGCCCCGCGCCCGCAACAAAGGCAATGTAGGCGATGCCGTAAAGCGGGCCATAGGCCGCGCGCGGGAAGTAGAGCGCGACGAGATAGGCGACCACGTCATATTCCACGCCGATCGCCAGGCCCACCAGTATCACCGCCAGCAGCGCGCCCCCAGGGCCGACAGTGCCGCCGGCAAGCAGCAGCAGTGCGGCGGCGGGCAGGCACAGCAGCACGAACGCCACGCCCGGCGCCCAAAAACGGTCCAGCAGCCACCCGCCGACCAGCCGGCCGACCAGGGTCGCAAGGCCGATGAAGGGCGTGACCGCACGGATGCTGCGCTCGTCCAGCCCGTCGCCGCGCAGAATCGCCTCCATGTTGGGGATGGAGCCGGCAAGCGCGAAGGATGTGGGCAGCAGCGCCGCGACCAGCAGCCACAGCCGCCACGCGCGCAGGTGGACGGTCCAGCCCTGCTCCGCGCGCACGGGTGCGGCTGTGCCCTCCTCCCGGAACAGCCAGGCGGCGAGCGGCACCGCGACCAGCAGCGGCAGCAGCGCGAGGCCTACCCATGCGCCCCGCCAGCCGACGCGGTCGATCAGCGCCGCCGCCAGCGGCTTGCCCAGAAAGCCGAACAGCCCGGTGCCGGCGAGCGCCACGCCCAGCGCCAGCCCGCGCGCGCGATCGAACCGCGCCGTGATCGCGCGCGTCCAGGTGATGGGCAGCGTGCCTGCGCCGGCCAGCGACAGCAAGGCCCAACCGGCATACCAGCGGACGAGGCTGCCGTTCGTCAGCGCGAGCGACGCCAGCCCCAGCCCGAACAGCACCAGCGACACGATCGCCGTCCGCCGGGCATGGCGGCGCGCCAGCAGCCCCACCACCGGCGCGGCGACGATGGAGACGACGGTCAGCACGGACAAAGCCGCCATCACCTCGCCCTGCCCCCAGCCGAACTCGGCACGCAGGTGCGGCGCGAACAGGCCGAGCGTGTAGAACGGGATCGCCGCCAGCCCGCAGGCCACGCCCGCCAGCCCCGCCGCCACCACCGGCCACCCCTGCCGAAACTCCGCCGCCGCCGTCATGGAACGCGCCGCTGCCCGCCGGCCCCGCCGCCGTCAACCCGCCGCAACGGCCCTTGGCGGCGGGGCCGCGCGCCGGTAGAGCCGCCCGCCATGCGCGCTTCCCGTTTCGCTCTCTGCTCCCTGCTGGCCCTGACCCTGCCGCTCGCCGGCTGCGCAGGCACGGGCGGCGGGCGCAAGAAGGGTGCGGACAGCAACCGCTACATCGCGCGCGACGTCAACACGCTTTACAATGCCGCCAAGGACCGGCTGGACCAGCGCCGCTACAAGGAGGCGGCGAGCCTGTTCGACGAGGTGGAGCGCCAGCATCCTTATTCGGTGTGGGCGCGGCGCGCGGAGCTGATGAGCGCCTTCTCCTATTACGCCGCGCACTCCTATCCCGAATCGATCTCGTCGGCGCAGCGCTTCCTGTCGATCCACCCCGGCAATCGCGACGCGCCCTATGCGCAATATCTGATCGCGGTCGATTATTACGAGCAGATCGCGGACGTGGACCGCGACCAGAAGATCAGCCAGCAGGCGCTGGACGCGATGGGCGAGGTGATCCGGCGCTATCCCGAAAGCTCCTACGCGGCCGACGCCAAGCTGAAGATCGACCTGATCAACGACCATCTCGCGGGCAAGGAGATGACGGTTGGCCGCTTCTACCAGCGCCGCCACGACTGGCTCGCCTCCACCTACCGCTTCCGCTCGGTCGTGGAGAAGTATCAGACCAGCAGCCACGTGCCCGAGGCGATGATGCGGCTGGTCGAAAGCTATCTCGAGCTGGGCGTGCTGGACGAGGCGCGCAAGACGGCGGCGGTGCTGGGCGCCAACTATCCCGGCAGCGATTATTACGCGCACGCCTTCGAGCTGATCCAGAAGAAGGAAGCGGCATAGAGCCGCACCTTGCAAAGGTGTGACGCACGCCGACGTTAACCCCTCGTCGTTCCCGCGAAGGCGGGAACCCCGCTACCCTTGCGCATGAAGAACAAGCGGGGTCCCCGCCTGCGCGGGGACGACGAGGGGCTTGGGCGACGAGCCGGGTCTAGGTCGCCTCCACCTGATCCAGGCACCGTGCGCATGGGCGGTCGCCAGGCGTTCCGGCACGCCCCCGCCCGGCCACGCGCGCAGCATCAGCGCATGCTGGTTAAGGCTGCGCTCGCCCTCGTAGGCGAGCCAGCCGAGCGGTCGTTCCGCGTCCGCCGCCTCACCCGCGCGCGCCATCGCCGCCTCCACCCGCGCCTGGGTGGCGGGCGACAGGTATTGCCAGACCACGCTATGCATCAGCACGCGCGTGGTGCCCGCCGGCTGCGGTTCGGCCAGCCGCGCCTCCAGCCACGCGCCGGCATCGCCCTGCTCCAGGTGCGGCGGATGCGCGCGGGCGAGCGCGATCGCCGCCTCGATCCGTTGCAGCCGCGCTGGCTGGTCAGGCCAGACATAGGCGGTGAGCCGTTCCGCCTGCGCCGGATCGGCCACGTCCACCGGCGCCACGTCCACGCCGCGGGCGCCCGCGATCCGCACGTCGGCCGCGGGCGGAGGCGGGCCGTGCCATTCCGGCTCGAACCGCAGGGCCGCATCCTCGCCGCCAACCGCCACGCCGCCGAGCCGGAAGGCGTAGCGCGCCATCAGCAGGTTAAGGCCTGCGCTAGACCCAATCTCCAGCAGCTCCACCTGCGGCCCGAACCGCGCCGCTAGCACGAGCAGTCCCGCCATCAGCACCGCCGAGCGGCCGACCTCGTTGGTCTGCGGCGGCCCGGCCAGCCAGCCGGCCAGTTCGGCATCGTGCACCGCGATGGCCGCGCGCAGCACGTGCGCCACCTCGTCCGACGCGGTGACCTGGCCGGCATAGACCTGCGCCAGGTCGGGCGCGCGGCCGCTCCGCGCCAGCGCATGGAAGCCGCCCGCGACGCGCAGCGGCAGCGCGTCCGCGATCGGCTCGCCCGGCCAGTCGAGCACGCCGCGGCCGAGCAGGCTTTCGCGATCGAGCAAGTCCGCCAGCACCGCGCACACGCGCGCAGTCAGCGGCGAGTCGCTGCGGGTCGCGAACCCCGCTTGCCAGCGGAACGCGTCGCGGATCGCTTGCTCGTCGGCCATGCCCGCCATTGCCCGTGGACGTGCGCCTGAGTAAAGGCCCCGCTCCCATGACCGAACCGCTCACCATCGCCGTCCCGAAGGGGCGCATCCTGGCCGAGGTCATGCCCCTCTTCGACCGCGTCGGGATCGTGCCCGAGCCGGCCTTCGCGGACGAAGGCAGCCGCGCGCTGCGCTTCGCCACCAACCGCGCGGACGTGGGCCTGATCCGCGTGCGTGCGTTCGATGTCGCCACCTTCGTGGCGCACGGGGCGGCGCAGCTGGGTGTCGTCGGATCGGACGTGCTGGCCGAGTTCGGCTATTCGGAGCTCTACGCGCCCGTCGACTTGCGGATCGGCCATTGCCGGCTGTCCGTGGCCGAGCCCGCCGATCTCGCCGCGCGCGACGACCCGCGCGGGTGGAGCCACGTGCGCGTGGCCACCAAATATCCGGGCGTGACCCGTCGCCATTTCGAGGCGCGCGGCGTTCAGGCGGAATGCGTCAAGTTGAACGGCGCGATGGAGATCGCGCCCGTGCTGGGACTGGCCGACCGCATCGTCGATCTCGTCTCGTCGGGCCGCACGCTCAAGGAGAACGGGCTGGTTGAGGTCGAGGTGATCGCCGAGGTATCCGCGCGGCTGGTGGTGAACCGCGCGGCGTTCAAGACGCGCGCGGCCGACGTGGTGCCGCTGGTGGAGGCGTTCCGCGCCGCCGCGGTTCCGGCGCGGGCGGAGGCGGCATGATCCGCCTCGACGCCGCGGCGCCTGATTTCGCCGCGCGCTTCGCCGACTTGGTGGACGCGCGCCGGGAAAGCGACGCCGACGTCTCGCGCGACGTGGCGGCGATCATCGCGCGCGTGCGGGCGGAGGGCGATGCGGCGCTGCGCGACCTGACGCGCCGCTTTGACGGGCATGACCTCGACGCCGCCGGTTGGGAGGTTCCGCGCGCCGACCGCCGCGCCGCGCTCGACGGCCTTGCGCCCGATCTGCGCCGGGCGCTGGAGCTCGCGGCGGAACGCATCGCGGCTTATCACGAGGGCCAGCGCCCCGCCGACCGCGACGGCACCGATGCCGCGGGCGTGCGGCTGGGCGCGCGCTGGCGGGCGGTGGAGGCGGCTGGGCTGTACGTGCCGGGCGGTCGCGCCGCCTATCCCTCCACCGTGCTGATGAATGCGCTGCCCGCGCGCGTCGCAGGCGTCGGCCGGCTCGCCATGTGCGTGCCGACGCCCGGCGGCGAGGCCAACCCACTGGTGCTGGCCGCCGCCGAACTCGCCGGCGTGGACGAGGTGTGGCGCATCGGCGGCGCGCAGGCGATCGCGGCGCTCGCCTACGGCACCGACCGCATCCGGCCGGTGGACGTGGTGGTCGGCCCCGGCAATGCCTGGGTCGCGGAGGCCAAGCGCCAGGTCTATGGCCGCGTCGGCATCGACATGGTCGCCGGCCCGTCGGAGATCGTGGTGGTGGCGGATGCCGCCAACGACCCCGACTGGATCGCGGCCGACCTCCTCTCCCAGGCCGAGCACGACCCCACCGCGCAATCCATCCTGTTCACCGACGACGCCGCGTTCGCGGACACGGTCGCGCAGGCGGTCGAGCGGCGGCTGACGACGCTCGCCACTGCCGCGGTCGCGCGCACCTCGTGGGGGGACAATGGCGCGATCGTGGTGGTGCCCGACCTGCTCGCCGCCGCCCCGCTGGTCGATCGGCTCGCGCCCGAGCATCTGCAATTGGCGATGGCCGATCCCGAGCCGCTGTTCGCCGCCGTGCGGCATGCGGGCTCCATCTTCCTCGGCCGGCACACGCCGGAAGCGGTCGGCGACTATGTGGCGGGACCCAACCACGTGCTGCCCACCGGGCGGCGCGCACGCTTCAGCTCGGGCCTGGGCGTGACCGACTTCATGAAGCGGACGAGCTTCATCGCCTGCGATGCGCGCAGCCTGGCCGCGATCGGCCCCGCCGCGGCCGCGCTCGCCCATGCGGAAGGCCTGCCGGCGCACGCCGCCTCCATCGAGGTGCGGCTGTGAGCGGCGGCGCACGGACCCGCGCGCGCGCGCGCAAGCGGGCCGGCAATGCCGGCGACCGCGCCCGCTCGGCCGCGCGCCTCGCCGCGGTGCAGGCGCTCTACCAGCAGGACATGGAGCGCACGCCCCTTCCCCGCCTGCTGGACGAGTTCCACCGCCACCGGCTGGGCGCGACGGTGGAGGACGTGCGCTATGCGGACGCGGAGGTCGCCTTCTTCGACGACGTCGTGCGCGGCGTGGACGCGCGCCGCGACGAGATCGACGCGGCGGTCGCCCCGCGGCTGGGCGAAGGCTGGCGGCTCGACCGGCTGGACAAGCCGATGCGCGCGATCCTGCGCGCCTGCACCTTTGAACTGCTCGCCCGCCCCGACGTGCCGACCGCGGCAGCGATCCGCGAGTATGTCGACGTGGCCGACGCCTTCTACGACAAGCGCGAGACGGGGTTCGTCAACGCGGTGCTGGACGCGGTCGCGAAGGACGTGCGCAGCGCCTAGCCGCTGACGCCGCGCAGCAAGCGCGGGTCAGCTAGGCCTAGCCGCCAAGGCGTGGGCCACGACGGCGTTGGCATGGCCATGGCCCATGCCGTGCTCGTTCTTCAGCATGGCGACGAGATCCATATGCTTGGCTGGGAGACGGCCTTGCACCAGCGCGATCCACTCGCCGATGGGACGGCCGTACTTCTGCTCGATGGACGGGAAGTAAGAAGCCGGACCCTTTGCCGGTGCGTCGGTCATGGTGTTGTTCCGCCTGCTTGAGGAGCCTGAAGCGGCTACTTCGCCGCCGGCCCCGGCTCGTTCAGGAACACCGCCTGCGCCGCGATCTTGCCGTCGCGCACCAGAAAGGAGTCGAGGCCCTTGGTGGTGCCCATGTGCCAGCTGACCAGGCCGACATTGCCCTCCTGCCAGATGCGCTCCACCTCGATCTTCGGCGCGGGGCCGCCCTTGGGGAACATGCGGGTGAACAGCGCGCGGATGGCAGGCTTGCCTTCCAGCGTGCGGCTGGCCTGCAGCACCACCGCGTTGTCGGCATAATCGGCCAGCATCGCCTCCACGTCCGAGCGCGCGGCGGCGGCCTCGTGGCGCTCCACGAACTGGGTGGGGGTGAGCGGCGCGGCGTAGGCGGTGGCCGTCCAGGTGCTTGCCGCCAGGATGACCAGGATCAAGCGCTTCATGATGTCCTCCCCATGTGACTCGTCCGTGCGCGAGTCCTAATCACGGCCCCTTCTACCCCCGCGAAGGCGGGGGTCCAGCCTGCGCGGGAGCACAATGGACGCTACGCCGCCTCCGCCCGTGCGCCTTCCGTCCGCTCCGCGCTCACCACCGCATCCGCCGCACGCAGCGAGGCGAGGATGCGCTGGAGGTGGCCGAGGTCGCCGACTTCGATCACCACGTCGAAGCGGTGGAACGCGGCATCGCGCTCGGCCAGCGACAGGTTGACGATGTTGGCGCCCTGCACGCCGAGCACGCCCGCCATTACGCCGAGCGCGCCCGGCTGGTTCTTGACGGTCACCGACAGACGCGCGGTCGCGCCCTCGCTGCCGTCGCCCCAGGCAAGGTCGATCCAGCCCTCCTCCGGCTCGCGCGCGAGCACGGGACAGTCGATGACGTGCAGCAGCACGGGCTGGTCCTCGTGCCGGACGCCGACGATGCGGTCACCGGGCACGGGCGTGCAGCAGGGCGCCAGGCGAAAGGCGACGCCCGGCGTTAGGCCCTTGATGGACACGAAGGTGGAGCGCGTGGCGGTGTGTGCGACCTCGCCCGCCGATCCCGGCATCAGCGCTTCCATCACTTGCGCGTCCGACAGGCGCCCGCGCGCGATCGCCTCCATCAGCCGGTCGGCATCGGTGAGCTTCAGCCGTTTCAGCGCCTGTTCGAGCGCGTCGGGGCCGAGCGGGGCGGGCAGGCGCGCGGTGACCGCCTCGTACAGCCGGCGGCCCAGCGCGACCGTTTCGGCATGCTGCTTCTGCCGCACGTAGCGGCGGACCTGCGCCTTGGCCTTGGGCGTGCGCGCGATCGCCTCCCACGCCGGCTGCGGCTCCTGCGCCTTGCTGCGGAGGATCTGCACCTGGTCGCCATTCTGGATAAGCGTGCGCAGCGGCACCACACGGCCGTTGATCTTGGCGCCCACCGTCTGGTCGCCGAGATCGGTGTGGACGGCATAGGCGAAGTCGATCGGCGTGGCGCCGGCCGGCAGCTCCATCAGCTCGCCCGCGGGGGTGAAGGCGAAGACGCGGTCCTGGTACATCGCCATGCGCGTCTGTTCGAGCAGCTCCTCCGGGCTCGCTGCATGTTCCAGTATCTCGACCAGGTCGCGGATCCAGCGCGAATTGACGTCCGGCTGGATGGTGCCGCCCGCCTTGTACGCCCAATGCGCGGCGACGCCATACTCGGCCTCCGCATGCATCTTGCGCGTCCTGATCTGGATCTCGATGCGGTGATGCTCGCCATGCATCACGCCCGTGTGGAGCGAGCGGTAGCCGTTGGGCTTGGGGGTGGAGACGTAATCCTTGAAGCGGCCGGGCACCATTTTCCAGCGCTGGTGGATGAGGCCCAAGGCGCGGTAGCATTGCTCCACGTCGTCGACGATCACGCGGAAGCCCATCACGTCCGACAATTGCTCGAAGCTGATGTGGCGCGCGGTCAGCTTGCGCCAGATCGAATAGGGATGCTTCTCGCGCCCGACGACCTCGGCCTGGATGCCCTTCTGCGCGAGCAGGCCGCGTATGTCGTCGGCGATGCGCGCGATGCGGTCGCTCGCCCCACCTTCGCGCAGGCGTTCCAGCTGCTTGGTGATGGAGGCGAACGCCTCTGGCTCCAGCTCGGCGAAGGCGAGCGTCTGCATCTCCTGCATGAACTCGTACATGCCGATGCGCTCGGCCAGAGGCGCATAGATGTCGAGCGTCTCGCGCGCGATGCGGCGGCGCTTCTCCGGCTTGGGGATGAAGCGCAGCGTGCGCATGTTGTGCAGGCGATCGGCGAGCTTGACCAACAGCACGCGGATGTCGTCCGACATGGCGAGCAGGAACTTGCGCAGATTGTCGGCGGCACGCTTGTTTTCGCTCTGCGCCTCGATCTTGCTGAGCTTGGTGACGCCGTCGACCAGCCGCGCGACGGAAGGGCCGAACTTCTCCTCGATCTGCTCGGGCGTGGCGAGCGTGTCCTCCACCGTGTCGTGGAGGATGGCGGTGGCGATCGTCTCGTCGTCCAGCCGCAGGTCGGTGAGGATGCCGGCGACCTCGATCGGGTGGCTGAAATAGGGGTCTCCGTTCGCCCGCTTCTGGCTGCCATGCGCCGCCATCGAGAACACATAGGCGCGGTTGAGCAGCGCCTCGTCGGCATCCGGGTCATAGCCCAACACGCGATCGACCAGTTCGTATTGGCGCAGCATGAACCGAAGATGGGGAGAGAAGCCCACGAAAGGCAAGCACTTCTTCCCCTCTCCCCTTGTGGGAGAGGGAGGGGCCCGCTCGGCGGAGCCGAGTGGGAGGGAGAGGGGGTGAGCGAGAGCGAGCGGTGCCGCCTCGCTACGCTCGGCCCCTCTCCCCAACCCCTCTCCCACGAGGGGAGAGGGGCTTTAGGTGATCACTAGATCCGCCGTCACCTCGGCCACGCTGGCAGCGCCCACCTGCGCCATGGTCCGCGCGGTCTCGCTCGCCAGCAGGTCGAGCGCGCGACCGACACCTGCCCCGCCTGCAGCACCAAGCCCGTAGAGCGGCGCACGCCCCACCAGCACCGCCTCCGCGCCGAGCGCGAGCGCCGTCACCACCTGATGCCCGCGCACCACCCCGCCATCGACCAGCACCGCCATTCGCCCACCCACCGCCGCCGCGACCGCGGGCAGCGCTTCGATCGCGGGCAGCGCGGGGTCGAGCGCGCGGCCGCCGTGATTGCTCACCACCACGCCCTCGATCCCCAGCGCCAGCGCCCGCTCGGCATCGTCCGGCCGCAGCACGCCCTTCAGCAGCATCGGCCCCGGCCAATGGTCGCGCAGCCGCGCCAGCTCCTCCCATTCGAGGTTGTCCTGGCGGAAGGCGGCGCCGATCGGGGCGACGCGCGTCACCTTGCCGCTGAGCGACGGCGGCAGATTGGCCTGGCGTGGCACGCCGCCGGTGACGACATAACGGCCGAGCGTGTTCACCGCCCAGCGCGGATGCGTCAGCACGTCCGCCACGTTGCGCACCCCGATGCGGAACGGCACGCCGAAGCCGTTGCGCGTGTTGTACTCGCGGTTGGGCGGCACGGGCATGTCGCAGGTGACGAACAGCAGGTCGCACCCTGCCGCCCGCGCACGCGCCAGCGCCTGGTGGCTGAGCGTGCGGTCTTCCCACAGGTAGAGCTGGAACCAGAGCGGCCCGCCCGCGGACGCGATCCGCTCCACGTCCATCGTGCTGGCAGACGAGATGGTGAAGGGGATACCGCGTGCGGCTGCCGCCCGCGCGAGGTGCAGGTCGCCCTCGTGCCACACCAGCCCCGCGCCGCCGGTGGGCGCGACCGCGAAGGGCAGCGGCATGGCCCGGCCGAGCAGCGTCGTGCCCGTCGCCACCTTCGACACGTCGCGCAGGATGCGGGGCAGGAGGCGGTAGCGCTGCCAGCCGCCCCGCGTGGAGGCGAGGCTGACCTCGTCCTCTACCCCGCGCTCCACATAATCCCAGATGCCGCGCGGCAGCCGCCGGCGCGCGGCCGCGGCCAGATCGGCGACGTTCAACATGCGGTCCAGCTTGGCCATCCACCTCTCCTGGGCCGAGCTTCTGCCACGGCTTGCCAGTGCCGCCCAGCCGGCCTAAGCAGCGGATGCAACGTATAAGGATGTCTTTATATGGCTACTGTCGCTGCCGCCAAGCCGCCGTTCCGCGCCGACCATGTCGGCAGCTTCCTGCGGCCCGATTATCTGCTCGATGCGAGGCGACGGTTCCGTGCGGGCGAGATCGACCGCGCGGCGCTGCGCGAGGTCGAGGATGAGGCGATCCGCGGCGTGGTTGCCTTCCAGGAGGGCCTCGGGCTGAAGTCGGTGACGGACGGCGAGTTCCGACGCACGCACTTCCATTCGGACTTCCTGCTCCAGCTGGACGGGATCGAGACCAAGGGCGGGTCGGAGGTCAAGTTCCATCAGCATGGCGGAAAGGAGCTGGACTTCGCGCCGCCGGTGATGGCGGTGACGGGCAAGATCAGCCACGGGCACGACATCGAGGTGGACAACTTCAAGTATCTGGCGGCGCAGGTCAGCCAGACGCCCTAGATGACCATCCCGTCGCCCACCATGCTGCACTTCCGCGGCGGGCGGGACGCGGTGGACACCAGCGCCTATCCCGACATGGACGGCTTCTACGAGGATGTGGCCGCCGCCTACCGGGTGGAGGTCG
>Ga0325400_1006490_pt1 | contig 11130 bp, 7 predicted proteins | sample PopdelMetagenome_2_FD_205662 | JGI IMG/M metagenome (GOLD analysis project Ga0325400, IMG submission 205662) | Populus deltoides microbial communities from Bellville, Georgia, United States - Xylem-PdKOR-R1 | ecosystem: Host-associated > Plants > Phyllosphere > Stem > Wood/Secondary xylem...
AAAAAAAAAAAAAAAAAAATCAACAATGATGAGATAGAGTGCCATTCTTTAACAAATATAAAAGGGTCATATTGGTAAATCTCAGTTATAATCGAGGGCTTTGGGAAAACTACTGTGGGTATAGACATATGTTGTGGATTCAAATGGTGCCTTACAATTCCTTTCTTTTGTGTTTTTTTTTTATCTTTGATCAATTTTTTTCTTCAATCACTAATTTTATTTTGACATTAAATCCAAATCTTGTTTTTTTTTATTGATTTGAATTATATTATGCATCTAAAAATCATATTGCATATCTTTTTACTAAATATGCATGTCCCATTAAAATCAGAAACAAAACCCGTGTCTGAAAACTAGCAAATAGTACTCTTATTGAATCTAAATATTCTCTTTTGAGAAACCTAAAAGTTTCTTATAAAAACCAAATAATAGAAACTGCTCCTTACAAACCCCTAAACAAAGATGTTACCACCAATACAAAATACATTATACAATAAAATAACTATACCAACACAAACCTCAACACGATAGAAAAACATATCCAAAAGACTTATTTTCTCCTGTTGAAACTAAAAAACTTGTTGAAAAAAACTCAGTTTTCAATCATACCAAGTCACTAAAGCCAGCCAACTCAAATTCAAAATAAAAAAAATATTTTCTTAAAGTTATCAATGACAATCTCAACCACTTTGAAGCTTCCTTTTTCACCTTAATTGCTCATGATGCATCCAAAATCAGTAACCACCCTTAAACCTCTACAAGCCATGAAACACCATATAACATGACAAAAACCAAACTTTTGTTGAAGAAGAAGCCTTTCAGGAAGAAATTCTTGAAATATAAAAACTTTATTAGAGGAACCCTACATTTAGAACAACTCTTCCTGCATCAGACATAAGAATCCAAAATGAGCCAGACATTACTAACCAATATAAGTTCAATGTCTCTTCCCTGTATGAATGAAACATTGATGGTATGCCAAAATATAAGGATAACATCCTTAGTACCTCACAACAAAACAAATGATCATGGCTGCCAATGCTTACAAAACCCAGACTAGAACCTCAAATAAAGCCATATATGAACTTTTAATTGCAGGATTTTTTAGTCAATTAAATAAAGCTTTGGAATGGATTAGGTATCCAATTCAAATAAGAAATATTTATTGCAAAAGTTACAGTCTACATTTGTATTTTTAAAATTTGATATGAAATCAGGTTTTGACAAATACAGATTCATCCAAAAGATCATTATAAAAGAATATTTACAATTCTTTTTGGTCAATGTGAATGAAATGTAATGCCATTTGGATTGAAAAATGCTCCATCAAAATTTCAAAGAATCATGAATATATTTTTAATCCATATTCAAAATCTTGCATAGTTTACATTGATGATGTTCTTGTTTTTCAAACTCCTTAGAATAACATTTTATACATTTACAAACATTCTTTTATCTTGTAAAGAGGATTAGTTGTTCAAAAACTAAGATTTCTCTTTTTCCTAACTCGTATTCATTTTCTTGGTCATTATATTTTTCAAGGCACAATCACACATATAAAGAGATCCCTCACCTTTGCCAGTAAATTTCCTAACAAAATCCTTGACAAAAACCTGTTGCAAAGATTTTCAGGGAGTCTTAACTATGTCTTAGACCTTTATCCAAACATTTTCCATCTTGCAAAACCATTACATGATAGGTTAAAAAAAAATCATGTGCCATGGTATGATGAACATTTTAGCATTGTTAAAAAGATTAAAAAAAACAGGTACAAGAAATATCTTGCTTACACATAACCAATCCCCTAGCTCTCAAAACAATTTAAATAAATGCTTCAGAGTTAGGTTATGGTGGTATCCTTAAGCAACTCTAAAATCCCTAGGAATCCTTAAACAATTTAAACAACATTTATGGTTTTCTATTTGAATAATTGGTTGATCGATTTTGGGTTTTCCAGACCTTGGTTAATTGGTCACCATGTAGTTGCTTTGACTGTCTATTATTTAGACTTTTGAGATTTCTTTAGCTTTTACTTTGTTTTGTGTTGCCTAAGGTCATTTAGAGTTGGGTAACGAACCTTTATACCTCTTGGGGGTATGCCCCTAGTATTATGTACAATTTTCTCTTTAATACAAATATACTTATTAAAAACAAAGTCCAAAAATTTCAAATAACATATTCTTCAATTTACATCTGTATATTAGAATGATTGTCAAAAGAATTATTCAACCATCAAAAAATAAATTCTTTTGATTTTCATGTGCATTATAAAATTTCAAAGTGATTTGCTAAATTAGAAGTTTCTTTTTTGTATTGATTGCATATCAGCTAAATAGGTTTTACAAAAAAGATGTTCAAAATATTGTATCAGAACAAAATTTTGTCTGATGACAAGCTATACTTAATATATTTTTTTTAAATTTTGATTTAGAATCTATAAAAGAAGATACTATTTATACACCTGATTTTCTCTAAAACAGGTCCTGATACCACCAAAATCCAGAAACAAGGGAAAAGCCCTACAACAAAAACCAAAATCTCCAAAACCTCCAAACCCTTCAAAACTCCTTTCTTTAGCAATTTCTTATGCAAAACCAATAAAATCATGGAATGATATGGTTACCGAAAAAGAAGAAGAACTAAATCATTCTTCTCAGGTACAAACTTGGGTAGATTCCTTTTCCAATTCTCCGAAACTACTTTTGGCTTTACAAACTATAAGCTAGAAATCCATACAGGAAGGTAAATCTTCTCAACCAATTTCCTAAACTAAATCAGATTCTTCCTCTAAAAAACCCTTACTTCAATCTTTGCAAATCTCTTAGATTGATTTATCTCAAAACAAAAAAAATTCAAAAGAAAAATATGAATATATTATAAAACAAAATTCCCAAAATGTTTGTCTATTGAAGATGGATTTTCTCATTCTGATCCTTCAATAATAGCTTTAAAGATTTTTCCTCCAGGATGGAATATTAAACCATGAGATTTTACAAAACCCCAACCTTATTATATGGCAATCCTTGAAGTAACAGGATTAGCCAGATTTAAACACTTTAAACTTTAGCAAAACCATCCTAACCTCGCATATTATACATGTATTATCCAAAAAATGATTTACCCTTCTGATTGGAAACAAACTCTTCACAAAGAAATTCCTTTTCCAGTTAGTTTCCAAGCCAAATTACATAACTATTGCCGCTCCTATACCTATTAGGATTACTAATAGACAGTGGCGGAGCCATGGAGGAACAAAAGGGGGCAATTGCCCCCTTAATTTTTTTTAAATATTTTTTATATCAAAATATTAATATATTAGTTTAGTGAATTATTGCTACACGGAAAGAAAGTTTTTATTGTTTATTATTGTTGACTCATATGTTGTACTATATATATATATAGTACAACTCATTACCCTAATTTTTTTCCATTTTCCCTTTTCTTTCTTTATCTTCCCTTGACTAACAAAGAGGTTTTTATGTTCTTTTCATGAGCTGCCATTCCCTGCCTCTTCCATATGCAAATTTCTCATCAAGTATAGTTAAGCAATTAATCTTTTTTGCCTTTTGCTTTATACTTTAGGTAAATTTTCTTTATTTTTATTTATTTATTTCATTGTCTCATTTTAGTTTTATTCTTTTATAATTAGTTATTAAAAATATTAAGGTTTATGATAATTTAGGGGTTTTGATATGATTATGTTCAAAATAAATGTTTAAATCTGCTAATTTAATCAATTAAATGTTTCTTTTTTTATTATAAAGGAATAAATTAATATTCATGCAAAACACTATTCTTGGCATCTCTTGCATTGACATAGTAGTTTATTGAAATTTAATATTTTCACATGATTTGTTTGTAAGTAAAATATCAAGTAGAAAACATGTTTTTCAAGCATTGTTCCTCTTACACATGCACTAGGCATTATTCCTTAATTAAATGTCTAGAAATGATTAAGTATAATTTAATCAACATACTTATTATATGCATATAGATATGAATTGAAATAGGTTTTGATTTTGATGAATTGATGTGTATTTTGCTATTAATTTCATATGGAAGATTTAGAATTATTGTGTAACTCAACTGACTTTTGTTTAATAGTGAATTATTGTGAAGTTGTGTTAATTATTATGTAGACACTAATGATGATAAAAAAAATCCAACAGGTTCATATTAAATCAACATGTCACTAGACAAGTATTTCAAGCGTAAATCCCTTAAGGATGAAGAGTCAATCAAAACTTCAAGTCATGTAACTCAATCAAGTTCAAAGAAAAGTCATATTGAAATCAACGCCGACACTCTCCTTGCTGACTTTGGCTTAAGAAGATCAATTTATGAATACCATGTAAATGATAGGGATGCAATCCGAAGAGCTTATCTACAAAAAGATCCTTGTCAACCTTCACACTGTCATTTTCCTCAAAAACAATTTGGGAATATATCAACACTACGACGCTTTAATCCGGCTTGGTTTGGTATATACCTAACATGGTTAGAGTACAACATAGCTAAAGATGTTGCCTTTTGCTTGTATTGCTACCTCTTCATGTCAAAAGGGGGTGTTGATTCGTTTATGGGTGATGAGTTTTCAAATTGAAAAAAAGGGGAAAGATTTGATCTTCATATTAGAAAGTCTAATAGTAGTCACAATGCAGCTCGAATAAAATATGAGAATTTGATGAATGAAAAACAAAGTATCATGACTTTGTTATCTGATCAGACAGTAAAGAGTCAAAGTGATTATCGAACTCGATTGAATGCTTAATAGAGTGTGCTCATTTTTTGTTGCACCAAGGACTTCCATTTCGTGGCCATGATGAATGTGAATGTTCAAGCAATCAAGGAAATTATCTAGAGCTCTTGTATTTCCTTTCAGAAATAATGAAGTTATTAAAATAGTTACTTTGAGTGAAGCTCCTAAACATAACAAATTGACTTTTCCAGATATTCAAAAAGACATTACTCAAGCTGCTGCAGAAGAGATTACAAATGTGATTATCAAAGGTCTAGGTGACTCATTATTTTTAATTTTAATTGATGAGTCACATGACATATCAATCAAGGAACAAATGACAGTTGTTCTATGATATGTAGACAACAATGGACATATAATTGAACGTTTTCTTGGCATTCAACATGTGTCAGATACAACTGCTAGTTCACTCAAGGGAGCTATTAAAGCTTTTTGATATGTAGACAACAATGGACATATAATTGAACATTTTCTTGGCATTCAACATGTGTCAGATACAACTGCTAGTTCACTCAAGGGAGCTATTGAAGCTTTTTTTTCCTCTAAACATGGGCTAAGCATATCAAGATTGCGTGGTCAGGGATATGATGGAGCTAGTAACATGCGAGGTGAATTCAATTGCTTGAAAGCACTTATTCTAAAAAACAATCCAAGTGCATATTATGTACACTATTTTGCTCACAGACTTCAATTGACTCTTGTGGCTGTTACAAAGAAGCATAATGAAGTTTGAGATGTCTTCAATTTTATTTCTAGCATTATAAACATAGTTGGAGCATCATGTAAAAGGATGAAGGTGATTAGAGAAAAACAATATGCTATAATTATTGAAGGACTTGAAAATGGAGAAATTTCTAGTAGACGAGGCCTGAATCAAGAAACTTCTCTTAGAAGGTATGGTGATACCTGTTGGGGCTCCCATTATGTTACAATTATTCGTCTACTTGCAATGTTTTCATCAGTTCTTGATGTACTTGAGATTATAAGGGAGGACGGGATGAACTCAGAACAGAGAACGTAAGCAATCGTTTTAACAGGTATTATGGAATCATTTAATTTTGTGTTCATGCTTCATTGTTTGAGAAGGATACTAGCAGTTACTAATGAGTTCTCACAAGCATTACAAAGAAAAGATCAAGACATAGAAAATGTTATGAGTTTATTGAAAACATCAAAGGAACGATTCAAAATGATGAGAGAGAATGATTGGGAATCTTTACTGGAAGAAGTGTCATCCTTTTGCATCAAACATGATATTGATATTCTAAATATGGATGATGAGTACAAGCTTCGTGAGCGTTTAAGACGAAAATCTCAAGGGATTACAAACCTACACCATTTCCATTATGAATTGTTTAACAATATCATTGACATGCAACTTATTGAGTTGGATGATTGTTTTACTGAGACGAGTGCAGAGTTACTTCTTTATGTGGCATGTTTAAACCCAAGTGACTCTTTCTCTACTTTCAACAAAGAAAAACTTATTCACCTTGCTCTTTTTTATCCCAGTGAATTCTCTATAATGGACCTTATGGTACTTGGTGACCAACTTGATACGTATATTATTGATCTACGTTATGATGATGAGTTCTCTGGTATTGAAGGTATTGCTAGTCTTGCAGAAAAAATGGTAAAAACAAAGAATTTGATATTTCAATTAGTATATATGCTTATGAAATTATCATTACTTTTACCAGTTGCAACAGCTACAGTGGAGATAATTTTTTCTGCTATGCATATTGTCAAGAGTAGATTGCAGAATAGGATGGGAGATAAATAGATGAAGATTGCAGAATAGGATGGGAGATAAATAGATGAATGATAGTTTGGTTGTATACATTGAGAAAGATATCTTCGATAAGATTGATAATAAAGCTGTTACGAAACAGTTTCAAAATATGAAAATTTGAAGAGAACAATTATAATGTAAGTTTTTTTCATTTTAAAAGTATTTTAAAATTAATTTTACTTGATATGAATTAGTATACATGTTTTGAATTGATTTCTAATGCATATCTATATAATAAAGTATTTGTTAATAATTTGCCCTCTCATTTAAAATATTTTAGCTCTGCCACTGCTAATAGACACAATTTAATACTTTCCTATAAATAGATAGCTCTCTCTTTGTTTTAAGGCAGAGAAATTTCTTTAGACAACACTTTAGCAGAGAAAACCAATCTATAAAGAAAACAAATCCTCATTTGTATTACCTATATCCAAATCAATATCTCCTGTATCTACCTCAATACAAATTTAAATAAGATTTGTTCAAATTTCAAGCTTTGTTATTTGTTATAGTTATATTTTTTATATTCTTGTATATATTCCATATTCATGCATTTATAAGTATGCTCTGTGTTTGTTAGAAGATCGTGTTACTGTTAGACTTGCCTCTACTTTCACAACAAAAATTTTATATTATCTACCATTGTTTTAGTTATAAATTATCCTCTACTTTCACATTATATATATGAACAATACAACCTCAAAATGGCATGCCGAAGTGCTCTGAAACCAAAACATACCATTCTAATTCAAAAAAACAGAACGCTAACCGAAACATAATTGACAACCTTGCTTGATATAACTCGTTGTAGGTTTGTTTCCTTTTGTTTTAATTCCTTTTGTTTTAACTTTTTTAAAGGGAAGATATGCTTTTAAAAATTAAGCTTTTAAGAATTGATTTTCATTTGCCATAAAAAGTTCTTCATTACCGTCTTCGTGTAACAAGATGAAAAGGAGAGATTAATGGTTGTACATAAAGGCATATTCCCCTTCAAAGGCCCGCTTCAAAGCAAGATTGGTCGAGGGTAGGGGCAAAAGATTAAAGATGATGTTTTTAAGGTCTTCATAAATAGCACTCATATGAAAAAGGGAAGGAAAAATGTATCCTCATATGAGCATTCTCTTTAAATTATAGATGTTAGCAATCACAAATGATTTAACAATCATGAATTGAATTAGCCTCAGTGAAAGTTCTTTCTCTCTTAACTATTTTTTTTATACCTAAAAATAGAAAAGCTATTAGCTTTGGAGAACATTGAATCTATCTTTAAATAAAATAGCAAACAAGATAAAATCATAATCAATCAATACCATGCAAAGTCCTTACTTACCAAACCAGATTCAAAGTGAGAAAGACCTAGCAAACAAGAAGCAAAGCATGGACTTGATTCTTCTATTGATCTTATCCTCTGTCTCTTTAGTTGCAAACAAGTGTTCTTTCACATGCAGTTCTCTTATTCGTTGTTCTTAGCTTTTGAGGGAGAAAATGACTTAAGGATTATGTGTTGAAGGGAAAAGCCTTGCTTTTTGTTTTTCAAAGGGAAAGCATCGAGCTCTTTCTAAACGGGGATTCTTTGGTTCTAATTTGAGTATAAACGCCAGCCCTATGCCCGTATATCATTAATGTCGTGTACTAAAATGATGGGGATAGGATATCCAGCCTTCCATTTTTTAAAAAAACCAAACCCTCAGTTGGTTAAATTAATATACTCTTCTTTTAAATAACCTAAGGTACGTATCACGTGTTAAATCCTTATTTGGTTTCTTGAAGGGAGGACTAACAAGTTATGGTTTTCAAATAGGGTACCACATTTACACCGGCTGAGGGAGCCAACCTAAGATCATATGATATGTTATAAAATAACTTGTATGTTAGGTAGATAAATAAATAGAACTTTATCCCACATTAAAAATGTAAGAGGTTTTGTTGTATCTTATAATATGAGGGACACCAAATCAATAGATTTAGATATTGAAGGGAAAACCTATATATATATATATATATATATATATATATTGTAACAACCCTCATATACTCAAGATGTGATCATACAAGATAAATAGTAATATACTATAAAAGTAGTTTAATTTTTTTATTTAAAATGAACACAACCTTGGGCGACTTATGTCCACCTAAAACCTTATTTATAGTATTTTCATTTCAAATAACACAAATACATCTTTCATTACATTGCCATATTATGAAAAATAATCTTAACAGAGTAAACATCAAAATAAAAAATAATATTATTGAGAATGATAGTTCATAATAAAAGGAGTAACATTAAACCATAATAATTCTATGATATGTTGTGTACAATCCTTCAAGATTATCAAATAACATAAACATGGAAATCCTACAGCTAGGCGAAAATATTTAGGAAATGCTACAACTAAACATCATATCAAGTTATCTAGTTTCGTAGCGCATATGATGAACTTGTCAAAAATTAAAACATACTAAACGATAAGAATAATAGTTTATATTTCATAACACAATATTAAACATTCAATCAACAATGACATTTTCTTACATATACACATGCTACTTATAAAACCTTTAGTTTCTCAACGTAGTTTTACCTTTATTTACCATACATATATCTCTACCAATCATTGGTAATAACATGGCAACCTAACATGTTAATTCTAATTTTTAAATTATGAGTTTTTCACATAACTCTAGGATTCTTTATAAAACACGTAGTCCCCAATCTTTTAACCAATCCCTTACATAAGGCATAAGCCTATAATGGTGCTTCTTACAAAACACCAACGACTAGCCTCGAACATAAATGTCTCCACTCCGTGATCCTTTTTAACCATCCTTTAGAGGTTCGATAACATACTTAACAAGTAGTCTTTGACCACCAACATCTATGCCCAAGATGTATACCCATCATCTTTCTGGTCTCTGCTCATGCAATTGACTAGTATTAAACATTACCCCCACACTTGTTGTCGATATCTTAACTTAATGATTGAGTCCCTATTCTTTGTGGCTGACTCGTAATATCAATTTAAAGCCCCACATATGTGGTTGGCTCCCATGTTCACATACATATTTATCATGTCCTTCAAATACCATAAATTTAGCCCCACTCATGTGACAAACTCCCATGCTTAAATATAACTTTAACATGTCCTTCAAGGCCCAATAAAACTAGTCTCACTCATGTGCTAGGCTTCCAAGATCACATTTCATTCATAACCATTTCCAACACAAGTTCACCAATTGTTCTCCATTGAAGGGTTGGTTTTTCACACAACAAGACAATCATATGACAAATTTTTAAATTCATCATTCCAAGCCCCACTCATATGGCCAACTTCGATACATATATACAATTTTAAAGTATACACCTTAGCAAGACTTCACTAGTCTTTTAATAATCATTTACTTTATATAAACATCTCTTATCAGAGTACAACTTAGCGATTAAAACTCGAGTTAAAGGCTAAAAATTTTAAAAGTTAAGGTGACGGGCACCTACCTATTCCTTTCATTGGTCAAGCCCCACTCATATGGCCAACTTCGATACATATATACAATTTTAAAGTATACACCTTAGCAAGACTTCACTAGTCTTTTAACAATCATTTACTTTATATAAAAATCTCTTATCAGAGTACAACTTAGCGATTAAAACTCGAGTTAAAGGCTAAAAATTTTAAAAGTTAAGGTGACGGGCACCTACCTATTCCTTTCATTGGTCTTGTCCTGCTTGCCTAAGGTCCTATAACCGATACCTTTCCTGCATCACACCAAGCTTTACATCACTATCACTCCTTAAAATATTGAGAATGAGCTTTTTAATATTCTTTTAAAAATTTAGGTACATGTTACTCATGAATACATATACACTTATATCATCTTACATAGTTTTCCATTCCATATAAGAAATGTTATCATACAAGCTAATTTCATGCATACACACATATTTTGTTTTCTTTTCCATATAATAAATGTTAAAAAGCGTGCCTTTAACTTGTACAGACATATTAATCTAAAAAGGTTTTGTTTTCCTTATAATAATCAGTTTGATATTGATACAAATCAATTCGAAAACAATCTTCTTCCATCCGTATTTTTCTCTACAAACTCCCTGTTTACGTTTATCTTAAACAATATAGAAATTCTTAAGAAACTTATAAAAGTTGTTGTCTACAAGTTTCAAGGCTTTATTGTATTCTAAAGATATATTGCTTTAACCCTGTAATAAATATAGTGGGCGCAATTAATACCTTAAAAATAATGATCTTCATACCTCAAAGTATGTTTGCTATACCCACTAACTTAGCAAATTTAAGGTATTAATATGCAATAGAGTCTAAGATTATGGTGAATCAAGAGTTTATGAAGCTAAATCATTTTAATGAAAAAAATTTTGTTCATTGAAAAGATAAGATGATATTCCTATTGACTAATTTAAAGATCTCATACATCAATGATCTGAATCTGCTTCAAATTCTTGCATCTAGAAGTCACTATAATACAAATACAATAAAGAAAAACATGACGTGATCAAATTTCTTATCATGAAATATTTTGAATTCTCAATGATTGATAATGTTTCTGT
>Ga0325400_1006494_pt1 | contig 11128 bp, 7 predicted proteins | sample PopdelMetagenome_2_FD_205662 | JGI IMG/M metagenome (GOLD analysis project Ga0325400, IMG submission 205662) | Populus deltoides microbial communities from Bellville, Georgia, United States - Xylem-PdKOR-R1 | ecosystem: Host-associated > Plants > Phyllosphere > Stem > Wood/Secondary xylem...
GGGACAGGCTGTTCACGGTGATGCGGGGCGAGCTGATCGCGATCCGCGACCAGTTCGCGACGCCGCGCCGGTCGGAGATCGCAGCGGCGGCGGACGGGATCGACGACGAGGACCTGATCGAGCGCGAGGACATGGTCGTCACCGTGACGCTCGAAGGCTATATCAAGCGCACGCCGCTGGACGCGTTCCGGGCGCAGGCGCGCGGCGGCAAGGGCCGGTCGGGGATGGCGACCAAGGACGCCGACGCGGTCGCCAACCTGTTCGTGACCTCTACCCACACGCCGGTGCTGTTCTTCTCCACCGCGGGCAAGGTGTACCGGATGAAGGTGTGGCGCCTGCCCGAGGGCGGGCCGGCGACGCGTGGGCGGCCGATGGTCAACCTGCTGCCGCTGGGGCCGGGCGAGACGATCTCGACCGTGCTGCCGCTGCCCGAGGATGAGGCGGAATGGGGCAAGCTCCACGTCATGTTTGCGACCGCCAGGGGCACCGTGCGGCGCAACAGCATGGACGCATTCACCAACGTGCCCTCGAACGGCAAGATCGCGATGCGGTTCGAGGAGGGCGGCGACGACCGGCTGATCGGGGTCGCGCTGCTGGACGAGGGCGATGACGTGCTGCTCGCGACCCGGCACGGCAAGGCGATCCGCTTCGCCGCCGACGACGTGCGCGAGTTCCAGAGCCGGACGTCGACCGGGGTGCGCGGGATGACGTTGAAGGCGGAGGACGAGGTGATCTCGCTGTCGGTCCTCCATCGCGTCGGCCCGACGCAGGAGGAGCGCGACGCCTATCTCCGCTTCGCGCCGTGGAAGGCGGAGAAGGAGGGCGAACCCGACCTTCCGCCCGAACGCTTCGCGGAGTTGCGGGATCGCGAAGAGTTCATCCTGACCGTGTGCTCGAACGGATACGGCAAACTGTCCTCCGCCTATGAGTATCGCCGCACCGGCCGGGGCGGGCAGGGGATCACCAATATCGACAATATCGGGCGGAACGGCCCGGTGGTGGCGAGCTTCCCCGCCGCCAAGGGGCACCAGCTGATGCTGGTCACCGACCAAGCCAAGCTGATCCGCATGTCGCTGGCGTCGCTGCGGGTCATCGGGCGCGGATCGGCGGGGGTGCGGCTGTTCAACGTGGCGGCGGGCGAGCATGTCGTCTCCGCCGCGCGGATCGAGGAGACGGAGGCGGATGCGGAGGTCAACCTGGCCGATGCCGAGCCCGAACTGGCGCCCGAGCCGGATGCCGTGGTCGGCGACGATGCCGCCGCCGGACCGGAGGACGGGGAATGAGCGAGATGCCGACGACCGCGTACAAGGTGCTGACCGCCGACCAGATGGCGGCGCTGGAGCGCGATGGCGTGTTCGCGGGGGCACCGGTCGATCTGGAGGACGGGTTCATCCATCTGTCGACCGCGGCGCAGCTGACCGAAACGGTGGACAGGCACTTCGCGGGGCAGGACGGGCTGCACGTCGCGGCGGTGGACCTGGGCGCATTCGGCGCGACGCTGAAGTGGGAGGAGAGCCGCGGCGGGCAGCTGTTCCCCCACCTCTACGAGCCGCTGCGGCTGGACGTGGTGGTCGCGTACGGCCCGCTGGAGCGGGACGAGGACGGGACCGTGCGGTTGCCGGTGGCCGGCTGATCCCTCCTACGTCGTCCCGGACTTGATCCGGGGCCCATCTCGCGGCGGGCGTGCAGGCTTGAGGCTCAGGCCACGCGCTCGCGGCGCCATGGGCCCCGGCTCAAGGCCGGGGTGACGGTTGTGCCTGTGACAGCGCCGCGGCGGCGTTCGCCAGCTGGATGTAGGCGGCACCTTCGGGAACGACATACTCGTTCTCGCCCCAGAAGAAGGGCCAGTCCTCCTTGTTCTCCGGGAAGTCGGGCTTGACCACCAGCACGCCGGGGACGACGCCGCCGGCGATGTAGCTGAAATCGGCACGGTTGCTGCCATAGGCGACCTCCTTGGACCGGGTGCCTACCCCCGACACGAACGAGATGTCGGAACCGGGATGGTGGCCGTGGAGGTACGCCAGCGCGCGGAACACCGGCTCGGCGCCGACGATCTGCGGAAAGGCGCGGTGGAGCGCGTAGGCGGTGATGCCGAAGTCGAGCACGGTGCCGTTGCCCGCCCAGCCGCCGGTGGTGATCGGGACCCCATAGGGGTTGGCGCGGGTGAACCCGTCCGCCTTGGCCGCCCAGGCGCGGACCTGAGGCTCCAATTGCGCGGCGAAGCCGGCGGGCATTAGCGGCAACGCCTTGACTATTGTGGTCGCCTCGCGGTCGAAGGCGGACGCCACCTCGGGCCAGAGCTTCGCCACCGCATCGGCATAGCGCGGGTCGCGGGTGGCGAGCAGCAGTTCGACCGCGGCGGCCATCTTCTCGGAGGCGAGCGGGCCGCCGGTGGTGTTGCCGTGGCGGAAGGTGTCGGGGGCGTGGCCCTGTTCCTCCGCCCACAACTTCTGCGCGGTGGCGAGCGCTTTCGTCGCGAGGACGTCGTCGAAGCCCTTGAGCGCGCGTGCCGCCGCCGCCATGCCGGCCGCCGAGCCGTAGTTGAGCGCGGACGCCTTGCTGGTGAACGCCCAGCGATCGTCGGGGACGCCGCTGCGCCCGTCCTTCGCCTCGCGGCCGGCGAGCTTCGGGTCGTAGACGAGGCCGTCGGTCTTGGTCGAGGCGTCGCCGAGGTGCGTGTACTGCGCGACGTCGGGTTCGACGATACCGTGGATCGCGTGGCCGACCGCATCGACCTGCGCCACCAGCTGGAGCGTGCCGTGGCGGATCTGCTGGAGAAGGTCGGGCTGGCCATCGGGGACGTGGAGCTCGGTGCGGCGGCCGGGCTGGTCGACGAGCGTGGTGTCGCGGGTCGGGCGGAACGCTTCCCAGCTGTCCACCAGCGAGCGGATCACCTGATACTGGGTCTGGGTGCGAATATCGAAGTCGCCCGCGTCGAGCCAGCCGCCGACGTTCAGGCCGGGAATGTGCTCGCCGGGCTTGAACGCCGTGTCGGTGGTCGGGCCCTGGCGATAGAGATCGATATGCTCGTGGTTCACCGGCGCCTGTCGCGCGTCGTCGCGGTGCGGGTCGCCGTGCCAGACGCGATACGCCTCGTTGACGAACATGTGGTCCATCGCGACCGGCAGGTAGACGTCGAGGCTGGGCGCCCACGCCTCGTCATAGAGGTCGGCGGCGATGCGGAAGGGGGCGGTGCGGGTCCCGCCATATTCGAGCTGATAGATCCCCAGCTCGCGCACCCGGCTGAAGTCGTAGCGGAGGTAATGGTAGCGGAGATAGTCGCCCCACTCCGCCGGCGCGCCCGACGCGACAACGCGGGGCGTCCCGCTCGCCTCGACCTTCAGCAGGCGGACGGGCTGGCGGCGGCGGTCGCGGCGGTCGATCTCGACGGTGGCGATCTTGGCTTCGCCGGGGGTGTAGCCTAGCTGCGAATGGCCGATCACCGCGGGGCGGAGCCAGCCGGGGGCGGCGGCGGCGTCGAGCGTCCAGTCGAGCACCCGGCCGCTGCGCCCGGCGGGGAGCAGCGAGCGGAGCACGAACCAGCCATTCTGCGCCTGGTTACGTCCGTCATAGAGCGCGATCTGCCCTTCCGCCGCGCGGACCGCGACGCGGCGGGCGGGATCGTCGGGGGCGAGCACGAAGCGGCTGCCGGTCGCGATCGGCAGCGGCTCGGCACCGGGACCGTCTGCGCGTCCGCTGGCGGCGTTGCGCTCGGGTACCTGCACCATCTTCGATGCGGGATGGAGCGGGAAGGTGCCGCCGCGATCGTCGGCAAGGTAGCTCTTGTGCCAATAGGCCGAGGGCAGGAATTCGAGGTTGAACCCGGCCTTGCCCGCCAGCGCCGCCGGCAGCGCGGCGGGCAGGTCGATCGTGACGCGCAACGACCCGCCCTGCGGCACCGCGCGGATGACGTAGCGAAAATTGTAGGCGGGGTATTCCAGCGTCGTCTCGATCGTGCCGGTCGCCTTGTCGACCCGGCGGTCGACGAGGCGGGCGGTCGGGTCCCACTGGCCGGGGGTGGCGGACAGGCGGACGTCGCCGTTGGTGGCGGTGCGGACGTCCTGCTGGATCAGCTCGACCCCGCTGATCTTGGCATCAGCGAACAGGCCGTCATACCAGTTGGAGAAGACCAGCCAGTTGACCCCCGGCGCCTCGAAATAGCCGGCATCGCCCAGCGTCAGCGCGGCGGGTGCGGGCGCGCGCTGCGCCGCCAGCGGGGCGGCGGCGAGCAGGGTGCCGAGGATGGTCGTGGCAAGCAGGCGACGCGTTTGCATCAAGGCTGGTCCTCTCCGGTGTTTGCGCTACCATAGCCCGTGCAGCCGGGCTGCCAAGCGGGAAGGAGAGGCGATGAGGACGGCGATGATGGCGGCGCTGGCGCTGGTGCTGGCGAGTGGGGCACAGGCGCAGGATCCGGATCCGGTGGTGGCGCCGACGCTGACGCGCGTGCCGCTATGGCCCAACGGCGCGCCGGGGTCGGAAGCGCGGCGGCAGGAGGCGGAGGTGGCGCGCGACTATTGGGTGCGCAACATCCACGATCCCTCGCTGCTCGTCTTTCCGGCGGACGCGAAGCACAACACGGGCGCGGCGGTGATCGTGATGCCGGGCGGGGCGCACAAGTTCCTGGTGTGGGAGAACGAGGGCACCAAGGTCGCCGCGGCGCTCAACCGGATGGGGGTGTCGGCGTTCGTGCTGAAGTACCGGCTCGCGCGTGAGGCGGGCTCGCGCTACTCGGTCGCGGGCGAGGCGGCGGACGATGCGCGGCGGGCGATCCGGTGGGTGCGCGCCCATGCGGGGGATTACGGGATTGACCCCGCCCGGGTCGGGCTGATGGGCTTTTCGGCCGGGGGCGAGCTGGTGACGCTGGTGGCGGACAACCCGGTGCCCGCGGGACGGCCGGTGCGCGATGCGGTGGACCGGCTTTCGGCGCGGCCCGACTTCCAGGTGCTGGTGTTCCCGGGTCCGGCGGGGCAGCCCGCGACGGACGTGGCGCAGGCCCCGCCCGCGTTCATCGTGGCGGGAACGCTGGACCCGTGCTGCGCGGCGCCCTCGGTCGGGCTGTACGAGCAGCTGCGCAAGGCCGGGGTCTCGGCGGAGCTGCACATGTATGCGGATGCCGGCCACGCGTTCAACCTGGACGAGTCGAACCGCATCTCCATCCTGCACTGGCCCGACCGGCTGCACGACTGGCTGGCGGATGGCGGGTGGCTGGACGCGCGGCGTTGACGAAGGAGAGGCGGCAAGGGTCGTCCTCTGCGCGGTGTTCCACGCGGCGATGAGCAGGACCGGACCCGGCTGCGGCGGTCCCCGGCGATATCGCACGGCGGCGTCCGGCTGGACCGGTGGCGGGCGCTCGCCTATGCACGCCTCGCAGCCTGATGACAGGCGCGGCGGGACGAGGGAACGAAGGGTGAGCGAGCGTCGGCGCACCACCATCATCGATGTCGGTCGCCGGGCCGGGGTCTCGACAAAGACGGTGTCACGGGTGCTGAACGACGAGCCGCATGTCAGCGCGGCGGTGAAGGCGCGGGTGCACGAGGCCGCCAGCGCGCTCGATTACCACCCCAATCTGTTCGCCCGCGCGCTGGTGCAGCGGCGATCGCACCTGATCGGGCTCGTCTACGAGAACCCGTCGCCAAGCTATGTGGTCGAACTGCAGAAAGGGGTGATCCACCGGCTGCGCGATTCCGATTACCGGCTGGTGGTGGTGCCGATCCTGTCGATCGCCGAGCACGGGCACGAGGTGGTCGGGCTGTTGCGCTCGGCCGCGCTGGACGCGGTGCTGCTCGCCCCGCCGGCGTCGGACGATCCCCGCATCCTTCGGGACCTGGCCGCGGCGGGAATATGCTGTGCCCGGGTCGCACCGACGCGCGACATGGATGCATCGCCCGGCACCTATATGGATGACGTGGCCGCCGCGCGGGAGATCGCCGGCTATCTGATCGGGCTGGGGCATCGCGAGATCGGGGTCATCACCGGCGATCCGACGCATCGCTCGGTGGGGTTGCGGCTGGACGGCTATGCGGAGGCGTTCGCGGCGGCGGGCGTGGCGATGCGGCCCGAGCGGATCGCGACCGGGCTGTATACCCGGGCGGGCGGGCATGCCGCGGCGCACCGGCTGCTCGACCGCCCGGACCCGCCGACCGCGCTGCTGGCGCAGAACGACGACATGGCGGCGGGCGCGCTGATCGCCGCGCGCGAGCGGGGGCTGACGATACCGGACAGCGTGTCGATCGTCGGGTTCGACGACTCGGAGGTGGCGCGGGTCGCGTGGCCGCAGGTGACCACGGTGCGCCAGCCGGTGTTCGAGATGGCGGCGGCGGCGGCGGACATGGTCATAGCGCTGCTTGAAGGCGAGCCGAGCGTGGCCCCGCGTCTGCACGGCCATCGACTGGTGATCCGCGGGTCGGCGGGACCGCCCTTCATCAAGGGCTGACGCGCTTGACACGCGGGTGACAGCGTTGACAAGCTGAGCATGAAGGCAGGACCGGCACATCGTCGGCGGCTCGACACACGAGGGGAGAGGACCCGATGACGACCGAGACACATCGCCGCGAGGTGCTGGGCGGGCTGGCGGCGGGAGTCGCCATGGCGGGGCTGCCGCGGATGGCGGGGGCGGCGCAGCCGGCGCGGCCGTTCGGCTATGCGGTGGTGGGGCTCGGCTCGTACGCGACGCGCCAGATCATGCCCAACTTCAAGGGGTGCGACCATGCCCGGCTGGTGGCGCTGGTCAGCGGCACGCCGGCCAAGCTGGAGCAGTACGGCACCGAATACGGCATCCCGAAGACCCATCGCTACAGCTATGCCGATTTCGACCGCATCCGCGACAATCCCGATATCGACGCGGTGTACATCATCCTGCCCAATTCGATGCATGCCGAGTACACGATCCGGGCGGCGCGGGCGGGCAAGCACGTCATGTGCGAGAAGCCGATGGCGGTGTCGGCGGCGGAGTGCGAGGCGATGATCGCAGCGTGCCGGCGCGCCGACCGCAAGCTGATGATCGGCTATCGCTGCCGGTTCGAGCCGTACAACAAGCTGGCGATCGAACTGGCGCGGGCGGGGCATGTGGGCCGCACGCGGATCATCAATGCCGAGCATGGCTTTGACGCCAAACCGGGACAGTGGCGGCTGGACCGGGCGCTGTCGGGGGGCGGGTCGCTGATGGACATCGGCATCTACAGCCTCAACGCCGCGCGCTACCTGACCGGCGAGGAGCCGGTGGCGGTGAGCGCGCAGGAGGCGACCGACCGGTCCGACCCGCGGTTCCGCACGGTGGAGGATCGGATCAACTTCCTGCTCCGCTTCCCCTCGGGCGCGGAGGCGGTGTGCGTGTCGAGCTACAGCTCCGCGCATAACGCGTATCGCGTCAACGGTGACAAGGGCTGGATCGACATGGAACCGGCCACCCCGTACGAAGGTCACGTCATGCGAATCCGCAAGGACGGGACGACCAGTCCCAAGGTGCTGCCGGCGCCGCGCCGCAACCAGTTCCAGGCGCAGCTCGACCATCTGCCTGAATCGGTGTTCGCGGGCACCCAGCCGATCACCGCGGGCGAGGAGGGGCTGGCCGACCTCAAGGTGATGGAGGCGATCTACCGCTCCGCGCGTGAGGGCCGCGAGGTTCGGTTGCGGGCATGATCGGCCGGCGGGGGATCGTCGCGGGGCTGGGCGCCTCGGTGCTGGCGGGCCGGGTGGGAGCGACGCCGCCCCCGGCGCCGGTCGCGCCGGGGGTGATGCGGCTCGATCCGGGGCTCGACCGGATCGTCGCGGCCGATGCGCAGCCCGAGTTGCTGGGCCAGGGCTATCGCTGGGCGGAAGGGCCGGTGTGGGTGGCGGACGGCGGCTACCTGCTGTTCAACGACGTGCCGGCCAACGCGATGTTCCGCTGGACGCGCGCGCGGGGGGTCGAGCCGTTCCTCAAGCCGTCGGGGTTGCAGGGACCGGTGCCGGCGGGCGTGCGCGAGGCGGGGGCCAACGGCCTGGCGCTGGACGGGCGCGGCGGGCTGATCGTCGCGGACAGCGGGACGCGCGCGGTGGTGCGGGTCGACCTCAGGACGAAGCGGCGGACGGTGCTGGCCGACCGGTTCGAGGGGCGGCGCTTCAACAGCCCCAACGACGTGGCGGTCGCGCGGGACGGCGCGATCTACTTCACCGACCCGCCTTATGGCCTGGCCGACGGCGACACCTCGCCCTTGCGCGAGCAGGCGGCGAACGGGGTGTATCGGCTGGATCGCGACGGTCGGGTGCGGCTGCTCGACGGGAGTCACAAGCGGCCCAACGGCATCGGGCTGTCGCCGGACGGGCGCACGCTCTACGTCTCGCTGTCGGACGAGGCCCGGCCGGAGGTGCTGGCCTATGCGCTCGACGGGCAGGGGATGCCGACCGGGGTGCGCGTGTTCCGCGACATGCGGGCGCAGTTCGGGCGCGGCTGGCCGGGCTTGCCCGACGGGATGGATGTGGGCGCGGACGGGACGGTATTTGCGAGCGGGCCGGGGGGCATCCATGTCTGCGCGCCCGATGGACGGCTGCTGGGTATCGTCGCGACCGGCAAGGCGGTGGCGAATGCGTGCGTGGGCGAGGGGGGACGCAGCCTGTTCCTGACCTCCTCAGACGCGCTGTACCGGGTGACGCTGAAGGGCTGAGCCGACCTTCGCGCCGCGAATCCGCCCCCGCGCCTGCCGCTGACGGCAGGCGCGGAGGGCCGACCACGGTTCACCTATATTGCGAAAGGCGGGTGAACGTCTGGGTCGGATCCTTCAGCACCTGCGGTCCCAGCGGCACGGGTCCGGCGTCGATCAGCAGGCGGGCGAGCGAGGTGCCGGCGATGTTGTTCAGCTTATCGACCGTGTCGCATTTGTCCTTGTCGATGAAATCCATCATGACGATGTTGGGCATGAACGACTTCAGGCGCCCGCCCAGGGCGCCGCCCCCCGACATCGCGGTCGCGAGCAGCGCCCCGGTCTCGCGTCCCAGGCGGCTGGTGATCGCAGCCTCCAGCCCCATCTTCCAGGTGTCCTGAAGCGCCTTGACGTTGGTGGCTTCCCACATCTTGTTGTTGCGCTTCTCGATGCTGTCGAACAGCCCGAAGCCGATCTGCGACGTGGCGGTCCAGTACATCATGCCCAGGCAATCGATGTCGGTCGCGGCTCCCTGGGTCAGGATGCCCTGCTGCTTGGTGGTGTTCTTGGCCACCTTGTCCGTGTTGGAGAACTTGCCGAAATACTGGATGCCCGGATACTGGTCGTCATAGCCATAGGCGCGGCCGGTGTCGGAATTGTACAGGTTCTTGATGAACATGATGGGCGCCGCGTCCTTGGGCCCCAGCCGGGCGATCAGCGGGTTCAGTTCCGCGCGCGCCTTGGGCTCGTCGTCGAACACGGTGATGACCCTGCCCTTCAGGTCGCCGCACAGCTTGACGTTGAGGTTGCCGCCCCCGTCGTAATGATAGCCCTTGAGCTCGCGGAGGCAGGTTTCCGCGATCGAGGCCCAGTTGAAGCATTTGGAGAACTTGAGGATCAGGAACTCGCTGCCGTTGGCGTCGACAAAGGCGGCCGCCTGGCGCAGCATGTTCTCCAGCCCGTCGCCCCAGCCGCCGCCGCGGCTGCTGACCGTCTGGTGGCTGCTGATCCCGGGCTTGTTCTTGACCGCGTTCTTGCCGACCAGCGCGTCGCCCAGGTGATAGGCCTTGTGCGAATAGGTCGCGCTGCTGCCCTTGCCCTCGCGCTGGGTCGCGATTCGCATGTCGAAGAAGCGGCAACCCGCATTGGCCTGGCCGGCGATGCTGATCCCTTGCGTCTTCACGAAACGGCGGTCGCCGACATAGATGCCGGCGTCGTGCGCGCCCGGGATCACGACCTCGTTGAGCGGCCGGTTGTGATAGGGCTCGAGGTAGGAGATGTCGGGCATGGCACTGCTCCAGCTGGAAATTTCGGGATACGAACAGGGCTCCGGGCGATCGCCGGAACCGCAATCAGCTCAGGTCGAAGCGGGTCGAATCGGTCGGGTGGCGGTCGCCTAGGCGCGGCGGCGACGGCACGGGGCGACCGGGATCGCGGCAAGCATCGCATGCAACCATGCCCATCCGTCCCACCCCTGTTGCCGGCCGGTCGCCGTGCGGCCCTGACCCTTGGGCCGGGATGCTATGTCTGCCGGCCCGCAATGGCAATGGGGCGCGACCACGCGGTTGGCGCTTGACGATCACGCCGGCGCTGCGCCAAGGGGAGCGCCGGCCGTGCGGTCGCGAGGGGGACGCGTCACCATGCTCGATTACGACGCGCTCATGGCGCCGATCGACGATGCTGAACCGTGCGGCCCCGATCTGCGCGACGATCCCGAATTTCGTGACATCGAGGATGCGCCGGGCGACTTCGCCAACCTGAAGCCCGCCGAACTGATGGCGGTGGTGACACGGTGCGATGCGTTTCTGGCGCGGACCAAGGACCATGCACCCGCGATCGTCGCGTTGCAGGCGGCGGTCAGGATCGGCGACTGGCGCCTCGCCAACGCGGCGCTGGCGCTGGTGAAGGGGTTCGCCGAAGACTATTGGGACAGCTTCCATCCCGGTCCGGCCGACGAGATGGCGGTGGCGCGGATCAACGAGCTGACCGCGCTCGCGCGCCCCGCCGCGATGACGCTGCCGCTGCAGCGTGCGGCGCTGGCGGCATTGCCCGCGCCCTCCACGGTCGGGTTCACCGCGGCGATGCTGGCAGCGGCGTGCAGCCCGGTGGCGGAGTGGTCGAGCGAGGACGAGAGCGCGCTCGCGAGCCAGGTGGAGAACGGGCAGACCACTGCCACCGCCGCGCGGACCGTGCGCCCGACGCGCGAGGGCGCGCGAACGCTGCGCGCGGTGATGCGGACGCTGTCGGCGGAAGCGCGGGCGGCGGATGTCGCGGCGGACGTCGACGTGGAGGATATCGGCATGGCGCCCGATGTGCTGCACGGACTGGCGCTGGGGCTGCGCGTCCAGGTGACGGAGGCGCATGCGGCGTTCGCGGCGATGCAGGACGCCCTGTACGACATCAACGCGGTTTATGATTCGCGCGCGGGCGACAGTGCCAGCCTGGGCCCGGTGCTGTCGGCGCTGGGCACGATCATGGATGCCGCGACCCGCTTCCTGGCCGCGTTCCCA
>Ga0325400_1006495_pt1 | contig 11127 bp, 5 predicted proteins | sample PopdelMetagenome_2_FD_205662 | JGI IMG/M metagenome (GOLD analysis project Ga0325400, IMG submission 205662) | Populus deltoides microbial communities from Bellville, Georgia, United States - Xylem-PdKOR-R1 | ecosystem: Host-associated > Plants > Phyllosphere > Stem > Wood/Secondary xylem...
AAAAAAAAAAATTGAGCTAATCTATTAACTCCATAACTGTGATACATTATTTATTAAAAAAATAATGAATTCATTTTACTATACATAAAAAAACAAAAAACCAATCGAATCCTATTAATATGGCATCAAAAAAAAAAAAAAAACCCAATCGAATCCTATTAATATGGCATCAACAAATGAACCTAAATTGAAAATACCATACCATCCCTCATCCCACCCTCAGACGGGCTACTTTCCTCCTTTCAAAATGAAATTGCCAATACCGCTCTTCTTGGGCAGAAGCTTCGCCGATTCTTCGACGATCTTGCTCCAACTCCAGAATTTCGGCGCCTCCGTTAATAGTTAGTTATATTATTTGTTTTGAGAAAGACAAAAAGCTTTTAGATTTTCTTATAATATAATAATAGGAGAAAGCAGAGGATGGCAAAGGTCTATAATAACACCGTGATCCATCACCGTTGAACGGCTACGAGTACGTTTCATGCAATGTCTATGTTCATGATGGCGACAACTCGGCGTACCCGCACATCAAAGCTTCTGTCTTGTAATTAATACAGATGCTTGCACGTGGCGTTCCCTCATGGTTTTTTGGACAGTACATAGAATCATTGATGCCTTTCCGAATTGCATTCCCTATCATACCCCTCTCGCTTGGATTTATGTTGAAAATAGTATAGATCTGCAGTTTGGACTTGATTTTGATTTCCTCACTTTGGGTGTTTGTCAGAGTTTTAAACCTTTTTTTTTAACACAAATTTATTATTTTTTAATTCAAGCTATTTTTTTTATTGTTTATTAATTGTTTTGATGTGTAAATATAAAAAATAAATTTTAAAAATAAAAAAAATATTATTTTAATACCATATTTCTAAATGCTTATTCTATTAGTTTTATTTAGGTATTTTATTTTTTAGAGTGTTGATTTCTAGATGAAAATTTCTTAATTTCCATACTTAAATTGTTTTTATTTGTAATTTTCAATAATATCTTTTAAAAAAACAACTGCAATCATATATTAAGTATGTTATAAAAATTTATTAGATGAATAGAACTTTCAATATAACTCAGGGTCCATTTATTTACACGACATATAGTGAAATAATATTTTTAATTTTAAATCATAGTTTGTGACGTGATGTTACCAAATAGATAACCAAGTTTTTAATTTAATTGGAATGATAAACATGTTGTAATTATTATGTTTTATATAACGTTATATTAACAAAAATTTTCTGTAAGTTTATACCTTTTTATTTATATATTAATATGTCAGTTTCATATAAAAAAATTAATAAAATAATTTTTTTTGAAATCATTCTTTATATATATATATATATATATATATATAAACTAAAACCCCGCCACCCACGTGTACCTATCCCTGACCGGGAATGGTATAAAGAGATATGTCTTAGCTTGTGTTTATTCTTGCATGTTTGTGTATTTTTTAAAAATCTGAATTTTTTATTTTAATTAAAATTAAATTTTTTTTATTTTTTTATTATTTTTATATATTAATATTAAAAATAAAATTTTAAAAATAAAAAAATATTATTTTAATACATTAAAAATAAAAAAACACTTTAAAAATTAAATACTACCATCACACAATATTACACAATAGTATCTTTCAGACAGCACACATGGTAGGATGTACCATGTCTCAGGGTAGCGTGGAAAATAAGCTATTTAAGCGGAGCCAAACTGTTACATGCGGGACCCACTTTGGTTCATCTCTTGTTGTTAAGTGATTCAACGGCTTGTGCTCTGATCTTGCACGATGGACAATCCCTGACCGTTGATCTTGTTGCTTCACCCAGCATCCTAGTTGCTCTGGTTTAAAAGACTAAGACCAAATTGAGGTTTGGTCGCGTATTGTTTGTTTATTATGGTTTCATTCCATTTGGTCATCCTTTACGAATACGAATATGTGGTCGAATTAACCACGCCTTTTCCCCCCCTTAAATCTTGGCATGAAGATATATTGAGGGTTTAAAAAATATTAATATTTTGAGAAAATTAACCAAAAAAACAACATATTGCTACTATATTTCTTGTTAAAAAACCCTGGAAATCTAGTCATTTCATTGCCAAAACCACGAGCTCAAGACTTTCGAGCTGAATTATTATTATTATTATTATTATTATTGTGTAAACAAAGCGATGGAAAGGCGGTGGGTGCCCGCAAAAAAGAAAAAGAATTGCATATAGAAAATTAAGGATTAGATAATGTCTTTTCATAAGACTAAACAAGGTCCGTGACAAGATGTAGACAGAATTGCATCAGCTTAATTTGACCCACTTGTTCGTCGAAAAAGACCTGCAACTGTATGGAAGTTGCACAAAGAAGAAGAAAAATGGTAACAATATAAGAATCGATCTTCGTAACTTTGATTTTTATAAACAAACCTTTTCGATCAATTATACCAAGTCATCTGAAATGATGATGTATATATTTATAAATTAAGTTATTTGATATTTAAATAGTTATTAATCACACATTCAGGTTAATATTTTCTTCTTTAGAGTTTAGAAAATGCATGATTAGTGATAAAAATATTAGCACTTTCAAAATAATCTGTTTTGGTGAGGTTTAGTAATTGTCCGATCTGATGATACAGTTAATAGCTTTAAATAAATAACTGTAATAAATAAAATAAAAAGTTTTAAATTCTAAAAATTAAAGTGTTTGTTTTTGTTTTGATATGATAAATACTCTTGGAATTGAAGTATGGATGCTTAGAGAAAAGAAATTATAAACTCTTTACCTAGATGATTCAAATGGTATTTATAATCTTTGAACTTTATCACTTTGATGAAGTGGAGGGGTTTGATAGTTATTTTCTCCTGATTATATTAACGAGGGGCAAAAATCTCTTACACATCATTAACAAGGGACAAATATCCCTTACACATCTTTAATGAGATGAAAATATGACGGGCCACTGAGAGACCTTTTATACACTTATAGATGTAGGGAGAAAATTATTCTTGACATGAATAGTTCATGTTAAAAGTATTAAGAATGAACATATGGAGTGTTATGACCCTACCATGGGTTTATAACAATCCTTAAACCAATTGGGCTTGACGCGTAGTCAAGCTTGGGGGAGGTGGATCTGGCAGTTCGCCAGACCTATGTTCACTTGGATTCAGCGCGTGACAGAACTCAAGAATATTGGGTTTGACAACTCGCTATACTCATGCTTATTTGGGCTCTGTGAGTGGCCGAGCTTAAGTATGTTGGGTCTGGCAATTTGTCAGATCTATAATTATTTAAACTTAGCACGTGGTTGAATCTAAGTATGTTAGGTGTGATGCTTTCTCATGACCAAGTATTTTTTAGACAAGGTTTTAAGCTTTTTTCACTAGACATTAAAAACACCACTTCATTAGTTAATAATCTAATTAAGTTGTTAGCACATACACGCATGCTTGAAGTTAAAGTAATCAGATTTCTATTACTTAAAACAGCAAAACTCCTTAATGCTTGGATATTTGCTGTATAAAGAATACTTAAAGCACGAATAAAGGTGGCGCTTATATAAAATGGAAATAAATAGATTAAAATCCTTATCTAGCTACAACACGGACATTTGAATAATATAAACTGAAGACCATAAGCAAATCTAATATACCTATTATTGTTCGTAGCCTCCTGGGGAAGTCCATAACGAGCTTTCAAGGAAGTTTCACATGGGGTCATTAATCTCTTATCTAAACCTACAGCAAGCATATTATATGTTTGATCAGCAAATGAAGCATGATACGAATCTTTCAGAGATGCTTTGGTCTGATATGGGTATTGAAGAAATGTTGTACAGGAAGAGACAAGTTGCCGATGATGCTTAGAAATGATCCGCGCATTAATTAAACATGTTAAGTAAAGATATAATTATGTAGAATGATCAGTAACATTAGTAGTGATCGAAGAATATTCACATGAGAGAGAACAAATTCCAAGCAAGACAAAACAATGTCTCAATCTTGGTTCAATTTAAAATCCCAACTGGACTAATATAAAAAAAATATAGTCATAGAATGAAATTTCCTTGCTGCGTGCTAAGGTATGGGAGCATCGCGCATTGGTTGCTGAAAACTCAGTGTCGCAGACTCTTATTGAATTGGTCTTTTGTGTGTGGCGTCGTTATTGATCGCCATAATCCAACCAATTCTATCTTCGATGGGTTTTTGTTGAAGAGTCCTTCAATTAAATCAGAGGTGAAAACAATTAACTGCTCATAGTAATGTTGAAGAGTCTTCGATGGGTTTTTGTTGAAGAGTCCTTCAATTAAATCAGAGGTGAAAACAATTAACTGCTCATAGTAATGTTGAAGAGTTAAAAGAGTCATACATACTCTCAGTACCTTTGAATTCTACAATAATATATCGAAGTCGATATTCTTTGGAAGAACTTAAAATACTAAAGTCACCCTTTGCAAACTTAGTTTGGATAGTAATATAAGTGGGCTTATCATTCATATTATCGATACCATCCAATATCCAAGTCTTAATAAAGGGGTATAATTAAGCAGGTAATTAATTTATCATAAACACTACTCTAATCCGTATTTAGATGACATATTTAAGACAAGTGAGGAGGGGCCAAGTCTTGGTGTACAAAACTAATGACCCAGTATACACTCTAAATTAACTTATAGAATCCTAAAGAAAACAAAACAAAACAAAACACGCACGCGCACATATATTTATATTAAACCCACAATCCTAAAGAAAACAATTTTGAAAGCTTAGTGATTTTTATTTATTTTTTGGATATGGTAAAAAAAATTGGATCTTCGACACTGCCATTTCTATAATTAAATTGACAATTGCTTTACTTCATTTTTTTAAAGTTCCTAATTAGAGGTTTGAGAATCTGAACCGAATTATGGTTCTTCGACACGTTGCTGACTTTTACAGCTTTGAACAAATGAGCTAAGAGCAGTAAAAATCCTAGTCCATGCACGTTGTTGGACTCTTTCAAAATTTCAGCAAAGTGTTGGATTAGCGACTTGACTTCAAACAGGTTGCATAAGCACCATATATGCACCTAATTAATTAATTTACCCAAGTTCATATATGTACCATATCGTCAAACTAAGATCTTCAATCAGGTATTGAAAATTTCTTTTCATTCAAAAAGGGGAAGTCACGCATGAGAATATCATGCCTGAATTTTGAACTTTGACGTGAATTTCATTTAAAGTCATTGCTTCTTCATGCGTTGATATAAAGGAGGTGGGGGGAGAGAGAGTGCTGCAACTTTTATTATGTTAGAATTTAGTCACGCCAAAAGCAAGAGTACTTCTTAAAATAAGGTTAAACCCCTAATCCTAGCTAGCTACAAGCTAGCTCTGAATGAAAAATTCTGGAATAGATTTGGTCACTCTAACATGGTTGTTTTCGGATAAACAATGTAAATTGTTCAGTGGGATAGCTAAGGCCAAACCCACTAATCTTAAAAAACTCAGGCGATGATTGGATTCGATGCCATAATATAAGATGGAAACTCCTTTACAAGCTAGCATAGGTTGGGTGGGGATGTCTAGCTAAAAGATGCTTGCCTTTTGTTAATTTCTTTTTCAAATCTTGAATCTATGAACATATTTTTTTTTCTTCACCTTTGAATCCGTGCCTTTCATTGCTCTTTTCCAGCTGGGCTCTTTAGGCATGACCAAAATGGGTGATGATCACATAATTCCATTGCCACTTCTGCTTCTGACTGATGAAAGTTGAACAGGAGGCATGGAGAAGTGAATTTGGGTCCTCCATGTAGATTTGCTCGCTTTGCAATATCGTTGAAAAATATATACTCTATGAAAAATATTAACCTATGATTTGTCCATGACATTATTTATAGATTCCCACGTTTGTTAATAGATGGAAGATTTTGTTGTTTCTGAATTCAAATGTCAGTTACCCTATTCCATAAAAAAGAAAAATATAATTTGACCTGAAACTTTCAAGTTCTTCGTATTAAGGTTGATTTCAGGAAAAGAAGCCACTGGTCTTGAGCTGTCAAAGTAAACTATCAAAGCAACAGAAAATTTAGAGTTTCCAAAACGAGATAGCAGGAAAATTAACTCTAGCAAATCATGAAAACCCAGAAAAATCAATTCCTTGTATAAAGGCTAGAATCGTGGGTTCTGCTTTTGATATTTTGCTTTCCCGAATCTGTTTCTCTTATATATATTCAAGACAAGCAAAAGTAAATTCACAAGCAAAGATTTCAAATCTTTATCTCTTATTCTTCATGCTTTGTTATCTGTTCCGTGCAATTGTTCTATATATCATGCATAAAGTGGGATAAAATTAGGCAGAATCAATGGAAAATTCCTTTTGATTTGCTGATTTGCACATGCACAGCAATAATCAGAGTCAATTATTATGCCTCAAATCAAGCTGCTCCACTTGTTAATTTTAACCTTGGATTTTATGGAAAACCAAGAATTGTTATTGTAAACAACACATGGCACGCAAGTATAAAAGTACAATTAACACATTAGCTAAAAACTTTTGTGCTAGTGTAGAGAAATTAAAATGGAGAGACAAGGGTGCAACTGGCGACTGCATATCTTGAAGGAGCATCCTACTTTTGTGTCACTTCATCAAGTGTTAGGGGTATTAGAACCAAAGTGCAACCAACTGTAGATAAACAATAACAACATAATATTCTTTGGGCTCAAATCCTTTTTCTTCCTCTCAAGATATGATTCGGGATGGAGATAGATAATATCTTACAGAGCATTTGGGTACTAAATTAATATATAATTAATAATTTTATCTGTACCTTCTGCAACTTGCGTTCACCATGCACAAGATCTCTAGTTTCTTTCCAAAATTCTCCTCCTTCTATAATGTTTCCTTTTTGGATATCAATATATGGCTATTAAAGACTGGTTGGTGTCGAACAAATCCTTTTTGGGTTTAGATCAGTGGTATTATAGATGTTCGAAAAAGATCATATGCCCTTCTCCCAAAAATAAATAAATAAATAAATAACTAAATAAATAAACAAAGAAAGAGCATGTTTGGCTAAATAGCCCCCCTACTCCAACAGCCTTTTCTATTCATGTGAATATAATCATTTGGTGAACAGAGGACCATATTCTAAGTACACTAACTGATCATGTTAAGGTTATCATCATGTAAGGAGAAAATAATTATTTAAAGTCTACAATCACACTAATTAAGGATCAAAATCATTATTATTGATGGATTAGAGCAGGTTATGATTGACTTCACAAGGATCAGATCTTGGTCCCGGCGCATTCTTTGATTATGCTATGATGTTCTAGCTCTTATTAATTCTGAGCAAAATAGAGTGGTTATTTTATGTGTCTGTGTGGAAGAAAAGGATCTCCTTTCGGCAGCATGATGAGCTTATCGAGGACAGATGAATTCTTCTTAGCCAGAGAGTACTGTAAAAGTGTAGTGAACCTACCCGTTTTCCTGTTAAATTCACACATTCGTCTCCTTTTATTTTATAGTTATTTTTTAGATGAACGACCCTGAGCCTGCTTTCCACCATATATGCATATATTTGCATTTCCTACAGCGGTACAAAATCCTCCAGCATTAAAATATTAGTATAAAAAAATCTCTTTCAATCAAGCGGGAAATTAACTAGACACAGCTGTGTTGCCCAAAAAGTCTATAAAAAAATGAATTGGGTCAAGGTTGGGAAGTAAATTTATGTTAAACCGGTTTGTTTGGTGGAAATTAGTTTTTTTTTTGAAAGTAAATTCTGGAAAAATAAATTATTTTTTGATATTTGGTAATGCAATGAAAAATAAGTTGGAAAACACTTTTCATTATTTGATTATGTCATGAAAAATAAGTTGGAAAATAACTTATTAATGTTTTATTTTTTCAAGTTTATTAAAATAATAAGAAACAAATCTTATAAATTAAAAATTTGAATAAGAATGAAATTGAAAAAAATATAATTTCATAAATTATCTCAAATAAAATAAATAATAATCAAAATAATAGAGATCAAATCTAAAAATAAAAAAAATTGAAAGATGAAGAAATTAAAATAATAATAATAAAAATTTTATAAATTATTTCAAATAAAATAATTAACAATTAAAAGAATAAAAATTAAATTTAATAAATAAAAAAATTCAATAAAAAAATTATAAAGAGAAAACAAATAACAATTAATGCTACTGCATGGAGAAGGCTGATTAAGTTGCCTACTTAATCCCTGTTGGGACCATTGATTCTTGTTTTTGTCAAGACACAAGTGTCTTATTATTAGCATGATTATTTTTCTAAACAACAAAACAGTATTAATTCTCAGGGAAGGAAATCACTTGGCTGTTGACACGCAAATTAAGAGAATATTCATGTTAATATTGTAGCGTCCCCAGCCATCCCTCAAAGGGCATTTGCGCATAACTTTTCTGAGCAGTACCATCAACTTGGAAATGAAATAAATTGGCAGCACAAATGCAAGATACAAACCATACGTATACTAATTTCTTATTTGTATTTTCGTACATATATACGCCAATGATCCATGCAACAAGCTAGTCTCCTAATACTGGGGGACTTTGCGATGTGACGTTGGGGGAAAACGCCAATTAATACTGTTGTCGACGCATCGACTCATCTAAATAGTTCTTAATTCTTGATTGCTAAAGCCATCAAAGATGTGACAAAAGGAGTGAGCATGTGTTTATTCACAATATTTTTTAGGGTCTCTAACCTAACCATGTGCATTGTTTTAATTTTTTTTCCAAAGGTCAATGGTGTTATATTAAGTTATTTCATTTCTATTAACTAATATAAACTATAATTTATATTACTGTATGTGATCTTGATTAGTTGGTGGCTGAGATATGGTCTTATGTCAGCTGCACCTCTTGAAGGGACACTAAATTCAAATCCTGCATCTCTCCAAGACTATTAAAGCAACGGAAACATTGGCCCATTTAAGACCCTCTGTTGAGCCAGGACCGATCGATGATGAGCGTAAATTCTGGGGTCCAGTAGACTATAAAGTCAAGGGCCTAAGCCCAAATTATCTGCTTTTCACCAACGAATCAGATTGGGAGACTAGAGAGCCCAGCGGCAGATATTTCGCGAGTTGCTTGGCCTCCAAGTAATTGACAGACAAGAGCCTAACGGGGCTGGTGCATGATATATGCAGTTTAAATTGCAGTGTATAAGAACATGTATTACTGTATTAAACGTGCTATATTCAATAGCCTTGGGTTGGTAAGTAATTCTTGTTCTTTTTTAGCTGCCATGCTCGCCTTCATCCCCGCGCTGTCAACTGTAGGAAGAAGAAGCTGACAGGATGTTGAAGAGAGATGACTGAACTGCGTTGCATTTGAGCTTCGTGACATTCTATCAACTTGAACTTATAGAATCGAGTCCAATCCGGATTTAATCTATTAAATATACCTGCCGCTCTGCCAGTACTGCACTACTAGCTCTTTCAGCTGTCAGTATTGGTAATAGAATGGACACCGATTTTTTTATATATATAATTATGGGTGTTTGGATTAATTTACAAGTATTTCAACTATGAACAGCCTTTTGTTGGAAAATTCTCTCCTCTGGTGCAATCGTGGGGCATTAAGGAAACTATACCCTTGGCATTGACATAAGCATACCCCAGATTTATTCTTCATTGGATCGCCTCACGAGGAATGATTTTGCGTCTACTTCATTTGGGAGAGAACAGCAATCCGTCTATACAATTACCAAAAACATTGGCAAATAATAATGAAAAAGCTGATGAAAAATATTTTGTTGATAATTTTTTTATGAAAGTAGCGGCATAAAAGCCCTGCAAATAACTTCTAATAAAAATTATCATGGGCTTTCAAAAATAATAAAAAAAAGTCAATAAAAATTCCATCGTGTTTTACTAAATTAATGCCTACATAAATTGTGTTGGAAAATATTAAAATGAATTAAAACCCACAACTCCTCTTCTCTTCCTATTTCATCTTCTTCTTTGAATTAAAATTACAACAAGAAAGGCAAAAATTGATCCTCGATTCTATCTAGAAATTAACAATAAAGATGGAAAGAGAGACCGGCCATCATTCTTATATTTGAAATAGAAGAAAGGTAGAGGCAAAATGCAGATATTTGTGAAAACTCTAACAGGGAAGACAGTAACCCTCGAGGTTGAATGAAACAACAACATTGACAATGTCAAAACCAAAATCGAAGACAAAGAAGGTACCTCTTCTTTCTTTCTAAAAATCCAATTGATGTGTTAATTTGAGGTGTTGTTTTTTAAAAATTTAATTTTTTTCTTTAAAATTAATATTTTTTATTTTAAAATTATTTTAATTTATTAATATTAAAAATAATTTTTAAAAATAAAAATAATTATTAGCAAACACTCAAATCTGTTCTTAGTTAAAATTATAGTAATGAAACAAGATTCTCGTATCTTTGAGATTGTAATAATAATTATGGTTTAAAGTATTTTTTATTTTTTAAAAATTATTTTTAAAATTAACATATTAAAACCATATAAAAACATAAATTTTTCTTTTAATAAAAATAATTAAATTTGTTTTTTTTAAAAAAACAAGATTTCAACCGAGACGTACTCTCTTTTCTGTTTATTATAAGGCTGGGGATCCAAATATTACCCAACTTGGGCTCTCGTTAGATGCGCCAACACGACGCATGCCACCCATGCTTGACCGTTGGTCGGTTCTCCTCCCTTTCAAGATTTATTATCGTCCTATCCTAAAAATGAAGAAATAAACCCTAAACACCTGTTTTTATCTGATCATCCAACCACCCGGGTAAGGTAATTTGAATTCCTTTCGCTTTTCTTTTTATTTACTGCAAAATTAGGGCTCTTCTATCTCTCTCTCAACAATTACTGCTACTGGAATTAAATCAAAGAGAATGAGAGATTAGGTTTGCTCTGCTTTGTTATTTGCAATTTCAAAATTCACTACATTCCTAGTTATTTTCATGTTTATATTTTAATGGCCTCTGTCACCGCCTCCTGGCTCTCACTTGTTTCATAGCCGCATCTTTTATGTTTCCCTATCTATCTCTTCTGCAATTAATTTCTTTCTTCCTTTTTTGGTAATTGCAAGCATTTGTTCGTTATTTTTTTCCAGGTGACCTATG
>Ga0325400_1006496_pt1 | contig 11126 bp, 9 predicted proteins | sample PopdelMetagenome_2_FD_205662 | JGI IMG/M metagenome (GOLD analysis project Ga0325400, IMG submission 205662) | Populus deltoides microbial communities from Bellville, Georgia, United States - Xylem-PdKOR-R1 | ecosystem: Host-associated > Plants > Phyllosphere > Stem > Wood/Secondary xylem...
GATTTCTTAAATTTTAATTAATCAAATATTTATTAGGTATATTATTTTATTAGATTCTTAAAGTGATTAAGTATATATTTAGATATTATTTTAGTTGTAAGTCGATCATTTTTTATCATGTTTTTGACTGATATTATACTTTTTTTTATTAGCTAGCATTCTTTTTACACAACCTATCATATATATTTTTTTTAAGAAAAATTAATATGTTGTTTTATTATAAAAGCCTATTTTTTTATCATATAATTAAATAAAATTATAAAAATTAAAATTATTAAACTTAATTAGCTTCATGACTTGGATCGCTAGTTTATTATATTAATCAATGTTAAATAATTTTGATCTAAGATATCGTCGACTCAATATTAAAAAAAAAATATCAACTTAAAATTTTTATTGAAGTCAAACTACGTTTTGCAATTGATCATCTGACCACCTTTGATCCCATCAAATCATCTAGGTTATATCACATAAAGAGTTGGGTTGGAAAATTTTTAAATCTGAGTTATATGGATTGAATTTAATGATACTATCAAAAAATTTTTTGTGACAATATCTTAATATTGTGTTATTTTTATATTTTTTTAATACTTTCATATCTAGTTATAAAATGTTTTTTTATATATATAATTCAAACTTACTTTTACGATAATGATAAAGTGTTAAAGAATGAGCGTGTCAGCTAGGCAAACAGATTCTAATTGGAGAGATATTTTTCCCTTATTTTAAATCATTCAAATTCTTTTAGATATGAATTCTAATTTCTTTTAATTTTTATTAAATGAAAGATATGCAACAAAAAGTTAATTTTTTTACTGAAATTAAAAATATTTATAAAAGAAGGAAATATAATAGAAAATTAGTTTGTTTAAACAAAATTTAAATTATTATTTTTTATAATTAAAATATTGTTATATAATTAAATATAAATAATTGAAAGGTTTTTGTAATGTAAAATGAATATCTTAATTTGTATTTTTCCCGGCTTGACAACTTATTTTTTAATATTTATTAGCACTCATAATTTTTAATTTATTTTATTAAATATATACATCAAATTTCAAATTTACAAATAAATTTTTCTTTGTAACTAGAAAATATATTGGCACCGGCTACTAATATTTTTTTATTATAAAAAAGACAGTGTATACATACCGTATCGGATCGGTTACACAATCATTATAGTCTCTTACAACCTTAAAGTCAACCTGTTAAACTCTTTGTTGTTCTCCCACAAACTCAGACAGACTAACTTCAGTGCTAGCCATGTCATCAACAGTGACGTCTGATAACGACAAGAAATAAGCATCTGGGGGCGTCTTTATCAGTTTGGTTAGCATTGCTCATCTTGTTCTTACCTGTAAAGGAGAGCGCTGAGAGAATCAACAGAAGGTGAGCTCCTGGAGAGATGAGAAGTTCAAGGTCCAATATTAAGAATTGTTTCTTGGTATTTTGTGCAAGCCTTCTGGTTGCAAGAAGCTGCCATGGTTCCAAGCATGTTGCCTTATTTATCTTTGGAGATTCATTATATGATGCTGGAAACAATAAGTACGTCGAAGATGCTCCTACCTTTTCAGATTTCTGGCCATATGGAGAAACCTTCTTTAAGCATCCCACAGGAAGGCCTTGTGATGGTCGATTAATTCCAGATTTTATTGGTAAGATCATTACAGTTAAGAGCACTTTAATTCATTCTTTTTTGTTCTTTCTTTTCTTATTTTTATGAAATGTTTTGTGACAGCTCAATATGCAAATCTACCTTTAATTCCGCCATATCTACAACCTGGTGACCATCAATTTATGGATGGAGAAAACTTTGAGTCAAAAGGGGATCTTGTTCTTGCTGAAAATCTTCCAGGAATGGTATGTCTGTCATCATGTTGTTTTTTTCTTGGTGGGGTCTTCAATGTTATTGATCCCCACCACTTTTCGTCTTTTTATAAATTAATTAAACTCGAGATCTCTCTTAAATCTTCTAAAGGAATAATGAGATTCAATGATTTTTTCAAGGTGATAAGCTCTGAAATACGACAACATCTACAATCCAGTAATCATCGATTTATAAATGGAGTGAACTTTGCATCATCTGGAGCTGGTGCTCTTGTTGAAACTCATCATGGATGGGTATGTCAAGAACACAAAGTTTACTGTCTTAGATATGTTCCGTAACTGTTTTTTTTTTTTTGGTTTTTCAGTTTTTTCCCTTTTCTTTGAAGGTGATAAGCCTTAGCACTCAACTAAGCTATTTCAAGCGTATGAAAAGGCAGTTAAGGCTTCAACTAGGTGAAGCAGAAGCTAAAAAATTGCTGTCCACAGCAGTTTACATGTTCAGCATTGGAGGCAATGACTACTTTGCAGCTCTAACACCAACGCACAGTTTGCTTCAATTCTATTCAAGAGAAGAGTATGTTGGGATGGTTATTGGAAATATAACAACAGTGATCCAAGTAATTTAGCATGCTAAAGAACCATTCTTTCTCTTCTATCCAAGTTGATCATGGATTATGATTGCGTAATTGTACTGTTCCAGGAAATATACAAGATAGGAGGAAGGAGATTTGGATTGTCAACGTTGATTGCTTTGGGTTGTCTACCATCCTTGAGAGCAGCTAAACAGGAAAGAACAGGTGTGTCAGGCTGCTTGGATGAAGCTACAATGTTCGCAAAGCTACACAACAGAGCACTCCCTAAAGCACTCAAAGAGCTTGAGGGACAACTAGAAGGATTTAGATACTCAATTTTTGATGCCTACGTTGCTGGAAGGGAGAGAATTAATAACCCTTCAAAATATGGTAATTCCTGTCTATAAGCATTAAATAATTAAAAATCAAGGTCCCTATATAGATTTCCTATCCTTGTTATGAATTTAAATGTGATTTCTCCATATATGAAGGTTTCAAGGAGGTTCAAGAGGCATGTTGTGGCAGTGGTCCTTACAGAAGCTTCCCTACTTGTGGTCAGAAAGGATATCAATTATGCGACAATGCTAGTGAATATTTCTTCTTTGATTCGGCTCATCCAACTGAGAGTGCCAACAATCAATTTGCGAAGCTAATGTGGAGTGGAAGTCTTGACATCGCGAAGCCTTACAATCTTAAAACACTGTTTGAGGAATAGCCGAAAATAGAGTTTATTTTTAACGAAATGCTACGTTAGTTTTCCTGCTGATCTATCAATTTTCCTTTTGATTTATGGAGAAGTCCAACTAGCTTTGGACTTGTGTGTTTCTGGGACCTGTTTCACGGTTGTAGATCATGCATGGCCAAAATTTCTAAATAAAAAATTTAAAATTCCGAGGAATTTTATGGTATTGTGTGAGTAATATTATCACTTACTTTATTTTAATAATTGAAATATCAAAATGAAGAAAGAGAGAAAATGATGTGGGAAATACCTTGTTTTCCACCTCTTGCAAAGAACCTTCATTGCTGAAACAAACCACTTACTGATTTAGGAAGGGTCCAAGTTGATCCTCGCCAACTGAACACATGCATGATTCCAACTTGCTGGCAGTGTTGTAGTTGATGGTGGAGTGATTCTTCCTCAGTTTGACAGCAGCAACATACATTTCTACTGGTGTAATTATTCCATGGTGCTGCAAAAAACTCTTTAGTGTTCAGTCTATCAAGAACAGCCAGCCAAGTGAAGAATTCTACCTTTGGGAGAGCGGTAGGTTTCCATACATTGGGGATGTTCATGGTCTGACATGGAAGCAAAAACCCAGCCACAGCTGCGCTACAAGATTTCACAGTATAACCACCCCTACTGTCAAGCATCCATATTAGTTTATCATCCCTATCTTGGTGTAAATATGGTGCTGAAAGCATTGACTGAGGACGAGTTTCATCCTCTTTCTCTCATGGATAAAGCCCTGGTCCGCTCTGAAGCTTGTCAAGCTCCCATTTTCGAAATCATTGCTAGCTGATGCAGAGCTGATTGGTCCAAATTTGGAAAAGCAATCACCCCAAGACCGAAACCTTCTGCGAGAACCCAAACCTGTTCCATCCATCTGTCTTGGCTTTGAAAGAGCATTCCACGCTACCTTATAGAGTTTTCTTTCATAAGACACTCCAGTTCCACCCCTCTGTTTTGGCTTTAAACCTATGTGATTGGGCTTTATTTGATTTAACAGTTTATAGATGAATTAAAGAAAAATTGTAGTGTTCAATTCTCCTCTTCCCTTCCCTTCTCTCCTCTCCTCTTCTTCTTCCCAGCTTCTTCTTCTTCCCCCTTCTTCCCTAGCTTTTCTTTCTTTTTCTTTTTCTTTTTCTTTTTCTTTTTCTTCTTCTTCTCTTCGTTCTTTCTCTCCCTTCTCGCCTTCTCCTCAAATCTCTCTTTGTCCGGCATCAAGAACTCTCTTAATATATGCAACACAAACAAAGATTTCCTTCAAGCCTTTTAATCTACGATATCATTCAAACAAAAGTTTATCAATTCGCAAGACCGGCGATTTATGAACATAAACTATTAAAAAAAAATTAACAATCCAAATAGTTACAATCACAGACAAAATTAGTGGACTTCATGCTGCCATAAGATTTAGCAGAAAACATCGATATCTAGAGAATTGATCTAGTTTTCCAGTTGCCAAAACTTTGTGTTTCGGACGCATTTCCAATCTCCTCCACGTACCTATGCTTCCATAAATCATTGTTCGAACACAGACTCTGCATCTTAGAACTAGCGCGTTCCATTCTGGTAATACAGGTGGTAGGAATAAACCGAGTATCAGACCTTGGAGGTATAAGGATCTTTTCATTCTAGTTGAGAGATTTTCATCTCAACCGGTTAATGTATCCTTTGTTCATTTCAAATGGACTTTTGAGATTTCTTGAATGGATTTGGAAGTAGCAGAATGATGAATCCGTTAGGTGGAAGTTAAGGAACAAAATCCAATAATTATGGGAGGGTTTCAATAATTACTCTAACTTATAATTATATCATCAGCTGGTGCGTAAAAAGTTCTTGGATTTATATAAAACCTTGAAATCTGTTTGCAACACAACAATATATTTGTTACAGTTCACGTCTTCGATTTTATGCATGCAAGATGATCTCTCTCTCCCTTTAACATTGTGTTCTGCTGGGAACAAGTGTGTTTTAATAACTTGGTATTTAATCAGGCCTTAAAATTAAATTACAGTAGATCATTTGTGACGTTGAGGTTTAATATTGCAACGTTCTGAAATCTTAGGTTACTTTTGAAAACGAATTGAACGTGAAAGGAAAAAAAAATATAAAACCTGGTGTAACATGGAAAGGAAAGATTAATGTCGGTCATGGAAGAAGTGACTTTTCGAAACATCATTAATTTTCCTAATTAATCAAAGCATCATGTCTCTTCACAATTCACTTTATATATATATAAATACATATCCTCTTAATACCACCACCACCCCCAACCCCACCCGGTGATCATTCACAAACAAGTATGTATGATCTCTCTCTCTCTCTCTCTCTCTCTCATTCATGGATTTTCTTTTCTTCGTTTTTTACGTATAATTCAGGTTTAGGCTCCAACGATAATCGTGTCAAAACTCTAAACATGAACATGGCCCGGTTTTTTGCTTTTTTAAAGGATAAAAAAGGCAGCAGAAGCTTTGTATATGAGAAAAGGAGAGAGGGGTAGCTGGAGAAGAAGTTAAGAAAAGAAATCAAGTGATAGAAGATAAAGAAAGGATCCCTTTTTGCTAATTATGGTTTCTTTCTTTCCATTTGTTTAATCCATCATATAAGTAATTAATTGTAAAAGGAAATTAGAAAAAGAGAAAAAACAAAGAAACGGTTAATTGAGACGGTAATGATTTTAAAGAATTTTCTTAATTTTCTTAAAATAGTTGATATGTTGCTAATTTTAATGGGAAGATGAAACTATGTCCTGTTTTGATTTCCTTAGAATTCTTGAAGTTATCTCATCTTTGATTTATTGGAATATCGTAGAATGTTTTAAGAGACAATTTTAATGGGAAGACCATTTCTACCTTTTGTTTTTTTAATCTTCGGAAGTCTCTGTCTCTTTACTATTTTCTTCTCTTTTAATTTCACTTTCAAACAGTCCTTTTCATGCTAAAAATCATGCCCTTTTCCTTTTCTTGCACTCCAAGTTTCTCCACCTCTTTGTTTATACATAAATATAAGGCTTGTGTGTATGCTCTTTAGCATTGGAAGCATCTGCTAATTTTGTTGAACTGTGTACTGCAGGTTTCAGTCTTCTGGTGGAAGATACAGAAAGTAGAGTAACAAAACCAGGAAGAAAAGAAAATATAATTAATGGCTTCTTATAGTCAGATTTTGTTTCTCGTAATTTTAATCTCACTTACATTAAGATGTCAATCATGGGGTTGGTTCTCTTCTTCAACAGAGACTCTCTCCACTGATAATTCACAGACAAACGGTTTGCCCCGTGGTTCTGTGGTGGAATTTTCTATGAATGGTCTTAGTGATGGGAAGGGGATGAAACTGGTCGAAAAAGCCCAAAGGAAAATGGTTGGCACGAATTCTTGTTGGCAGAATGCTTACCAGAATCTCTTTGCCGGCTGCTCGCAGATTCTCGCCGTCGAGGAGAAGCGGTGGAGATTTGCTTGGCACCTTAGTGATTGCTTTCAAAAGGACTCTGGACGGCCAGCTTTCCCTTATTGTGACACAAAATCTGCCATGGTTAATTGTCTCAAAAGGTTGAATGACAATGAGCACAAGGTTTATCTTGAATTCTCACTGGAAACCAATTCTATCTGCTATCAGTTACAGTTAAGTATAGTTTCTTTCACTGTTCTGACCGTTCTTCTCTTGTTTTATACGATGTGACAGAAACTAACAAGGATTTTTTTATGTGCTATTGCCTACAGGGCCCATGCCTTCAACCATAAAATGGAGAGACTGGTGAATGATCTTAAAAATTCAGCAGAATACACGGAAGAACAGTTAGAAATTATTGAAGGAAAAACAAATGTCCTGTTGCAGAGATCGAATCAAATTCAGGATTCATTGATTTCTATTGATATTCAGGTTGAAAATGTAGCTCAAACAACGAAAGATGCAAAGGATCACATGGATGTTTTATCTAAGCACTCTGAAGCTGTTTATAAACATTCCAAGGAAATTGCACATTCTCAATCAGAGCTGCAAGAGGGACAAGCAAAAATGAATGAAAATTTGAAGGAAGGGATGTCGATGCTTCATGATGCTTACACCAATCTGGGCCAAGAAGTAGACAATGTGAGAAACGAAGCTGTGGAAATAGAGAAGCAGATTGGCAGAGTTGGAGACACAATGTCTTCAAAGATGGAAACTTTACAAAACTCAGCTAATGACATTGAGAACATGGCTGGGAAGTCCTTGGATAAACAGAAACAACTTCTAGATGGGCAATCCAATGCACTTAAGGGTCTTCAACTCCTAACTCAATTTCAATCAGAAGCACTAGAAGAGAGCAGGTAAGTAGGAAAACAAAATTACTGTAATTACAAGTAAATAATTAGAGAGCTTAATTGAAATTATTACCGAATTACAGGAGTACGCTGCAACACTTTGCTGAATATGGCCATAAACAGCAGGAAGAGCTTCTTCAGCAACAAGAACAACTTCAAAAGGTCCATGACCATTTGGTAGAAAATTCAAATTCAATATTGGCCACTCAGGTTAGTGTTTTCATTGAGGCTTATGATTTCCATGATAGTTTTTGTTGAGACAAGGATTATATGAGACATGGTTTTCCCATTTTTCAGGAAGCTTTCGAATCAAAGCAAGCAAGCATGTTCATTGCTCTGGAGAAGCTGTTTGCTTTGCAAAACGCTATGTTGCTTGAATCACGAATAATTAAAGCTTTCATCCTCTACACTGCATCAATCTTTATCGTTTACATGTTCACCAGTACAAAGCAAACATATACCATAAGAGCGAGGCTTTATGTTGGTACGTATGTCTTGTATGTCTTGTATTTCTCTTATTTTCTATTTTGTCTTCCTGTTTTTTTGGTATTTAAATCAAGTATTGAAGGTTTAAATAGGTCTATAAATAGTTTAAATCTGATTTTGGTTCACAGGTCTTGCTGCCACGTTTCTGGTAGAAGTAGCAATGCTTCGGCTCACAACAAATAGTATAGAACGACAAACATGGCTAATCAATGTGTTCAGGTTACTCTATGGAATTCTTGCCTCTATTCAGTTTCTACATGCCATTTTCACATACAGGTTGGTAAACGTTAGATTTATATCAATTGGGTTAAACAGCATTTAGATTTCCCACATCTAATAGATTCCTTTACAAATTATGCAGGGATTATGAAGTTTTGAATCATCACTTGATACTAAACCTAATGGATAAGATTAATGTCATGCAAAAAACTAGAGAGTTATCATGGGAAACAGATAGTGATGTTGACTGGTCTTCATGGATTCAAACTGAGTTAGCAGAAGGGGGTGACAATTTGGAAGACCCTGACTTTATGGTTCCAGAAGAAGTTGCAGAGAATTCAATTACTGCTTCCATGACAAGAAAGTATGATCTTCGCTGCCGCCAGCGTCGGTGAAAATTTCTCGATTTCTACTAATAGTTCATGACTAATGTTTTCTTCCCCATCAATTCCTGGTTATTTTTATCCTTTTCTGTACTTGAACACATCTCTGTAAAGATGGTATAATTATGTTTGCAAATGCAACATATTTAACTTTATTTTGTTAACTAAGATGCTTGTTTTTTTAACACAGATTTACATGGCTATGTTTCTTGAAGTTGTTGGTTAGTATTAGCTCCGATAGTGGTACTTTTTTCTTACTGTGGAGCAAGAAGATGCATAAATGGAATTTTATAGGCATACTCTTGCTCTGCTTGCATCTAAAGAGCAAACTGAAAGTCCGTTTTACATGACATCACCAGAAGTTACTCTTCGAAAATGAATGAATGAATAAAACCAACAGCAGAGGACTCAAAATATTATTATTGCTCTCCTGTGCTTCTGAAGACAAGGAGTGCACTTTTACATGATTCTAAAAATGCAGTTCATTTCTATCTAATTTGCATGGTTCTAAAACATTCTCATCTAAACTTTCAATGTCTAGCAAGAGAGTTGATCAGTACTCTGATCCAAGCATTTTGAACCTACTGTAAAGTTTCAATATGGCATAAATATAGTCTGGGGCTTGTACTTAAGGGGAGGATAGTTCTTAATAAAATGTAAACCAAAATTACTTGGAGCACTATGCTTAAAGTAATTCTAGAATGGATTTGTAGTATGAATCATGCGATGGACTCATCAAAGAAGAAATAAAGAAAGGTTCAAAGAATTATGCTCTGGTATAATGGTTTCACCAGTAATCATTACAAGAGCATGCACCTTCTTTGAAATGGTGGAAGCGGTTTGTATCTCTCAAAACAATGACCCTCCCTGTCACTCTTGAAACTATCTTGATCCAAGAGTGACAATCTACACAAACACGAAGGTTCTTCGTGATCCTGATTGGCATTCCGGCAGCAGAATGTATGAGAGAAAAAACAGTTGCTAAGCGCTCACTGTGCCCACACACCCACATTGCCTTTGTTTCTTCTTTTACATCATGAAGCACCACATCTGTGTTGGGTATATAACCAAATTCTTCCATGGCTTCCCTTAATTTGTTCCATATCTTCTTATATTCATCAGAATTACGAAACTCGAAGCCTCCACCAGCTACAAAAGAGTGGATTTTATTCTTTACCTGTATCCAACTACATCCAGCCTCTTTTCTGATTCTTCTTGTTTGCATCATCTCTCTAACCATATTTACAGAGTCCCACATCCCTGCATTTGCATAAATGTTTGAGAGCATCACATAGTTCCCAGGATTATATGGCTCAAGCTCAAACAACCGGTTTGCAATAGCCTCTGCAAGAGGGACCTCATTATGTAGGCGGCATGAGTTGAGCAATGATCCCCATATGCTACCACTTGTCTTCATGGGCATGTTTTTCACCACCACCAATGCATCATCAATTCTTCCAGCTCTGCCTAACATATCCACCAAACAAGCATAATGCTCTAAACTTGGAGAGACCCCAAAATCCATTTCCATTCTATGAAACAATTTCTGCCCATCTTCTGTTAGCCCAGCATGGCTACAACCTGATAGCAGTGCAATAAATGTGACATCATCTGGCCTTATCCCACATGAAGCCATCTCATTGAACAAATCCATTGCCACCCTCATATAACCATTGATTGCATATCCAGTCAACATAGTATTCCATGATGTCAAGTCTTTACTTCTCATCCCATCAAACAATCTCCTACCATAATCAACAACTCCACATTTCACATACATATCCACAAGGGAATTTAGCACTAGGACATCTGGCCTTCTCGCTGATTTAACAATTTGCGCATGTATCTCTTTTCCACTGAGAAGAGCTGTCACGCGCGCACAAATTGGCAAAATTGTAGTTAGTGTAACCCAACTAAACCCCATTCCCTCTCTTTGCATCCTTCTAAACACATCAAGTGCCTCGCCCAATTTATCTTCTTTAACAAAACCAGAAATCAAAGAATTCCAAGAAGCAACATTTCTTTCAGGCATTTGATCAAACACCTTCAAAACTTCATCAAAACACTCGCACTGTGTATACAACCTCAGCAGACCGTTATTCACCACTTGATCAGGCCCTTCACTAGACTTTACCACTTGTGCATGAACTCCTCTACCAACCCACAATTCCCTCAAATCCGCACACGCTTTCAACGCTGTGGAGAACGCAAAATTGCCCGGCTCCATACAATTCCACAACATCTCAACATAAACAAGCAAAGCCTCTCTCAAGAACCCGTTTTTTGAATACCCAATTGCCATTGCCACCCAAACTGACTCCGGCACCCCTTCATTTTCAACCGCATTTTCAAAAATTACGCGTGCCTCATCAAGTTCGCCACATACAGAGAAAAGGGTAATTAGCTTGCTTTTTAAGTTATGATTTTCAAGAAATTTTTCGCTGTATTCTTGTTTAAGGAGCTGTTTATATACTCTTTGGCCATGAGGTAACGATTTTTGGGAAATACAAGAATGTAAGAGCTGACTGTAAGTCTCAGGATCAGTAAATTTGGACGGCGAGGATTCGATCAAGCGAATCGCCTCGTCGAGATTGCCAGATTTTGTTAGATA
>Ga0325400_1006499_pt1 | contig 11125 bp, 11 predicted proteins | sample PopdelMetagenome_2_FD_205662 | JGI IMG/M metagenome (GOLD analysis project Ga0325400, IMG submission 205662) | Populus deltoides microbial communities from Bellville, Georgia, United States - Xylem-PdKOR-R1 | ecosystem: Host-associated > Plants > Phyllosphere > Stem > Wood/Secondary xylem...
CCCTGCCATTGCCCAGTCGGGCCCGACCGTCGGTGCGGAGGTCGCGACGCAGGAGGTTCGCCGCGGCCTGGGCTGGAGCGGCGGCCGCGCCGCCGTCTCCGCCGACGCGACGGTGCCGCTCGGTCCGCTCGCCGCCACCGCGCGCGTCGCGACCTTGCGCGGCTCGCCCCGCCACCTGGGCGCGGACGCGGTCGCCGACCTGGGGCTGGAGGCGTCCTTCCCCGCCGGCCCCCTGACCGCACGCCTGCGCGCCACCTCGCACCTCTTCGCCGACGCCGCAAACCGCGCGGACTATCATGAGGTGGGCACGGGGCTCGGCTACCTGATTGGCCCGGTTCAGCTGGACGCCGATCTCGTCTGGGCGCCGCGCCAGCGTGCGATCGGCGGCGATAATCTCTACGCAGCGCTGAGCGCTTCCGCGGGCCTGCCGGGCACCCCCGTCACGCTTTCGGGGGGTGTCGGTCATTCGTCGGGCAGTCGGCGCTCGGTGCTAGCGGATCGTCTGCGTCCCGGTGGCGCCTATGCCGACTGGCGGCTGGGCGCCGAATACGTGTTCGGCCGAGCGTCGGTGATCGTGGAATACGCCGGCACCGACGTTTCGGGTCGCCGCGGCCTGTTACCCGTCGGCGACCCGACCCATGCGGGCGACCGGATCGTCGCCCGCCTGCGCTGGTCCTACTAGCCCTCCTTGGTCGGCGCGTTCGCGTTGCCCACTTGCGGGTCGTCGTCCGATCCGCCCTGGCCCGTTCCCGAATAGCCGATGTCCGTCTGGCCGCCGTGCCCCATATAGCCGCCATTGTCGTCGCCCGGCTCGTTGCGCGGAGAGTCGTAGGAACCGCCGCCGCTCTCGCCGCCGCCGCCCTTTCCGGGGCTGTTCCACACGCCGTCCTTTTTGCCCGCGCCGCCGTCGCCCGACGGCATGGCCTGGTTGGGTTGCTTGTCGCTCATGGCTCTTCTCCTTCGGGCCTCAACGAACGGCACCCGCCCACGTTCAATTGCGCGAGCGCAACGAAGGCCCCACATTGGGCCTGAGCAATCCAGGTCCGGGGAACAGATGGCCGCCGATCCGTACAAGACGCTGGGCGTTGGACGCGACGCGTCCGACGCCGACGTCAAGAAAGCCTATCGCAAGCTGGCGAAGGAACTGCATCCCGACCGCAACAAGGACAACCCCAAGGCGTCCGAGCGATTCAGCGCCGCCACCCAGGCGTACGATCTCCTGTCCGACCGCGACAAGCGCGCGCGCTTCGACCGGGGCGAGATCGACGGCGACGGCAATCCCGCCGCCCCCTTCGGCTTCGGCGGCGGCGCCGGCGGTGCACCGGGCGGCTTTTCGGGCTTCGGCGGGCGCCCCGGCGGCGGTTTCCGATCGGAAGGATTCGAGTTCGGCGCGGACGGCGACCCCAGCTCCATCTTCGACGACCTGTTCGGCGGGCTCGGCGGCCGCGGACGAGCGCCGGGGGGCGGATCTGCGGGCGGGTTCACCGGCGGCTTCGGCGGCCGGGGCGGTCCGGCCCCGCGCGGCGCCAACTCGGCCTACCGGCTGACCGTGGGCTTCACAGACGCCGCCACGCTCAGTCCTCAGCGCGTGCGCCTCGCGGACGGCCAGACCATCGACCTGAAACTGCAACCCGGGGTGGAAACGGGCACGCAGATGCGACTGGGCGGCAAGGGAGAGGACGGACCCGGCGGCCGCGGCGACGCGGTGGTGACGATCGACGTCGCCGACCACCCCTTTTTCCGCCGCGACGGCGACGACGTTCGCCTCGACCTGCCCGTCACTTTGTCCGAAGCGGTGCTGGGCGCCAAGGTCCGCGTCCCCACCGTCGAGAACCCGGTGATGCTGACGGTCGCGCCCGGTTCCTCGTCCGGCCGCACGCTCCGCCTCAAGGGCCGCGGCTTTCACAAGAAGGGCGGCGGGCGCGGCGACCAGCTGGTGACGCTGGAGGTGCAGGTGCCCGACGATCCGGCGCTGCGTGCCTTCGTTGAGGGCTGGGCGGGGCAGGAGGGGAACCCCAGGGCGTCGCTGGGCGTCTGACGCCTCGCATGGAGGAAACGCTCGGCCTGACGCCGGAGGATCGCGCCCGCCGTCACGGCCGCACGCGCACCATCCTGAGCAAGGAATTGGCGCATGTCCGCCCGGGCAGTGCCGCGTTTGAGGTCGTCAAACGCGCGGCGCTCGGCGTCTATACGGACGGTTTCATCCACGCGGGCAATCTCGCCTATCTCGCGCTGATGACGCTGTTCCCCTTCTTCATCACCGCCGCCGCCGTTTTGTCGCTGCTGGGCCAAGGTGCGGAAACGCAGCGCGCGGTGGCCAGCTTCCTGGCTACCCTGCCGGGCGACGTGGCCGACATACTGCGCAAACCGATCGCCGACGTGCTGACCGCGCGCACCGGCTCGCTGCTCTGGCTGGGCGGGCTGGTCGGCCTGTGGACGGTGGGCAGCTTCGTGGACACGATCCGCGACATCTTCCGCCGCGCCTACGGCACCGTCAGCCACGGCTCGTTCTTCAAGTCGCGGTTACGCCTGTCGCTAGCGATCATCGGCTCGGTGGTGATCCTGCTGTTGTCGTTCCTGATCCAGGGGCTGCTGACCGCGACCGAACAGTTCATCTATCGCCTGCTGCCCTTCGCCGAGGGCTGGGGTCAGGTGATCGCCTTGTCGCGGTTGATCCCGTCCGCCGTCATGTTCGGCGCCATGTACGTGCTGTTCTACTCGGTCACGCCGTCCAAATACCGCTCGCCCCCCAACCGCAAATGGCCGGGCGCACTGTTCACCACGCTGTGGTGGATCGGCATGACGGCCGGCCTGCCCTGGGCTTTGTCGCGGCTGGGCGGCTACGACCTCACCTATGGCAGCTTGGCGGGCGTCGTGGTGATGCTGTTGTTCTTTTACCTGATCGGGCTGGGGTTCGTGTTCGGCGCGCACCTCAACGCGGCACTGGCGGAACCGCCGCCCGCGCGGCTAGAGGACACGGTGGGACAGCCAGGGTAAGAGAAACGGCGTGAACGGATTGATGGCGGGCAAGCGCGGGCTGATAATGGGGCTCGCCAACGACAAGTCGCTGGCCTGGGGCATCGCCAAGCAGCTTTGCGAGGCGGGGGCCGACCTGGCTTTCACCTATCAGGGCGAGGCGCTGGCGAAGCGCGTGCGTCCGCTGGGCGAGAGCCTGGGGTCCGACCTGTTCGTCGACTGCGACGTGTCCGACATGGGGGCGCTCGACGCCGCCTTTGCGACCGTCGCCGAACGCTGGCCCACCATCGACTTCCTGGTCCACGCGATCGGCTTTTCGGACAAGAACGAGTTGCGCGGGCTCTACGTCGACACCAGCCTCGACAATTTCCTGATGACCATGAACGTGTCGGCCTACAGCTTCGTCGCCGTCGCCAAGCGCGCGCGCGCGATGATGCCCGATGGGGGCTCTCTGCTGACGCTCAGCTATTACGGCGCCGAGAAGGTGGTGCCGCACTACAACGTCATGGGCGTCGCCAAGGCCGCGCTGGAAACCAGCGTCAAATACCTCGCTATGGACCTGGGGCCGGAGAATATCCGCGTCAACGCCGTGTCCGCCGGCCCTATCAAGACGCTGGCGGCGTCGGGCATCGGCGACTTTCGCTACATCCTGAAATGGAACGAGCTAAACAGCCCGCTGCGCCGCAACGTCACCATCGACGACGTGGGCGGCGCGGGCTTGTACCTCCTGTCCGACCTGGCGTCGGGCGTTACGGGCGAGATCCATCACGTCGACGCCGGCTACAACGTCATCGGCATGAAGGCCGAGGATGCGCCCGACATCGCGCTTGCCTGATCGCGCTTGCATGACGGGCAGGCGGGCATGACCGTCACCGTCCGCCCCGCCGCCGCCACCGACGTCCCCGCGATCGACGCGTTGCTGCGCGCCGCCTTCCCCGCCCCTGCCGAAGCCGGTCTGATCCAGCGCCTGTGCGCGGAGGGCGACATGGTGCTGATGCTGGTGGCCGAAGGGGCGGGGGCGATCGTCGGCATCGCCGCCTGGAGCCGGATGCGGGTGATATCCGGCGGGCGGGACGTGCCCGCCGCGGCGCTCGGCCCGCTTGCCACCGACGCCGGCCATCGCGGGCGGGGCGTGGCGGACGCGCTGGTCCGCGCCGGCCTGTCGATGCTGGAGGGGGCGGGCGTGGTACTCTGCTTCGTGCTGGGCGATCCGGCCTTCTACGCTCGCTTCGGCTTCGCCGCCGATCTCGCCCGCGGCTATGCCAGCCCGTATGCGGGCGATCATCTGATGGCCGCGGCGCTTCAGGGCGGCGCGATCCCCTGCGGCCCCCGGGGGTCCGCCGACTACGCCCCCGCCTTCGCCGCGCTGGGCGCGGATTGACGCCGGGCATCGCGGCCGCCGACACCGCTCTGTCCTACAGCGACGGACTTTGCCAAAGCGGCGGCATGACCGGCCGCGACTCCTGCTTTATCGCCTCCCCGCCCCGCCCCGGCCCCCCGCGCGGTGAAGTTGAGACGTCGCCGAACCCTCAACTTTCTCAACTTCGCCCCATAATGGGACACCGGCCATGAGCTGGAACAGCTTCGGCCGGGTCTTCCGCTTCACTACCTGGGGCGAGAGCCACGGACCGGCGATCGGCTGCGTCGTCGACGGTTGCCCACCCGGCATCGCCTTGTCCGAGGCCGATATACAGCCCTGGCTCGACCGCCGTCGCCCCGGCCAATCGCGCTTTACCACCCAGCGGCGCGAGCCGGATCAGGTCCGTATCCTGTCGGGGGTTTTCGAGGGGCGGACCACAGGCACCCCCGTCTCGATGCTGATCGAGAATACTGACCAACGGTCGAAGGATTATTCGGAGGTGGCGCGCGCCTATCGTCCCGGCCACGCCGACTATGCCTATGACGCCAAATACGGCTTTCGCGACCATCGCGGCGGCGGGCGGTCGTCGGCGCGCGAAACGGCGTGCCGCGTCGCGGCGGGTGCGGTGGCGCAGCTGGTCATCCCCCAGGTGCAGGTTCGGGCCTGGGTGGAGTCGGTCGGCGGCGACGCGATCGCGCCCACGAACTTCGACGAGGCGGAGATCGACCGGAATCCCTTCTTCTGCCCCGACGCCGCCGCCGCCGCGCGCTGGGAGGAGCGGATCGACGCCGCACGAAAGAGCGGCTCGTCGCTGGGCGCGGTGGTCGCCGCGCGGGCGACGGGCGTACCCGCCGGCTGGGGCGCGCCACTCTACGCCAAGCTCGACGCCGAACTGGCCGCCGCCGTTATGGGGATCAACGCGGTCAAGGGTGTGGAGATCGGCGACGGTTTCGCCGTGGCCGACGCGCGGGGCGAGGACAATGCCGACCCCATGCGCCCCGGCTCGGGCGGGGCAACCCCCGACTTCCTGGCCAACCATGCCGGGGGCATCGCGGGGGGCATCTCCACCGGTCAGCCCGTGACGCTTCGCGCGGCGTTCAAGCCCACTTCCTCGATCCTGACCCCCGTCGCGACGGTGACGCGCGAGGGTATTGCGACCGAGATCGCGACGCGCGGCCGCCACGATCCGTGCGTGGGCCTACGGGGCGTGCCGGTGGTGGAGGCGATGATGGCGCTGGTACTGGCCGACCAGATGATGCTGCATCGCGCTCAGGTCGGTTCGTCGGCGGTGGAGGTCACAACCGGGGCGGGTTGAGGCGAAACTGGGGCAGAAACAGGAACATATCGCTCAAACGACACGTTGGACCCTGCACATTCGCAGGAGAGAAGAGATGCGTTTCACTACGATCATGGCTGCCGCCGCCCTGACACTGCCCGCCGCCGTGCTGGCACAGACCGGTGGCACCACGGGCTCGGGCTCGATGGGCGGCACCGGTTCGATGGGCAGCATGTCTACCCAGGGCCAGACGGGCAGCACCGTCACCGGCACGACGTCCGCCGATCAGTCCACGACGATGGGCACGCAGGGCACGACGCGCGGTACCACCACGTCGCGCCGCGGCCGTTCGGGCCGTACGACCGGTGGGTCGACCGGCACCACCGGTTCGGCCGGCACCACGGGTACGGCCGGCTCGCCCAGCACGGGCAGCATGGGCGGCACTACCGGCACGATGGGGACGACCGATCCGATGGGCGGTACTGCTACCGATCCGAAGGGCACCGGTTCGACGATGGGCGGCTCGACCATGGGCGGCACGACGACCGGGACGATCGGCACGGGCACGACGACCGGCACCACTCCCCGCTAAGCCTAGGATGGGCCCGGCGGTATTCGCCGCCGGGCTTCGTCACCCCGCGAAGGGGTCCTGCACCAAGATGGTATCCTCCCGCTCCGGGCTGGTGGAAACCAGCGCTACAGGACACCGGATAAGCTCCTCCACCCGCCGGATATACTTCACCGCCTCGGCCGGCAGGTCGGCCCAGCTTCTGGCACCCGCCGTCGACCCCGACCAGCCCTGTATCGTCTCGTAGACCGGTTCGACCGCTGCCTGGTCCGCCGCCCGCGCCGGATAATAGTCGATCAGTTCGCCGCGCAGTCGATAGCCGGTACACACTCGCACCTCCTCGAACCCGTCCAGCACATCTAGTTTGGTGAGCGCGATGCCGGTGATGCCCGACACCGCCGCCGACTGCCGCACCAGCACCGCGTCGAACCAGCCGCACCGCCGCTTGCGGCCCGTCACCGTCCCGAACTCCCGTCCCCGCGTGCCCAGCCGCTCGCCCGTCTCGTCGTCCAGCTCGGTGGGAAACGGGCCCGACCCCACGCGCGTCGTGTAGGCCTTGGCGATCCCCAGCACGAAGCCCACGCCGCCCGGCCCGATGCCCGAACCCGACGCCGCCGTACCGGCCACCGTGTTGGAGGACGTGACGAACGGGTAGGTGCCGTGGTCAACGTCCAGCAGCACGCCCTGCGCGCCCTCGAACAGCACGCGCCGACCCGCCGCCCGCGCCTCGGCAAGGTCGCGCCAGATCGGCTTGGCGAAGGACAGCACGAACGCCGCGATCTCACTCAGGTCGGTCAACAGGCGGGCACGATCGACCGGCGGCTCGCCGAAGCCCGCGCGCAAGGCGTCGTGATGCGCGCACAGTCGGTCGAGCTGCGGGCCCAGCGCGTTCAGGTCGGCCAAGTCGCAGACGCGGATCGCGCGCCGCCCGACTTTGTCCTCGTAGGCCGGGCCGATGCCGCGGCGGGTGGTGCCGATCTTGCCTTCACCCGACGCGTCCTCGCGCAGACCGTCCAGGTCGCGATGAATGGGCAGGATCAACGGGCAGGTATCTGCGATCCGCAAGGTGTCGGGGGAAACCGCGACCCCCTGGTCGCGCAGCCGCCCTACCTCGTCACGCAAGGCCCAGGGGTCCAGGACCACGCCGTTGCCGATCACGGACGGCGTGCCGCGCACGACGCCGGACGGTAGCAGCGACAGCTTGTAGACCTGATCGCCCACCACCAAAGTGTGGCCGGCATTGTGCCCGCCCTGGAAGCGCACCACCATGTCGGCGCGCGCCGCCAGCCAGTCCACGATCTTGCCCTTGCCCTCGTCGCCCCATTGCGCGCCGACGACCGCCACGTTGGCCACCATGCTTCTCCCGTTGCGGGCGCTGCCCTAGGGGGTCGGCGGCTTCGCGGAAAGCCTTTCCGCCGCCAGCAGGCGCCGCTTGCGCTCCGGACCCCAGCGATAGCCGGATAGGCCGCCGTCGGCGCGCAGCACGCGGTGACAGGGTACCGCCACCGCCAGCGGATTCGCTGCGCAAGCGCCCGCCACCGCCCGCACCGCCGCGGGCGCGCCGATCGCGGCGGCCAGCTGGGCGTAGCTGACGGTGGTTCCGGCGGGCACGCGGCGCAACGCGTCCCATACACGGCGCTGAAAGGCGGTGCCGCGCACGTCCAGCGGCAGGTCCAGGCCAGCCGAGGGACGATCGACGAAGGCGGCTACCCGGGCCACCAGAGCCTGATAATCGGCGTCCCCCGGCACGATCGCGGCACCGGGGAAGCGTCGGGTCAGATCGGCCGCCAGCGCATCCTCGTCCTCGCCCAGCAGGATCGCGGCGACCCCCCGCTCACTCGACGCCGCCAGCACCAGCCCGAGCGCGCACGTCGCGGTCGCCCAGCGCAGTCGCTCCCCCCGCCCGCCATCGCGGTATCGCGAAGGCGCCATGCCCAGTTCGTCGGCGGCACCGTCGTAGAAACGGCCGCTGGAGCCGTATCCCGCCGCGTAGATGGCATCCGTCACGCTATCTCCCTCTCGCAACGCCGTGCGTACACGTTCCGCCCTGCGCGCGGCGGCGTAGTCGCGCGGCGACAGTCCCACCGCCGCCTTGAAGACCCGTTGGAAATGGCCCGGGCTGAGGCCGGTGTCCGCCGCCAGCTCCGCCAGCGGCGGCGGTATCTCGGCCGCATCGATCCGACGGCAGGCGGCGGCGATCATCGCCGACCGGGCGTCGTCGGCCGACGCGTCGTCGGGACGGCATCGCAGGCACGGCCGCACCCCGCTCGCCCTCGCCGCATCCGGCATGTCGTGCAGCGCAACGTTCTCCCGCCGCGCCTGCCGTGATGGGCAGGACGGCCGGCAATAGACGCCGGTCGACGCCACCGAATACCAGAACAGTCCGTCCGCCCCGCGATCGCGCGCCACGATTCGTGCCCAACGCGCTTCATCCCTATCCGTCACGGCGACGCCCTTTCCGGCGGCGCAGCATAGTGCCCCGCGCCGCGCAACGGACGCAACGACAGCCTGTGAGCTCGGGTCAAAGCTCCAAAGTCCGATAGTCGATCATGACGCCGGGGCTAGTGACTGTCGGAGCGGCCGACACCCCGGCGCTTGCGATCCAATCATCGAAATGAGCTCAGTAATTATCCCACAGGCCCGGCGTCGCGATCTCCAGGACGTGGCCGTCCGGGTCCTCGAAATACCAGCTGCGCCCGCCCGCCGGCCATTCGATCTCGCCCAGATCGGGTACTTCCGCCGTACGCAACCGATCCTGCCATCGGGAATAATCCGCTTCCGTCACCTTGAAGGCGAGGTGGAGCGGCCCCGAACCGTCATGGCCGGGGATATGCCCTTCCGGCGTGTCTTCCCCGTCAACCGAGGCGCCGCGCGCGAAGACCAGAATTACGCTGGCACCGCCTGCGTCGAAGGCCGTCAGGCGCTCCTCGTCGCGCAACGTCGCGAGTCCCATCGTCTCGCGAAAGAAGCGGACCAGACGCAGCTTGTCGTCCGTGTAGAGCGCCGTTTCCAGAACGCCGCCCAGGCGGGGGGCGTCGCTCACGCGGGCACGACCAGCTTGACCAGGGTGCCGGCGCGCAACGGCTGGGACGGGTCGAGACCGTTCAGGACCAGGAACCGCTCGCGCTTGTATTCGGGAAACGCCATGCGCGCGGCGAGCGTATCCACCGTGTCGCGAGGGCCGACCGTCACTACGCGGATGCGCTGCCGGGCGGTGGCCGCGCCGTAGGGCAACCCGTCCAGCATCCGTAGGAAGGCGGTGTCCTGCGCCGCGGCGGGGTGGGGGCGACCGGTCTGCTCGGCCAACTGAGCGGCGCGGCGGACGCGATCCTCGCCGTTGGGATGGGTGGACGCCCAGGTAGGCAACTGGCGCCCTGGCTGACCCGACGCTTCCGAAGTGAGCGAGGTCGAATCGTCCAGCGCGGCTAGGATGTCGGCGGCAGCGTAAGGGTTGTAGCCGGCGGCGGTCATGTAGCGCACGCCCAGCGCGTCGGCCTGATATTCCTGCTCGCGCCCGTAACGCAGCGTGTAGAGTTGGGCAGCGCCGCCGACGCCGCGCGCGATCAGCTGGTTACCCGTCAGCAGGCCCGCACCCTGTGCCAGCACGTTGCCGATCGTGGCGCGCGTATTACGGCTGGCGGCGTGGCGCGCCGCGACGTGACCGACCTCGTGCCCCATCACCGAGGCCAGTTCCGCCTCCGAGTTCATCAGCGCCAGGAGCTGGCGGGTGACGTAGATATAGCCGCCGGGAATGGCGAAGGCGTTCTCGACGGGCGAGTCGAGCAGGGTGACGGTGAAATCGGTGCCCGCGTTGGACAGGCCGGACTGGACGGCGACCCGCCGCCCGACCCGCTCGACGAACGCCGCCTGGGGACCGCGATAGGCGCCGCCGAACTCCGCGATCAGTTGCGGGTTGGCGGCCGCGCCCTGCTGACGGTCCGAGGCGGATATGGCGCGCGGCGTGCCCTGCTGGGCGATGGCGGGCGAAGCGGACAAGCATAAAAGGGCGAGGACGAGCTGACGGCGCATGATGTAACTCCCTGTTACGGGGAGAAAGCGTCCGGCGCGGCCGGGGTTCCCTTGTCAGACGGGCTGTACTCGGCCGTCGGCCCAATGATGCGTCGCCAGCTGGGCCGCCGCGCTGTCCCCTTCTCCGAGTGCGGTGACCGTCACCCATCCATCGGTACGCAGCCGGGCGGCGGTGGCCGGGGGCGTGCCGAGCGGCAGGAACAGGCGGCGACGCTCGGCCGGGGGGGCGGCGGCGAGCAGCGCGTCGGCGTAAAGCGAGAAGCCGGTCGCGGGCTCGTCGCCCCGGCCGTCGACGCGCGCCAAGCGATAGGTGCCGCCGCGCCCGACCTCGCGGCCGTCGGCGAACAGCGAGAAGCCGAACCAGCTTTGATAGGCGAAGCCGTGCCGCTCGGTCGGGTCGAGCGTCAGGCGGACGGGGAGCCCGTCGACCGCGGCCGCCGCGCCGTTGAGCCGCGTCGCCAGCGCGTCTGCCCCGTCCAGCCCACGCAACGCAGCCAGCGCGGGGTCGAAGGGGCCGGCGGCCTCCAGCAGCGGCAGATAAGCGGGCGCGATCGCCGCCACGCCGCCCGCGTCCTTGGCGTCCAGCCGGTCGCGCAAAGCCGGCACCGCGGCGGGATCGACGGGCAGCGGGCCGGCGGCCAGCGTGTCGACTAGGTCGGGCAGCGTCACGTCGACCGACACGTCGCGCGCGCCGGCGGCGGCCAGCCCCTCCACGGCCACCGCCAGCAGCTCGCGTGCGGCCGCCACCGTATCCAGGCCGATCAACTCGGCCCCCACCTGGCGGCGAGCACGTTCGGGGGAGAGTTCGGACGCGCGCAGCTTCAGCACGGGGCCGGCATAGGATAAGCGGACGGGGCGCGGGTGATGCGCCATGCGGGTGGCGGCGACGCGGGCGACCTGGGCGGTGATGTCGGGA
>Ga0325400_1006501_pt1 | contig 11124 bp, 5 predicted proteins | sample PopdelMetagenome_2_FD_205662 | JGI IMG/M metagenome (GOLD analysis project Ga0325400, IMG submission 205662) | Populus deltoides microbial communities from Bellville, Georgia, United States - Xylem-PdKOR-R1 | ecosystem: Host-associated > Plants > Phyllosphere > Stem > Wood/Secondary xylem...
CCTTTCAACTTGTAAGCTCTCTTCATAGTACACAACTCCTTCAAGAATTTGGCATACTTGGGAATTTGCTTAATAGCCTCAATCAAAGTAATGTTGAGTTCCACTTTCATGAAAACCTCTAAAATCTCTTTTTCTTTATCCTCTTTTTTAGATCTAAAAGAACTCATAGGAAAGGGGGGAATTTTCTTAAAACTGGAATTCATTGAGTTAGGACTTACCTTTGGAGTATTGGTCGTTGTTTTAGTTTGTGGAGGAGGATGTTTCTTCTTTATGCTTAGTTCGGTTTCTATCTCTTCTTCTTCCTCCATCTCAATTTATTTTAACCTTTGCTCTTCAAGTTCTTTTGCACTTCACAGCATGATCGCACTAACATTCTCTTTTAGATTCAATGCTTAGGAGGGTAATTTTCCATTCATTTGTGCCTCCAATTTCCCTACACTTGAAGCTACTTGCCCCATTTGTGACCTAGTTTCTTATTGAAAAGACGTGACATTTTGTTGCAAGTTCATTGTGTTAGAAGCCAAGGTTTTCATCATCTTATGAAGATCCTCACTCGATGACCCTATAACATTGGAGTTTGTAAATGCAGAAGGGGGCTGTCTCGCTGATAATTCTATTGAGGCTGAAATCCATGAGGATGAAACTGTCAGCCTTAATTACCTTGTAGAGGTGGGTTCCCATAGCGTAAGTTCATATGATCTCTCCATCCGGGATTGTACATGTTTGAAAAGGGATTATACTTACACTAGGGTTGCCCATTGTCAACTGCATTAGCTTATTCAATGTAATCTTCTTGCATTATTGGGCACATATTCGAAGCATTTCCTTGTAACGAGCATATGCTACAAAATTCACCTGTTGTATCAATGATACTATGGTCAGTAGGCATCAGTCATTTTTAGAAATATTGAATGAGCAACTGAACGAGTATATGATGATGAGGGTATTGAATGTATCTCCCTATAAGATTGTTGAATCCCATATATTTCTTTTCTTTTGTTGGCAACTCGAGAGGCTGGGAAATACTTTTCAAGAAAAATCTTCTTCATGCCATTCCAAGTTCCAATGGAACTTGGGAGAATAGAGAAAAACCATGCCTTTGCTGCCCCTTTTAAAGAGAAAGGGAAACCTTTCAACTTAACTTGTTCTTCATCAACTCCTTTCGGTTTCATTCCAACGTAAACCATGTGGAACTCCTTAAGATGAGTATGAGTGTCTTATCTGGCAAGTCCATTGAATATTGACAGTAAGTGTATAAAACCAGACTTGATCTCGAAGTTCACATTATTATCAATGTTTATGCACAATGGTTGATTTTACATGTTAGGAGCAGTGAGCTCCTTGAGTGTCTGTTGTCGTGCAACAACCATGGTGTTGGTGTGAGCTTCCTTTCGTAACTTGCGTAAAGTGTTCTCTATTTTGAGATCTACTTGCACTTATCTTTGGTTAGTAGAATGGGTTACAAGCATAAATCATTAAGAAAACTCAAAAGAAACCAACCACATAAAAGATATAAAGTAGTGCAAATTGAATGAAAATCATACGCTAGAACACAAATACTACCTAAAAACCCTAAAAACAATGAAATTTAGCCTCGATAAGGTGGGGCTAGTTGCCAAAGGCATTAGTCTTGTTCAAAACGTCGTTTCCTTTTAGGAAACAAAAGGCCGAGACCTAATTCCACTAAAAAATCAGTTTTGAACAATAATTGTACAGTACCACTTCAAGCAACACTGTTTCTATTTCTTTTTCTTTTTTTTTTCAACAAAATAAATAACAATCACAGCAAACAAAAATCATAGCACAATAATTAACTAAAATCACTTCCTCGACAATGGCGCCAAAATTTGTAGCGATGTCGCTATCACACAAATTAATCATCCTAGCTTAAATAAACAAGATAGAATAGAGCAAGTAAGGGTTCGATCCCACGAGGAAGGTTTAGTTCAGATTTTTATGCTATACAATATGCAATTGGGGGGGGGATTGAGGTTATCTAGGCTATAGCAGAATTAAACAATCAAGCTAAATTAAATAAATAAAAAAGCTATCAAGAGAACAAACCTTGGTTTCAAGTAGACGTCCACCTACGGAAATCATAATTGATCATTGAAATGAAACATCAATTTATATTTTGAATCTTTATCTTTTCTTAACATTGGTTAGTTAACAGATTCGCCGTACAACTAATCCTAACCATCAAACAATCACAATATCCACACTAGTAATTTAATTCAATGACAGCCTTAAAAACTAGATAAATTGATTAATCTAGATAACATAACTGTCTGCAGTTCATGTTTGATTTGTTCGAATGTTCTCCTTAAGATTAATAACGTAGATCCACCATAATTATTAAACTTAGTTGCTTCACAAGATTATATACCACAACTCTAGTTTTGATACCAAACTTAGCAATAGATTATTCACAATAATAACTTAGAGTTCGCTTTATCAATTAAAATAAATAATCATAAGACATAAGCATAAGAAAACAAACATATTCATCATATAAACTGAAAAGAAAAGGTGAAATAAATCTCATAGTTCTTGAAATCTGAAGGTTTCTATGTCTTTGCAACCAAGAAAAAGAGTTTAGCCTTACATGTCTATTGAACAACTAATAAAAAAGAAGGAAGATTGCATGATTTCGGGTTTATGGAGGAAATGTTACGTTTTCATTCTCTTTTCTAGCTGCCCTTCTTTCCTATCTCTCTTTCTTTTTATATCCTAGAAAACTCTAATCTCTTTTCTACAAATAGTCCTTTTCTAAGTAGACAATTTACATTTAAGTAGTTCAATAACTATTTTTCTAAAAAAGGAGAAATAACCTTGCATAAAATCCTCAAGCTTTGACTTTGGACTTAAAAGAGATAAATTGCTGAAATAAACACTTGGATGTCGGTTTGGATGCTTTATGAAGTAATTTGGACTTGTTTCTTCACAAATATTGTTTGCTGGCAGAATTCATGTGTCATATTAGAAACATCATATCTCTCTCATATGAGCTCGTTTTCTATTGAAATTTGGTATACTGATAGTTCTTCGAGCCAGGAATCTAACAAAATTGAGTTTGCATTAAATAGATTTCTCTAACTCAAGATATTGAAGTCGGAATAGCCGAAGATCAACACTGGCATAATGTAAGATTTTTCTTTGAAGGCTGCGATTTCCATGTTTTTTTTTCTTGCTATATATGTATAGAAAAATATGAATGTTAGCTTTCTAATGTCACTAGAATCACTTTGTTTTGACTTTTAGAGCTCAAGCTCTGCACAAAACATTGATCAGAGTTCAAATCTATCAATTATCTCTAATTTATTTCTTTTTGAATCTTATATCCAAAAGTATTTTTAAAATATAAAATAAAGAATATCAATATATTTTATATATAAAACATAGATAAAATATTAGGTAAATATAAATAAAATTATCAACTAAAATGGTTTCATCAATAAAATTCCATTAATAAATCTAAAATTTCTGATAGTAATATTCTTTGATTGGACCGAGTGATTGGAAGGTGAAGAAAGCAAATCCATCCCATTTCACTACAGACAACAGTTCTCATGGCTACTTAAATCCGAATTTTTTAAAAAAAGTGCTTACCTGGGCTTTTAACCTTTTGAAATAAGAAGTTTCGGTAATTTTAGTTTCAGAAACTATATATTTAATTCTTATATTTTTATATTAATTTATAACTTATTTTTTCCCTTTATTTCATGCTATTTTTTAATTTTTTTTGTTTTAAATATAGAGAAGATAAAAAAAATATATCATGAAAAGATCGAGAAGAAAAGAGGACATTTTTGCAAACAAAAAACTACAATTAAACATGGTTAATACTGATCAGTATATTATTTTATCATATTTCATACTACAGGGACTAGTTCATTTATTGTAATAAACTAAAGGTACTGATTAAATAATTAAGTAAGATAACAAATTAGAAAAAAGAAGAAGATAAACCTCTTCAAAACCTCTTCTAAGTTCTAACTAACCAATTCAATGGCTATTTCTTCTTCCCACACTCTCCTCCCTCCTTTCCCTTCCATCATTTCACCCCATAAACGACACCATTTCCCAACTCTAAACACCTTACGTTGTGCACCAAGAAAGGACCTTCTTTATTCAAAACGACAATGTTCAATTATTGTCCATGCTAAAGCAAAAACAAAAGCAAAAGAGAAAGAGAAAGAGAAAGCAAAGGCACCGCCACCTCCTTCGCTCCATGCCTCAGCCACTGTAGAAACATTAGAAGAAGAGGAATTTGATGCTGTCAACATAGCAGAGGATGTAACCCAGGTTCTGTTTTCCAATCAAAATCACTAATTCTGCCACTGGGTTTTGCTCGTTTATTTTTGCAAAGCTTGCTTGCTGACGGGTTTCTTGTCAAATGATTTTGATAAAGTTAAAATTTTGAAATCTTTAATTTTTGTAAGCAATTCATTATGTTTCAAAAACCTTCACTGATTTGAGCAGTTGTGACAAATTGATACAGTTGATAGGGAGAACACCAATGATATATCTTAACAAAGTCACACAAGGCTGCGTTGCGAATATTGCTGCTAAACTTGAATCCATGGAACCTTGTCGAAGTGTCAAGGATAGGTAATGTTCTCCCGCTTTATTACTATGGTAGTTTCTTGACTATATGTAATGTGTGGATGGGAGTTTTTCATTTTCAATGATTCGTACCATAATGGGTTCACGACTTTTCAAGATGACCCTTCTATATCTTAGCTGGTCAAATTTTCATCTGAACTGCCGCGTGTGGATTCTTAATTAATTGAGAAGAAGATAGATATTTGTGCAAGTCTTCAATGTTTTTCTCGTTGAGGCGTTTATGAGGTGTCGCATTTGACTAATGTAATCATCTATTTGTCAATTGCGGACTAACTCAATCATCTATTTGTCAATTGCGGACATTTCAGAATTGGTTATAGTATGGTGTCTGAAGCTGAAGAAAGTGGAGCAATTTCCCCTGGGAAGGTAAGTGGGTACCGTTTGTTGTAGAGATATATTACCGTTTGGTGAATTCCCTTCTGGAGTGTTTGATTGTTGTTCATATCAGATGTTTGTCATTTTTTCAGAGTATATTGGTTGAACCAACCAGTGGAAATACAGGACTTGGAATTGCTTTTGTTGCTGCAACTAAAGGGTACAAACTTATTATCACCATGCCTGCATCCATAGGTCTTGAAAGAAGGGTCCTCTTACGTGCATTTGGAGCAGAAATTGTCTTGACTGATCCAGAGAAAGGTTTGAAAGGAGCTGTTGATAAAGCTGAGGAGATTGTTCTCAGCACACCAAATGCATACATGTTTCAACAGTTTGAGAATGTGGCTAATACAAAGGTCATTAGTGCCTCATTTAATGCTACTTATAAGTTCTCTCTATTGCATCTTAGTCTTCTCCTTCAGATAGATAAATGAAAAAAGTTTTCTTGCTTGAATTGCAGATCCACTTTGAAACAACAGGACCTGAAATATGGGAAGATACTCTGGGCAGTGTTGACATGCTTGTTGCTGGAATGGGGACAGGGGGTACTGTAACTGGCACTGGACGTTTCTTGAAAATGATGAACAAAGAAATTAAGGTTTTTGTCATTTCTTATTGTTTCAGTCCTTTTGATAACTTGTGCATAGCACATCGAGTTTACATTTAGGCAACTATAGTACTGAAACAACTTACCAGTAATAATTAAATTCTAGGAAATGTGTTTTGGTAACATGTTATCTATTTCTTGGTGCTCCTGCATGCTTGTGGGTGTTTCCCATTCCATTCACATCGACTATTTTTGTTGCTATTTATTGTGACATTCTCATGCTTTACAAAATAAGAACAAGGAGAGAAAAATGAACTAAAAATGAGGAAGGAAATCTTAAAAACAGAGATGCATGTAGATGTTTTAACATGAACCAGACTAAATCATAATCTCTGATTTATCAAAAGCAAGCTTGTTTGAATAGTTCACTCAATAGAAGTGTTCAACAGTTCAGACACCTCATATGGTGAGAATGGTTGATGGGCCCTAATGTCACATAGATTTGATACGAATATTATGATTAAAGAAATCAAAATGATAACCTTCACAATGTTTTAGATTCCTGTATTAGACCTCAATTGAATTAAACAGTTGTTGAACCTAGCTGAGCAGTCTTTTGGATTCTTTGGTTGAAGAAATTGTAAACATAGACTCGTACTTGTGAAGAGTAATTCTAAGCAAGCTTGTAAACGTAGAAAATGAGATTGTTTAATGAATCAGGCTTCATAATTCAAACAGTAGCATACACAACTATAGTGTGCTAATTTTTGAAAAGTCAAATCCTACTCGTAATACCTGGGATACACGGAATGGATATTGACATTTATAGAAAAGTAATGGAGGCGTGTCTATGTTTGAGATGCCTTGGATAAACCAATTCTGCGTTCAAAGAATCATATATTTGACATGTCCAGATATCAATTAGCATACCCATGTCATAAGAATCAACTAGAGAGAAGACTCCTATGGACCAAGAAGATGCATAATTTTTGGCACCTGAACTTATGTGGTCATTTCAAAGTCCCTGAAAATTATTGCCAAGTCACCATTTTAGGACACTCATTCCTTGATGAGTTTGGTTGTTGCTCTCGGAAAGGGTTCTCTTACAGGAGTTTGAGTGTGATCGTGTTCAGAGTGATTCCTGCTTAGATCTGAGCATTTTAGGATTCATGCTTAATCTTTTCATTCCAGCTGGCCTTTCAACTCTATTACAGTACTGAATGCTGCCATAATTCTACTTGGACAAGGGCATTGACTTGGATAAGTGTTTTAACTTATGGAAAAATAGCATTAGGTTAAATGTGTTTTGGATGATAGTTATACATGCTACATTTTAGACGGACATCAATTTGTGTGTTATTTAAATATTTTTTTTTCCAAGCTTATCACACCAAACTTTTATTCATAATCTTACTGGATGCTCTGTTGGACTGTATAAGAGAACTTCACATAATGTTGCTTGAATGATGATTTCAGCAGCTGTTTCAGTACCTATTTAAAAACCGCATGATACTGTAACTCTTTCTCAAAGACTAGGCATGAACCTAGATTATCATTTAGCTTCTGACAAAGATGCTTTATAGATCATCTAAATGTGGGTTATTTTTGCTTATATTTAAAGAAAGATACCACTACTTAGTTTGGTTTTGTTTTTAGTATATGGATGTGGTCAGTTAGACTTTTAAAGGGATTGGTGGCTTTTATTTATTTATTTATTTATTTTGTTCATTTCCAAATTCTCATGGTGAAAATGTAATGATTGTTTCAGTACCAATTTGAAAGAAAAAAAAATAGTATTTATGCAAAGAGATAATAAGCTATATCTTATTCTAAATGATTTCCTGGATCATAATGTTTATTCTAAATCTGTCAGGATGATATCACACCATCAATACCTTCTTAATATGTTTTAGCTATTTCTGTAATTGTATGTTTATGAGTTTCCGTGTGTGATATGGCCTTTTAACTTGTTAACATCTAATGATCTTAGATTTCAAGTTTGATATTGCTGCCAAAATATAATCTTTTTCTATAGTCCAGACTAAGCTGGTGTTGCAATACTTACCCAATTAGTTACATCTAGCATGTCACTTTGAAGGGAAAATTGGAGTTTTTACTGTACATGATTTTGATGAGTGGCAAATATTAGTTTCTGCAGCATATTGCCTCTATATATGTTGTTCATCTTTCTGTATAACATGATGTTCAGTCTTCAAGTCTTGTTTGCTTAGGTAGTTGGAGTGGAACCTGCTGAAAGGAATATAATATCTGGGGAAAACTCAGGTAGAAATCATTTTATTTTCTATTATGTTCATAAATGTTCTCTCAAAAGTGTATGGCTTCACTATTAGTTGCCCATAAATTTTGATGCAGGTTATGTGCCAAACATCTTAGATGTTAAATTGCTTGACGAGGTTGTCAAGGTAAGAAGATGCCAGCCAGCTAATATTCTTATAATCAATGGTCCTTATTGTATTCGCAACCTGGCAAAGGTCTTTTTTTTTCATTCTTTTATTAGTTAAAAGAATGAAAATCAATTGATAGAAATGTTATAAATAGGATCAGAAGAACAAATTGCAAGGCGCAAACCAATATCATCTGCTCATTGATGAAGGAATTCAAGAAATTCTTGCTTTTTTTTTTTAACATAATTTGATTGCACAAACATTTGTAGAAGTAAATACACAACTTCTGCTTTTCAAAAATACAAATCCTTGTTGAACCAAAAAAATTAAAAAAGGCTAAAATTGAAATTGAATATTTTTTCACACTTCAATATTTTGAACTGTTTGATCCACAAGTCCTCCACACTAAAGAGCATTGTGTGTACAATATTGATGCTTATCTCCCTGTCCAAGAACAATTCCTTTTTCCTTATTCTCTATGTCTGCTCATTCATATGAGGTCAAAGAGGTTGATTTTCAGTTTATTTATCACAAAAATTGATCTGGGTGAACTTTTTGATAAAATTTGTACTCAAAACTGTAGGTCACAAATGGTGAAGCTGTTGAAATGGCAAGGAGATTGGCATTGGAGGAAGGTTTACTGGTAATATAAAAAGAACTTTCAACAAAGTTTTGGTTGGAATTTCTCCATTTCATATCCTATTGTTTATCAGTTGCTTTGCTTTCAAGGTTTAGCTTAATTTTAATCCTGGCTAAGTAATGATCTAGGGTTGTTTTACAGATGACAGTTGTCTTAGCTAGGTGCTGACCTCAAAATGATATTTGTTCTTTAACTTCTTTTCTTTTTCTGGGTCAGAAAGAAAAAATAATGTTATATCAATCTCATGCTGGCTTTCTCAGTGTCTCAGGGTGATTCCAGAAGGCCAGAAGAACTTCTTTGCTAATTAATACATAAGAAAATATATGAATACGTATATGGGCTGGCTATTTTTTATATCAAGCCTGTATCTCTATGTTTATGTAATGTGTTATTTATATAAGCTGGTTAGTTGAATTTATATTCCTTGCTTGTCTCCAGGTTGGTATTTCATCAGGAGCAGCTGCAGCTGCAGCAATCAGTTTAGGTAGAAGGCCTGAGAATGCTGGAAAACTTATTACAGTAAGTAAATTTTGTAATTTTGTTCAATTGTTCATATTTAGCACAAGTATTTGAGATTATGGAGGTTATGCATGGCTAGTTGCCAACCTATGGTTACTGGCAATTAACAAAATCAAAAGTGGAGAAATTATAATTTCCATATTGTCTACAAATGTTAAATCCAAGTCACCTGTTCCTCAATAAGATGGGAACTTGAAGACCTTTCAGGCCACTTTAAACTTAAAGATCCTTTTGTTGTGGTTTCCTCTATTCACAATAGTGCGATCGACTTTTCTTCAGAAGCATTTGCTACCCTTATCTTTGATTTGAGGGTGATATTATATTTCTCCTTTCATTTTCTTTTCCTTTCAAGTGAGATGTGGGCTTCAACTATACTTGAGAATCATTTTTGTGTTTATAATTAGGATCTAGTTCAATCTGGATTAAACTAGAACCTACAAAAGAGGGCTTGGTGGTTGTGGCACCCTAATGACCTATTCTAAAGCAATTGAGATTAAATCTGTTTTTATAAATTGGCAGTAAAACCAAGTTGAAGGTGGCTAGGGGCCTAAACAAAATGTCCAAAGGTATAAAATTTGTTTCTCTTGACTTGAACAGATGCAAATTGCATCTTTATAGGGATGATGATTTTATGATTTCTTTGGGGTTTGTTCTGAAACATGATAAACTTCTAGATATCTACATTTTGAGATCAGCATGATATAATAATAGATACATTTCCTGATTTGAAAGAAACAACTCGGCGGAACCTGTATACACTCTTTCATAGACAATTAAGATATTTAACTAATATTTTGTGTAATTTTTTTTTTTTTGATGTGAAATAATATGAAGTCATTATTCTCAACCTGAAAAACTGTATCTAAACTTGCCCTTTAATGGTTCAATGTTATAGGTTATATTTCCAAGCTTTGGCGAGAGGTACATTCCCACTGTTCTATTTCATTCTATATATGAAGAGGTTCGAAATATGGAACAAAGATAGTTGAACTATCCAGAAAATTAGTCTTTTGAAGAATTGGGTTATTTTTTCCTCGTATCTTCAAGTGAGAAGTAACCATTACATTGATCGACAGGTCAGTAACTTAAATAGGTTTCCAGAGCAACTTCTTAAATTGAATGCTCCTGGATCACTTAACTTCCCCACATCTTTTCCTGCAGGTGCCATGTTTTATATATATATATATATATATATATAGAATCTGGCTTTACTTTTAAAGCAACGTGGGATACCAAATTTTGTCCTCGAGGAAGGTGTCCTTCAGAGCTCAGCAGCTGAGTGTGTTGGTCCAGTGTCCATGCCTTGTTATCTTGTCCCTGCATTTTACAGCTTATCATGTGCTATATATCTGAGTTAAGCAGTCAATGTCAAATGGAGCTGCTGTAAACCTTTCACATTCACATCATATCATTTATGCCCCTGATCCTACTAACATTGTAGGAATTAGTTTCTTCGTATGCTCTTGGTTTTTGCTAGTTAGGTTCAGATTTCGGGGAATTCAAGCCACAATTTCTCAATGATTGATAGGCTGAGGCCTGTTTCACACTTTTGACTTGTGTGTGAATGAATTTTCATTGCTGTTCATGGACTGGTTGGCCACTCGGCCTGCGCTAGGACTATGGGCTGGCTATTTTTGCTTCAATGTACCTGTTGGAAATTAACAGTGTCAAATAAAAATAAAGATGAGTGAGATTGGAATTGGAAACTGTTTAGTCGGTGAAGTTGTAATATCGTATTAAAAAATTAATGGCGTGAGGAGGATTTTCCCTTGATTTGGAAATTGTTTTATTATGTAGACATTGATGTTTAACGTCAGTGTCATGGTGATTGTGATCTCATATGCTTATGAGAGAGTTGGCTTTGATCTTTCTTTGTAGGGTGGCCCATGTTCTTAGCCTAATTTAAAGGCCATTAACAAAGATCACTAAATACAGTACACTAGTAGTGAGGCAATCCATTTCTTATTCTACGTTACAGTGAGTTTGTAGTATGTATTTTAACTAATTTTATG
>Ga0325400_1006502_pt1 | contig 11123 bp, 7 predicted proteins | sample PopdelMetagenome_2_FD_205662 | JGI IMG/M metagenome (GOLD analysis project Ga0325400, IMG submission 205662) | Populus deltoides microbial communities from Bellville, Georgia, United States - Xylem-PdKOR-R1 | ecosystem: Host-associated > Plants > Phyllosphere > Stem > Wood/Secondary xylem...
TTTCAAAATTTATAAAAACATATAATTTCGAAATCTTGAATTAAAAAAAGAGAAGAAGAAAGAACGGAAAAACATGTCTCGTGCGATGCTGAATCTCCGATGCACGTACCCACCTGTCCAGGTCTGTACAGGACCAAGATTTCTGTCTCTCTCAACGCACAGATGTCTTGTCTCTCTTACGTGGGTGTTGTGTTTTTATAATATAATAATGGAGTAACAACTTCCACGTGTCAAAACACATGATAGATTACATTCCCAGTCACATACAATACATGGAGTGATCCATGGATGGAAGGAAAGAGTTTTACCCAAATTGTGTTTTGCAGTAAGTTTTAGGCAGGCAAAGGGAAGAAGAGGCGAGAAACTACTATCCTCCTTTTGTCTCTCCCTCCCTCCATGTGATTTTCTTCGAAAAAAATAATAATAAAAGTAAAACACTCTGATCAGCATTGCAACCCAAAATAATTCCTCTTCTCTCGACTGTCACTTGCCGCACACACAAAGACAGACTTCCTCTCTCCGGAAGCTTTCATTAGTAGTGTTATTATTATTATTATTATTATTATTATATTAATTAATTATAACAGCAAGAGCAAATTGTGACGAACCTTTTGATAATTATTAATAATAGCTATAGCTAAAGCTGTGTGAATTTGCTATGCTCATTGTGGCTGATTTTGATTCTACTCCGTAACCGACTGTCTCTCTAGAAACTTCGTACATTTTTGTTGTTTCTTTATGCACTTAATTGAGTTGGAGAATATCGGGATCTGCTATGATTTTGAGTTGCTCAATTCCGATCTCTCTGGTGCTTTTGTAAACCAACGGTTTGGGTCCGATCGCCGGAGAAACAGCGCCATCAGATGGCGCTGTTCAGACGTTTCTTTTACCGGAAGCCGCCGGATCGGCTTCTTGAGATCTCCGAGAGAGTCTACGGTACCTCTCTCTTGTCTGTTCTTCCCCCCCCCCCTCTAATCTATCTTCCAAATCTCTGTTTCATTGCTAACTTTGAACAATTGAAGCTCGATGATTAGGTTTCTTATAATGCAGCTGTGAAGTATTCCAAGTCTATTATTTATTACTGGCAATGCACTGAATATTCTTTTATTTTTATGAGGAATTTTGTTTAATATGCAATTCAGCACTGATGTTGAGTTATACCGAGTATTTTGCTGCAATTCTCTGTTTTGAGTGCTTAAGCAGACTTATTGCGCTGTCAATTGCAGTATTTGACTGTTGCTTCTCCACGGAAGTGTTGGAAGAAGATGAGTACAAGGTTTACTTGGGTGGCATTGTAGCACAGCTACAAGACCACTTTCCTGATGCGTCTTTCATGGTTTTTAACTTTAGAGAAGGGGAGAGGCGTAGCCAAATTTCAGACATACTGTCACAATATGACATGACAGTTATGGATTACCCTCGCCAATATGAGGGCTGTCCTATGCTGCCTCTGGAGATGATCCACCACTTCCTTCGATCAAGTGAAAGCTGGCTGTCCTTGGAAGGGCAGCAGAATGTGCTGTTAATGCATTGTGAAAGAGGAGGTTGGCCTGTACTTGCTTTCATGCTTGCAGGTCTTTTGCTATACCGGAAACAATATACTGGGGAGCACAAGACTCTTGAAATGGTCTACAAGCAAGCTCCGAGGGAACTTCTCCATCTTTTGTCTCCTTTAAATCCACAGCCTTCCCAACTTAGATATCTTCAGTACATTTCTAGAAGAAATTTTGGTTCTGAATGGCCTCCATCAGATACTCCTTTACAGTTGGGTTGTCTGATGCTAAGATCCCTTCCATTGTTTGAAGGGGGTAAAGGTTGCCGGCCAGTTGTACGTGTTTACGGCCAGGATCCTTCAAAACCAGCCAATAGAACTTCCAAACTTCTGTTTTCAACATCGAAGACTAAAAAACATGTTCGCCTCTACCAGCAGGTAATGCCTCTACTCATGTTATTGAAAATGATCCATGAATCACTTCCACCTTAAGGTGCTTCTTATGAATTTCATCAATTGCAGGAAGAGTGTATGCTAGTGAAAATAGATATACGGTGCCGGGTTCAAGGGGATGTTGTTCTTGAGTGCATCCATTTGGATGAAGATTTGGTACGTGAGGAGATGATGTTCAGAGTGATGTTTCACACAGCATTTGTGCAGGCCAATATTTTGACGCTCGTCCGTGATGAGATTGACTTTCTCTGGGACGCGAAGGACCAATTTCCAAAGGACTTTAGAGCAGAGGTAGGTCTTCGTAATTCTTTTGTTGATGCTCTTTTCTGAAGCTGTAGGAGTTGAATGCATACTCATGTCTGTATCAGGTACTTTTTGTGGATGCTGATGCTGTGGTGCCTAGTGTCACCACAGTCGAGGCAAATGAAGATGGGAACGAGACAGAAAGTGCTTCACCTGAGGAATTTTTTGAGGTGGAAGAAATTTTCAGCAATGTAGTAGACGGGCATGAAGCAAAGGGGTGTGGTGCCACTCATATAGTCCATGACAACATGCCAGTTGATGTAGACGGTAAAGAAGTCTGGAAGGAGGACTCAGATCTTCACTCATTTGAAGACTGTGCTTCTGATGACGGGAATCACAAACAGGAGGGGAAGCTAGATTCTAGTGTTGATGCAGTGAAGGACATTGCTGTGGATGATGTCAAGTACAAGGTAGATGAGAAGGTGGATTCTGATTTTTTAGCAGTGAAAGACATTACCGTGGATGATGGCGAAAAGGCAGATTGTGTGGTTTCTGCTACTGATACGCTGATCAGGAAACAAACAACAGAAGTGATTGGAGACGTCGACGGGGAACTTAAAAAGATGGAAGATGAAGGTGATAGAGAGAATAGTGCTACAAAGAAGTTGGAATCCAAGGATCCACCAGTAGAGTTGAGTGCTGATGCTGGTAGACAAAAACTTGAGCAATTAATGTTACCTTCATCAAGGAGGCAGCCTTCATCAAACGCAAAACCTGCTGCAGATTCAATTATAACCAAACAGAAGACTAAACATAATGAACAAGAAGGAGCTCATGGAAAACAAACAAAGCCAAATACTGTTCCTCGGTGGGTTCCACCTGATAGAGGCCCTTTTAGCAATTCCATGCACGTAGCACATCCACCGTCAAGATATAATAGTGCACCACCGGCTCTTACAATTTGTGCTTCACCGGAGGACTCAAGTGCTGGTGGCCATGTAAAGATTTCTTCTGTTGCCACTGGCCCTGGAGAAATAATTTCAAATGATTGTCCTTCTCCAACTGAAGCTCCACCTTCTCTTGACCCGCAACAAATTGCCCTCCGTGGTCCCCCACTCCCACCTCTGCCATATTCCAACAAATCTTCATTGTATGATTTCCAGGCCAGTTCAGGTGGTGAAGCACCACCACTTCATTCTCAGATTGCTGATGCAGTTTCCTTTCCGCCTCCGCCTTCCACATCATTTAGCAGGCAGAATATTCAGATGATTCCTCAACATTCATCTCCACCACCCCCTCCTCCTCTTCCCCAGCTGTCTAATAGGCAGAATATTGGGATGGTTTTGCCTCCACCTCCTCCACCCCCTTGGAAGTCTGGGAATACTCCAGCTGTTTTCACTACAACTTATTCTCCACCCCCTCCTCCTCCACCCCCTCTTCTCCCTTCAGGTGCCTCTACTACAAATCATGGCAGACTTGGAATTCCCAATCCACCTCCACCTCCACCTCCACCTCCACCTCCACCTCCACGTCCATCTCTTTCTCTTGCACACACGTGTAGCACTCCTTTGGCTCAACCAATGCCCACTCATGGAGTTATACCTCCACCTCCTCCTCCACCCTCGAAGCCTGCACAAGTAGCTCCACCACCTTCGCAGCCTGCACATGGAGCTCCACCACCCCCACCTCCACCTCCACCTCCTATGCGTGGTCCACCACTTCCTCCACTTGTGAGTCAGGCTCCTCCACCACCACCACCGCCTCCACCTCCTATGCGTGGTCAATCACTACCTCCACCTGTGAGTCGGGCTCCTCCTCCACCACCACCTCCTCCAAGGCGTGGAACCCCTCCACCACCACCTCCTCCTAGACATGGAGCCCCCCCACCACCACCGCCTCCTCCAGGCCGTGGAGCCCCCCCTCCACCCCCGCCTCCTCCAGGCCGTGGAGCCCCCCCTCCCCCGCCTCCTCCAGGCCGTGGACCACCTCCACCGCCTCCACCAGGAGCTCGTGTTCCTGGACCTCCTGCATCACCAAGACCTCCAGGCAGTGCACCCCCTCCACCTCCAGCCTTAGGTGTCAAAGGAGCTGCTGATGCAAGAGGTCTGCCTTCGGGAAGAGGGCGGGGTTTTTTACGTCCTTCAGGGATGGGGACATCTGCTACAGCACCCAGAAGATCTTCTTTAAAGCCTTTGCATTGGAGCAAGGTAACAAGAGCAATACAAGGAAGCTTATGGGAGGAGCTGCAAAGGCATGGAGAGTCCCAAATGTATTGCATCTTACTAATTGAATTTTCTTTTAGAATAACTAACACACAATTCAGCCATACTTTCTTGAAGTTTATAAATGCGTTACTATATACATTTTAGAATCATTCTCTTTATTTCATGGTGTTGCATCCTTGAGCTAGTGCCCCAGAATTTGACGTGTCAGAGCTAGAAAGCCTTTTCTCTGCAACTGTCCACAAACCTGCTGATTCGGGAGGTAAAGCTGGTGGAAGACACAAGTCTGTTGGATCAAAAACTGACAAAGTTCACCTGGTAATCTAAAATTCATTTTCTCTGTCTTGAAATTCTTCTGTAAAAAACCTCCAGTGTGTGTAATGGATCTTTGATTCTTGTTGCTGGAGTTTCGTTTTACTTTATTTTATTTTTCTCAAGACTTCTTGATTTTTCTTCAATGGTTTTTTCTTGCTTTCTCCAATTAAAATATTGTAGTTGCAATTTCTCTCTCCATAAGGCTCAAGTTAATTTGTGGTCGGAATTGCACTACTTTTCTCATTAGCCCATAAACCTTCTTTATCCTTGGAGATTTATGATAAATGATTCTAGTAAAGGTGTTTCTTGGGTAGTTTCTGTGACAATTAGGTGAGAAAAGTTACTTTGACTGTATTTGCATCAATTATTCAGATATTATACGGAACCTAATGAAACATTTAGATTAGTATGTATTTGTGAACTTTTTACATGTAAGATAAATTCAAGATTGTCTTCCAAGTTTACTTCTTATTAGTTGTTTACATGTGCTCGCATCTCTTTGTTATCTCTAATCAACTGCACTGAGAACAGTACCCTTCTACCTACAAATTCCAATGATATTTTTGTACAACCAAGGCATAGCCATGCATTGAGCATACAAACATTAAGCTTGAAACTGCAAGTTTAACCATTTGATGTTAGTGGCAACCATAATCATTATTTGGGTTTCAGGTTAATAGCTGAATAATAATGGTGGCTACTTTTTTTTTGTGATATGTGGAGAAATCCTTGTGAGATATAGCTGAGGTTTCATTTTCAATTATATGGCGTTGCATGATAGTTGGTTGATAGTTGAGCTTACAATATGCCCCTAATAGTTGTGCAGTAAGTTTTTCATCAATATTGCATTTATCTTAAAGACTAGGTTGTATACGGGAAGGGTTAAGCTATAGTGAAATTGACTTGGATTGAAGTTGTAAGGATGCAATTTTCAAATATGATGGGAAATATCAAACATCGCTTAACATAGGATGGAACAGAGGAAAAGCATTTAACTCTAACTAATTCAAGATTAAGGTTCAGTCGAGTTGGATGTTAAGCAGGCATGATAGCATGTCATAAAAAAATGAGAAAAATTATCATTTATCTGTTTGCGGATTCTATGCTTTGTTAGTTATGTATTGTTGTGCAATTGCTTCTTTGTGTTTTGCATGCTTGCTTACAAGTGTGTTTTTGTGTATCTTTCTAAATATATCAATTTGATTGCACTTTTTGCTGTTTTTTGTTAAAAGAAGTTTCTTCAGAGATAACAGACCCTTATGATAGAATCTTGATCTTTTCTTACAATTTAATATATCCCAAATGAAGCTTCTTGTTGTCAATTGTAGATTGATCTGCGGAGGGCGAATAACACTGAAATTATGCTTACAAAAGTTAAGATGCCGCTTTCTGACATGATGGTAAGATCAGGCATCTTGGAAGTCCTTGCAGTAATTATAACATTTATTTCATTTATTAAAACTGTTTTTATTGATTTGCTGATGAAGACATGATATTTGCAGGCTGCAGTTCTAGCAATGGATGAGTCAATATTAGATATTGATCAAGTAGAAAATCTTATAAAGTTCTGTCCCACGAAAGAGGAGATGGAACTTCTCAAGGTGAAGCTACAAACAATTAAGATCTCATTTACCTTCCATTCCATATTCAACAGTATTTTGAGATTCTGTTGTCCCTCTAAACTCAAGGTCAATTTTAGACATTTAACCATGATTAATTGTAAATTAACAGGGCTATACAGGTGACAAGGAAAACCTGGGGAAGTGTGAACAGGTCTGCAAAGTTTACTTATCAACCAGAAATTCCTCATGTTTTACTGGAATGCAATCTTGAGAACTTTGTCAGTTGTCACACTTGGGTTAGTTGAACTCTTGAAGATTGACATGTGACTACGTACCTGTAGCCTGGCTTATGTGACTGCTTAAAATCTTTATAGCTTCTCTCTCATTATGTGAGATAATGAATTACAGTTAGGTAAACTATAATTATGGTTGTCCTTTTCAGTGACAGTAAAGTAGGTAGGTTGGCTGATCCATTTGACCCTAGAAGTTGTTGTCTAATATCACTGGTCTGTGATACCCTGACAATTTTCCATTTGACCCTAGATGTTGTCTAGTATCACTGGTCTGTGTGATACCCTGACAATTTTATTTTGAAATTATAAACTCCAAACTTTCATTGTTATCTTTTTATTGGAAGGAACTGCGTAAGAGGACATGAACTCATGATATGAGAAATTTGGTTTTGCATTCCTGTTTGTTTCAAGCATCCTATCTAAAAAAGAAGCACATGGATACTATTGAGTGGTTGTAAGCACCAGGAAAGGATCGGATTTTATTCTTGAATATTACCTTAAGTTACGAGATATCTAATACTTTGATGATGAGAAAGCATTGAAGTTTTCTCTCCTTTATATGAAAAAAAGGGGAAAAGGATAGGAAACTTGTCTCAAGTTATGTGATTCATCAACAATGTTTGGTTGTCCAGTGATAGAAAGAAATACATCATGTTTTCAATGGAAATTTCTTTTGGTGAAAATATGTAGGGCTGAGAATACCAGTTCTTTTCCAGTCTTTTTTTTTCTTTTACCAAACCAAATTGCAATTAGTTTGAACATGTCTGCATAAAGTATTATGTAGCTGCATGAGACGTGATGATCGTACTAGGCAAGACCTACTTTCTGATGGACATCTTCAAATTCAGTTGGGTGATCCTTTCTAGTCCCTAAATCCGCACCCAACCCCTACCAAAGTGGAACTAAAACCTCCAAGTAGAAATTCCAAGTTTAAGCTTTCCTGTTCCTTTGGGCCCTTGAATATTTTTTTATGGAGTGATATTGGTGGAAGCCTGATAATGTTGTAGTTATTGATGTTTGGAATATCAGCAGTTGCATTCCTTCATCACTCTAAAGAAAAACGTTCTGTTATGAGCAGCAGAACTACAAACTGTACATGAAAGTAGAATAAATAACTTATAATAAATAAATTTTCTTGTAGATGAGTTAAGGTTAGGTATGGTTATCTTTCAAATTAAGGACATGGTTACCTATCCCCCAAAAGAGATGATCCTATGGCAGACTTGGATTCTAGACTTGAAAGGTGCAGTACACGGGGAAGGCTGGAAGTCTCTTTTAAGACATCTGATCTAGTTGGAAATATACAGAAAAAAATTAGCTCGGCCTCTGTTAAGAATAACATGCACAAATTGAGAAATGGTCTTCGGCGTCAGGGGGAAGCTGAACTAGGATGTGAAATTGGTGATAGCTGACTGACGTCCTGATAGCTTCAATTGCTGTAATTGTGGTAATTGTCAATTTATGTAGATGTATGAAATTGATGATAGCTTACTCCTTGTCTCGATAGTTTCAATTGCTAAAATTGAGGCCATTATGAATTTATGTTTTTAGGGTATTATAGTGCATGTTGACTAGAGGTCATAATGTGAAACCCATCAATTTGAATCTTTTGCATGCATGAAGATCACATTACATGGGCTAACTTATTTTTCCTGTTGGATTTTCTGGATAACTTGAACGCATCCTTTCTTATTTCGATATTGGAACAAACTATTCAACTTTATTGTATGCGTTTACTCTTCAGTACTTCTTGGAGCAGATGAAAGTGCCACGTGTTGAGTCCAAGTTGAGAGTGTTTTCTTTCAAGATTCAATTCGGCTCTCAGGTTTGGCAGCATCTGCATTGTTAGTGTGATTTTCATAAATTTACAGTTCTCCTAAACTATGTTTTTCTCCACAGTTTTCTTATTCTTGCTCTCTTTCGCAGATTTCAGAATTTAAAAAGAGCTTAAACACTGTAAACTCTGCATGTGATGAGGTATAATCTGCTAACAATAATGAAGCGTTCCATGTTTTACACACATTCATTTTTTAGGAAATTACGCATTCATTTTTTACACCTGGGGGCTGAATATCTGCTTATTAGGTCCGGAATTCCCTCAAATTGAAGGAAATTATGAAGACAATTCTTTATTTGGGGAATACGCTGAATCAAGGAACTGCACGGGGTAAGTATTTCAGATTCAAAAGGAAATTGCTGAGAAAATTCTTTACATGGGGAATGTACTGAACTTAGGTATAAATGCTGTATTCACATTAAAGTTTTTAGAGAACTTTCATAATGGCATTTGGCATGATTATTTATATGTTCTCATGAGACAATTACAGGAGAAGAACAACTTAATTGCCTGTAATGGTTTGCTTGCTCTTTCCATAATGATTGTGGCTTTGTTCACACCTACTTGAAGGGCATAGCCTGTATCACAACTTAGGGAATCTGAAGAACCATATGCAGTCTTAGAGCAACAAGATCACAGTATTTATAAGATGTGCTAATTGCCATTATCTGTAGCAATTAGTCTTGAGCTCTATTTACAGTTTATCATAATTAATGGCTTAGTCTCAACTAGTGCCCTGCTACCATACAAAGCTTCAACTTTAAAGGAAAACAGCCTTTTTCCCATCTTTTAATTACTTGTCACCAATTGTATGGTAAACATTATGTTTTTGAGATATTTTAATCTCAAAAGCATGGATAATTATTGGGCTTTATGTAATAGGGAACTGGCTGAGAATCATGGTGCTGTAAATTAGTTACATGATGTTTCTAGATGTTTTAGGCTTTTAGATATTTTTCCTGTCCAATAGTTGATTTAGTTTCATGCTATTTTTTCTTTTGCTTTTTTAATAATCACAACATTTTTGTTTCATTTTCCATTATTTTCGACGGTTTCATCAAGTCTTTATTTAAAATATGAAATAGTGTTTCCTCTCAACTTTCTAATTGCTTGCCTTGAATGTCTCTATTCATCTCTCATATAGTCCCTCCTCTCCTCTTCTTCCACATTCTCCTATTACCTAAATTTTCACCCAACTAGCAATCACCAAACACTTTCCAGCCGAGCATTGATGGATTTAGATGGTGAAGCACATGCATTTTGTAAAAGAAACTGCTCTAAACTGCATGGTAAACATTAATAGAACATGTAAATGGTTAATTCTCTTTTGGAAGAATGCAAGAACTCATGTCCTTACTATCTGGTATTCAGATGATCAATATTGCTTTCTCTTGTTTGTTTTTAATTTTCCATCATCTGAACATCTGTTAGTGTCTTATCATGATGAGTACTTTTGGGTTGAATTTTTCATGCTGACATTATGCAAATAAAATTCCTAAACATTATTCATTTTTCCTTAATACAACATATCAAATACTTTCTGAATTGTACAGGTTCTGCAATTGGATTCAAGTTGGACAGTCTTTTAAAACTCACTGATACACGTGCTTCTAACAACAAGATGACGCTCATGCATTATCTTTGCAAGGTGTGGTTAGTATTATGTTCCTTTTAAAAAAAAAAAAAATTCAAAGTGCAATCAAAACCTTGTTAAATGACAATTTTAGATTTTCTATTCTAAATTTGATTGTTATAGAGCCTTTTTGTGATTGTTGTCTCAAGGTTGCTTCCTGGGATGCAATGCTTATGTAACCAGCTATTTGATTACCAGTGTTAAGTCCTTATTTTGTAATAAATCGAACATTGCAACAATAATTGTACCCAAACCTTGCCTTACGGGTGCACAGTGCAGTTTGAGGAATGGGTGCTCAAGCAGATCCCAAATGAATTAAGAGGAGCTGATCTTCATTTTTACTTTGTCTAAGCTCTTAAAACTTTGGTGACGTTTGCATTTTTTAGTTTGGAAATTTTCAGAATATGTAAATTTGGAGAGATTGTTAATTCGGCCTTAGCATTAGATTAACTTTGGAGAACGTATTTGGGTGCACTTAGTTATATAATTAAGTTAAAAAGGATGTGATTCAGAAACGTCAAACTTGAATTGCTCTAAGATTCTATCCTTGTTACAGTTGTGGTGGGAATCTGCAGTGAGATCCATAATAATTACATTTTTTTTTTCTTGCCTCCCAGGGGCTCGCTGCCAAGTCACAAGCACTTCTAGATTTTCACCGCGACCTAGTTAGCCTTGAAACTGCATCTAAGGTGCCTGATTTGTTTGAATTGTCAACAACACTTAATTACTGCAGTAAGATTATGAATAGATGGAGTCTCTGTTTCTTGCAGATACAATTGAAATCTTTAGCAGAAGAAATGCAAGCTATAATCAAGGGATTAGAGAAGGTTAAGAAGGAGTTGGCTGCATCAGAAAATGATGGTCCTGTGTCCGAAGTTTTTCGAAAGGTTCAAGGCCTATTGTCTGGTTTCTATTCTCCTTGTGAAAACTGATGTTGTGGTTTTTATTTCATCTTGCATCCTTAAAATTGCTAACTGACCTTGCCTCTGTTATGTTTTCTTCATCGTTTATTGCTTTAATGTTCTGTGTGCACTAACATTCTTTTATGTGAATTTTAGACACTAAAAGAATTC
>Ga0325400_1006504_pt1 | contig 11122 bp, 13 predicted proteins | sample PopdelMetagenome_2_FD_205662 | JGI IMG/M metagenome (GOLD analysis project Ga0325400, IMG submission 205662) | Populus deltoides microbial communities from Bellville, Georgia, United States - Xylem-PdKOR-R1 | ecosystem: Host-associated > Plants > Phyllosphere > Stem > Wood/Secondary xylem...
AAAATACATATATTTCCAATTCTAACCATTTCAGATGTTTTGGGAGACCAAAATACACAACCTTGTTGTTTTAAAAATTAAACCTGACTGAAACCTTAAAATTTTATTGTTCACACAGTAGCTGGTTGAATTGGTATGACAAACCGGTTAATAGTTCGTTCCAAATCTTCATTGTCAATGAATTTTGCAGTAGAACATTTGTTTTTGTGCAAAGATGATATATATTTTATCACTCAAATATGTCCAACTTATTTTCAATAAGATAAAATCTCAAATGTCATTAGTATGAATAAAGCATAAATTCCTTCTTATTTCACAAAATTGATCCTTGCCTAAAGGCTTTGTAAAAATATTTGTTAATTGATATTTTATGCTTACAAACTCAAGTATAATATCATCCTTCATTATGTGATCCCTTCAGAAGTGATGTCTCACTTTGTTATGTTTTATATATGAGTGTTGTATAGGATTTTTAGATAGATTTATTGTACTGGTTTTATCACACTTAATAGGTATATGATCAAAATTAAGTCCAAAGTCTCCTAAGATTTGTTTCACCCATAAGTTTTGTGCACAACAACTACTAACTACTATATATTCAGTTGTAGATAAGACTACTGAGTTCTGTTTCATACTAGCCTAAAATATTAATAATGATCCTAGAAAATGACGTGTTCCACTTGTAATTTTTCTATCAACTTTACACCTAATAAAATCAGCATTCAAATAGCTAATTAAATTCAACTCGCTTGAATTTAGATACCATAACCCTAAATCAACTATACCACGGGATTCTTCAGGACAGCTTGAAAACGTGCACATAGACAAACACTAAATATAATATTGAGTTTACTTGCAATTAAATATAACAATGAACCGATCATACCTCGATATTTGGTGATGTATATATTCTTACCATTTTTATCCATATCAAACTTGGTTGATCTTCCCAAAGGCATGTTGGATTCTTTGACATGTTCCATCTCAAATCTCTTTAATAGTTCTTTGATGTATTTGTTTTAGTTGATGAAGATGTCATCTCTAGTTTGCTTGATTTGCAATTCAAGAAAGAAGTTCAATTCTCCAATCATGCTCATTTTGAATTCTTCTTGCATGCATATTTCTTACAAAGAGATTTATTAGTAGCATCGAATATAATATCATCAACATATATTTGTACAAGTAAGATATCACTACCTTTTTTTTTTTGTGAAGATGGTGGTGTCAATTTTGCCAATGTTGAAATCATTATCAATAATAAAAGATTTTAATCTATAATATCATGCTTTTGGTCCTTATTTTAAACCATGTAAAGCCTTGTTGAGTTTAAAAACATGATCGGGAAAATAAAAGTTTTTAAAACCTTAAGGTTGCTCAACATATACCTTTTCAATGATAAAACCATTTGGAAATGCACTTTTAACATCCATTTGAAAAGTATAAAATTAGTATGGCATGCATAAGCTAAAAGCATTTTATGGATTTAGTCTAACCACTGGTGCAAAGGTTTATGCATAATTAATACCTTTTTTTATTATAATTTTTGGCAACTAGTCTAGCTTTGTTTCTAACTATGATCTCATGCTCATCAAATTTGTTCCTAAGAACTCATTTTGTTCCTATAATGGATTGATTTCTAGGTCTAGGGACTAGTTCCCAAACATCATTCCTTTCAGATTGTTTTAGCTCATCTTGAATGGCTAAAATCCAATTTGTATTCTTTCGGCTTCCAAAAAAGAATTGGGTTCTATATGAGAAACAAGTGCACAATGTTCACTAATGTTTCTAATAGATATTATAGTCTTAGTAAGTTTAAAAAGATTACCAATAATTAACTTGGAATGATGAGAGCTTACATACCATAACTCTTTTGGTGGCACAAAAGAGTTAATTACAATCTCATATTGATTGCTTGTGCTTGGTTGGTCTTTTTCTATTTCTTTATTGTTAGCCTTCATAGGGGTCTTTTCAATAAGATTTAAATGTTGAATATTTTTATTAATGTCATCTAAAATCTCAACAATTTTATCGTTTTGAGTTTCCTCAAATGTGACATGCATGGATTCCTCAAGACAAAGTGTTTTATTATTACATACTCTATAAGCCTTATTAGAGGAGGAATAACTAGGAAAAATATCAACATTGGATTTTGAATCAAACTTATCCAAATTATATTTGGTGTTAGGAATAAAACATTTTGAACAAAAAAATTGAAATATAAGATGTTGGGTTTCCTACCTCTTCAAAGTTCATAAGGAGTCTTTTTTAACTCCAGTCTCAAGGTAACATGATTTAAAACATAGCAAGATGTGTTTATGGTTTTTGCCCAAAAACATTTAGGAGTATCAAATTCATTTAACATATTTATTGTTATATGTTGAAGAGACTGATTTTTCCTTTCCACAACCGCATTTTGTTAGGGAGTTTTAGGTGTGAAAAGTTATGATGGTATCTCTCTTCTTCATAAAATGATTCAAACAAATCACTTATAAATTCACCACCATGATTGCTCCTTATATTTATGATTGAAAAATATTTCTTTTTTCATTTTAAATGTTTTTTGAAAACTTTACAAATTCATAAATAGTTTCATCTTTTGATTTCAAAAACAAAAGTCATGTATATATTGTAAAGTCATCCACAATCACAAACACATATCTATTACCACTTATGCTTCTAGATCTAGTTAGTTCAAGCAGATCTATGTGTATCAATTCTAAAGGGTTTTTTTTAGTAGAAATATGGTTTTTGCTCTTAAAAGATTATTTTACTTATTTACCTATTTGGAAAGCATTACATAACTTTTCCTTTTTGAATTCAATATGAGGGAGTCCTTTAACAAGCTCATTTTTTACAAGTTTAGAAAGAATATTCATGCTTATATGAACTAGTCTTTTATGCCAAAAAAAAAAACTATCATTAATGCTAGCAACAAGATAACTTTCTATCCTTATACATGTATTAATATTAATCTTATAAACATTTCATTTTCTATTGCCAACAAATAGAACTTTATCATTTTCAAGGATAAAGCAACATACATGGTCAAACATAATTTTGTAGACTTTATCACTCAGTTGACTAATACTTAGTAAATTATATTTTAAAGAATTTACAAGAAATATTTTTTCTATTGAGAGAGATGACTTACCTCCAATAATACTTTCTTTTAAGTTGTCTCTAAAAGTGACTTTTCCACAATTAATCTTGGTAATGCTTAAGAACAATAAAACATCTTTAATCATGTGTCTTAAGCAAGCACTATCCAAGAACTACTTCTCATATTCCCTTGATTCCTCATTATTGTTTTCAGTTGTCATGATGTACATGTTTGCAACATGCTCTTCATCATCACTTGAGCTAGAGTTCGAGTCATCACTCCATCTTGCTTTCATTGCTCATTTATGATGGCGATTCTTCTTCTTATTTTAAAGGAGATGACAATCAACCTTTATGTGTCTCGTCTTGTTTTAATTCTAGCATATAAGTTCCTCCTTGCTAGATTCTCTCTTATTTCCATCCTTCTTGAAGTTTGAGAACTTCTTATGCCCTGTCTTCTTTCTTATGAAATTTTGGAATTATCTTATGATAAATGTAATGTCCACCTCCTCCTTTTCTTCTTCTTTTTCTTATTTTTCTTCATCCTTATCACTATCAACATGGTGTATGGTTTTGAATGTCAAATTCTTCTTTGGTTTTTCTTTTAATTCTTGCTTTTCCATGACGATTTCATAAGTCATCAGTGATTCAATAAGTTCTTTAAATTAAAGTTTGGTGAGGTCTTTGGCTTTTTGAATTGCGATCACATTTTCTTCCCAAGTCTTTGGTAAGGATATAAAAATTTTGCTCATAATATTGGCATTAATATGAATCCTACCAAGAGCAATCAAATTATTAGTGATAGTTGACATTCTAGTAAACATACTGGTTATGGATTCATATGGAAGTATTTTGAATAACTCATATTGATGTACAAACATATCAATTTTGGATTCTTTAACTTGATTTGTACCTTCATGAGTTACTTATTACACACGCCATATGTCCCTAACATTTTTATAAGATGATATTCTATTAATCTCACTCTTACTCAATGTACAATATAAAATGTTCATTGCTTTAGCATCCATAGAAATTAACCTTTTATCCCCATTGGTATACTCACTCATATCCTTAGAAATTATAACACCATATTTGGTTTTAGTATGTTTGTGAGGTCTATTCTCAATAGATAGCCATAAATAATAAGATATGTTATTATCCTAGCTTTATAATATGCATAATCATTACCATTAAAGAAATGTGGTCTAGAGGTTGATGATCCATCATTTTGAGCATTAAAACTAGTAATTGTCATTGTATTCAAAGTCTAAGCAAACTTATATAAATGAGAACTAGGTTATGATACCAATTGTTGTTCTAGGATTAAAGCAATAATAACACTTAAATAGGGTGAATTAGGTGTTTCGCTAATAATAATAAACATTACAATTAACTCAATTAAACACAGTTATCACAAGTAACCAACAATATAATTTAAGTGCTTAAAGTAAAGAGTATAGGGATAAAAATTACAAATTTAGTTTTTAATGTAGTTCAGAAAGCCTACATCCACATCTCAAACACCAAACTGGTATTGATTATTGTATTCCTTTGCCACATATTGCAATGGGAATATGTTGGAAGTTACTACTGTTGACATGGTAGAATATGGTGTCATTGCACTATGAGTGACGTGGTAAAATCTAGTGACATGGTAGAATCTGGTGATGTGTCATTGGCATAACAGAATATGGTGATGTGGTGCTTGCGTGTTGAAATCTAGTAACGTGGCTGAATCTTGTGATGTGGTGAAATCTAGTGACATTGCGTTGACGTAATGAAATCTGGTGGTGTGGCAATAGTGAATTAATTTGTTTGAGAGCCTTATATAGTTTACTTTGTTGTTGATATTGTTGTTTGAGGCGACCATGCAAGGAATGATGGTCTTCTTAGTTCCTAATCATGCAAGGCAACAACTAGGGAGGCTTATCTATAATTGGTGACGAAGAGACCTAGTATGTGGGTCGGCTAATCTGTTGTGGGAGGCCAATCTGTTAGTGGAGTGGTCGGTTTGCAACTGTGAGGTGGGAATAAATATGTGGTGGCTAAGGTTATGGGAAAATAAATCTAAGGGCATGTTTGGCTGGTTGCAAATTTTTTATTTTTTTGTCTAGATCAGTTATTGATGATGATAAACCTAGAAATCTTCACAAGCCCTAATAGATTGATTAATTATAGAACAACTAAAAGAATATGCTATGATACCAAATTTGATGCGGAACAATGAACAAAAAAGAATTAAAGCAATAAAGATAAAAACTTTTTAGAGAAAGAAATTAAGAATTAAAAGCAAAGAAAAAGTCAAAAAAAAGGAGAATGAGGATTGGAAAAGTTTGCAACTTTACAATTTTTATTCAATTCATCGAAACTCCCTAATTAAAACCCTAACTAGAACAAACAATTGGGGTTATAGCCCACTAAATAAAATATCCAACAATAACTAAATTAATTCCAATAAATAAAACTAAATAAAATTTAATAACACAAAGGTTGAGTTATCTTTCTTCATCATAGATCATACAAACGTGTGAACTATGTCTAGAGTAATTTGATGTCCTCATCATTTTTACATGTTTGACTATCCTTCTATGAATCATTTTCAAGATAACATTGTTATTTACTTAATGTATCATAAATGTATATAGTAAAAAATATATGATAAATGTATATAGTAAAAGAACCTAGTGGATCATAAATAAGAAATAAGAACAATTTGAGTGTTTCAAAAGAAGCTACCTGCATACCAGCAAACAAGAAAAATATGAAATACAGTTCGTATGAGGTTAAAAAAATAAACTGCCAACTGAGCCTAAACCCTGGGTTTTAAAAAAAGTAATTATTTGATTCAGTATTTCTCTAATTTAAGTGAGCTACACATTGACAATAACGTTTCTAAGGGGGCAAAATTAAAACAACAACTTTGATGTCTATCTCACTTATTATAGCTATAGTAGAAATGAGCTTCCTTACACTACACCATTAAACAGTATTACCGACGGACTGATTCCGTCAGTGTCAGGAATGAAGGCCGTTGGTGAAATAATTACCGACGGAACACGTCCGTCGGTATAACAGTCGTCGGTAACTTCCCTTTCCGTCGCTAATTCTGTCACAAATAAAAAAAACCACCCATCGATGGAACACCGACGGTCTTACAGACGGATACGCGCGTGCCAAAATAAAGTTTCCCGCGAGAACATTACCGACGAACTAAATCCGTCAGAAATGTCAACAGTAATTACCGATGGCTTATCCATCGGTAATTATGGCATCGGTGGTAATTTTTTGGCAACTCTCTGTGAAATACCGAAATATCTGTCGGTGAAGCCGTCTGTATGTAATCACCGACGGAATATGTCCGTCGGTAATTATGGCATGACTAGTAATTGTTTGGCAACTCTTTATGAATCACCGACGGATATTATCTGTCGGCAAAGCCGTCGGCATATATTTAAAATAAATATATAAAAAATAATTTATTAATAGTAAAACTCTAATAAACAAATAAAATTAGATTAAACATTAAAAATATAAAAATAATGTTAAATAATATTCATCCAAATATTCATTACAAATTTAATGTGTTTAAAAAACAAAATTAAACTAGAATAGCAGCGGAGCTGGAGGAGAAGGAGGAGGAGGAGGCTGGTTGTTCCCGAGACCGTACGGCCAAAAAGGCCCTGCACAAGTATCATCACCCGTCTTTGATCTCATCTCCATGACTATTTGACGGAGCTCATCATAATTCGTCGAGAGTTGTTGATATTGTTGTTTCAAGGCAATGAACTCCTCAAACTGGATGCTTGATACTGATGGAGAGCTCCCAACGGTTGAGACACTACGAGCCGAACGCAAGTTTTCAGCCGTAGTGTTGGAGAGCTCGTAGACCCGATTTTTATCGGGTCCATCAGACTATCCCATCTCCATCCACAAATCTGGATCGAAATCTGGATGGGTCGAAGGATTGTCCCCATATCTCTCCCTCAACCGGCTATTATAGGTATTTTGAATTTTTTTTTAAAAATCATCATTCAAGATGCAATTCAAGAAAATAATAACTTACAAAATAAAATGAATGAACGAACATCCCACGAAGTGCTGAGCACGGTTGTCCACAAACTGCTGCACCCCCTTTTGGCGGTCTTGACTCCGCACATGCATCTCTATAAATAGCTCCATTGGACTCGGCTCACGTCCAAAAGACGCAGCCTGTAGGAAAAATAGGTTGAAAGTTAAATATATTACAAGAAACGACAAATTAATTAACGATATATTTCATTAAAATTAATCTTACCATCTGCTTTGCATATGCGTTGAATGGAACGGATCCGCCAGTGTGCGTTGCCACCGAACATGAATTTGCAGGTTCTGGTTGTCAGCGCCGGAATGTGAGTGCTGTGAGAACCGCTCTGAGGTCACGTGCTCAATACATGCCATCCATATTTCCCCCGAGATGAATGGCGGTTTGAATTATTGCCAAACCGCCACCTCATTCTATCCTTCAAAACCGTTATCCCTCGCATGTCTTTTTGATTTTTTTGGGTGTCATACCAAAACTCACGCAACTTACTTCCATAGTAACAAATTAGAATTTAGAACATAAAATTATAAAACAAAAATAAATATTATTTTCGATGTTACCTAGTTGTCGCGTGATTCTCCCATACCCTCCTCACAACATTGTTGTTCGCCCTATCCCACTCAAATTTGTTCTGTGTATATAAATAATTCATATAAAATAAAAATAGTACAAGATATAAAATTATAAAAATCATTTATTAAAAATAAGCTGGAAATTAAAAATTAATACCGACTTGAAATCGCTTAAACCATGCATCAATATTAGGTTTCCACTCAGGATGTCTGGAAACCTGGCTCCATTGAAACAATGGAATCTCCATCGACGATTTAAACGCCAATGTTATAGTCCTTACAGCCTCAATGTTTATGAACCTGAAATTAAATAAAAGTAGTAATATTAATTAGTTGTTCATAAATTATGTTATAAGTGTGTGTGTGTGTGTGTGTGTGTGTGTATATATATATATATATATATATATATATATATATATATATATTAAACCTAAACAAACTTACATTGAGAGGTCATCCTTCCATTGTGCCTGGTACTTGCGGGTGAATTGACCCCTCTGTGAAGGCACACCGCTTTTGTGCTGTGAAACCGCGCTAGAAGAGGCAGCATCACAAGTTGGCGTAGATTCCTCGCCGTGATCAACACCTAAGGATACGTTCTCCTCGCTACTAGAAGAACTAGTTGCAACCGTCTTCTGACGACGTGCTGTAGATTTCATTCTAAGCATCTACAAAAATTTATACGAATAATTACATAATTAACTTCGATTATTAAAAAAAAAATTTCAAAAGAGTCTCCCCTATACTAGAGAGTCTCAAGTTATCGACAAAATCATATTACACTTTCAATTTTATTTCACATCCCGATCCAATCATCCAGGATCTTAACCCAACTCATCATCATCAACACAAAACATCTTATGCAATAACATCATATAATGATATTCAAGTAAAAGAATCAATTTCAACTATGAACATTCATTGTTAAATTGGTACTTAGAGTTACAAATATTAGATTAAAGTCATATATTCAAATTTACAGATTAATATTACATTTCAAGTTTTAGGATACAAAACTCTTAATTTATAAATAATTACATGGTCAAAAGCAAAAGGTAACTAAATCAATATCATTCCTAACACAATCGACCCTAATGGACCTCAAAATAGAAATTAACGTGTACACATAAATATAAAAATGTAATAACAAGCAATAACAATGACAGGTAAACAATAATATCCTAAAATTCAAATTTTCTTCTAAGTCAATTGAAGGAGCAACTCGGTATGGTTCAACCAACTCACTAGCTTGAAAGACTTCATCTATCACACTTGTGTCTTCGTTCTCATCCTGAACAACCTTGACACGACCCTTGGGTTTTATTTTTAAAACAAATAACCAATCAACTCTTAATCGGTCCTTTCTAAATGAAGGGGTGTATGTGTAATAAACTTGCTGGCATTGCTTTGCGAAAACAAAGATGTCGTTTACGTTACAGTGTCTAGCTTTTGAGTTGATTTCAACGAGACCATAATGAGAATCTACTCTGATTCCTCTATCAGTTGTGTCATACCAATAGCATTTGAATAAAAACACTCTATTCTGCTCGCTATGATATTGTAGTTCGATGACCTCTTCCAATCTACCGTAGTAGTCAACTTCAAACTCACTAGAAGTCGATCCTTTAATACAAACACCGATGTTGTATGTCTTTATTCCATGCATGCATTCTTCAATATGAAAGACATATCCATTGACAAAATACCCGTTATAGCACTTGACTTTTCTTTCAGGGCCCAGGCTTAGTAAAGACAGTGAAATAGCAGCACTACCTCCCATTTGATAAACCTTGTAAATTAAATACAACAATAATCAATAAACAGATATTATGTAAAATTGACATACAATTAATTACATTGCAAGAGATAATGAGTTTATGATAGGACTTACATGTGTTCTAAACCATGTGGCAAATTGTTCATCTTGTAATTGAAAGATCTGGGATTCGGTCAGCTGTGAGTTATTGGACAGTAAGTATCGTTGATGTTGCCTGCAAGGTTGTTCCAAATTATATGAGTTTATGGTATCACAAAACATAAATAATACAATCTTGATAAAGTTTAAGTCGAACATCTACTTACTTAATAAAAGGTCTCAGCTCATCACAGTTAAATAGGACATAATTGTGCGCTTGTCTGAACTCTATTTCAGACAAATATCTTCCCCTCACGATGTTTTTAGGTATGGGTCGTCCAGGATTGGAGAATATTGACAAGTTCCCACTTGAAGGCACTTCACCACCATCATCAGGCCGTGGAACACGGTTGATCCTTGTTCTCAAATGAGGTTCGAAATAGTATGAGATAAATGTTAAGATCTCCTCAACAATATAGGCCTCACATATTGATGCCTCAACATGCGCCTTGTTCTTAACCTTTTTTTAAGATTGAACAAGTACCTGCATATATATAATTAATAAAAAATTATCAATTAAAAAAATAAAAATAAAAACATTTAATTATAAATTACATAGCTCCTGTAATATCTAACCTCTCAAATGGATACATCCATCTATACTGGACCGGTCCTCCAACTTTTACCTCAAACGGTAAATGTACAGGTAGATGCTCCATTGAGTCAAAAAATGATGGAGGGAATATCATCTCAAGTTTGCATATTGTCTCAACAATATTCTTTTCAAGCATTTCAATGTGATCAACATTCAACTTGCTGGAGCATATATCTCTGAAGAAATGACTGATCTCCGTTAGTGCATCCCATATCCCCTTTGGCAACAAATCACGAAAAGCTAATGGGATGAGTGTTTGCATAAACACATGGCAATCATGACTCTTTATTCCATATAATCTGCATTCCTCCATGTTAACCAGCCTTGATATGGTCAAGGCATGTCAATCGAGAAAACACAGACTCTTAAGCTATTTGTAGACTAGTAGTTGTGCGTTTTTCTCTAGCACGAAACTTGCTCATGGTTTTGCAACCCGTGAACCATCACAAACCAACTCTATATTTTTACGGTTACAGAATAGCGTTACATCCAATCTAGACTTGATGTTGTCCTTTGTCTTCCCCTTCACATCCATGACGGTGTTGAAAATGTTCTTAAACACGTTCTTTTCAATGTGCATGACGTCAAGGTTATGGCGGAGAAGATTGGTCTTCCAATAAGAAAGCTCCCAAAAGATACTTCGCTTCACCCAATTATGGGTCAAACCAAAACTAGAAAACTTCTGCATACCTAATTAGAGACCAAACATAATGTCACCGTACTCTGACATAACATCAACCAATTCTTCACCGGAAAGACGCGGGGGTGCAACATCCTTTTCAACTCTGCCAACAAAGAAATCACTTTTGTTCTTTCTATACCCGTGATTCGGCGGCAACAAATGGCGGTGACAGTAA
>Ga0325400_1006505_pt1 | contig 11122 bp, 9 predicted proteins | sample PopdelMetagenome_2_FD_205662 | JGI IMG/M metagenome (GOLD analysis project Ga0325400, IMG submission 205662) | Populus deltoides microbial communities from Bellville, Georgia, United States - Xylem-PdKOR-R1 | ecosystem: Host-associated > Plants > Phyllosphere > Stem > Wood/Secondary xylem...
AACAACATTCACTTTTCTCGGGTGATATTGAATCATGCATTCATAATCACTTAAAAATTCTATCCACCTTCTTTGTCTTATATTCAGATTCTTTTATTGGAAGATATATTGAAAAATCTTATAATCTGAAAACATCTCACATGTCTTTCCAAACAAGTAGTGTCTCCAAATCTTAAGAGCAAACACTACCATAACCATCTCTAAATCATGTGTGGGGTAATTTTGTTTATCTTTCTTCAATTTCCTTGAGGCATAAGTAATTACATTATCATTTTGCATTTAAACACAACTCAATCCAATTCTTAATGCATCACAATACACAGTAAAGCCACCGAACTTTGAAGGTATTATCAAAATCAAAGTCTTAATTAACCTTTCCTTCAACTCTAGAAAACTCTTCTTACACTATTTTGGCCACTAAAACTTGATTTTTTTCTGTGTCAACTTGGTCAATGAAGCTGCAATTTGTGAAAAGCTCTCCATGAACCACTTATAGTATCGTGCTCAACTCATGAAACTCCTAATCTTAGATATTATAGTCAGTCTAGGCCACTTCTTAGTTGCCTTCACCTTTAGTGGATCAACCTCTATCCCATTTTTCAACATCACATGTCCAAAAACCCAACATTCTCCAACCAAAACTCACTTTTCAAAAATTTCTCATACAACTAATGATTTCTCTGAGTTTAAAGAACCAGTAACAAATGCTCTTCATATTCCTCTTCACTCCTCAAATACACTAAAAAATCATCAATGAATACAATAACAAATCTATCAATAAATGGCTTAAAAACACTGTTGGTCATGTCTATAAAGGTTACTAGTGTATTTGCTAACCCAAAAGACAATATTAGGAATTCGTAGTGTCCATAACAAGTTCTAAATACAGATTTAGGAATATCATCATTTCTAATCCTTAACCGGTGATACTTAAATCACAAATCAATTTTTGAGAAACATTGAGCTCCTAATATTTGTTATGATAATTTCCTCCTATTCATGGGTAGTTTATGCTCATGTGTCAATATATGTGAGCTATATACATTACGTTTTGTGGTGTGTGTGTGTATCAGCACTTGCAAATTAGAAACATCATCAACATGGTTAAAGAGGGTTTGGGCCCATTATAGCACAAAAATGCTCGTGAATTATACCAAAACTACTAGCTAATCAATCACCAACATGGTTAAAGAGGGTTTTGGATCAATATTTGATGGCAACGAATCAGCAGGAGGAGATATGCTTTCTTTCCAAGTCCTTAAATAAGAGCTATCAATATCCAAGAGCACAGTAAATCGAACGACTTTGAGTTGCATTACTCATTAGCACTTTGATAGACAAATTAATATTTTTAATACAACTAATAAGTAAACAGAGCAATCAATAAACTAAAAGTAGAAGAAGCTATACTGTTAATGAACTGAAGCATATTCTGATTAATTTATAGAGCACGCTTGATCACGGATTTGTTTTAATAATATCTGAGCTATACAATGCTTTCACATGTGCAATTGATAAGGGCAACATAAGAACAATGCCAAACAGAATCATGCCTGCGTGTTGCTGGTTGCCTCATTTGCTGCTGAAGAAGCGGTTTTTGGAGCTGAAACGATTGAGTCAAGATCAGCTCCAACAAGTTAGGAAGTTAGTAGCAAATAAAGCTGCTGTAGAACAACTCTTATTCCATTAAATCATGTCATTATTTTTCTGAAATTAGTTATCAAAACTCTTGTCTAAAAGAGTGATTCAATCAATAAAAATAGTAATGATTTTGAAGTCTCAAAACAACCCTTTATATGTGTTGGTTTTCTCTGTTTTTTGTGTCTCTATTCTGCTAAAAACTACACTGCATCTCCCTATCCAACCCCTGGTGCATTTATGATAGGGGATTCATTGAATATGCGCCATGCTGTAACAGGAGGAGGAATGACTGTTGGACTTTCTGATGTTGTTCTACTGCGAGATCTTCTTAGGCCTATCCTAAAGCATGAGGTTGGATCAGGCATCATCTTCCCTATACTTAAGGCAAAAGGAATCAGAGCAACATTCTTCCAGGCAACCACGCCTGCTTACTACAGAACTCCTCCTGTCCAATCCACTGATGATTGAGAAACAGGGAAATAGTTGTTTATTTTATTGGTAAAGGAACCGATTCTTATCAGCTGAATTTATGAAGCATGAGGAACAACATGAACAAACATGAAACAATCCTCATGATGTACCACATGAAATGAATAAGATGAATCTCAAAATTGTATTTCCGTTGTATTTTGAGTTTTCCAAAATAATATATATATATATAAATGTTGTTTTTAATGGTCATGAATCCATTTAGTTAATATATATTAATACAAATAATAAATAAACAGAGCAATCAATAAACTAAAAGAAGAAGAAGCTATAAGGTTTAGAAGATACAAATAAAAATATGGAGTGTGAAGGCATCGAGAAAACCTTATATCAGAAATGGCCAGAAATGGATGAGGTGTTCCTCTCTAAACGTTTGATTTGTCTTCATCTTCCTTCCTTATATATAAAAAACTTACAAAGGGTAGAAGGACCTCCTTAGTGTTGTTAATAATATCTGAGCTATACAATGCTTTCATATGTGCAATTGATAAGGGCAACATAAGAACAATGCCAAACAGAATCATGCCTGCGTCTCGCTATCCAACCCCTGGTGCATTTATGATAGGGGATTCGTTGAAAATGCGCCTTGCTGTAACAGGAGGAGGAATGACCGTGGGACTTTCTGGTGTTGTTCTACTGCGACATCTTCTTAGGCCTCTGAATGATCTTAGCAATGCAGCTTCCATTTGCAAATATCTTAATCCTTTTGCATTCTGCGTATGGTATCGGCACTTGCATGAATATGCTTAGCTAATATTTCTTCGGCCAGTCTTCCTCGGAACAAACTCTGAACAGGAATTGCTTAAAGAAACTTCATATTTCAAGCATTGCTGAGTGAAACACAACATAACCATATTTCTATGCGGTTGGTAGATACTATTAACTTATTATTGGTTGCAGCCAACGGCATTTGCAAGCAACACATTTGCCTACACACAGAAATCTCTTCATCGGATCAGGATCCATCAAGGAAGGAAATGAAAGAAGCATTCTTCAATTATTTCAGCCTTGGAGGCGTGTTCTCAGATGGACTGATGGCTCTTCTGTCTGGTCTAAACCCTGACCCGTTGAGCTTGGTTTTCCACTGCTTTGCCATGCTTGCCTACGCTGTTGGCCGCTTATTGCTTCCATTTCCTACACCAAAACGCATGTGCATAGCGGCTAGACTAATTTTGGTCTGTATCTCCAGCTTTCTTTACTCTTAATATCAGAAGCTTTTTTGTTTGAACTGTTATTCTCACCATGAGTTTCCTAGACAAACTTAAATTTTTATTTTTGTCAATTTTCAGGTTGGATCAGGCATCATCTTCCCTATACTATAAAGGCAGAAGGAATTAGAGCAACATTCTTCCTGGAAACCATGCCAGCTTACTACAGAAATCCTCCTGTCCAATCCACTCATGATATAGAGTAACAGGAAAATATATAGTTGTTTAGTTTATTGGTGAAGGAACCAATTCTTATCAGCTGAATTCCACCCTGGTTATTCTTCTAACCGAACAAGAGACAAATAATAAAACCTGCAGTATTTTAAGATAATAGCAAGTTATTTTTCACTTTTTTTCTTTTTTTTATAATACAGCAGTGCCGTTGTTGTTCGAATTCCCTTTAAGTTGTTTTTTCCCTTTTTTTTATCATTGAGATCGAACTGAGCAACCATATGGAGTAGGCTATTAGCACGCTGCCAGAACAATTCGTAAAGGGCCTGAAAATCTCTATCTTTGTTGATACTCAAATTACCCAACGCAACTGTTTTACTTGGAAACTTTTCAACGCCATATAAGAATTTCAGAATTCCCACTGAAATTCTGTATGTGCTTAATGATTGGATCCCATCCCGACATCTGAGAAACTCTATGAAGTCCGAGAGACCTTCGAAATGGCATTCCAAAGTTTCCAAATTTCTCAAGGATACTACTTCCTTTCCTTTAATTGTTATCGGAGCATAACATTCCTCAAAAACCTCTTCTAGTACAAAGACTTGCAGGTGAGAGAGTTTTGGTAATATCCCATTAGGAAACTCCTTTTCACCACATCCATTCATTCTAAGATACCTCAGGTTGGATAGACATTCCATTCCTTGCGGCATCTTTTCAAGCATGGTCCAAGAGAGATCCAACCTCTTCAGTGCCTTGAGCTTCTTTAATGATGGAACGTATCTTAACTTCCAACAACCATTGAGCAATAATGCAGTGAGACTCATCAAATCAGAAACAGACTCTGGCAAATTTTTAATACCTGTGCAAGACAGATCGAGGACCTTGAGCCCATGCAATTGCTTGAAAAATGAATCCGCAATAGATCGCAACCCTTCATTATCACGTAGAAGTAGAGATGACAAATTTGGACACATTGGTGAATGGCTGGAAGGAATTTCTTCGATCTCGTTTTGCATTAGTGAAACTATCGTCAGATTCTCCGTCCACTCCTCTGCATCTGGCAACTCTTTTAATTGTACACCTGCTTTAACCATGTATTGAAGGTTCTCTTGCAGTATATGGATGGCCATGTCCCTAATCAAGTCATGCATCTTGACACTTCTACTACCATCATACTCCATTTTAACACTTTCCATTAGGCAGACATTTTCAAGTCTATTAAGCATCGTCTGGCCCTCGTCAAATGCATCTTTCCTGCTCCTTATTCCTTTAATAATTTCCTCATCGATCAAATAACCTATCAACTCCTCCCTTTCAATCTCACTATCTTCGGGAAATAATGCACAGTACAAGAGACATTGTTGTAGTGCTAAATCACCTAATTGATCGTAACTAAACCTCAATAACTTGAATACTTCCGTGTCCCTAAATTCAGCTGATTCTCTCAATTTCTTCAATGTATTTCTCCACTCATGTAGATCATCCACTCCCATCAAGCTTCCTGCCACTGTAATAATTCCCAATGGCAAACCAGCACATTCCCTTGCAATATCTCTCGCAATTCCTTCCACTTCTGGTGAAAGTGCTATGTCATGTCCAAGTTTCTCCATGAACAAATTCCAAGCTTGACCCTCAAAAAGTGGCTTCACTTTGATTTTGTGTTGGCAAGCAATCCGATGACAAATTGTTTCTGATCGAGTTGTCAAAATCAGCTTGCATCCTTTCAACGCGACAGGAATTCTCACTTTGTGTAGCTCAAAATTGTTCCACAAATCATCTAAAATGAGAATCCATTTTTGTTTCTTCCTTAGTTCTTCTGACAATTTGGCAGCTCTATGCAGATCATCATCTTCACTTGAAAGATCTAAATAGAGACGTTTAGCAATAAGATTCTGCAATCTATTAATGCTGAAATCTTGAGAGACCGTCACCCACAAAACATGATTACAAATATCTGGTTTTTGTAGAAGCTCATTATGAATATGTTGCAGTATTGTCGTTTTACCAACTTCTCCCATCCCATAAATGCCAATGATTGCGACTGTATCATCCATTAACAAAGACCATATCACCTTCATATTCTCTTCAAATGCTTGACCCACTGGCTTTGTAGAGCTAGTAGGTAATGGAACTCCTCTAGTTGTATTTCAGACTTTCAGAAGATCTAGCTCCCGCGCCAGCCTGCACTACTGAACTTCCACTATTCTCCACATCCTCCTCCTCCAATGGTTCTGTCCTCACTCTAACCATGTTCTGCACATCATTCATAATGACATCATTGTTTATTGACGGAGTAAATAGTTGATCATAATATCTTCCATGATCAAGACACAATGAATCTGTTGGTTGTGATGAATCTCCTCGAGGCTCATCAGCTTGATTAATTGATGGCCTCTCACAAGAGCTACCTCTCTCCAGATGCTGCACTTCTTCTGTTCTCAGTACAGTTTCAAATGCATCATGCAGACGCTCCACATCCTCATCTTCCTGCATTAAATAGGTAGAGATTTCATTCAGCTTCTGCGCCTTTGAAAGGGCAGAGTGTATCTGAACCCAAGTACCATCAGCAAATTGATCCACTAAATCTGTTCTTTGTGTTGCTTCTCCTCTATTCTCACGAGCATCAACTCTGAGTCCCCAAGGAGAGACACTTCTGTCAACATGCTGAAAAGATCCTTCACCAGTGTATTCCATGCTATTTGCCGCTTCTACACGCGAATGAATTCTCTCAGGCCCAACACCTTGTGCCAAATTACCAAGTACTGCATTGTCTTGTTCTTGTGGACAGGTGGAAATGGCATAATCATTAACATTGCTTGAACTTGCTATGCTTTTATGTCTTTTGTTGCCACCATGCATAGCTAGAAAGGCTGCTTCTTGAACTTCTTTAGGCACCTGACCACAAATGCCAACACCATGCCCTCTCTCTCCTGATAAATGCCATTTGATCCTCGAAATGGAAGTACCATTGGCAAATAAATGCCCACAAAACTTACACTTCATGCTTCCATCATTCATATCTTCAACTTCCTTCCAAAACGGATCATCTGATCTACCCATTTTGTCCTATAGATAAAAAGGGTCAAAATATTGAATAACAATTAATGGAAGTACATTAATTGGAAAAGGAAAAGGAAGGTGAAACTAAAATAATAAGTTACAAACAGCAAAAATAATAAGTTACAAACAGCAAAGAAATTAAGAAGAAAAAACAATGAATTCAAGGTTAACTTGGGGTCAATTTAATTAGTATGAACTCCATAAGGCATGGATTGTTAAAACTGAGAAAGATTAAATTATTTTTATTTTTGGAAACTGTTGATGATCCTAACTCCAAAGTTTCTCATTAGAATTTCTACAACTTGTGGTTTCCTTGAAAGATTCAAACCAGAGTTACATGTGAAAAAGAAAATGAAGAAGATGGAGTATAAATAATCTACCTGGATTCAAGTTGTTCTTCAGGTCCTGGTTTGCTTAAGCATTATTCAGCAAAAAAGACAAGAACAGAGTAGAATATATAGTTTAAAAATAACAAGAAAGTTCCAAGATGTTGAACTCCAGATGATTTGATTCAATCAGAAAAGGAAGCACTGATCTTCAGAAAGGTTTAAGAAATTTGATGAGGGAAATTGGGAAATCAATGGTATAATGAGATGGGATGTGGAAGATAATGTTACAGTAGCAAAGATATTATTCTAATAAATCTTTAAATCATGTTAATCTTATAAAAGTAAAATAAAAATAAATAAATTACGAACCAGTGTAATATTGAAATAAACAAAAATAATTTAAAAAAAACAAAAAAAAAAGCTTGAATTATTTTGTAATTTACAATGAAATGAGTGTGGATAGATAATGATTCTTTCATGTCTTTTAACTTTTCTTTTAATAAAAATTAATAACCCTATAATAGTTTCCTCGAGGATGCTCAATGATGCCAAATTAAAACATCTTTTTTATTGCAATCATGTGTAACTTTTTTAAAATAAAATATTTTAAAATATAATATTAAAAAAGACATTGTTATTTTTTTTTTAATTAAATATCATCGTTGAACGACTCACTTTCCTTCGAAAAGGATCCAAATCCTCTCTCACCAATAACTCCTGGATTCCTAGGTCAACCCTGTTCAACTGTGCAAGTGAACAACAAATTCACAATTTAACAAACGGGTTGGAAAAGATAACAGAGGCAAGGAGATTATAAGCAATAGTATCAGAGAATATAGACAGCATTATCCTAGCAGAAAAAGTGATATAATGACAAGAAATGCTCATCCTAACTTCCCTAGCCAGTGCTTATGACGGCAGTTTCAGGTTTAGAAACCAAAACTCATCCAACAAAAAATGTATGTTCAGTTCATACTCTCTCAGGGGCATTTAAAAGAGAATCTTAGCCTTCCTCATTTGATCTTCTCAATGCTGAGGTAGAAGAATACTTTTGACATGTTTACTATGTTTGTTGTGATATGGATTGACCAGAATTCAAGAATGTTCGAAGAGATGAATTCATTGGCGATGAAATACCTTTCTTTTATTGATTTAATTTTCCATTTCCTGTATTCTGCTATGGAGATGAAATACCTTTCTTTTATTGATTTAATTTTCCATTTCCTGTATTTTGCTATGGAGATGAATTAATCTTCATTGTGAAAGTATTCTCTCATGCTCTTAAATTCTTACATTTTTATTAACAATAAGAGATGGAGAGGAGTTGGGTATGGAGGTGATGTTGGGTTGGTTGCCATTAATGTGCAGCAACCATTAATGGAAGGCACCGTCCATTGACAAATGCAGCAGCCTTTCTGGAATGTCAAAGGCTGGCAGCCACCATTGTTGAATAAGCTGGAGACGGTGGCCACCATTATTGACCAAAGAATAAGTGGAGCAGCACCATGGATTCCTATAAATAGAGGCATACGATTGAGAGCAAAATGAGAGAGTTGAGAGAGGGAAAGTAGAGCCAAAGATATGAGAAATGTAGGAGAGAGTGGGCTGCCAAGGCAGCCAGCAGTAGCTGCCATTGCAGCACTGAAAAGAGAGAAATAGAGTGAGGTTGAGAGTTGCTAAAGAGGGGATGATTCCTCCTCCTCTATTGTTGTAAATCTTGTACTCTCCCTATATAATGCAATGGTTTCTCCCGTGGATGTAGGCGGTTTGTCGAACCACGTTACATATTGTGTCAGTGTGCTTAGCCTCCAATGGGAAAATATCAGAACATCACCGGTCGGAATTCCCTACAATTGGTATCAGAGCATATGGTTTGAAGTAGTGTTTGATTTTTGCTCAAAAATGAAAGTTGTCAAATTTGTGTTTTGACCATACCACCATGTAGAAGAGGAAGAGACGAAGCCACAGGTGAAAACGGCGTCAAAATCGGACGTCGGACATGGTCGCACTCTCCATCACTCTCCGGCAAGGCGTTTGCCCACGCGCACCGACGCGCCCCACGCGTGCCACGAGTCTTCTTCACCCGGATGGGTTGACCCGACCCGAATACCAGATGACCCGACCCATGTGACTGACCTGGATATAGATGACGTCAGCATGACGTAGTTGTGACATCATCATGCACAGTAGGCATGCCATGTCAGCGCCCAGTCAGCTGCCACGTCAGCACAATGGGACCCACCTACCACGTCATCATCCGTGAGCCGAGCCAAGCTGAGCCGAGTTGAGTCGAGCTGTTTTTAAGCTGAGCTGAGCCGCGAGCCGAGGGAGAAGATTCTGTGCAGCAGAGTCTACATGCAACCGGATCTGAGATTGAATCTGGGCCGTTAATCAGGCCAGAATTGTTTTGATCAAATCTTAGTCGTCTGAAGTGCGATTTGGACGATTTCAGACTTGTTTCCAGCTAATTTGATCATTCCGGATGCAATGGTATGGTCTGATCATTGCGATTGAGACTGAAAATGGTGGTGGTGAATTATTGAAAGAGATTGCCCGATGAAGAAGCATCTGAAGGTCATCATGGTGGTCGACGGAGATGAAGAAGGAGAAAGTGCACATGTTTGCCCAATTACATTTGCTGAACTGCTAAGTGGCGAGAAATTTTAATTGCCTTGAAGGAAGGAAAAATTGGGACACTCTGGACACCCGATCATGTGGACGATTTGAGGTGGAGAGTGGAAATTGATGAAGACCAATCTTGACGAATCTAAGAACTGGTAGTCTCACCAGATGTTGAGAAATCAGGTATAAAACCGGGATACCCCAGATCACTTGTAAAGGAAAGCCGCAACAAAGCTAGCAAATGGTTGTATATACGAAAAGGCAGTACGGTGGATAGATACGTTCTAAGAAGTTCTGTCTAGGAGATGTGGTTTTAAGCGGGACCAGTGTGACCCTTCCAAATCTTTCCTGGGAACTTGCTTAGTTGAAGGATCATCCACACAGTACTGTTTTTGTATATGTAATAGTTTGTAATGAAACTGTTGAAGACTAGCAAGATGACGGCACAAAGAAACAGTTGGGTTCTGTATGTTCAAGGATCTGATGGAGTGGTGATTTCTCCAAAGATGTTAGATTCGGTGACTGTAATTTCTCGAAGGGATAATTAATAAAGACCCTGATAATGGAAGAGAAATACAACAAGGGATAAAGATTGGCACCCTATTTTGACTTGGATAAATGTTATGACAGGATGAGCTGCTGTCAAACATAAAAGCAAAGAATAGGGAGAAATCTGGAGAACCGAAATTGCACGAGAGCACACGAAGATTGTGCAGGAGTACCCGAAGGATCCAACGAGGTACTGTAATGAGACAACAGATGCAAGGAGAAGAAGAGTTCCCAGATGAAGCTCAGAGCAGAGACTGTGTGAAAAAGTTGTACAACAGGAAGTCTCTTGTGCTCTTGATAAAGGCAACAAGCGAGGACCTTTCCAATGCATGCAAGGATGGAAAGATGAGTTGTTGCAGAAGCACCTAATTAAGGGGGTGCGACCGCCGATGAAAGGCAAAAACACCAAAGAGAGTTGGTGTGGGTGGAGCTATCAAGTAGAAAGGCATAGAAGCTTCAAACATAGAAAATGAGATGAAGGATTGCGAAGAGTGCACCGCAACTCTCTCTTTCTATGTGACCAGTGGCAGTGATCTCTCCCAAGTCCACATGGTGGTAGAGAATCTTGGAGCTACTGGAGACATCCCCGATGAAGGAGGATGTGACCGCTTCATGACGGACGGAGACACCTCAGGCAGAAGGTGTGTGGGTCATGAAATGAGCCCAAATACAGACCGCCACATGACGATGAGCAGAGACACCTCAAATAGAAGGTGTGTGGGCCATAAAACGAGCCTAAGTACAAACCGCCACATGACGATGAGCGGAGACACCTTAGGCAGAAGGTGTGTGGGCCATGAAACTAGCCCAAGTAGAAACCGCCGCATGACGACGAGCAGAGACACCTCAAATAGAAGGTGTGTGGGCCATAAAACGAGCCCAAGTACAAACCGCCACATGACAATGAGCGGAGACACCTCAGGCAAAAGGTGTGTGGGCCATGAAACTAGCCCAACTAGAAACCGCCGCATGACGACAGGCAGAGACACCTCCGGAGAAGGTGTGCGGACCATGATATGAGTCCAAGTTCAGACCGTCTCATGACGACAGGCG
>Ga0325400_1006506_pt1 | contig 11122 bp, 9 predicted proteins | sample PopdelMetagenome_2_FD_205662 | JGI IMG/M metagenome (GOLD analysis project Ga0325400, IMG submission 205662) | Populus deltoides microbial communities from Bellville, Georgia, United States - Xylem-PdKOR-R1 | ecosystem: Host-associated > Plants > Phyllosphere > Stem > Wood/Secondary xylem...
TGTTGCGCCATAAGCACCTGGTACATATCTTCTTTGTTGGAGTGTATCCCACTACCATCATTGCCAATATTCTGTATTAAAGATTGCGACGGGTTAAGCGTTAATCCTCCGGTAAGAAATATCGATGCATACCAGCGTATGGCCCAGGAATTGTTTTTGCCATTTTTAAACGCTATCAACTGTTTCCAAAAGTTCATAGTGCCTTCAATAGAAAAACGGCTGATCGCATCTTTGGTAAACTGCTGTATCAAAACCTCAGCATCCGGTTCAAAGTTTTGCCATGCCCTTGCCCAGGTGGCCCAGCCCCAGCTGGTGGCTGCCCTAAAGAAGAAGGCTTGTGGTAACGCGTGATGTTTAAGGGGATACATATACGCGCCAATATGCATAACTTGCTCATTGTCAACATATTTTGTTAATGCTTCATTGAAGTATTGAACGGTATACGGTGAAGATAAAAGGTCATCTTCGAATACAATAACGCGTCCATATTCGTTAACCAGCTTGTTTACCCCATTAATTATTGAATCGGCTAAACCGATGTTCTTTTCTTGCTCAATAATTTTTACCGACTTAAAGCCACTGGTGTTCTTAATCAACTGACGTACTTGGTTTACTTTTTCTTCATCGGCTCCGGTCTTGGCCGCATCCGAGAAAATATATAAACGGGAATCTTCGGCCAGTACGTTTTTTTGCAGATAACTTAACGTACGACGGGTATGTTCGGGCCGGTTATACACAAATAAAGCTATAGGTGCCAGATTTTGCATGATAAATGCCCTTACTTAAAATATCTTGGTTTGCTGGCTGTTTTTACGACAAAGTACAGTGTAAGCATTGGCTAACTGCTCTTGCATTTTTCTGCCAAGAAGCTGACCTACGTTATTCTTCACAGCGTATTCTGCCACAATCTTTAAATCTTTAAACCAGCTTTTTTCTTTCTTTTGGTTGATATAAGTGTTGAAGCGCGTAACCTCCGGTTCGATAATGGATGTCATGTCATTAGCAACCTCAAAGCCTTCTGTGTGCAATAAATAACGCAGTAAGGTAGGTGTGTAAACGTTAATGTGTCCGTAAGCCAGGAAATGAGGGATGCGTTTATCGATTTCAGCCTTATAATCGCGCGGTACTTCGATAACACACATTTTGGCTACCCGTTTAATTTCCCGCAAAAGCAAGCGCTCATGTTCTACATGTTCTAAGACATGTGACAGGATAATCAGGTCAAAGCTATCGTCGGCAAAAGGTAACTGGTAACCATCAAATAGCTGTACCGATTGTAAGTTGGGTATAGCCCGGGCTTTAATGTGCTCAACCCCGCTTTCCGAAATCTCGACAGCGTTATATTCGGCTGCAAAATTCTTTTCGGACAGCAGTTTCAAAATGCTGCCGTCCCCGGCGCCCACCTCCAGTACTTTATTGAAAGTATAGCCTTTGCAAACATCTATAATGTGCTGTGCTTTATACTTGGCACCCAGCATACGCCAGGCTTCATCATGTTTTTTATAAAAATCGTCGTAAGCAGTTTTTACATTGCCGCTTAAATTAGGATCAGCCATATAAATTTAAATGCCTAAACAGTTATCTGCTTTGTAAAAAACTGAGGTTGACTTATAATAAAATAATCCGGGTGAGATACCACTAAAGGCGATATGTTTAAAGCCGTTAGCCAATAGAAACTCTACGCCTTCTCTATAGTCTTTGCGCTCCGAATCATCCAGTACGATAACACCTGCCGAAGTAAGAGCATTTATGGATTGTATACAGCAGTTTACACGGTCGCGTCCGTCAACAATGATGATGTCAAACTTTTCGCCCAAACGTACCGGTACGCGGCAATAATCGCCATCGCGCTGCAGTTCGCAAAAAATAATTTCGGCATTTTCGGGTTTGGTTTTTACTACCTTATCATACCAAACCTGGTCGTGTTCAACAGAAAAAACAAACCCCGCCCTTTTTGCATAGAAGTAAGTAGAGTTACCCGAACCAAATTCAAAAACAGCATGCTCGGGCCGTAACCGGTCGTTTATGAAGTCGATGAACGAGTAAGTTACCCAGGGGATAGGATTGCCGTTGCCGTCGACCGGAGACTGGCTATCGAAAGCTTTGAACCAGCCTATTGTATCCAGGTAACCTTTACCGTTGAACGATAAAAGTGAACGCAGGCGTTTAGGCTGCTTAACCAATTGCAGTAGTGATGAAAAATTGCTCAACGGTTAGTTATTTTTTGAAAGAGTGAAATTAGGAATAAAGATTTTAACATCTGCACACCTTGCATGCGTGTTTTTGGAATTAACAACACAAAAAACGTAGCTACCGCATAGGCAGCCAGTGTTGCGTAGGCTGCCCCCACAATGCCATAAATAGGAATCAGGTACATGTTCAGTAAAATATTCACTATGGCACCAACAGCAGTGCGCAGCATCGAAAGCTTAAAATAACCTTCGGCAATAAGATATTGCCCGCTGGCACTACCTAAAAATACGAAGATGCCGGCCCATACATGTACCGCCAGAACGGGTGCTCCAGGCCAGAAAGCTGGTTTGTATAATAAATGATATATAAGGTCTGCCCCAAAACTCATAACCAGCGCAATGCCGAGGCTTAAAATCACCATTAAATCGTATAAATTTTGCAGCCGCTTGTAGTAGCGTACCGTATCGGTGTTGCGGGCATGCATAATGGCCGGAAATACCGAGGTAACTATAGCGACGGGAATAAAATACCAGTTTTCGCTGAGGCTGGCAGCGGTCATGTAAATACCTAACTGGCTGGCTTCGGCATACATCGGAATCATAACCTGGTCTATTTTCATATAGATGGTTACCAGTATAGCCGAAAATGCCAGTGGCCACGAATGTTTAAGCAGATAGCCGGTGATACGCTTGTTATACTGCCACTGGCGCACCGACTGATCCTGTTTTTGATAAGTAATGAAATAACCTGCGGCTAAAATCGCCGCATCAAGCAGCAGGGACCAGATAAACCAAATCAGTGGTAATTTTAAAACAACAAAAATGAGTTTAACCAAGGCAGATAGAATGTTACCTGCCACCTGAACATACATAATTTGCTTACCCTGCACTTTCGATTGAAAGAAACTATCGATAATGTTTACCGATTGTATCACGGAGCTGCAGGCCACAATAAGTACATAACTCAAGGGCGTTTCCAGCGGCTTTATAAGTGTTAGCAACTCGTAAGCACCATATACTAACGGAAGGGATAATATGCCCGCAGCAAGTCGCAGTGCAAAGGCTGTACCCAGTAGTGTATTTTTCCGTTCTGGTGTTTTTAATAACTCGCGCGTAATAAAGCCATCCAACCCCAGGGCAGCTACAGCCATCGAAAAAGTGACGATGGCCATCGGATAATTGAGTATACCATACTGCTCTGTGCCTAAATAACGGGATAGTACAATACTGTTGATAGCAAACTTGATAAGCATACTGCCAACTCTGGCCACCATGAGCATACCGGTGTTTTTGAAATATTTTTCAAAGGCTTCCTGGTCAAATCCGGAAATTCGGGGTATGCGCATATAATGGCGCAAAGGTAGGAATATTGCACCGGTAGTCAACAGCCTGCATCAGGGCAACAGTTTACATATTTGTTAAATTATGTTATTTTGCGAAAAATAGGAGAATTAAATCCAGTCTTTATGTCACCAGATACACAACAGCATACCCATAGTCCTGACGAATTTCAACCTTACCGTTCTTATTCACAAGACGGTGAAGATATGTTACTTAGAGGCCTGCTTACTGAAGCTATACCGCAGTACGCTGCCTATAAAGGTTTTTACATTGATATTGGCGCCTATCATCCTTTCCGGTTCTCGAATACGATGCACTATTATGAGTTAGGATGGAAAGGTATCAACATCGAACCTACGCCCGACCATATAGCCCTGTTCAGCCAGCATCGGGACCGGGACATTAACCTGAATATAGGCATCGGTACCCGGCAGGCAGAAATGCAGTTGTATTGCTTTAACGACTCATCTTTAAATACTTTTGATAAAGATGTAGCCGACCTGCGCATGCAGCAGGATGCGCATCAGTTGGTTAATACCTTAACTGTGTCGATATGCACGCTGGAGCAGGTGCTGGATCAGTATGTACAGCCTGGTACTGTGATCGACTTTATGAATATTGATATAGCCGGACTGGATGTTGAAGTGCTGCAATCGAACAACTGGGATAAGTACAAACCCGGCTTTATACTGCTGGAAGATACAGGTAACGACCTGCAGGTTTTAGACGCCTCGGAGCTTCATGATTTCCTGACTTCAAAAGGATATGAGCAGCTGGCTACCAAAACGCTGCGTACATTGCTATACCAACAAAAAAGGCATGTTTAAAAACATGCCTTTTTATAAAACGGGTATTTACTTACCGCAGCTAATTAACGGTTAGCTTACTGGTTCAGAAACTTTTTAGCGTTGATTTTCCGCTCGTTTTCGTTCAGATAGATTTTACGCATACGGATACTTGCAGGGGTAACCTCGATGTATTCGTCAGCTTGTATATATTCCATCGATTCTTCTAACGAAAACTTAATAGCCGGTGCAATACGCACGTTGGTATCACTACCCGAAGCACGCATGTTGGTTAACTGTTTGCCCTTGGTTAAGTTAATTACCAAATCGTTATCACGAATGTGCTCGCCTAATATTTGTCCTTCGTAAATATCTACTCCCGGATCGATGTGGAAACGTCCGCGATCCTGTAATTTATCAATAGCAAAAGCGGTTGTTTTTCCGGTATCCATAGATACCAGTACGCCATTCAAACGGCCTGGTATTACACCTTTCCAAGGCTCGTAAGCCTTAAACCGGTGCGCCATAATAGCCTCACCACCTGTTGCAGTTAATACATTGTTACGTAAACCAATAATGCCGCGTGCCGGAATATCAAACTCTAAATGCTGCAAATCGCCTTTTGGCTCCATAATCAACAGGTCGCCTTTACGCTGGGTTACCAGCTCAATCACCTTACCGGCAACATCGCCAGGCACATCAACAATCAGGGTTTCAACCGGCTCACATTTAACACCATCAATTTCTTTAATGATAACTTGTGGCTGGCCTACCTGTAATTCGTAACCTTCGCGGCGCATAGTTTCAATCAGTACTGATAAATGCAGGATACCACGGCCATAAACCAGGTAAGAATCCGGCGATTCGGTTTCAATTACCTTCAGCGCCAGGTTTTTTTCCATTTCTTTATGCAGGCGGTCGCGCAGGTGGCGCGATGTTACAAATTTACCTTCTTTACCAAAAAACGGTGAAGTGTTGATGGTAAACAGCATATTCATGGTAGGTTCATCAATATGAATAACCTCCAGTTGTTCCGGCTTATCAAAGTCGGCAATAGTATCACCAATATCAAAACCATCAATACCAACTACTGCACATATATCTCCTGAGCCAACTTGTGCGGCTTTCACTTTACCCAGTCCTTCGAAAGTGTAAAGTTCTTTTACACGCGATTTTTGGATAGTACCATCACGCTTCATTAACGAAACCGGCTGGTTTTCTTTGATAGTGCCACGGGCAACACGGCCTACCGCTATACGGCCTACGAACGAAGAATAATCCAGCGAAGTAATTTGCATCTGTAAACTACCCTCGCTGATAGGTGCAGGCGGAATATTTTCCAATATCGCATCCATCAACGGGAAAATATCATCTGTTTTAACTTTCCAGTCTGTACTCATCCATCCTTGTTTAGATGAGCCGTACAATACCGGGAAGTCCAGCTGTTCTTCCGTAGCGTCCAGGTTATAAAATAATTCAAATATTTGTTCGTAAACTTCTTCGGGGCGGCAATTCTCTTTATCTACTTTATTAACAACCACAATTGGCTTTAAACCCAGGGCTAAAGCTTTTTGCGTAACAAAACGGGTTTGCGGCATGGCACCTTCAAAAGCATCGCAAAGCAGCAATACACCATCCGCCATTTTTAACACGCGTTCTACCTCACCGCCAAAATCGGCGTGACCAGGCGTATCAATAATATTGATCTTAATATCTTTATACCTAACCGAAACGTTTTTAGATACAATGGTTATACCACGCTCGCGTTCCAGGTCGTTATTATCCAGTATCAGTTCGCCGGTTTCCTGGTTATCCCTGAAAATGGCGCAACTATGAAGAATTTTGTCAACCAGTGTTGTTTTGCCGTGGTCAACGTGAGCTATAATAGCAATATTGCGAATTTGATTTTGCATGTAAATATGCTGCTTAAATTTTGCGCAAAGATACGCTTAATTTATTGCATTATAAAGCTTTATTAGCTTTTCGCTTAAACGTACAAACACAATTATGAAATTGTATCAGGCTTTTAATTAATTTCCGAAAGCCCAGCATAAAAACTTAGGCATGGCCCGCGCCCAGGTAGCTGTATTATGTTCGCCGCCTACCACTTCCAGGTATTGTATATCGGTTGGGCGGGTATAGCCTTTATTTTCCAGCTCTTTTATCAGGTCAATAGTATCGTCAATAGCATCAATAATGCCGTTATGGTTACGGTCGGCCGTTTCATCGTGTGTACCGGCCTGCAGCCAGAATTTTAGTTCCGGTTTGGTTTCCGTTTCACGAACTACCTGGTGCATCAGGCGGTCGTTATCGGTATAGCCGTTCGATAGATCTTTACTACGCCACCATAAAGCACCCGAAAAAACGCCGACTTTATTAAAGATGTCCGGGTTGTGCCATGTAATATCCAGTGCCGAGAGCCCACCCAGCGAAAAACCGGCGAAGGCAATAGTATGCAGATGAACAAAACCGGTATGTTGCTGCAATGCAGGCAATAGCTCTTCTTTAATAAATTGCTCATACAGGTCGGCTTTAGCGCCTCTGTTTTTAAAATCAGGTTTGTCGGCTATGCCATATTCCTGTATGCGGTTTTCGCCGGCATGTATGGCAGCAACCAGTACCGGTGCTATGCCGTTACGGTCATACTGGTATTGCAGTGCAGCCTTTAAGTTCAAATCCTGTGTATCCTGTCCATCATTCAGCAGCAATAAATTGCCGGGTGTCGTATTTTCAGGAATTAGTACGGTGCAGGTTACTTCACGTTCCAGATAGATGGAATGTATAAGCAATGTATCTTCAGTAGTATTCATTTTATTCACAGCCCAAAGGCTTTTGTATGTTTAAACGTGCAAAAGTAGGCCATATGTTATCGCCGACAATAGTTTTACGACATTTATTTGCCTAATTGTTATTTTACAAAACAAAGCCACTATCTTCCCCTTTTAATTTATATAAACGCAAGGCTTTGACAGAACAATATCACTGCTGGTACTCACCTACACTTAATCAGGATATGGAAATGCTGATTTTTGGTACGCGCGGGTATCCGGTAATTTTGTTCCCTACATCTATGGGCCGGTACTATCAAAACAAAGATTTGGGTTTGATAGATAGTGTACGTTGGTTTGTAGAGGAAGGTTTGATTAAAATTTACTGCCCTGATACTATAGACCTGCAAAGCTGGTACAATAATCACATTCATCCGGCAGAGCGGGCCCGCAATCACGCCTGGTACGACCAGATGCTGCATAACGAGGTAGTGCCCTGGGCCATGCACGAAACCGGCATAGGCAAGGTTGCCGTTGCCGGCTGTAGTTTTGGTGGTTACCACGCTGCAAACTATGCGTTTAAACATCCTGAGCGGGTAAGTCATTTATTTAGTATGAGCGGGGCTTTTGATGTAAAAGTTTTCACAAACGGCTACTACGACGATAACGTGTTTTATAATAACCCAGTAGATTATCTGCCGGGCAGCCATCAGCCGGAATTATGGCAGATGAACATCGTTCTGGGAACGTCCGAACACGATATCTGTAAAGGTTATAACTACCAGTTGTCTGACATTCTGCATCAGAAAAATATTAGTCACTGGTTGGATGTAAGGCCTTTTGCCGATCACGACTGGCCGGTGTGGAAAGAAATGTTTCCGCATTATTTATCAACTATCAAATGATGCCATCATCAACACTAAAACTTATTAACAGCATACAACCCTAACATATACCACTAAATTATCACCATGAAAAAAATAGGCATTCTGTTCGGACAAGAAAACTCGTTTCCACAGGCGTTTGTGGACCGTATAAACGAGAAAGCAGAAAAAGATATAAGTGCTGAATTTGTACGTATAGATAAAGTGCTGCAAGGCGAACCGCTCGATTATTCGGTTATTGTAGACCGTATATCGCAAAGTGTGCCTTTTTACCGGGCAGCTCTGAAAAATGCAGCTATATCGGGCACAGCAGTTATTAACAACCCATTTTGGTGGAGTGCCGACGAAAAGTTTTTTAATAATGCACTGGCCGTTAAGCTTGGCGTACCGGTACCCAAAACGGTATTGCTGCCTTCACGCAATCATCCCGACGATACCAGCGATCAGTCGTTCCGTAATCTTGCGTATCCGTTAGATTGGGACGGGATATTTAATTATGTTGGCTTCCCGGCTTACATGAAACCTTTTGATGGCGGCGGCTGGAAAGACGTTTACAAAATAAGCGATAAAGAAGATCTGTGGAAAAAATTTGAGGGTACCGGCCAGCTGGTAATGCTATTGCAGGAAGAAATAATTTTTGATGATTATTTTCGCTGTTATTGCATAGGCGGCAACCAGGTACGTATTATGCAGTACGAGCCTCGTAACCCCCACCACTTGCGTTATGAACATGGCAAGGCACCGGCTGCCCAGAAGTTGCTGGATACTATAAAAGATTATGTTATAAAACTAAACCAGTATCTGGGTTATGATTTTAACACGGTAGAATTTGCCATACGTGACGGTATACCTTATGCTATCGACTTTTGCAACCCGGCACCTGATGCGGACATAAAAAGTGTAGGTCAGGAAAATTTTGAATGGGTAGTTGAAACAGCTGCAACTTATGCTATAGACCGTGCCAAAAAGCAAAAAGACGGACTGGATAATTTAACCTGGGGTCAGTATGTAAGAACCTCATGCGCACAAACACCGCTTACAGGGGGTAATACGCCTGAAGCTCTGGATGCACAAACGACTACCGCACAAGTGGCCAGCGAGGTGGTAACAGAAGCTAAAGCAAAAAAGGAAAAAGCAGCAGCCAAGCCGAAAGCTACCAAAGAAACAGCTGCTAAAAAGCCGGCTAAGAAAAAGGAATAAAATAAAGATGGCGTATACTACCCTGCAAACGGTAGAATAGCAAGGCAGGCTGACTAAAATTTAGCATGCCCTGATTATGACGTTTACCGTAGTGCCATTTATTTACCATAGATAACCTAAAGCGATGAACGAATTTACCATTGGTGTTGAAGAAGAGTTTATGGTGATTGACCCGGTTACCCGGGAACTAAAATCGCATGAGCAAAAAATTGTGGACAGTGCCCAAAAGATACATGAAGACCAGGTAAAGGCTGAAATGCACCAGGCTGTGGTAGAGGTAGGCACACACATTTGCCGCAATACCGAAGAAGCCCGTAAAGAAGTAAGCAAGCTGCGCCTTACTGTAGCCCAGCTGGCCGGCGATATGGGGCTGCGCCTGGGTGCTGCCGGTACGCATCCGTTTTCGCACTGGCAGCATCAGCTTATCACGGAGCATCCCCGGTATAACGAAATTGTAGATGAACTGCAGGAGGCTGCCCGCTCTAATCTTATTTTTGGTTTACATGTGCATGTGGGTATCCAGTCGCGCGAAATGGCTGTGCATATTGCTAACCAGGCCCGTTACTTTTTACCGCATGTATTTGCACTGAGCACTAATTCGCCATTTTGGGAAGGCCGTAACACCGGCTATAAATCGTTTCGTACCAAGGTTTTTGATAAATTTCCCCGCACCGGGATCCCTGACTATTTTAGCAGCATCGAGGAGTATGATAATTATATCAAGCTGCTGGTAAAAACCAATTGTATCGATAACGCTAAAAAAATTTGGTGGGATATACGTGTGCATCCGTTTTTCGAAACCATTGAATTCCGGATATGCGATTGCCCTATGCTGGTTGATGAAACTATTGCATTCACTGCAATTTTTCAGGCTTTGTGCGCTAAGCTGTACAAATTGCGTCAGCAAAATATGAAATTTATTACGTACAACCGGGCCTTGATCAACGAAAACAAGTGGCGTGCTGCGCGTTATGGTATTGATGGTAAACTGATTGATTTTGGCAAACAGCTGGAGGTGAATACCCGCTCGCTTGTGCTGGAACTGCTGGATTTTATTGATGATGTAGTTGATGATTTGGGTTGCCGTCAGGACTTGCAGTATATTCATCATATATTGGAGCATGGTACCGGGGCCGACCGGCAGTTGGCTGTTTATAATCAAAAGCATAATTTTGCCGACGTGGTAGATTTTATCACTTCACAAACACTAAAGGGGATTTGAGCAAACGATGATTTCGACAGATGTAATTACAGATAAAGCCGCAATTAAAGTTGCTATACTCGATTTATACGACGGGTACCCGAACCAGGGCATGCGCTGTTTTCAGGATATATTAAACAGGCACCAGCAAGCCGGTGGGTTAAACCTCAGCTATCAGATTTTTAATGTAAGGCAAAATAATGAAGTGCCCGGAACTGAGTATGATATTTATATTTTCAGCGGCGGTCCCGGCAGTCCGCTGGATAGCGAGGGTTCAGTTTGGGAACATAAATACTTTACGCTGATAGACGACTTGGACCGATATAACCAAACTATTACAGGCGCCAAAAAACATGCTCTTTTCGTTTGCCATTCATTTCAGTTAATGTGTCGCCGGTTGCAACTTGGTACTGTGAATTTACGCCGTTCTCCATCTTTTGGCGTGCTGCCGGTACACTTAACGCCCAGCGGCCACAACGAACCTATATTTGAAGGGTTAAACGACCCATTTTATGCGGTTGACTCGCGGTCGTGGCAGGTTGTTGATCTTGATGAGGAAAGGTTTAAACAAACAGGCGCTACCTTACTGGCCATTGAAAAAGAGCGTCCGCATATCGACCTGTCCCGTGCGCTGATGGCGATAAGGTTTAATGAATACTTTGTAGGGACGCAATTTCACCCTGAAGCTGATCCTGTTGGTATGAAGGCGCACCTGTTAACTGACGAAAAAAAGCAGCAGGTAACCGATGAG
>Ga0325400_1006512_pt1 | contig 11119 bp, 7 predicted proteins | sample PopdelMetagenome_2_FD_205662 | JGI IMG/M metagenome (GOLD analysis project Ga0325400, IMG submission 205662) | Populus deltoides microbial communities from Bellville, Georgia, United States - Xylem-PdKOR-R1 | ecosystem: Host-associated > Plants > Phyllosphere > Stem > Wood/Secondary xylem...
ATGGCCGCGGCGCGGGCGGCCGCCGCCGCGGCTGGGAAGCCGGCGCCTGTCGCAAAGGGTGCGGATGGCGGAACCCGGCCCTCGCAGGCGAGGGAAGAGGCCAAGGTTCTCGCCTCTCCCGCGGTGCGCGCCCGCGCCGCCGACCTGGGCGTCGACCTGTCGCAGGTCCGCCCGGCCGAGGGCGACCGCATCCGCCATGCCGACCTGGACGCCTTTCTTCGCTACAGCGCCGGCCAGGGCTACACCGCCGGCGGATCGCGCGCGCGCGCCGACGAGCAGGTCCGCGTCATCGGCATGCGCCGCCGCATCGCCGAGAACATGGCGGCGGCGAAGCGCAACATCCCGCACTTCACCTATGTCGACGAGATCGACGTGACCGAGCTGGAGCGGGTGCGCGCCGACCTTAACGAGAGCCGGGGCGGGCGTCCGAAGCTGACGATGCTGCCCTTCCTGATCGTCGCGATCTGCCGCACGCTGCCCGATTTTCCGATGCTCAACGCGCGCTACGATGACGAGGCGGGCGTGGTCACCCGGTTCGGCCGGGTGCATATGGGCATGGCGGCGCAGACCGATGCGGGGCTGACCGTGCCCGTCATCCGCGACGCGCAGGACCGGAACGTCTGGCAGCTCGCCACCGAGATCGCGCGCCTGGCCGAGGCGGCGCGCGCGGCCAAGCTGACCCCGCAGGAGCTGGGCGGCGGGACGATCACCGTCACCTCGCTGGGGCCGCTGGGCGGCATCGCGACGACGCCGGTGATCAACCGACCCGAAGTGGCGATCATCGGCCCCAACAAGATCGTCGAGCGCCCGGTCTTCACCGGGGCCAAGCTACCCGGAGGGGGCGACGAGATCCGCCGGGCCAAGCTGATGAACCTGTCGATCAGCTGCGACCACCGCGTCGTCGACGGCTGGGACGCGGCGAGCTACGTCCAGGCGCTCCGCAAGCTGCTGGAGACGCCCGTGCTGCTGTTCGCGGACTGACGGCGGGAACCCTAGGCCGAGACAGGAGCGTCGCCGGGCGGCTCTAACGGATCGGCGATGGGTTGGACGATCGCCGGTCGGTCGGGCACGGAGAAGACGGCCGCGAGTGCCGCCACCGGCATCGCCGCAACGACAGTACCGCGGTCGCGCTGGGGGCGGTCGCGACCGAGAGCGATAACGGCGCGTCGGCGGTGCACGTGCCGGCGATCGATCATGCGCGCTGCGCCCGGCGCGCCCCAGCCCAGTCGGGTCAAGCGAGCCGCAGGCCGGTGGGCGAGACGGCAGGGCGGGCGGTCGCCACGCCGCCGCCGACGTCGTCGCGGGCGTAGGTTCCGGTGGGCTTGGCAAGCAAAGCTTGGTTGCGGCGGCCGGCGAACGGCGCGAACGGGGGCCATGACCGCGCCCGCCTCCACCCGCACCGGCCTGCTGCTCGGCATCGGTGCCTATACCCTGTGGGGATTGCTGCCGCTCTATCTCCACCTGTTGCGGACGGTGCCGGCGCTCCAGATACTCGGCCACCGCGTCGTCTGGTCGCTGCTGCTGCTCGGGGTCGTGGTACTCGCGCTGGGCCGTGGGCGCGGCATTCTCCTGGCGGCGCGCGGCCGGACGCTGCTGCTGCTGTGCGCGTCCGCGGCGCTGATCGCGGTCAATTGGCTGATCTACATCTGGGCGATCGGCAACGGCCGCGTGCTCGCCGCCAGCCTGGGCTATTTCATCAATCCGCTGGTCAACGTGCTGCTCGGCATGGCGGTGCTGGGGGAACGGATCGGACGGGCGCAGCGGTGGGCGGTGGGGATCGCGGCGGCCGGGGTCGTGGTGCTCGGCATCGAGGGCGGCGGCGGGCTGCCGATCTCGCTCGCGCTCGCGATCAGCTTCGGCCTGTACGGCCTCATCCGCAAGGTGGTGGCGATCGATGCGCTGGGCGGGCTGACGGTGGAGACCGCGCTGCTGCTGCTCCCCTCGCTGGCGGTGATCGCCTGGGCGCAGGCGGGCGGGCAGGGGGCGTTCGGCCGGTCGCTCTCGCTCGACATGCTTTTGGTGCTCGCGGGGGCGGTCACCGCGGTGCCGCTGCTGCTGTTCGCCGCGGCGGCGCGGCGCCTGCCCTACACCGTGGTGGGATTGCTCCAGTACATCGCGCCGACGCTGCAATTCCTGGAGGCGGTACTGCTGCTCGGCGAGCCGCTGCGACCGGTTCACCTCGCCGGATTCGGCGCGATCTGGGCGGGTTGCGGGCTGTTCGCCTGGGCCAGCTTAGCGGGCGCGCGTCGGTAGGCCGGTCTGCAATCGGATCGACCGCGCCGGCTCCATTCCGTTCGTGCTCTGCTTGGAACGACCGGTGGTGCAGCTTGGCCGCGAACCGGCCTAGACGATCTCGAACAGGCCGGCCGCGCCCATGCCCCCGGCGGTGCACATGGAGGCGACCACCCACCGCGCGCCCCGCCGGCGCCCCTCGATCAGCGCGTGGCCGACCAGCCGGCTGCCCGTCATCCCGAACGGGTGGCCAACCGCGATCGCGCCGCCGTTGACGTTGTACCGCTCGGGGTCGATGCCCAGCGCGTCGCGGCAGTAGAGGCATTGCGACGCGAACGCCTCGTTGAGCTCCCACAGGCCGATGTCGGCGATCGACAGCCCCGCTCGCGCCAGCAGCTTGGGGATCGCGAACACCGGTCCAATCCCCATCTCGTCCGGGGCGCAGCCCGCCGCCTGGAAGCCGCGATAGATGCCCAATACCGGCAGCCCCTCCGCCTCCGCGGCGGCGCGGTCCATCACGATCTGCGCCGCCGCGCCATCGGACAGCTGGCTGGCGTTGCCCGCGGTGACATGGGTGCCGGGGCCGGTGAAGTCGCCGCCCTGCCAGACGGTGCGCAGCCCCGCGAGCGCGTCGTAGCTGGTGCCGGCGCGGATGCCCTCGTCCCGCGTCACCGTGACCGTCTCGCTGCCGATCCGCTGGCCGGCCTTGTTGGTCACCGCCTGCTCGACGGTGATCGGCGCGATCTCGTCGGCGAAGGCGCCGCGTTCCAGTGCGGCGGCGGCGCGGCGCTGGCTCTCGGCGGCGTAGCGGTCCTGGCGCTCGCGGCTGATCCCGTAGCGGTCGGCGACGATCTCCGCAGTCTCGATCATCGGGATGTACGCCGCCGGCTCGCGCGCGGTGACGCTCCCGTTGACGAAGCGCGGCGCGTCGGCGGTGACCGTGCGGCTGATCGACTCGGCGCCGCCCGCGAGCGCCACGTCGATGTCGCCGGCGATGATTGACCGCGCCGCCAGCGCCACCGCGGTCAGCCCCGACCCGCATTTCCGATCCAGCGTGAAGGCCGGCACCTCGCGCGGCAACCCGCCCGCGAACACCGCCATGCGGCCGGCATTGCCGCCCGACGTGCCCCACTGGTTGCCGACACCCCAGAACACGTCGTCGATCCGCGCCGGATCGATCCCCGCGCGCGCCACCGCGGCGGCCATGACATGGCCGGCGAGCACCGGGGCCTCCGTCGCGTTGAACCAACCGCGATACGCCTTGCCGATCCCGGTACGCGCGGTGGAGACGATCGCGGCTTCGCGCATGGCAATCCTTTCGAAGAGAAGGTATGCCCTAGCTTACAGCCAGCCGCCGGTGAACCCCGCGCGCGCCAGGCCGCGCCGGACCGCGGACGCTTGCCGCATCGTCGCCCAGATCAGGCCGCTGCGATGGTTTTCCAGCATGGCGACGATCGGCCCCTGGTCGATGCCCAGGTAATCGGTATCGATCCAGCCCAGGCCGGCCACGACCTTGCCCTTCTCGACCCTGACCGCGGGATCGCGCAGCGTCGGGTTGAAGCTGTCGATGAAGCCGTACCGTCCCCAGATGGCGGCGCCATAGTCGCGGTGGAGCTCGCGGATGGCGGGCTCCACGATCTCCGGCGCGAACGGCATGGACGCCGCCGCGGCGGTGGGCGCGAGGGTGCCGTCGTCGAACCCGTCATGCTGCCCCGCCGGCCCGCGCGCCGAATAGCTGCGGAACGCGCGGGTGCGGCCGTCGATCGTCGCGGTGACGCCGCCCGGGCCGTCGCACGCGGTCAGGCCCCAGATGTCCGGCCCATAGCCGCGCCAGCCGCCCGGATTGGCGATCGCATAGGCGCGCTGCGCCAGCGTCGCCCGGCGGCTGTTCTCGTGATAGTCGAAGTTCGCGCCGGCAGAGGCTTGCGCCTGCCGCATCGCGGCGTCGCGGATGCCGCGGAAATCGATCCAGCAATGGCTGTACTGGTGGCCGAAATGCGGCGCAAAGGAGAGGAAGCGGCCGGTAGCGGAGTCGCGCCACTGCTGCGGATAGGTCGCGCACCACGCCGCCCAAGCCTCCGGCCCGATCGCGTGGGTCGGCGATCCCAGCGCCAGCACATAGGCGATCATCGCCTCGGTATAGCCGTACCAGCGCGCGCGGATGAACCCGCTCTCCGGCGTCCAGCCCATCGACAGCCGCGCGTCGCCGGGTGCCTGGTCCGCCATCCAGCGCCAGTCGACGCGGGCATAGAGCTTCGCCGCCAGGTCGTGGATCTCCGCCTCGCCGGGCCGGTCGAACCATTGCCCGGCGAAGACGACGCCCGCCATCAGCAGCGCGGTGTCGACGGAGGACAGCTCGTTGCGGCGGAAGCGCAGCCCCGTCTTTGCGTCGAGAAAATGGTAGAAGAAGCCGCGATGCCCCGCGACGCCGGCCGGGGCGTCGCCCTGCGGCAGGCGCCACAGGAAGCGCAGCGTCGTCAGTGTCCGCGCCGCCGCCTGCTCGCGCGTGATCCAGCGATTGGCGACCCCGACCGGATAGGCGGTCAGCGCGAAGCCGATCGCCGCGATCGAGGAGAAGGAAGGCGTCGGCCAGCGATCGGGCGCCAGGCCGGTGCGCGCGTCCGTCGTCTCCCAGAAGAAGCGAAAGGTCCGCTCGTGCAGTTCGGCGACGAGGCCGCGCCGGGGTAGCGGGGACAGGATGGGCCTGGCGACGGCGCTGCCGCCGATCGCCAGGCCCGAGAGAAGGAAGCTACGCCGGCTGATCATGACCGGCGTCCTTAAGCGCCTGGGGCGGGCGGGCAAGCCGAGGGCCGCCCGCCCGTGTGGCTTAGAAGCTGAACCCCGCCGACAGCTTCACCGTGCGCGGCGCGTTGCCGCCGGTCGCGAAGCCGGTCCGCTCGCCATAGATCGTCGGCGAGGACGCGGTGCGCGTCGTGTCGCCGCGATCGTTATTATAGTCCGTATAGTTGCGGTCGTTCAGCACGTTGAGGATGTCCGCGCGGAACCGCACGCGGAAATCGTCGGTGATGAAGCCGAACGGCACGTACTTGGTGAAGGCGAAGTCGAGCTGGCGCCTACCCCATTGATCGCCCAGCGAATCGCGGAACGTGCCAAGGATGTCGCGCCTGAACGGCGTGGCCGAGTCGACGACCGCCTTTTGGTAGAGCGGCGATTCGATGGTGAACCGCATCGATAGGGTCACACCGATCGGCGTGTCGACCGAACCGGCCGTGATGAACCGGTGTCGCGGCACGCCACTGGAGCGCAGCGTCGGGTAATCGTCCAGTTGCGGATAATCGAGCGAGAAGACTTCGAGGAACTGGCGGTTCTCCTCCGCCTCGGTGAAGGTGTAGGTCGCGTCCAGGCTCCACGGCGAGGCCTGGGTGTAGCGCTTGGTCAGCTTGAAATAAGCGCTGTCGGCGCTGTTCTCCAGCCCGTTGGTGCCGATGATGATCGACCCGAAGCCGGGCGGCGCGAAGCCGAAGGGTGAATTGGGCGTCGCTCCGGCGGGCGGCGGGTTCTGGAAGAAGCTGCCGCCCGGGCGCCGGTTGCCGAGCAGGTAGGCGAAGCCGTCCTTGCCTTCGATATGGCTGTAGCCCGCTTCCAGCTCGACCGGATCGAACCGCCCGCGGATGCCCAGGCTGAACTGGTCGGAATAGGGCACCTTCAAGTCGTTGCGGATGAAGCGCAGCTCGCGCCCGCCGCCAGGGGCACTGGCGAGGAGCTGCGCCCGTCCCGCCGCGGTCAGGTAGACGGGATCGAACGGCACGCAGGTCGCGGAGGGATTGCAGGTGTTGAGCGGGTCGTTCGTCTGGAAGTTGAAGGTGCGGGTCTGGAACGACCCGACGCTTAGCTCCTGCTGGAGGAAGTCGAACTGATTGCGGTCATAGGACCGGCCATAGCCGCCGAACACGGCGAAGCGCCCCGCATCGTCCAGTTCGTAGCTGAAGCCGATCCGCGGCTGCCACGCATTCTTGAAGGTCTTGCGGTTGTTGCCGGTCGAGATGAAGTCGGCGATGTTGTAGTCCGCCCCGACAAGGTTGGGGTACACCGCCGGCGACACCGCATTGACCGCGTCCGCCGGGTGGACGAAGTCGAGATAGGCGGGCGTCCGCTCATAATCCCAGCGCAGGCCAAGATTGACCGTCAGCCGGTCGGTGACGTCCCAATCGTCCTGGACATAGGCGCCGTACTGGAAATTGTCGGACCGCACCGCCGAGGTGAGCCCGCCCGGCCCGCTCGCGGCGCCGAACTGCAACCGGTACGGGACGGTCGTGTTGAAGTCGGAATTGCCCTGGCGGTTGAGGTTAAAGGTGTAGAGCGGGTTGAACAGGTTCTGTTCCAGCGTGCGCAGCTTCACCCAGCTGATCTTGACGCCGGTCTTGAACGTGTGGCCCCGCAGCCCCGTCCAGGTGGCGTCGTTCTGGACGGTCCAGCCCTTTTGCCCCTTTTGCTGGAAATTGGCGCCGCCGCCGGTGCGGAACAGGTCGAAGCGCGATACCGAACCGTCCGCGTTGCGGATCGCGGACTGGTAGAGCTGGCCATCGGCGAAAGTCAGCGGGGTGGGGGCCCATTGCACGTCCTGGTACGACACTTTGAGGTCGTTGACCCAGTCGGCGCCGGTATGCTCCCAGCGCAGCGTGCCGCGCTTCTCCTTGACGCGGACGCTGTTGGCGGTCGACTGCGTGTTGAGGCCGCTGTTCAGCTGGCTGCCGTCCTCGTCGCGATACTTGCCCGAGATCTCGACCAGATCGCGGTCGGTCGGCGACACGTCGATCTTGCCGAAATACAGGTCCTCGTTGAAGTCGCGGCTGAACGTGCCGAACAGGGGCTGGAACTGCGTCGGCAGCGATCCGACCGTGGTGCCGTTGCCCGGCTGGATGTCGACGGGGATCTCGCGGCGCTTGCCCTCGTAGCTGACGAAGAAGTGGGCGACGTCCTTGACGATCGGCCCGCCCAGCGCACCGCCGAACTGGTAATCCTTGGTCGGCACCTTGCGGCCGGTCGCACCGGTCCCGAACAGCTCGATCGCGCGCGCGTCGCGCAGCGTCCGGTCGGTATAGTCGATGAAGCCTTCGCCGTGGAACTGGTTGGTGCCCGACTTGGTGATGGCGGTGATCGCGACCGAGCTGACCTGGTCGAACTCCGCCTTGTAGTTGGACGACAGCACCCGGTACTCGCCGATCGCGAGCTGCGGGAAGGGGTTGCCCTGCGTCGAGTCCTGGCCGGTGAGGCCGTTCTTCAGCACGAAGTCCTTCTGGCCGACGCCGTCGATGAAGACGTTGACGGTGCGGCTGTCCTGGCCGCCGCCCTGGATGCGGCTGTCGCCGTTGGCGCCCTCGATGAAGCGCACGCCCGGCGCCAGGTCGGCGAAGGCGAGGAAGTTGCGGTTGTTCTGCGGCAGCTGCTCGATCGTGCGCTGGCTGATGACCTTGCCGATCTCGCCGCCCTCCAGCGAGCGCAGCCGGTTGCCCGACACGATGATGTCGCCGCTGCCCGTCTCCGGCTCGTCGGTGGTCGACGTGCCGGTGCCGGTGGTCTCGCCCGCCTCGGTCTGCGCCGGCTGAGCGGGCTGGACCTCGTTCAGGTCGATGTCGAGCGCGGCGTTCTGGCTGACGTTGAGCTGGAACTCGTCGGAATTGCGCGTGCCCTGCTGCAGCGTGATCTCCAGCCGGTAGACGCCAGGGCGCAAGGAGGCGAAATTGTAGCGGCCGCCGGCGTCCAGCGTTGCCGTGCGGCGGATGCCGGTGCGCGTTTCCACGATCGAGACCTGGGTGACCGGATTGCCCGGTTGCGCGGTGATGGTGCCGCGCAGCGAGGCCTGAACCTCCTGCGCCGCGGCCGGCGCGGCGGCGACCAGCGCGGTGCCGAGGATGGTGGTGGCGGCGAGCGCGGCGCGCAGGCCCAGGCGTGACATGGTGTTCATGGATGTGTCCCCCAGCGGCCGCGGACGCGCGGCGATTGCCGACGGTCGGACACGTCGCCGCCGCTCCCGTCGCGGGAGCGAGAAGGGGAAGACCGGCATCCTCTCCCGCGCGGCGGACGTCCCCGGCCCGCCACGACGGCTTGGCCCCGATCTGCCGCCGGGGTGTGGGTCGTCGCGGACGCCTTTATAGAAGAAGCGGGGTCAGCCGTCATCCCGTCGCACGATGCCCCGATCGTATTCTGGGCGGCTGTAGCAAAGCCGCCACAACCTGTGTTGACGGACGGGGCGGACCCCGGGCGCGACAATCGCGTTGGCGTCGGCAAGCTGATATGCCCATCCCCATGCCGGCATCGTCCCTCGTCATCCTTACCGGCGCCGGCATCTCGGCGGAGAGCGGGATCGCCACGTTCCGCGGTCCAGGCGGACTATGGGAGGGCCACCGGGTCGAGGACGTGTGCACGCCGGCGGCGCTGGCGCGCGACGCGGCAACCGTGCACCGCTTCTACGACGAGCGCCGGGCCGCGCTGGCGCGGGTCGCGCCCAACCCGGCCCACCTGGCCCTTGCAAGGCTGGACAGGGCGTGGCCAGGCCCGCTGCTGCTGGTCACGCAGAACGTCGACGACCTGCACGAGCGGGCGGGCAGCCGCCGGATGATCCACATGCACGGCGAACTGCGCGCGTCGCTGTGTGCGCGGTGCGGCGCGCGGGCGCGGCAGAAGGGGGAGCTGACGCCGGGATCGGTCTGCGCCGCCTGCGGGGCACCCGCCCTGCGGCCGGACATCGTCTTCTTCGGCGAGATGCCTTACGCCATGGACCGGATCGAGGCGGCGCTGGCGGGGTGCGACCTGTTCGCGTCGATCGGCACGTCGGGCGCGGTCTACCCGGCGGCAGGCTTCGTCCAGCTGGCGCGCGCGGCCGGCGCGGCGACGCTGGAGCTCAACCTGGAACCATCGGCGGGCAGCGACCTGTTCGACGAGGCGAGGGCGGGGCCCGCCGGGACGCTGGTGCCGGCATGGGTGGAGGCGCTGCTGGCGGAGGGCTGATCCCTTCCGCTCACGCGCTGCGGCGCTCCGCCTCCATGTCGGGGGCAACGAGCCAGGCCAACCCCTCCGCCCGGCTCTCGAACACCCGGGCATAGGGCTGGGTCATCAGCCGCTTGACCTGCATCCGCGCCAGCGAGCTGCCGGTCGCCATCGCGATGCGGCTGGCCTTGGGGAAACGGACCATGTGCTCTCGCATCGCCTCGATCATCGCCTGCGACTGGATGCAGCAGGCGTCGACGTCGATCAGGATCCGGTAGCCGGCCGTGAACCGTTCGGCGCGGAACCGCTCGCGCAGCTCGGCGATGTAGGCGGCCACCTCCCCGACGCTCAGCATCCCGCCCAGCGTCACGGCGATGAGGTTGCGGCGCCGATCGGTTTCGATCTGGTACATGGTCCTCTCCGATCCCGCCCCGTAGCGCGGTGGGCGTTGAGAAAGGATGAAGATCAATCCACCCAGTCGAGGCCCAGGTCGCGGTAGACGGTGCGGTCCTCGTCCCAGCCCGGCTTGGCCTTGACGTGGAGGTAGAGGTGGACCGGCCGGTCCATCAGCGCGGCCAGTTCGGCGCGGGCGCGGGCACCGATCTCGCGGATGCGGGCGCCGCCCTTGCCCAGCACGATCGCGCGCTGGGTGGGGCGGTCGACCAGGATCTGCTGGTGGATCTCGACGGACCCGTCGGTGCGCTCCTCGTAGCGCTCGGTCTCGACCGCCGATGCGTAGGGAAGCTCGGCGTGGAGCTGAAGGTAGAGCTGCTCGCGCGTGACCTCCGCCGCCAGCGCCCGCTCGGTGGCGTCGGACACCTGGTCCTCGGGGTAATGCCATGGCCCCTGCGGCATCGCGGCGGCGAGCGTGCGCTTCAGCTCGGGCAGCCCGTCGCCGGTCAGTGCGGACACGAAGAACGTCTCGGCAAACGGCACCAGGGCGTTCAGCCGCTCGGCATGGAGGAGGAGCTTGGGCTTGTCGGCGAGATCGACCTTGTTGAGGACCAGGTATTTGGGCTCCGGCCGATCCGTCAGCCGTTCCGCGATGTCGGTGACCTTGGCGCCCAGCCCGCCCTTGGCATCCACCACCAGCGCCAGGACGTCCGCGCCCTCCGCCCCGCCCCAGGCGGCGGCGACCATGGCGCGGTCGAGGCGTCGGCGCGGCTCGAAGATGCCGGGCGTGTCGACCAGCAGGATCTGCGTGCTCCCCTCGATCGCGACCCCCATCAACCGGGTGCGGGTGGTCTGCGCCTTGGGGCTGACGATCGCGACCTTCTGGCCGACCAGCGCGTTGACCAGGGTGGATTTGCCCGCGTTGGGCGCGCCGACGACAGCGACCAGGCCGCAGGATTGGGGGGCGGTGTTCATGGGGCGGCTCTAGTCGGAATCGATCGCGACAACCAACCTCCGTTCGTGCCGGGCGTAGTGGAAGGCACCGACGCATTCCCCTCGACTGTGCTCAAGGTGAACGGAGGGGAGGCCCGCCATTGCCGCCCCATGCCTTCATCCTCCAGGTCGCGCCCGCACGATCGCGCGGTCGCCGCGACGGCGCTTGGGCGCGCGCGGCGCCTCGGCGGCGAGGATCGCGGCCATCAGCAGGCGCGCGGCCTCCGCCTCCGCCTCGCGCTTGGTGAGCGCGCTGGCGGTCTCCTCCATCGCGCCGAGCCGGGCCGACACCGTGTGGCGGCGCGCGTGGGGCGGCCCGCTCTCGTCCAGCACCGCGTAGACGGGCAGGCCGCGATCATTGCCGAGCGCCCAATCCTGGAGTTCGGCCTTGGGATGCTTGGCGGCGGTGGCCGGGCCGCGCACCCGGTCGGCCCAGCGCGCGCGGATCCAGCGCCGCGGCGCCTCCGGCCCCGCTTCGCGGTGCAGCGCGCCCAGCAGCGCCTCCACCGCGTCGCCCAGCACGTTGTCGCTGCCCTTGGCGCCGTCGGCATAG
>Ga0325400_1006513_pt1 | contig 11119 bp, 10 predicted proteins | sample PopdelMetagenome_2_FD_205662 | JGI IMG/M metagenome (GOLD analysis project Ga0325400, IMG submission 205662) | Populus deltoides microbial communities from Bellville, Georgia, United States - Xylem-PdKOR-R1 | ecosystem: Host-associated > Plants > Phyllosphere > Stem > Wood/Secondary xylem...
CCTTGGATCGTACGCCACTGGAAGATATGGATCAGGCTTCAGAGATAAAAGCTGATCCTGAGAACATGCAACACTGAAAGGAAAGTAAAATATCCATTCAATTACCTAGGGAGGCTACGCAAAGGAAAATTCCTTAGTGGGTTCCCCCTTAAGAGATCTGTTTCCCTGCTTGTTGAAGATCAAGAAAACCAATTAGTTCTCACTCAAAAAATATATCCTCCATAAAGAACATCCTTGAGCTGGCAGACAAATAGCCAAGCAACTAGCACTTACTTCTTAATGTCTAGGCCACCCCCCTGTCTCAGCCTCAATGTCGAAGACATGCCATCGTGATCATGTGCTCTAACCATTCTGATAAGATATGATAACAAGTTATTAACAGAACAAGGACATTAACATATCAACAAGCACTATGTAGTGTGTATGGATACTGAAGAATTGATGTAATCTCCCTGATAAAATTATATCCGTCAATTAGAGATGACCATTTTAAACTTAGAAAAATGGTATTGCTTACCTGGAACATTCCTCGTCAACAAACACTTCAATGGAGGCACTTGCAGTTACCCCTCCAGTTCTAGCTCCAGGTCTCTGCGGAATCTGAGAGACAGCATATTCTCAAAGTTAAATGCCTGTTGGAAAGGGATTTTTATGAAAATTGGTGGCGAGAAAGCTCTTTTAAAAGACAAACCCACCTTGTATGTTGTCCATTTGGTAGGCACTGCACTATTTTCTTTGTTTCTCTCTTCTCGAGCTCCAAGAGTGCTCCAAGGATTCAACTCTGGCTTGGCCTTACCTGATTGATGTCCTGGCATGGCATCAATATTTGTTGTGTCTTTGAAAATAGAAAGGGGGGTTTTCTGAGTCCTAGAAAAATGAATCAGAAAAGCGTGTTACAAGTTAGAACAGAAATCCACATGATAATGCAGGCCGAGTTTGCTAATGTAAATCAACATGTCAATAGGCACATTCAGGTATAACACTTGCATACATACAACATGCGGCGTTGTTTTACATGGTTAGGGGAGAGAAATCATGGTACAGATTCTTTAATTGATGTAAAAAAATGCGGGCATAAACAGTTTGAAATACAAGTCAATAGGTATATATTGCTCCTTCAGTGGAAATATTTGTAACAGACTTTTTATAGATGTTTTATAACGAATCAACCTAGAAAGCTATGCGAAAAGGGACCACAGTGGAACACTGTTTCTAAATGGATATGTTGCTTCATTATACTTGGGTATCAAAATAACCAAGTATTAGAGATAAATGCATGCGGACAAGAAAAGGAATAGGAGATTGGAAATAAAAGAAAAGCAAGAACTGTAAAGCCAAAAATGCTTGCCTGTCTGGCTTCATTTGTTTATTTGCAAGTTCGGATCTCTCCATATTTTGCCTCCCTGCAATATTAGTGAGTTTTTAGCAGCAAATTCAAAACGGCAGATTAGAGCAGTAGAAACTTACGATTATCTGCGCTGGGCAAGACAGTTCCAAAGCTTCGGACTGGTAAGTGACTTTCTCCACCGTCATCCTAAAAAGAAACAAAAAGACAGATGGAATAACAAACCACTTCCATTTATTTGATCATGTATCGACTAAACAAAATAATTTACAAAAGTTGTATACCTCCACAACTTTTGGTTTTGTCATTGATCTAATAAGAAACTTCCTGTAGGCATCCTTCAATTTTTCTATTGGTTGAGCATCCCTGTAAAAGTAGATGTTCGTTGAAAAACAAAATTTAATTGTATAAACAAGTCCATCATTGCATAATAAAAACTAACGAATCCAAGATCAAACTGAAGGACGGGTAACTTGCGTGCTGTTGCTTTTGTTGTAGGAAAAGCATGATAGAATTTAAACACGAAATGCCTTTTGCAGAGTTGAGGTATCAGATCTCAAAAAAGTTTGGCTGATGATAATGAACAAAAGATAAGATTGTGCCCTCAACATCCATCATGCGCTGCAGAACTTTTCCATGTATTAAACTAAAATAACATACTAAAGTCATTTACGTGCATGATGTGCAGATTCGCATTGCTTTCTAAAGTCTAATTGTTATTGTTTGCAAACACATATGCAAACACCTTAAAAGCTCTCAATCTATCAAGCATCAGAACAGTGAATTGATTTAAATGCTGCTAAACTGCAACAAATCTTAACAGACACAGAGTTCCCTCCCGGTAACTTCAGCTACAGAACAGTTTCATTCTGAATTGTGAAACATCAGTTCTGAATTGTGAGGGGAGTGATATAAATCCAGGTCAAATCCGTATATAATAACTTATGCCCTTTAGAAATCAAACCAACTCTGTCGTATAGAATTAAAGTATTGGAGAGAGACTTACCTAGATATCCCAAGATTGAAAATGTCATTTGCAATTTTCATCTTAGACTTGGATTCCATATGCAAAGCATATGCAAGGTAATAGGCAGAGTGTGACTTGCCAATTTCATTTGCATCAAGAAAACTGTAAATGACTTCTGCATCAACACAGTTTTCAGCCTGACAGAAAAAGCGAAGCACCGTTTTCATCACGACAAAGAGTCTCCAAAAGATTTGAAAGCACATGTAAATAGTGAAAAGAATTAAGAAAGAAAAGTAAGAACCCACGTATTCTAACCAAACTTTGAGGTAACGGAGATCATCCTTGTACCGGTCGGAATGCCAAAAGGCACGCACACATTGTTCGTATATGAGTATGAGGCCTGAGCTGTCTCCTCCTTGTGGGAATGCCTCTTGAACCCATTTTATACACCTTCAAAACTCACCCCCAGTTTTGCTACTTTAATATTATTATTCCAATCATAAGAATTATCGATAACAAATTATTAAGTACTCCAAATGGAATTAAGAATAAAAATAAAAGAACATAACTCTCGCATGAATTTATGTTCATTAAATATCGATGATACGAGGAAGGATGGTACTTACTCGATCCATGGCAAGAGAGGGTCATCCCCTTCGTACTCATCAATAGCTTCGATCAACTTCCTACACCCATGAAATCAATCAGTAAGAACAACACAAGTTAGACAAAACGAATTTAAAGAAAAGAAGGATGAAGAAGGACCTTCGGGTATCCAGGAGAGATCTCTTGAGTTGATAATCCGAGTGAGATTTGAGGGCTTGATTCAAGAGGCCAACATTGCGGCCTCTTTTCAAGGGTCTTACATTTTCTTTGAACAGTTCCCACTCGTTACCCGTCTCTTGTTTTGATGCGAGAAACTCCGTCTCTGGATCCATCTTCTCCTCGTCACTTTCTTCTTCTTCTTGAATCTTGAGAGAGAGATTGCAACTGTGATTTTGATTGGAATCAAAAACTAGCCGTTAGTTTTACAAACTGATTTATGTCCGCTGCTTGTTTTGAAATGTTACCAAAGGGAAGCAGAGCGTGTGTGGGCTTGGGCCACGCATATAAGCGCCAGTGGAGCTGCGAAAAGAGAAGAGCGTTTGTATGGGCTGGGGAATGCCTTATACAGACCATCTTTTTGACAGGGTATACCAAGATAGGTTAACACCCTCCTTTAACTTTCAAGGTTTAAACTTTAATAAATTATTAATCAAAGATTATTTTCTTAAAATACACTAAATTGATGTGAGAGTTTATCAAAGGGAATGATTTAAATAATCACTTAAGTTAGGATGAAAACATCTTGATCTTGAAAAACAAATTGAAAGCTACTTGTAACGGAAAAACAGACGCTCAAGTCTATTTGCAACAAAAAAAAAATAAAAGCCATTTTGAAATGCCCAAAGAAATCTATACCGCAGCAAATCCACCGCCACCTCCCTTCTACATTATTGGATCTTCAAGGCAGGCAAAAGGGCCCTCGTGTGATCCACACCGCTGGTTGAAGTAAAATGGAGACACCCTTATCATTGACCACGGATAGTGGTGGTGGTGGTGGACGACCGTCATGCCAGGGCAGGGAGGCTGTTTTGGTAAATTCATCAATCGAAAGTTGAGCCCAAGTATCTTATCAAAAGCTATCAACGACCTAGCCCATCCCCATGAAATTACATTCATATCCTTAATCAAGTGTTCATTAATCGTATTGTTAAATTATGAAAAAAAAAAAAAAACCATGTATATTATTGAAGAAGAGGCCAAAGTAGGTGGATAAGGACCTGTTGTGTTTGCTTTTGATTGCTAGAGAAGAGGAAAGAGGAGAAAGAAGAGGATGGCATCTTTGTCCATGATCCTGTCTTCATCTAATTTCTCATCAAGATCTGATGTTTTTGGCAACAAATTGTTCAACGGAAGATCTCTTGCTGTGAAGGGTACTGGGAGGGAGTGGGACGGTAGTAAGAGGGTTATGAAAGAGGCGAGGGTGAAGGCAAAAATGGGGGGAGGAGGAGGAGGAGGAGGAGGAGTGGCAAAGTTCAAAGGGACCCAGATGAGAGAGAAGCAGCTGACAGAGATGATAGAGAAGAAAGTCGTAGAAGCAAAGGAAGTATGCGAGGGAGACGGGACATCAGACGAGTGCAAGGTGGCATGGGACGAAGTGGAGGAGGTGAGCCAAGCAAAGGCTGATTTCCGGCGCAGGTTGGAGAAACAGGATCCTCTCGAGTATTACTGTCAGGACAATCCTGAGACCGACGAGTGTCGTGTCTATGAAGATTGACTGTCCTGCCACCACCATCCCTATCAACACCGTCTAGAGAAGCAGGATCCTCTCTCTATCTTTAAGTAGGTGTAATAATTGTTATGGTGATTTGCTTCCCCCGATCCCCTCCTTGTAAATTACAAACCCCCCACCCCACCACTGGTAATGCCAAGGCAACCAGGAAATTTTTATTTTTATAATAAGCCAGTCATATTTATCTATTGAACTGTATGTTATCTTTTCTTGTTTAAGAGGATAATTTTAATTAATAAATTATAAGTACTTGATCATGATGATGCAACCTTTGCCTAATAGAAAAAAGCACCACTGCTATTCCACTAGTGTGTGTGTGTGTGTGTTTCATCACATCAACAGAGAGATTGCTTCCTTCAGCTTTGCCTTTGAATTCCTCTGAAGGGAGACGCTTTTGATGGCAAGCAGTTGTTTGCTCTTGGTATCACCCACAAGAAATGAAATCAGCCATTGCTTGAAGCAATCTTACTGCCAGAAAGGAGCCCCTCTAGCAGGTCCAATGCTAGGTTCCCACTCGCAGATTGCGTAGAGAAATGGGCTTGCAGCAACACAGTAGGCCTTCACATGCAGATTAGTGTATCTTGGATTTTCAAATGAAAACCTGTTTGATTGACTAATCGTTGAAGCACCTTCACTTCCCCAGGTCATATTGGAAGTTGTGCCTTCTCTGAGGCTGAAGAGAGGATTTCCAGAACACATTTACTTGCTTCTTAATGACTCAAGGTGATCACAAAGTTTCCTGCGACTCTCCCTGAGATTGTAGTAGTTTGGATTTTGAGGGAGCCTCCTATAAATGAAAGTAAACGTGAGATAACCTACATCATCTTGCTTGTTCTTAATAACTCCAGCAACACTTTCAGTGTTAAAATTACCGTGTCAGAAATGGTACAGATGACTTTCTGAGGAAAATGCTTCATATAAGAATTTCTGTAGTATTCTTTGGGAGGTTCATGGCAAAGGATGACCACTTTGCAGGTTTATCTAGTATAGGCCGACCAGCCATCATCTGCAGAAGAGGACAATCCAAGTGAAGATTTTCATGCCCATCATCACAACTACCAAATGTGCAGACAAAGGCACTCCCCAGCACATTGTTACTCAAGGAGCAAATGAATCCATCCAACTTCAAGCAGTCGGGACATAACTTATCAATCCAAGCTGCTAGAGCCCTCATGCAAATAGCAAACCCCGTGCTACAAAGTGGCCCTCAACTTTTCTTCCTGAATCTTTTCAGTGAAAGGCTCCCATTCCATGGGGACCGTAGCAGAAAAGCTGGCTTTATCCACCATCCACGCTCGAGTATGTCATCAGATCTGTGGCAGTGAGTCACACATGCTTTCTTAGTTTCTCATGGTAACAAACACAACAGCAGGCTTTCCATTCTTTGCATGCAGGGCTATAGAAGTATTTGTCAATTGCATCATAGCTTGCATCCTTGTCTCAAAATTGGCAATATCTATTTCTTAATGCGTCAATGATAAAAACACTAACTTGCTGAACATACTTGCGTTGTTTCCAGTGTCAGGACAAAGCACCATATCTCTGGGGTCCTGATGATTATTTCACCCTTTTCAAGCAAGTGGCTATTCCCCTGCAAACTCAACTATATGCCAAGACCTCTACCGAACTCTCTCCTCGCCACGATAGCACTCCTTGACAATTGCCTCAAGAGGTGCAATATACACTACGTGTGACACTGTTGGTCCCTTGTAGTACGTATTGCCACTCCTTGTTGGTGCAGCACAAGAGTCAGCATGTGGTCATCATCAACGCACTGCTTCAGCATGAAGTGCTCGTGATGAAGAATATAGTCAGCATAATCTCCTCCGCGATAACCCAAAATGGCTCCACTTATCAATAACCTTGTCCTCCAGTTGAAAGTCTGGTGATATTGTATGTTCACTCCTCGACACAGTGTACTGAGGAACATGCTGAACGAGTGCTACAAGATTAGCATTAGGAATTGGTGGGCGAACTTGTCCAGTTTCCTGTCCATCTTGGGGGAACGGATGAGTTCGCCATTCTCGTGTGGTGAAAGGTCATAAATTTTTTGTCCAGGCCAAATCTTTCTTAACCAACTTCATCAGGATTTCATTCGAGATCCCATAGAACTGACGAGGGGGAGCCTGGACTCTCCTCCACGTTCTCTATTGACCATTCCACACAAGTCCAAAGCCTTCTCTATGCATGTTAACTGGGCCCATCCTCTTCTCAAAACAATATCAAAATGAGCTCGCTTAAGACAACCAACACTCTACGAAGAAAACAAGAACAAATGAACAACAATTAATTGTATGCAAAACTGGAATTTATCAATTTTGAAAAGAAAAAAAGGAGAAGCCAAGACACCAATTACATGATCACAAAGCTGAACCTGGGTAATGAAAACCATGTCAGATGTCAATGAAATGCCTTTAACTGTTAGCTTTGCAGCAAAACGTTAATTTGTGCACTAGGCTCCTGTATCTTTAATTTCCGTGGTTCTTATTACTATTGTCTATTGCGACAACTGCTCCACTACTATTCCTACGTTGTTTTGTGAGGCAGGGAGGGCTGTTTCCTTTTCTTTTTTTTAGGCTTTCCATTGCTAAAACAGCAAGCGTTGCCATCGTTCCACACGATACCGTCTTTTGAGGCCTCCACCAGAGGGCAGTGTAGCCCTCTGGATTTTTTTAATCAAATCCAACTGGACTATAACATCTCTTAATTTTCTAATTTTGATGCATCAACTAACTATCTGCAGGTCTATACAATGCACTCGTTCCTATTGGTAGTACAGTAAAGCACCTGCCTTCATCCTGGATTTGATCGTGTTTTTTAAATGTATCCTTCTTTAAAAGCATCAGCAATTTAATGTTCTAGTAGATGTTGGATCAGGTGCTTACGCTGGAAGTTTCAAGGGCTGTTTCGTTTTGTTCCCGTGCTTTTGGTGGGAATGAAGCACGAGCTCTCTGCTCACTGAAATTGAAACTAGATGATCCCATGCCCTTGTTTCATTGTTTGAAATCTTGATAGGAATAAACTTAGAAATCGTATTTGAATCTACAGAAGTAAGCATAATCTACTTGGTTGGCTGCGCTATGCTATTTTACCGAAAGACTTCATATACACACGGGTTTTATTCTATTTTGCTAATTATATATTATAATAGAAAAAAAAAAACATGCAGGGGTTGCTAGCATCTTTTTCCTGAATAAAAAAAAATATAAAACTATATGGAGATTAAGATGATTGGTTTAAAGAATTTAAAAACAGCATAGGAATAAATTATTTTGGTCTATTTGGGGATTGGAGCGTTTAAAGATTTTGTTTGATATCGTAGGTAGTCAAGTCGTTTTTGTTTTTAAAAAGAAGTTTTATTTTTAGGTTCAATATAATTTTTTTGTGTTTTTTATTATTATTTTGATATACTAAAAATAAAAATAAATGAAGAAAAGTATTGTTTAATATATCTTTAAATAAGAAACATTTTTAAAAACAACCTTCATTATACTAAAAAATACCCCTGAGCTCTAGGAGGACTAGCGGTGGGTGGATGGACAGCCCAGCCCCATCTCGAGTGCGATGGTCAACCAAGGCTAGGGGCGGCAGTGGACCTGTCATGCTATGAGTCCGATGCATCTACCATCAGTGTTCTGTTTCTCTTTCTGCTTAAATTGCAATAATTTCCTTTAGTTGACTATACGTCCAGTATTCAAGATTTCTTTTCTAATTATTATCATATATTAAGTGTGAAATTGCAAAATAACCCTTCTATTCGCAAAGTAATAGACATACAAACTATGCTCATTCTAAAATTTGATATTTGATATCTTGAATATTCAGGTTTATTCGACTCTTAAGTCGGTGTATTTTCCGGTCCTTCCTATGAGATACAAGTTTTTGGTAAAATTTACAAAGAAGTACACATAATATCTTAAATATATATATATATATATATATATAAAACTATAAAATAAAAATTATAAATATGTGTTTGATTAATGTCTTGAAATAGTAGAGATATAAACTATATTTTGTTGAAGAGATATAAATAAAAATATAAAATATCTAGAATAGTTTTAAAATAAATTTTTATTTTTTATAATAAAAAATAAAGAGTTCATGTCTAATCTATTTTTATTATTTTCACAATAGACTATAATCAAGCGGTTTATTAATCATTACCGTGGAAACAAGTTAAATGAGTGCCTGGAGGGGCATTAATTTTTATTTTTAAAAATATTAAATTGATACTTTAAATTTTTTTATAATTTTCATGTAAAAAATATTTTAATTTATTTTTAAGAAGAAAAAAATCTTTAAACCAAAATACAAAATACACTCTAATTGTTTTTTCAAATAAATATGTGAAAATACAAACATGTGAAATATTGAAAATTTATTTGTTTTTACAGTTTAAAAATATTTAAAAAACAATTTATTTTTTTAGTTGCTTTAAATTAATATTTTTAAAATTATTATATTATTATAAAATACTAACATTAAAAAAAATTTTAAAAAATTAATATACTTTAATCTAGAAGGTACAATACCAATAAAGTATTGATATAATAGTTAAGATATTGTTATATCTCTGTAAAATGAGAATATAAATTTAATTTTAATATGGGGAAGAGAAAATCATTAATCTTGAATAAATTAGTTTTATTTTAAAAAAAATATTTTAAAAAGGGTTTGGGAGCATAAGAAAAAAATAAAAACCTAAAAATTGTATTAAAAAACAACTAATAAAACGTGCTCTAAAATAATTACGTGCACCCTCGATGGTCCGTACATGTAGTGGACGTTTGTTATGTTATGATGGGACGGCAGGAGATGGGCCTGCTCGTTGTTATCGGATTCGGTAGAGTCGTACCGTTCTTTGCTGTCAGATTGTACAGTATTTCCATGCGTACAAAGACTATGAATATACTCTGTATTTTTTATTTTGTAGAGCAATCGTATACTGTTTTCTACTACTGGTGTATACAATTTTAATTTCATTGATGATTCAATTTTTCAACGTTCTTGATCAATACAGCTGGCACTTCGTGGTCTTCCTGTTTCGACAGTGCGTGGCCACGCGGTTTATACTATATCATTGCCACGCTGTCCATTTCGTACAGATCACAAGAGGGAAAAATTTTACGGTACGGTAACAGTGAGTAAGTATTTGTTCGGTATTTAAAAAAACAATTTAATTAAAAAATAATGTTGTTGTATAAATTAATCAAGGTTTAACTTGATAATGGAATTTTTCTATTTCAAAATATAACCATCTCCCTTTTCTTTTTTTTTTCTCAGGTTGAAAAGAGTGATGTCCAGCCTGCGGAGTAGAAAGTGCCACCAATGTAGTGTTTGCTATGTTCTATGTTGTTGAAATTTTAATTATATATAAAAAAATCATTTAGGTTTTGTCTCGTGTTTCTTGCCGAGGCAGGATTCAGTGTCCTAAATGCACGTATACAGATGCACCTTTTCCTGTTTTTTCCTTTTTTTTTTTTTTTTTTTTAGATGATAGATTGTGGTGCGAGAATAGTTGTTAATTACTTGATCAAGTTCTCTGTATCTGAAGAGTTTTCGGACAAAGTTAGGGACTGTTTGGTTCGCGACTCTCAAACATCAAGTCCGGCACAGCAGTAAATGCCTTGGCTTGGACCACCGGCACACAATAGTCTTAGAGCCACGTTTCCATTATTCATGCGCCCAGTAGGAGCAGTAGTGTACAGGGATAGTTTGGACTCTCGGAGCACTGATTCCGTGCTCTTCCCCTGTGCCTTAATTAGCATGGTAATGTGTGGTGTTTGTTGTCGGTGTTTTATTTCAATTATATATTCAATACATATTTAGTTAATCGATGGATATTATTATTTTATATGGATTTCACAGGAAATTTTTATTTTACATTTTAATTAAAAAATTTATAATTTATAATTTTTTTATTCTATTTTTTAAACCGTTGCAGAAACAACTACCACCATATTAAACACACATCAAGCTTTTATCGATCTTTCTCAAACTTGTATCTACTATTTCTGATTTTACAATGGAAGAGATAGAGCATGTTTGAGATAGAAGTGCACCAAGAGCTTTTAAGTTAATTTTTTTAGTTTTTTTTTATTATTTTAATGTGCTGATATAAAAATATATTTTAAATAATAATAATAATATATTATTTTAATATATTTATAAAAAAACACTTTAAAAAATTATTACTGTCACTGCACAAAGAACCTATTTCAACCAAACAAATTTCTACTCTGTTAAACAAAGACTAAACTGGGAATTGTTTTATATAACTTGATATTGATGGATTGCTAGGTGGCCATCCCTATTTTGTTTTAAATGAACCATGGATGAGTGTTTTTACATGTGATTTTAAGTCATCTCATGTCACTGTGAGATTATAAGCAAAGATTACAAGAAAAGGTCAATTTACATTGATGTTATTTTTTTAAATAAGTTTTGTTTAGAGATATATTAATTTTTT
>Ga0325400_1006517_pt1 | contig 11115 bp, 9 predicted proteins | sample PopdelMetagenome_2_FD_205662 | JGI IMG/M metagenome (GOLD analysis project Ga0325400, IMG submission 205662) | Populus deltoides microbial communities from Bellville, Georgia, United States - Xylem-PdKOR-R1 | ecosystem: Host-associated > Plants > Phyllosphere > Stem > Wood/Secondary xylem...
TATGGCATAAGAGGTTGGGTCACTGTCATCAACAGCGAATGATCAACATGAAGAAGCATGAAGCTGTAAGAGGAGTGCCTTCATTTACTGATTTGCTGCCAAATTATAATGCTTGTCAATTTGGTAAGCAAAATAGAAAACCATTTCCAAAGTCAACATGGAGATCTACACAGAAACTTCAGTTGATCCATACAGATGTTACGGGTCCATTTAGCACACTTTCAATAAAAGGTAGTCGATATTACATACTTTTTATTGATGACTTCACTAGAATATGCTGGATCTTCTTCATGAAATACAAGTCAGAAGTAGCTGGGATTTTTTGGCGATTCAAGAAGAATGCGGAGAATAAAAGCAGATGTAAAATTCAATCCATTCAATCAGACAATGGTATAGAATACATCTCATCAGAATTCAATCTCTACTGTGAAGAAGCTAGCATTGAACATCAATTCACTGCCCCTTACACTCCTGAACAGAATGGAGTCAGTGAAAGAAGAAATCAATACATTATAGAGATGGTGAGATGCATGCTACATAAAAAGAATTTGCCAAAGATGTTTTGGGCAGAAGCAGCCAACACAGCTGTCTTCCTTCAAAACTGACTTCCAACAAAATTACTGGAAGAGAAGACTCCTTTTGAAGTTTGTTATGACAACAAACCTTCATTAAGTTTTTTTAAGATCTTTGGCAGCATTTGTTTTGTTCATGTTCCACAGATCAAAAGGGACAAGCTTGACAAGAAGGCAATGCCAGGAATTTTTGTTGGCTACAGTGATGTTTTTAAAGCCTACAAAGTTTATCATCCTCAAACTCAGAAGATGTTTATTACAAGGGATGTTCATTTCCATGAAGAAAAACAATGGGATTGGGGAGACACACAAAGAAATATGCAGCTGTCAGATTTGTTGTAGGATGAATTAGTTGATAATTCACAAATTATGGGCACTGCAGATTTATTGCAGGATGAATCATTTGATGATTCACCAATTAGAGGCACTCGATCCCTTGGTGATAGTTATCAAAGGAGCAATGTAGCTATTTGTGAACCAGAAGGCTATGAAGAAGCCAAACACAATCCAGAATGGCAAAAGGCAATGCAGGAGGAGATATACATGATTGAGAAGAATTGCACATGGGAACTTGTTGACAGACCATCAAGCAAAAATGTTATTGGCGTGAAGTGGATTTTCAGAACTGAACTGAATGCAGACAGTACTATCAACAAGTATAAAGCCAGACTGGTTGTTAAGGGTTATGCTCAGATTTATGGTGTTGATTATTCAGACACATTTGCACCTGTAGCAAGGATGGACACCATACGATTCTTGTTTGTTGTTGCTGCACACAGGAACTGGAAAGTTTTCCAGTTAGATGTTAAATCAGCTTTCCTAAATGGCATTCTACAAGAAGAAATTTATGTTGAGCAACCAGCTGGTTTTGTGACTCAAGGAAAAGAAGACAAAGTTTATCTACTAAAAAAAGCTCTCTATGGATTAAAACAAGCACCTAGAGCTTGGTATGGCAGAATTGATGACTATTTGACAAGTTCTGGATTTCAGAAGAGTTTGTCAGAAGCAACTCTTTATGTGAAGAGAATCAACGATGATGTGCTCATAATATCTCTTTATGTTAATGATCTCTTAGTGACAGGAAGCAATACAGTGCAGGTTGCAGAATTCAAGCTAAATATGATGCAAGTATTTGAAATGACCAACCTTGGTCTCATGAGTTTCTTTCTGGGAATGGAAATTATGCAAAACAGAGAAGAAATATTCATTTGCCAGAAGAAGTATTCAAAGGAAATCCTGAAGAAATTCCAGATGGATAATTGCAAGCCAACAGCTACTCCTATGAATCAAAAGGACAAATTCAACAAAGAAGATGACACTGCCAGAGCAGATGAAGAAAAATTCAGAAGCTGGATTGGATGCTTGATGTATTTAACAGCAACTCGACCTAACATACTTCATGCAACAAGTATTCTATCTCGGCTTATGCATTGTCCAACCAAAATTCATATGAGAGCAGCTAAAAGAATTCTGAGATACATCAAAGGAACATGTAGTTTTGGTGTTAAATTTTTGAAGTGTCAAGATTTAAAACTACATGGTTTTTCTGACAGTGATTGGGGTGGCTCTATTGATGACATGAAAAGTACCTCTGGATTCTGTTTTAATCTAGGATCTGCTATATTTTCATGGTCATTAAGAAGTAAGATATCGTGGCTCAATCTACTGCAGAGGCAGAGTTCATTGCAGCTACAGCTGCAGTGAATCAAGCATTGTGGTTACAAAAGTTGTTATGAGATTTATACATGGAATAAGAAAAAGCAACTGAAATCCCAGTTGACAATCAAGCAGTTATTGCAATATCTCATAATCCAGTGTTTCATGGAAAAACTAAACATTTTAACATCAAGCTGTATTTCTTGCATGAGGTGCAGAAAAATGGTGAAGTTAAATTGATTTATTACAGGTCTGAAAATCAATTGGCTGATCTGTTTACTAAACCACTTCCAGTAAACATGTTTGAGTTTTTAAAACAAAGGATTAGAGTTTGCAGCTCCTCAAGCAAGGAGGAGTGTTGAAGATTGCTTCCTAGAGTTATCAAGGAAGGAGCTGTCAACAAATCTTTTGTTTCTGTTATTTCTAATTATCATGCTAATAATAAGCTATTATTCTAGTCTCTAGGAATTAGTTATTCTGTTATTATGTTAACAGATCATAGCATGATTTCATGCTATAAGTTTGGTATTTTATTTTTATATTTTTAAATATATATGTGTAACGATTGCATGAAATCATGCAATCAGTATTATTTATTCAAGACGAATAAATTCAATACATATTTGCTGTCTCTTATCTACTATCTTATTTCTTTTCATAAATACTTTTCTTTCAAGCACTTTCACATTTGCATCTATCACAGGTAGCAGAAGATCGTGTTAGCCAAAATAGGAAGGATTCTAACGAGTATTCAAGGGGGTTCTCTCCTGGTTCTGATGTTCGTGTGGACGATGAGTTGAGAGACCCTGATTATTACCATGGTGAAGATCAATTTGAAATAAACAATCCATAAGATGATCCCAGGAATCCGGCTGTCATTGCTAGCAATGTTGGCGATAATGTTGGAGATATTGCTGGTATGGGATCTCATATTCTTGGCTTCTATGCCGAATCATCCATCATTCGATGCCTTTGTTGTTTTTTCATCTCTTCTTTTGGAATCCGCCATGAATTTACTGCCATGTCCAATCAATGAAAATGCTGGAGGAATTGCTGAGATGGCTGGCATGAGTCGCCACATTCATGAGAGGACGGATGCCCTGAATGTATCTGACAACACTGCTACTACCGTTGGAAGGGGATTTGCTATTGGATCTGATGCCACTGATGATGTCTTTGGCTATATATTTTCTATCATTTTTATTTTTATTTATTTTTACTAAAACCTCTTTCTTTAAAATTTAGAAATTTATATTTTCTCAAGTCGCGACTAATATATTTTTTTTGGCTGGTCAATCCTATCCCTTCTCAAATCCCAACCGATTCTCTCTCCCGCCTTTTTGTTTTTCCTCTGGGAAACAAAATCAAAAGATGGTTAAAACAAAAGGAACCTAAAAAAACAACCTTGTAAAATGGACCTTAAAACAATCAAACTCACAAGAGTTCTCCTAAAAAACACCAACGATCCTAAGATTTCATGGTATCTTTTCAAGCGCATTCTCTCCTTACCAGTCACCCAACAATGTCCTCAATCTATTCCCATCATTACCCGCATCCTCATTCGCGCCAAAATGCTTAACGAACTCGATGATTTACCCCAACTTCTCATTGCCTCACAGCCTCAAGAAACCTTGCATACTTCTCTTGTATCATTCATAACAGTTTTAGCGAAATCGGGTCTTTTTGGTAAGGCCATTTCGCAATTTAAATCGTTGCGTTTTCGATTCCCTGAAAACCCACCTATCTATTTGTATAATGTTCTCCTTAGATCATGTACTAAAGAGGGCCGTGTAGATTGTGTTTCTTGGTTGTGTAAAGATATGGTGGCTTCTGGGGTATCTCCAGAGACTTATACTTTCAATGTTTTGATTGGTATGCTTTGTGATTCGGGTTGTTTGGATGATGCTCGAGAGTTGTTTGAGAAAATGCCTGAGAAAGGTTGTGAACCGAATGAGTACAGTTTTGGAATTTTGGTTCGTGGGTATTGTAGAGCTGGGTTTACTAGTAAAGGCTTGGAGCTTTTGGGTGAAATGAGGAGATTAGGGTTTTTCCCCAATAAGGTTGTTTATAATACTCTGATTTCGAGTTTTTGTAAGGAAGGTAAAACTGATGATGCTGAAAAATTGGTGGATGAGATGAGGAAGGATGGGTTGTCTCCAGATGTGGTGACTTTCAATGCTAGGATATCGGCTTTGTGTAGTTCTGGGAAGGTTCTTGAAGCTTCAAGAATTTTTAGGGATATGCAAATTGATGAAGTGCTAGGGCTTCCTCAGCCTAATATTATTACGTATAATTTAATGCTTGGGGGGTTTTGCAAGGAAGGAATGTTGGAAGAAGCTAGGGCCCTGTTTGAGAAAATGAAAGCAAGTGAAAATTTAATGAATAGAGAGAGTTACAATATTTGGTTGCTGGGTTTGGTCAGGATTGGGAAGCTCTTGGAGGCTCAGTTAGTTCTTAAAGAAATGGTGGATATGGGCATGGAGCCTAATGTATACTCATATAATATTGTGATGGATGGGCTCTGCAAGAATGGGATGCTCTTTGATGCAAGAATGCTGATGCGTTTAATGACAAGCAGCGGTGTTTTGCCTGATACGGTAACTTACACCACTTTACTTCATGGGTACTGTCATACAGGGAAGGTATCTGAAGCTAACAATGTTTTGCGTGAGATGATGAGGGATGGCTGCTCCCCGAATAATTATACTTGCAACATTTTGTTGTACAGTCTGTGGAAGGAGGGGAGAATATCAGAAGCGGAAGAGTTGCTGCAAAAGATGAATGAGAAAGGTTACATCATCGATACAGTGACATGCAATATTGTGATTGATGGTCTATGTAACAATGGGAAGTTAGACAAAGCAATTGAAATAGTAAATGGGATGTGGACTCATGGAAGTGCTGCTCTTGGTAACTTGGGGAACTCATATATCGGCCTTGTTGATGATAGTGATAGCAGGAAAAAATGCATGCCTGATTTAATCTCATATTCAACCATAATTAGTGGTTTATGCAAGGCTGGGAGGGTTGGTGAAGCTAAAAAGAAGTTCATTGAGATGATGGGGAAAAACCTGCAGCCTGATTCAGCTATTTACGATGTGTTCATACATAGCTTCTGCAAAGAGGGTAAGATATCATCTGCATTTCGAGTACTCAAAGACATGGAGAAAAAAGGATGCAACAAGACCCTGCAAACTTATAATTCATTGATCATGGGCTTAGGGAGTAAAAACCAAATATTTGAAATTTATGGATTGATAGATGAGATGAGAGAAAGAGGGGTTTCTCCTGATGTCTCAATATACAATAATGTGCTTAGCTCTCTATGTGAAGGGGGAAGGGTTAAAGATGCCCCTTCTGTTTTGGATGAGATGCTGCAAAAGGGCATTTCTCCGAATATTTCATCCTTCAGTGTACTAATTACAGCTTTTTGCAAGGCTTGTGATTTTAGTGCAGTGGATGAGATATTCGAGATTGCTCTGAATGTTTGTGGCCACAAGGAGGCCCTTTACAGTTTAACATTCAATGAGTTACTTGTTGGAGGTGAAGTTGTCAAAGCTAAAGAGCTGTTTGAAACTGCCTTAGATAGATCTTTTGATGTGGGGAATTTTCTCTACAAGAATCTCATTGACCATCTCTGTAAAGATGAGAAGTTGGATGATGCTAGTGGCATTCTACACAAGTTGATTGACAAAGGATACTGGTTCGATCCTGCATCATTCATGCCTGTGATTGATGGTCTTGGTAAAAGAGGAAACAAGCATGAGGCTGATGAACTTGCAGAGAAAATGATGGAAATGGCTTCAGAAGGTAAGGTAAAAAATAAGGTCCATCGAAATGCGAGGAGTTCCATCCAAGGGAAGAAGAATAAGGATGGTGAAAGTGAATGGCAGACCATATTGCACAGGTATGCTGATAAAGAATTATTTACTTTTCTTGTTTGACCTTATTTATTTATTTAACCAAAATTTGGATTGGGCTGGTTTTATCAACCATATTTACCATTGTGGGAAAATCATTGAACTGCTTTTTGATGAAATGCCCTGTAAGTTTCTGATTGAGGAAGTAAGATGTATAAAAGTCAGATTCTGATCATATCATGTACACGTATTAGTTATTGAATAATACATCTGGATGACTGGATGAAATGTAAACTGATCTTGACTCTTGAAGTCAGATTCTGATTACCTGCAAGCATTTCCAATTTTTGGTTATCCGTTCACTTACTTTTCTATTCTCACCATGATATATCATCTTACTGATTCGTTTCACAGAGATGATGGCAGTGGAATTGCACTGAAAGCTCTTAAGCGTGTACAGAGAGGCTTGGATCAGGGAAGCATATCAAGTTTGGAACCCCAGAAAGATGACTTCCTTGATTACTGGGAAGGTAGTCGTTAAATGATTTGGATCATTGGAACTGAAGCTGAAATTTCCTGGGCAAAAACTGAACATCTGATGTGTGGCTTGATGGTATGTTTGATGCCAAACCTGAGGCTGCGGAAATGATGCTGATCTGTTCATTAGTGCTTTTGCAGTGGACACAGTATTGTTGAACTAAAATTTCTCTTTAATGCAAGAACCAATCAGCCTAATGATAAGTTAAGAGCCCGTACAAGAGTTCTGCAGAGGTCCACGCATCATCAGATTGGAATTGCAGAAACTACTTGGTAGAGAGTGAGAGCCCGCCTTGGATTTCTTCATAGCCCTTTCCTTCATCAGTCTTAATGTTAGTTATATCCATAGTTTTGGCTGCTTCTTGTTCTTCTCTTGTAGATGTTGGAGGTAACTGCTAATATGGTAGTAGTTTCACTTGCTAAGTTACTATGGGAATGAGGATGTCTCCTCCCTCATGCGGGCATACTGGAGGCACCAAAACAGCTATTATAGTTACTGGATAGAATATATGATGGAGTGCTGAGCCTCCATGTGGAATGAGATGCATTTTTGTTACTTTCAGATGAATAAATGGTCTCTCTTAAGGTCCTTTTTTGGCACAAAAAGGGCAAGTGAAATGTAAGTGTACATTCAGTGTCTTGCAGTTCAATAAGAATATTGAAGGTAAGAGCAGGCTTAAATTTTTTTTATGCCAGGTCCAAAGAACGGTGACTACTAGTGGATTATGGTGACCAAAAAAGCCCCACAAAAACCAACTCCATGCCCAAAGAAAAAAAGAAGAAGAGAGAGACTGTACGCAGGAAATATAATGCTTGCAAGGCCTCTTTCCTTGCTGGATCCACAAACTACGTTGGGAACATCTTTGCTAATATGAGAATCATTAAACTTTCAAGCAATGAGTCTGCTCCCTGGAATAGATTTCAATTAGGAGACATGCATAGATCTAATGGCAAGCAAAACCAAGCCAAGTACATAACCTTTTGACACAAGATACTCATTTCCATTGTAGAAATTCAATCCTACTGATATTATTTACATGATGTATGGGCAATCGAAAGGCTTATTTTGAACCAATGATTTAAATATATCCTTATTTCCTCTAAATAGCCATTGAACTGTAAAATAAGATTCAATGGCTGCAATGCTAAATGCAAACATGAAACTGGAAAGAATTGCTTACAGAATCCAAGCCATTTCAAAAGCTACAAGATGCAGGGCAAGCAAGCCAAGAGTCACCACAGAAGAAAAATTACACTGTTAATCTTAAATGCCATGATCTATTAGAATTTAGAAACTTGCTGTGGCTTTAGAATGGCACTCCAGTTCCCAATGAACTTCCCAGATGTGGCCCTCTAGATTCCAATGAACTTCCCAGATGTGGTTGAGCAGGTTGATGAAGGGATATTTTGATTGTATGGATCTCAGAAAATTTATAGACATCTCTACACTCCTCAAGGTCAGCATCACATGTCAAAAGAACCCACTCTTGATCGTCGTCCAAATACTTGAGATCAATTCCAGAAATATCGTCTAAATTGAAACGCCTTGCAGTCTCTTGTTGCAAGTCCCTGAAACCCCAGTTTGGTTGCAAGGTGAACCGGATTTTGTCTGCTCCAAAAGTCGCCTTCACTCTAAAGCCACCCCCATCACGTATAACGCGACTACTGCTTTTTGGGAGGGGCGGCAGAGTCTTTGGACTTGGAAGGTCACCAAATGTTTTGTGGCTTTGAGATCTTACGAGAAGCTTTGTTTCGTCACGATTCAAGGCATGCAGCTCCGCATCACTGTGTGTTCTCTTGAGCACATCACCATGGCCCTCTACCATTAATGGATCCCCGCTAACTGAGCCATTATTGGTGGTTGTGTCCTGCTTTACCCCAATGGAACAGCAGATACTCGATCCAGAACTGTGACTACATGATGAGGAGGGGGATTTTAAAGCACTAGGTGCAGCACTAAATATGCCACTCTCAGGTTGAGGGTTTAACTGCTTGAAATTTTCATCTGTCTTGGTTGATGGAAGACCACCATTACCAGAAAGATTTGGAGAGGTCAATTCTGGGAAAGTTGCGTAGAAGGAACCCATTTGAATGGCGCCCTCAGCACCTTGTACCGAGTCAATCACTAGTTGAAGTTTCTTCAATGAATGGCCAACCTTCTTAATCTTTCGAGAGGGCCAACGGGTGATGCCATGTTGCCTGCATATTCTTTTCAGAGTGGTGGGGCACACTGCATTAGTAATAAACTAGATCAGCAACAGGCACCACTCTGGCTGTAGCCTATCCACTGAATAGATAGAAAGAATCAACATGGTATTTTTCTGAAATAAAAAAAAGTCAGATCGTGCAAATAAGGGCATAGCAGACTCATCCAATGAAAGACACGAGCTGCAGATATCAAGAAGCAAAAGATGGTATGCCAAGCTAGTAAATGTTCAACATTATGTAGAGAGAATATAAGAGAATCAAGTAGGTAAAGTAAAGTTTGGTGACAAATTCAAGAGACTAAAAGAACTGCACATTGTCAAGAAGGCTCATTCTGTGATTACTTTCTAGATGCAATTCATTTCTCCAAGTATCAGTCAGGTCTGGCATGTGTGCATAAAATCATTTTCATCATCCTGTGGCCTCAAGTAACAACAGCATGAACATATGAGCACCAAACGCAGAGACAAGAGGCTAAAGAAATTCTCTTAATGAGGCTGCTGCCTCTCTTAATAAGCAATAACCAATTCCAGAAAATAATGTCAAACTCTTATAGATGAGAACAGTAGGCTACTCATAATCAGAAAGTCTGAACGATTGAACTCTATGCAAACATACTGTGTAGTCAAGCTTCCAGGTGGATATGCTAAGAAGGTCTCCATTAAATCTAAGACTTCGTTGATGAAGAAAGGCTTTAAGTTCTTTATTAGATATTTTTTGCTTGCTCAGTGCGTAATATTTACTTGAATCAAACAGTGGAAGAAAAATATGGTATTTCCTATTGTAGTAAATAGTCTCCTACCGCCTATACTCTTCGCAGCATCTTTAAGGCTTCCTGCAAAGTGCTGTCGAAGAACTTCCAAGCTGATTGTCTTCTCTGTCTTGGTCCGTCTCTTGTCACCAAATTTTATGCTGCCTAATGAGTGGCGCCCAGCAGAAGATGAATCTGTGCCAGCTTCGATACTGCTTTTGGGTCCAGAATTTTGCTGAAATTGCCCGAACGCTGGAAACGCCTGTTTGTGGTACATATCGTCCTGAGTCCTACCCCATTGAGATTTTACCTTGAACTCTTCTCTAGGTTCCTCTTTTGTATGGTCCCATGAGACAGAGACACCTTTACCTTTCTGCTGAGCCTCCACCGTACGGGCAATCCAGGATGACTCTGCTTTAGAGGAATCTTTGAACAATGAAGATGCAAATTTCCGAGATTCATCTTTATGAAATCTCTCATCTGAAGCAACTACCATTTTCTTGTTGACTGTTTCCTCAAGCTCCTTGTCCATGATAACATGCCAACTCTGACAGGCCTGTTGTACGGTGATAGGCAATATGTCCCACATTTGTTTTTGTTCTTCAGTGTTACGGCAATCCTTTGGCAAGAATAACTCCAAGACAAAATCAGCCGATCCAGCATAGGAGCTTTGTAGTGGAATGGCTATGGCAGCATGCAACCCAAACATTTTAGCATGGTGAGAGAGTGGATAATCTGTCTTGCTAAAGGCTGCTACGTCAGTTGAAAGACACTGTTTGTTTGTTGCGAATGCTCTTCCAACAATCCCCTGACCAAAGGAGAGGTATTGCTCGGAACAAGCCATATAGAATCCCCAGTCGTCTCTCTCAGCTACAAAGTAAGCAGAATTCACCAAAGAAATCAAATAAGAATAGCTCTCATCAAAATGCCGGCATCCACCTTTACCTTCCCGGAAACATGGGGCCCACGCTAAGGCTAAAGGTAATCCATGTGCCTTGCACACAGACTCCAAAATCTTTGATATCTCAGGAGCTGCCGCTTGGCAAACTTCTTTGCAAACCTGTGCAAAAAAAAAAAAAAAAAAAAACATGCATGTGTTCTCAGTCATTAAACATAAATTTTAAACTTTTAAGTCTCTAGTGCTTGGAATACATCATCCACTCGCCTTCAGACTTGGAGGGCAGAAGTACTCTTGCGAACTCCTAAGATCAACAGCCTGCATGTCAATATGCTTATTAGACATGAAAAGAGGCAGGATAAGTTGTGGTTCAAAGGTAGGATAAGTTATATTATGAATAAACCAATGGCTATTGGGGCTTTTGAAAGGTTTCTCAATATAAAATTATTTTATAACAGAAAGTCAATGAAAAAGGGTTTATATATATATATATATATATATATATATATATAAATGAACAAAATGCTCATGACGCATGATAGATAAGTGCATGTTCAAGCTTCAAACATTCCCACTGGTGTCTCTAAATGAAGAAAGGTTCTCAGATGGGCACATTAATTGGTTAGATATAACAGA
>Ga0325400_1006519_pt1 | contig 11113 bp, 10 predicted proteins | sample PopdelMetagenome_2_FD_205662 | JGI IMG/M metagenome (GOLD analysis project Ga0325400, IMG submission 205662) | Populus deltoides microbial communities from Bellville, Georgia, United States - Xylem-PdKOR-R1 | ecosystem: Host-associated > Plants > Phyllosphere > Stem > Wood/Secondary xylem...
CAATGACGGCGACGAGCCGGCCGAGGACACCGGTGCCGAGACCGTCGCGGTCGAGAAGAAGAAGGAAACGGTTGATCGCACCGACGATCCCGTCCGCATGTACCTGCGCGAGATGGGGGCGGTGGAGCTGCTCAGCCGCGAGGGCGAGATCGCGATCGCCAAGCGGATCGAGGCGGGGCGCGACACCATGATCCTCGGCCTGTGCGAGTCGCCGATCACCTTCAATGCGATCATCGACTGGTCGACCGCCCTCAACGAGGGCACAATGCAGCTGCGCGAGATCCTCGATCTCGACGCCATGCTGTCCAAAGGTCCCTCGGCCGAACAGGTCGAGAATGCCGAGGAAGAAGGCGACGACCTTCCCGCCGCCCCGGCCTTCAAGGAGGAGGAGGACGTCAAGGAGGAGGCGCCCGCCGACGAGGAGGACGACCTCACCGAGCGCCGCGCCCCGCGCGCCTCGGACGATGAGGAGGAGGACAACACCCTCAGCCTCGCGCAGATGGAGGAGCAGCTCAAGCCGATCGCGCTGGAACGTTTCGCCAACATCACCGCGCTCTACAAGAAGTTCGCCAAGCTCCAGGGGAGCCGCCTCGACGCGATGGGCGCGGGCGGCGAGCTGTCGGCGGCGGACGAGCGCAAGTACCAGAAGCTGCGTGAGGAGCTGACCGCCGAGGTCGAGAGCGTCCAGTTCCACAACGCCAAGATCGAGTATCTGGTCGACCAGCTCTACGCCTTTAACCGGCGCCTCACTGCACTCGGCGGCCAGATGCTGCGCCTGGCCGAGCGCCACAAGGTGCCGCGCAAGGACTTCCTCGACCACTATGTCGGCAACGAGCTCGACGACAGCTGGCTCGCGGGGGTCGGCAAGGTCGACAAGAAGTGGGCCAAGTTCGTCGCCGAGGAAGGCGCGGCGGTGGACCGCATCCGCGTCGAGATCGGCGAGATCGCGCAGGCGACCGGCATGGCGCTTCCCGAGTTCCGCCGCATCGTCAACATGGTCCAGAAGGGCGAGCGCGAGGCGCGGATCGCCAAGAAGGAGATGGTCGAGGCGAACCTGCGCCTCGTGATCTCGATCGCCAAGAAGTACACCAACCGCGGGCTGCAGTTCCTGGACCTGATCCAGGAGGGCAATATCGGCTTGATGAAGGCGGTGGACAAATTCGAGTATCGCCGCGGCTATAAGTTCTCGACCTACGCGACCTGGTGGATCCGGCAGGCGATCACCCGCTCGATCGCCGACCAGGCGCGGACCATCCGCATCCCGGTCCACATGATCGAGACGATCAACAAGCTGGTCCGCACCAGCCGCCAGTTCCTCCACGAGCAGGGGCGCGAGCCGACGCCGGAAGAGATGGCGGAGCGGCTCTCCATGCCCTTGGAGAAGGTCCGCAAGGTGATGAAGATCGCCAAGGAGCCGATCAGCCTGGAGACGCCGATCGGCGACGAGGAGGACTCGCACCTCGGCGACTTCATCGAGGACAAGAACGCGGTCATTCCGGTGGACGCAGCGATCCAGGCGAACCTCAAGGAGACGGTGACTCGAGTCCTCGCCTCACTGACCCCGCGCGAAGAGCGGGTGCTGCGCATGCGCTTCGGCATCGGCATGAACACCGACCACACGCTGGAGGAGGTCGGGCAGCAGTTCAGCGTCACTCGCGAGCGTATCCGCCAGATCGAGGCAAAGGCCTTGAGGAAGCTCAAGCACCCGTCGCGCTCGCGCAAGATGCGGTCCTTCCTGGACCAGTGATCGGTCTACGTCGTGCCGGACCCTAGCCGGCGCGACGTTGCGACTCATGCCGGTGACGGCGTCCGTCATGCCCCTGCCGGGCAGGCGGACATCGGCCTCCGGCCTTATCCGAGCGAGACGGCGCGCCGATCGCTCCCGCCCGTCCGATCAGGCCGGCAGCGCGTCCGCCAGCGGCGGCTTGACGCGGCACCGACCGAACGGCAGCAGCCGCCGCTCGACCAGCGACCGCCACGCCCACTCCACCGGAGCCACGGAGAAGCGGCGGACGTACCAGTTGGCGAGCAGCAGCAGACCCGCGTTAACCGCCGCGGCGGTGAGCATCATCGTCGCCCATCCTTGCGTGCCGTACAGTGCCAGCGCGAACGGGGGGTAGAGCGCCCACAGGCAGATGATCGTCTGCATGACGTAGAGCGTCAGCGCCGTCCGCCCCGCCGCCTCGAACGGACGGAGCAGCCGCGCACCGGCGACCGTCGCGAGCAGCACGTAGACCAGCCCGACATGCCCCAGCGTGGTCGCCAGTCGCGCCACCTCGCCCATCGGCCACAGGATCGACGGCGGACGGCCGGGTGCGACGGTGGCGAGCGCGCCCAGCGTCCGGAACCCGAGCCCGAACGCGTAGCCCGCCACGGCGAGGCGGACGTAGAAGCCCCGCGACCGCGCACCCTGGATGATCCCCCAGCGATAGAGCGCCGCGCCGATCAGCATCGTCGCCGCCGCCTCCCAGATGCCGAACAGCTCATAGCCTTGCGCCGCGTACCATAGGATCGCGTCCCACGTCGTCCTGGCCCAGGTCGTGAAGTCGCCAGTGCGCGCCCGGTCGTCGGCGGCGGCGCGGGCGATGTTCTCGGCGCGGCTCTTCGCCCGCTCCGCGCGTTTCTCGTCGAGGTCGACCTTCTGCCTGGCCTCGGCGGTGGTAAGCCCCCTGCCCGCCTGCTCGGCGGCGGCGAGGCTCCGCTCCGCGGCGATGCTCCGGCTCCGCTGCAAATAGCCGTAGCCGCCGCCGCCGAGCTGGAGCAGCGCCATCGACAACCCGATCGCGAGCAGCCATCGCGGCTTCATGGTGCGGAACAGCACGGCGACCATCGCCGCGATCCCGTAGGTATGGAGGATGTCGCCCATCCACAGCAGGACGAACAGGTGCACCAGCCCGAACAGGAACAGGACCAGGTTGCGCCACCAATAGGCGCGCAGCACCGACCAGCGGCCCGCCGCGGCCTGGGCGGCGCGGTCGGTGAGGATGAGCATGCCGACGCCGAACAGCATCTCCAGCAGGCAGCGCGCGGTGCCGTTGGCGAACACCTCCATCGCGAACCACGCGACACGGTCGGCCAGCGTCCAGCCGAGCAGCCGCGGATCGCCCACGAACAACTGCCAGGGCGAGGCGGCCATGCCCGGAATGTTCATGAACAGGATACCGAGGATGGCGAGGCCCCGGAGCACGTCCAGCCCCGCGATCCGCGGGGCGCCGTCCGGCTCCTCGCCGCGCGAGAGCGTCGTCATCGTCACCATGGCCGCCTGTCCCCCCGAACCGTGCCGCCCGACACTGTCACAGTCGGCTAGTACACGCAAGGATCAGCGACGCGCCCGGCCGTGGCCGTCGGCCAGCGTCCACGGGCGCGCGCGGCGCTGTACCCAAGGCTGGATCACCCAACTGAGCGCCGCCACCATCACCACCGAACTCAGAAGGAGTTGCAGCGGCTGCGGCCATGATCCGACCAGCGCGCGCACCGTCGTGCTGACGACCAGCAGCACCGGAAACACGGTGACCCAGGTGAGGATGGCGGTCTTCAACTTGCTGGCGGCCGATTCGGCGGGCACCGCCACCCGCGCGACCCGTCCGGTCGCCACCGTGCGCCGCTCGACCGGGAATCGTTCGCCTTCCGCGAGCAGGGCGCGATAATCCTTTGACCCGGTCCACGCCGCCAGCGCCGCCTCATCGTCGAAGCGGTGCACCAGATGGACGAGCCCGCCCGCCTGTTCCAGCCGCACGCCGCCGCCGCTGCCCGCGGCATCCGCCGCCGACCGCGTCATCGCGCCCGCCCATCGGTCGAACGCCTCGGCGTCGCCGACCGGCACGACGCGGGTGGCGACCATCGTCGCGGGCTCGGGCTTGTCCATGCCGGCGCCAACGCGCATCGCACGAAGAAGGGCGCGGAAGCCGTCGCCTCCGCGCCCTTGCCGGGTTCAGCCGGGAAGGCCGATCACTCGGCCGCGGCGACCTCGCCCTTGGCGGGGCGGGTGTCGCGCCGCTCGGCAATGCGCGCCGACTTGCCGGTGCGGCCGCGCAGGTAATAGAGCTTGGCCCGGCGCACGGCGCCCTTGCGGACCACATCGATCGAATCGATGTTGGGCGAGTAGAGCGGGAAGACGCGCTCGACGCCCTCGCCGAAGCTGATCTTGCGAACCGTGAAGTTCGATCCCATGCCCTTGTTCGAGCGCGCGATGCACACGCCCTCGTAGTTCTGGACGCGGGTGCGCTCGCCCTCGACGACGCGGACGCCGACCTTGAGCGTGTCGCCCGGACGGAAGTCGGGGATCGCGCGATTCGCGGTCAGCTTGGCGATCTGCTCGGCTTCGAGCTGCTGGATAATGTTCATCTGGTCAGTCCTTGTCGCGCCGCGCGCCAGAGGGCGACCGACCCGGATCGCCACCATGGCGCTCCCATAGGTCCGGCCGCCTTAGCCGTGTATCGGTCTCGGCACGGGCGTGACGCCAGGCCGCGATCCTCGCATGATCCCCCGATCGCAGCACTTCGGGGATCGTGCGCCCTTCCCATGTCTGGGGGCGGGTATAGTGCGGATATTCGAGCAGCCCCGTTTCGAAGCTCTCCTCCTCCCCGCTGGAGGCCGCGCCCATTACGCCGGGAAGCAACCGGATGCAAGCGTCCAGCAGGACCAGCGCCCCCATCTCGCCGCCCGACAGGACATAGTCGCCGATCGATATCTGCTCGATCTCGCGCGCCTCGAACAGCCGCTCGTCGAAACCCTCGAACCGGCCGCAGAGAAGCGTGACCCCCTCCCCCGCAGCAAGCGCCCGGACGCGAGCCTGGGTGAGCGGCGTGCCCCTCGGGGTCATCGCCAGGACCGGCCGGTCGTCCGCGACACGGTCGATCGCGGCGGCCAGGACGTCGGCGCGCAGCACCATCCCGGCGCCGCCGCCAGCGGGCGTGTCATCGACCGAGCGGTGCCGGTCGGTCGCAAAATCGCGGATCTGGACCGGATCGCACAGCCAGCGGCCCTCGCGCAGCGATCGGCCAGCGAGCGAGTGGCCGAGCGGCCCCGGAAACATTTCCGGGTAGAGAGTGAGGACGGTGGCGCGGAAGGTCATCGCGGGGCGGTGCCGAAGTCGATCACCTGGAGCGACAGCCCCGGGGTGGGCGCCCGCTGGACGCGGCCCGCCACCTTGCCCTTGGTGCAAGTCCAGACGAAGCTGCCCTCCATCGCCGACACCGGCTCGATCGGCTCTGCGGCCGCGCAGGTGCCGACATCGGCCTTGATCGCCGCGATCTCGGCGCGGCGGCGGGCAAGGTCGCGGTCGAGCGCGACGTTGACCGCGAGCGGCGCGCTGGCGGGGTCGCCCGTGCGCCAGACCAGCCGTGCCGCCTGGTAGGCGTCGGCGAGGCCGCGGGCGACGGGGAGCGGACGGTCCGGGGCGAGGCCGGCGGCGCGGATCGCCATCAGCGCGCGGTTGGCGGGGCCGGAGGGCGCGCCGTAGGTGCGGTTGGAGAAGGCGAACACGCCCACGCCCGCATCGGGGAGCAGCATCACCACCGACCCGTAACCCGGATAGCCGCCGGTGTGGGTGACGATGCGGCCGAGGTCGCAGTCGTTCACGACGTTCCACCCCATCGCATAGGCGATCGACAGACGGCACGGTGCGCCGAGCACCGCAGGGCGGTCGCGATTGGTGACGAAGTTCGCGCCCTCGACGATACGACGGACGGTGCCGCGCCCGACCGGGCCGCGATCGGCGTCGTCGCGGGCGGGCCAGGCGGAAAGGAGGAAGGACACCCACCGCGAATAGTCATTGGCGGTGGTCTGGAGCCCGCCCATCGCCCCAAAGGCGCCGTCGGCCATATCGGGCTCGCGGACCCAAGCCTCGTCCTGCCAGCGATAGCCGAGCGCGCGCCTGTCCTGCGGACCGCCGAGCACGTCATAGCCGGTCGCAGTCATGCCAAGCGGGCCGATGATCCGCTCGCCGATCCAATCCTGGTAGCGCTTGCCGCCGACGTTGGTGACGATGCGGCCGAGGGTGGCATAGCCGAGGTTGGAGTATTCCATCCGGATGCCCGGCGCCTGCGCGAAGGCGACGCCGCCCGCCAGCAGCCGGGAGAAGTCGGCCTCCGACAGCGGCTGCTGCCGATCGCCCCAGGGATTGTCCTCGACATACCCGGCGACGTGATGGAGGAGGTCGCGCACCGTCACCCTAGGGCTGTCCGCGGTGGGATAACGCCAGCCCTTCATCTCCGGCACGTAGGTCTCGGCAGCGGCGTCGAGCGACAGCCGGCCCTCGTCGGCGAGCCGGAGGATGGCCATGGCGGTGAACGCCTTGGACATGGACGCGATGCGGAAGCGGGTATCGGCGGTGACGGGGGTGCGGGTGGCGGTGTCCTGCACGCCCATGCCCCTGACCAGCACCAGCCGTCCGTCCTTCACCACACCCCAGACCAGGCCGGGCACATGGCCGCGCTGCATGTACTCGGCGAAATAGGCTTCCAGCTGCGGCGCCAGCGCATGGATCCCGGCCGGCTGCGCGGTGCCGGTCGCGGCGGGCCGTACGGCCGTGGTCTGGGCGGCGGCGATAGTGGGCGTCGCGATGGTGGGTGCGGCGGCGGCGAGCGCGGCGGCGATGATGACGTGGCGCATGATGGTCCTCCCTGCCGCGCGTGCTAGCGCAGGAGGGCGGCCGGCGGAACCGGGCCGCCGATCGATCGTCGGGGGCATGCATGGACGACTGCATCATCATCGGCGCCGGGCCGGCGGGGCTGACCGCCGCGATCTACCTGGCGCGCTTCCACCTCCGCATCAGGCTGCTGGATTCGGGCGACAGCCGGGCCGGATGGATCCCACGGACCAACAACCATGCGGGCTATCCGGACGGCATCCCGGGGCGCGAGCTGCTGACGCTGATGCTGCGCCAGGCGGAGCGGTTCGGCGCGGTGCGCGAGGCCGCGTGCGCCACCGCCATCGAGCGAGACGGGCGTGACTTCGTGGTCCGCACCGCCGACCGGGCGCTGCCGGCGCGCAGCGTGCTGCTCGCCACCGGAGTGGTCAACCGGCGGCCGTCGATCCCCGACGCGCTGCACGGCGAGGCGCTGGACCGCGGGCTCGTGCGGTACTGCCCGATCTGCGACGGGTACGAGGTGACCGACAAGCGGGTCGCGGTGATCGGCACCGACAGCCACGGGATGAAGGAGGCGTTGTTCCTGCGCAGCTACACGCGCGACGTCACGCTGATCTCCCCCGACGAGAGCCACCGGCTGGACGACGCCTGCGTGGAGGCGCTGGACCGGGCGGGGATCGTGCGGGTCGACGGGCCGTGCGGCGGCTGGGGCATCGAGGACGACCGCTTCGCCTTCGACACCGCGGCCGGGCGGATGGCGTTCGACAGCGTCTATCCCGCGATGGGATCGACCATCCGGTCGGAGCTGGCGGTCGCGGCGGGCGCCAACGCCACCGACGAGGGCTGCCTGGAGGTGGACGACCACCAGCGGACCAGCATCCCCGGGCTGTTCGCGGCCGGCGACGTGGTCAAGGGGCTGGACCAGATCAGCCATGCGATGGGCGAGGCCGGGGTCGCCGCGACCGCGATCCGCAACCTCCTGAACGAGCGGGTGCCGCTCAGGCGGTGACGCGGGTCAGGTCCAAGGCATGGTGTATGCCGTGCCGTTCACCCGCTCTCCGGACCTCGGCAACGTCGTCGGGTTCGACGTGTCAGGCCGTCCGCGACAGTGCTTTCCGCAGCGCGACGACCCCAGCCCCATCTGCTCCCAACCGTTCGGGTCGAGCGCATCGGGAGACGCTTCGATGGGCCTACGACCCGTTCTTCGACTTCGCCCGGGACGAACGGACCAAGGTGGGTCTACGTCGGTGTAAAGGGTTCTCCCGACCATGCGCGCCGTCGTCCCGGCGCAGGAAGGCACCCATGTCCCTCTGGGTCAAGGAAATCCGCCGGACATGGGCCCCAGCCTGCGCCCGGGTGACGGTGATGCGAGGAGGTCGGCAATCGCCTCGGCGGAGCGATGCCGCTCGACGGGCCGATACGGGCGATCCGCGGTCGCTCAGCCCACGAAGGTCGGATCGATGACCAGCCGCTCGGTATCCCATTCGGGCACCGCTTCGGGGCGCATCGGTGCCATGAAACGCTTGCCGTCGGGCTTCTCGACCTCGATCACGTCGCCAGCACCGAAATTCTCGACCTCGGCGACGACCCCGACCGCCTCGCCGTCGGGGGTGACGACGGGCAGGCCGAGCAGGTCGGCATGGTAATACTCGCCCTCCTCCAGCGGCGGCAGGGCGGCGCGGGGGATGGTGAGGAAGGTCCCGCGGAGCGCCTCGGCCGCCGTGCGGTCGGCGACCTCCGCGAAGCGCGCGACCCCGGTGCCCCGCAGCGAAGACAGCGTGAGCGCGCCGCCGTTGAAGACGCGGAAGTCGGCGAGGCTGTCGCTGAACAGCTTCAGCTTGACCTCGCCGCCGATGCCGTGCGCACCGGTGACGACCGCGAGGATCACCGTCCCCGGATCGCGCGGCGCGTCGCCCGCCACGCTAGCCGCCGGTGGTACCGGCGCCGAGCTCGGCGTCCCTGGGGGAACCGTCCCCGGGCGGGTTGGCGTCGTCGGCGCCCTCGGCGGGCGCCTGCGCCGACCGGCCTTCGTTGGTGGCGTCCTCGTCGTCATCGGCGGCGGTACGCGGGTCGGGGCGCGGGTCGGGTTCGGCGGTCATGGCGTGGCCTCCTCTGGATGGAGGATGGGCAACGCACGGGCCGCCGAACCGGTGCCCTTACGCCTCGGCCGTCTCGGCAGGCGCGGCGGCGGCCTCTTCGGCGGCCTTCAGCTTCTCGGCACGCTCCTCGGCGCGCTCCGTCGCCTTCTCGCCCGGCTTGCCCTTGTTGGGGTTGTTGCGCGCCGCGCGCTCGCGGACGCCGGCCTGGTCGAGGAAACGAGCGACGCGATCGGTCGGCTGGGCGCCGTTGCCGAGCCAGTACTTGGCGCGCTCGGCGTCGAGCGTGATGCGCTGGTCCGAGTCCTTGGCGAGCAGCGGGTTGTAGTTGCCGATCTTTTCGATGAACTTGCCGTCGCGCGGGCTGCGAGCGTCGGCGACGACGATGCGGTAATAAGGCCGCTTCTTGGAGCCGCCGCGCGACAGACGAATGCTGAGTGCCATTGTTCTTCTTCCTTCTTGTCACCCCAACGGAGGCTGGGGTCTATCGTTGTTGAAACTCGCGGTGTCTCTCATGATGAAGAGACATGGACCCCAGCCTTCGCTGGGGTGACGGTCATTTTTTCTTGAAGCCTCCAAAGCCCGGCGGGAGCTTGGGCATGCCGCCCATACCGCCGCCGATACCGGGCAGGCCCGGGAGCCCTCCGCCGGCCTTCTGCATGGCCTCGCCCATGTCGGGGCCGCCGATCGCGTTGCCGAGGCCGCCGAGGCCGCCCTTGCCCAGCATCGCCATCATCCCCTTGATGCCGCCCATCTTCTTGATGCGCTTCATCGCGGTGGCCATCTCCTGGTGCATCTTGAGGAGCTTGTTGACCTCCTGCACCGTCCGCCCTGAGCCCTTGGCGATGCGGATCTTGCGCTTGGCGTTGACCAGCTCGGGCTTGGCCCGCTCCTTGGGGGTCATCGAGGAGATGATCGCGTCCATGTGGACCAGCATCTTGTCGCCGCCGGCCTCCTGGAGCGCCCCTTGCGCCTTCTTCATGCCGGGCATCATCCCCGCGAGCGCGCCGATGCCGCCCATGCGGCGCATCTGGGCGAACTGGGCGCGCATGTCGTTGAGGTCGAACTGACCCTTGGCCATCTTCGCGGCCATGCGCTCGGCGTCTTCGGCCTCGATCGACTCGGCGGCGCGCTCGACCAGGCTGACCACGTCGCCCATGCCGAGGATGCGGCCGGCGACGCGTTCGGGATGGAAGCCCTCCAGCGCGTCCATCTTCTCGCCGGTGCCCGCGAACTTGATCGGCTTGCCGGTGACCGCGCGCATCGACAAGGCCGCGCCGCCGCGGGCGTCGCCGTCCATGCGGGTGAGGACCACGCCGGTCAGCGGCACCTGTTCGGAGAAGTTCGAGGCGACGTTGACCGCGTCCTGGCCGGTCAGGCTGTCCACGACGAGGAGGATTTCCTGCGGCCGGGCGATCTCGGCGACCGCCTTCATCTCGTCCATCAACGCCTGGTCGACATGGAGCCGCCCGGCGGTGTCGAGCATGAGCACGTCGAAGCCCTGAAGCTTCGCGGCCTGGAGCGCACGGCGCGCGATCTCGACCGGTTGCTGGCCGGCGACGATCGGCAGCGTCGCGACCTCGACCTGGGTGCCCAGCGTCGCGAGCTGTTCCTGCGCGTTGGGACGATTGACGTCGAGCGACGCCATCAGCACCTTCTTGCGGTCGCGGCCCGCGCCTCCCGAACTCAGGCGCCTGGCGATCTTGGCCGTCGTGGTCGTCTTGCCCGAGCCCTGGAGGCCGACCATCATCACCACCGCGGGCGGGGTGACGTCGAGCAGCAGCTCGCTGGCATCGGCGCCGAGCATCGCGACGAGTGCGTCGTGGACGATCTTGACGACCTGCTGCCCCGGCGTGACCGAGCGGAGGACGTTCTGGCCGATCGCCTGTTCGGTGACCTTCTCCACGAAGTCGCGCGCGACCGGCAGCGCGACGTCGGCCTCGAGCAGCGCGACCCGGACCTCGCGCATGGCGGTGCGCACGTCCGCTTCGGTCAGCGCACCGCGGCCGCGCAGGCGATCGAAGACGCCGCCGAGGCGATCGCTCAGACTGTCGAACATCTAGTCACCGCCTCCAACTGCCCCCAAACGCAAAACGCGCCGGCGGACGAAACCTCGTCGGCCGGCGTGCGCCCGCGGGCGCTGCGATGTGCGTTCTGGGACGAACGTGGACGGGCCTATGTGCCCGGCAGGAAAAAAAATCAACCGTCAGCCGCGCGAGAGCGGGGGCGACGCTACTTGCGCAGGTACGGAAGAAGCGGGACCTCCGCCCTCGCGGGGGTGACGGAGTGGCTCACCAGCCGCCGTGGTTGGCCTCCAGCCAAGCCTGCTCCTCCACCGTCGTGTCGCGGCCGAGCGCGGCGTTGCGGCCGGGAAAGCGGCCGAAGCGACGGATCGCGTCGCGGTGGTCGCGGGCGAAGGCGAGGTTCT